>WNGF01002899.1_pt1 | contig 23713 bp, 18 predicted proteins | sample 5400641 | NCBI WGS metagenome assembly WNGF01 (sample SAMN13153371, study PRJNA577476) | soil metagenome | isolation source: 80 cm soil or saprolite under grassland replicate 2 | place: USA:California | collected 2016-06-15 | reverse complement strand
ACCCTACCTGTCTTCGACCTCCCCCGGGCCCGCGTGTTCTACGAGAACACGCTGGGGATACCGCCCACAACCGAACTGCCCACTGGGATCTTCTACGAGTGCGGCGAGCGTACGAGATTCGTTCTGTCGCAGACTCCGGCAAGCCGTCCGGTGCTCACACCCAGCTGGCTTTCGTGGTCGGCGACATCGTGAGCGAGGTCATGGAGCTCAAGGCGCGAGGCGTGGTCTTCGAGGAGTACGACTCTCCAACCTTGAGGACGGTGGACAGCATCGCCGATGGGGGTGCACTCGCGGGTAGCCCTGCTTCGTCCGGATCGTGTCGCGATAGGATCGCAGAGGGCGCCCAGACCGGGAGGATAGCCATGGAACGCATCGTGCTCGTGTGCGACCGTTGTGGGGCGCAGGACGCTCACCCCGTTCAGCTCCTGATCAGGAGGCGCAAGCTCGTGACCGATCTTTGCGACGCGCACCTGAGTGAGCTGATCAGCGCGGCTCGGGCTCCGCGTCGGGGCCGTGCCATGGGGCCTTTGGCCGCGAGGCCCAAGAGCACGGGGAGGCGCCCAACGATCAGGCGGACCACGCGCAAGGCAGCCACCCAAGGCCGTAAGACCACAACGCGGCGCCCTCGCGCCGCCACCTTGCGGAGAGGGGCTCAGGACGTTGGCTCTCAAGTCACCAAGCTGCGCGAGCGCGGTCTGTCTTATCGACAGATCGGGGATGCGCTGATGGAATCGGGGATCAAACCGAGGCGGGCGGCCCGGTGGAACCGGGATGTCCTCGCTCGGATGGTCAGCCGGTCGGCGGCATGAGGAGCAGGTCTACATCGGCGAAGCGGCGTGAAGGGTGCACTTATTCGGTTCACATCTCTGAGCAGCAGCATGTTTGGCTGTGGCTCAAGGGAAGCATGGTGCGGCATCCGTCACCACTCCCCTTGGTGGCCATCTTATGGGCGCCCTTCAGACCCTGGGATTGACTCTTGAGAGTTGAGCGGAGGTGCTCCGCGTTCGCCCGGCCCCATGGGTCGGAGAGACCGGCCGGTACCTGCACTCCGTGGTTCGCGGACCGACCTGGGTCGGAACCAGATCATCGACGGCACAGGTCAGAGGCTGTATCTGAATAGATGCACCCCACGTGCTATTCGCCCCGATTCAAGCAACATAGAGCTGGGGTATTCCGCCAGGCACTGTAGCCGGGCCCGAAGTACTTGAGTTCGGTTAGTGGGCGGCGGACCTGCGGCTCACCAGCATTGCCACGCCTGCCAGAGTCGCCAAGGCCAGCACTACGAAGAGCAGCTTCTTCATGTGGGCAGCGTGCCACCCGCACTTGGCAAGGGCAAACCGGCTGTTCAGGCCACGTTGCCAGACCTTTTGGCTCGCACTCTGGCCGAATCGGTGTCATGCGCGCGTCCGTCAGAGAAGCGCGCGGACCAACTCCATGCTCCGACCGGCGGGTGCGTTCACCTCCAGAGGTCATCTCTTACGATCGCGGTGTGAACGAGGCCACCGGATGGCGCTTCGCGCTCGCGAAGCGGATTGGCGCGTTTACCCACCCACGCACAACGCGCAGGTCGTGATGGTCGTCGGCTTGGTCTGCCTCGGCGATCCTACTCCCCCGACACGGTGGGACTGATCGAACCGGAACCGGAGTCCGACCGCTTCACGAGATCGAAGAGGGCCCCGATGCTCGGCGCTGTCCGGCGGTCGCTTCTTCCTCGTCCGATCGGGTCCTCTTCACAAGCCGAACGACCGTCCCGGGATTCTCCTCTGAGCCCGCCCTGATGGTGATGTCATCGATCACAGAGGCCACGAGCGACAACCCAATCCCCAGGTGGTCGCCGGGCGTCTCTCGGCCGAACACGCCATCGTCCTCGACCTGCACCACGATGCCCTCCGGTTCTCGGTCCCACGTCAGCTTCACCCGCGACGCTCCGGCGTGCTCCACCGCGTTGGTGCACGTCTCGGAGGCTGCCAGGACGAGGTCGTTCAGAACCTGACCAATCAGGTTGGTCGACGCGGCTCGGACAAACTCCCTTGCCTCAGAGACTGCGGAGGGTTGGGGAGGCAGGTATCGAACGAACATGACCCAGATCCTCTTGGTCTGTCTGGTGATACCCCCTTCATGGCAGGAATAATCTCGCATCCCGATCATCGAAGGCGCTTATCACGAAGCTCCACCCTCCTGAATGAGTGGTGTTTAGAAATGCCTGACCGCGGGGCCAATCCTGGAATCCCGTGGGGTCCAAGAACACGATCGCGCCCGAGCCGCGCCTCGACCTTCTGGTCTGCGACAATGCCACGCCGTGCCTGGGTGACCCACCAAGCTCGCAACTTGAGCGGCGACCTGATTGCGGAAGGCACCACTCCGCGGTTCCTGATCCGCGACCGCGACACGAAGTTCACCCGTTCCTTCGATGAGGTGTTCGGTGCCGACGGAGCAAGGATCATCCTCACGCCGATCCGGGCACCCCAACGCGAACGCCCACGCCGAACGATGGGTGGGCACCGTGCGCTCGGAGTGCCTGGTCTGGACACTCATCCGAGGTCGGGGGCATCTCGAACTAGTCTTACGGACCTACGTCGATGATTACAACGCCACCCGCCCACCGGGGCATTGCACTCCGTGCTCCGGGGGGCGAAGGAGACGGACCGCGACTACCCCGACAAGGTCGAGACCGGGTCACGAAGCGTCCGATCGGGGGACTCATCAACGAATACGGGTTGGCGGCGTGATGACCGACAATTCCTGCCCGAGGGGTTCCGGCACCCTTCAAGTGACGATCCAAACCGATGAAGCACTTCTTGTATGCCGCTTCACCCCCCTCCTACCTCCGAACATAAATAGAAGTCGGCCCCTTCCAGCTCCTCCCCGGCGCTCGCGAGTGCGGGCTCTGCCCTACCCGATGAAACGCTCGATATCGGCTGCCGTCACGTTCGGGAGCTCGAGCGGCGGGAAATGGCTCACGCCATCGCGCCGCCGTTTATGGGCCCCGTGCCCGCCGCGCTCCTTCACTTCGACGACGGAGGCGCCCAGATTCCCAGGTCGTGCATCTTCTTGATCTGCTTCTCGATGACCTCGCGGCGGAAGTCCTCATGTCGGTAGGGAGGGCGGTCCAGGTACAGGTTCTTCGGATAGATCGGGCGGTCGTAGATCAGCCTGTACTGCTCGGTCCGTAGGTCCTTCATCCAGTTGTCCCACTGCGCCCTGGCCCGGTGGTCTCGAAGCGCCTCAATGTCGATGACCCCGGCCACGTATGAGGATCCGGCCCCGTATAGTTGCTTGCCGACGACCCGCCCTTTGTAGTCGACGATCATCGAGCGCCCCCCGAACGTGTCGATGGGCACGTCCGAGTCCTGCTCCAGGTAGTACGTGGCCAGGTTCGGAGCGACCACGTAGAAGTTATTATCGAGGGCCCGGGCGCGGTTCTGGATCTCGAAGTAGTCGTTGCCGGTGTGGGGGTGCGGGTAGGAGGCGCGGTACACGACCTCGGCTCCATTCATCGCAAGGCCCCTCGCGTTCTCCGGGTAGGAGCCCTCGTTCGCCATCATGATCCCGAGCCGCCCGATCTCGGTATCCACTGCCGGATAGAAGGCGTCCAGCGTCTGCCCATGAAGCTCCACCCACCGGTCCCACACGTCATGCGGCGTCACGGAGTGCTCGACCGGGTAGAGGGTGGCCACCTTGTGGTGCTTTAGGACGACCTGGCCGGCGGGATCGATGACGCACCCCACGTTGAAGAAGCGGCCCGGGAAGGATTCATGCCGCGCCTTTGCCTGAGCCATGATGAACACGTTCCACTTCCGGGCCAGTTCCCCCAGGGCCTCGGTCTCCTCCCCGGGGATGTCGACGGCGCACTCCCGAGCGTACTCCTCGTGGTCCATGTCGAAGACCTCGTCGGTGAAGCCCTGGAGCGCGCCCTCGGGGATGGCCACCAGTCGGACTGGGAGGTCCAGGCTGGACAGCCACGAAGCGGCGGCGATCACGTGCGAGATGTGTTCGATATTCCGACGGATCTCAGACCGGTGGCGTACGCCCCATACCGTCGTGACCAGACCCACCGCGGTGTACGGAACTACCATCGCCACTCCCCTCTCTTTGCTCGTCCCGCCCGCTCCGCGGCGCCGGTTTCACCCAGGGGTGGCGGCCTCGCCGGGCCGCCGCAGGGCCGCCCACACTCGCTCGGGGGTCGCCGGCATGTCCACGTCTTGGACGCCGAACGGGGCCAGCGCATCGACCACGGCGTTCATCACGGCAGGCGGAGCGGCGATGGTTCCGGCCTCCGCTATCCCTTTCGCCCCCAACGGGTTCACCATCGTCGGCGTCGTGGTCCGCGCAACCTCGATCGGGGGAAGATCGGCCGGCGACGGGACTAGATAGTTGAGAAACGATGCCGTCTCGAGCTGGCCTTCCGGCGTATACCGGACCTCCTCGAAGAGGGCTTCCCCTACCCCCTGGGCCACCCCGCCATGGATCTGTCCCTCCAGCAGGATCGGGTTGATCACGTTGCCGCAGTCGTCCACAGCCACGTATTTGACCAGACCCACCCGGCCCGTCTCGGCATCGACCTCCACCACCGCGACGTGCGTCCCGAAGGGATACGTGAAGTTCTGGGGCTCGAACACGGCCATCTCGTCGAGCCCCGGCGCCGTCCCCTCGGGAAGGTTGTGGGCAAGGTGAGCTGCCCGGGCAACCTCGGCCAAAGAGACGCTCCGCTCCGGCGCCCCGGCCACGGAGAACGTGGCGTCGGAGAACTCCACGTCCTCCTCGGCGCTCTCCAAGAGGTGTGCGGCGATCCTCCTGGACTTGGCCAGTACGGCCTTCGCGGCTATGTGAATGGCCGCTCCGCCCACAGCCACGCTCCGGGATCCGAACGTTCCGGCTCCCTGAGGGACGACGGCGGTATCGCCGTGGAACACGGCCACGTCCTCCAGGGGCACTTCCAGAGTCTGCGCCGCGATCTGCGACCATAACGTCTCGTGGCCTTGGCCCTGTGGGCATGTTCCGGTGAACACCTCCAACTTCCCGGTAGGAAGCACCTTTACCCGCCCAGCCTCCCAGCCACCTCCCTGATAGTTCACCCGGCCCAGGATCGGCGACGGGCCAACTCCGGAAGAATCCACGTAGGAACTCAGCCCGATCCCGAGCTGCCGGACCTCGCCTCGCTCTCGCCGAACGGCCTGGTCTGACCGGAGCTTGGCATAGCCGGCGAGCTCGAGCGCCACGTCGAGGGTCTTCTCGTAGTCGACCGAGTCGTAGGGAATACCTCCGGCGTTGAAGACGAGCTCCCCCCTCGGGAGGAAGTTCCGGCGCCGAATCTCTGCGGGGTCGACGCCCACCTCCCGGGCCAGGGCGTCCATCGTTCGCTCGATCGCGTACAGGGCCTCGGCTCGGCCCACGCCTCGATATGCGCCCGTGGGCGGCTCGTTCGTGAAGACCCCCGTGCATTGGTACGCGTAGGCCTCCGCCCCGTAGGCCCCTCCAAACAGCAGCATCCCGAGGGCGGGGATGCCCGGGGTCTCGAGCTGGAGGTAAGCACCCATAGAGGCCAGGACCGACACCCGGATCCCGACAATGGTTCCGTCGCTCCGGGCGGCCAGGCTGACCTGCTGGACCTGGCCGCGGCCGTGGGTGGTGGCCACGGCGCTCTCGGATCGGTCCTCCACCCACTTCACCGGACGCCCCAGGCGCCTGGTCAGGGCCAGGGCCAGCGCCTCTTCGCCGTACACGTTCACCTTGGACCCGAAGGCGCCGCCCACATCAGGCGCCACCACCCGGAGCTGGTGCTCTGGGATACCTGCGGAGCCCGACACCATGCGCCTGACGAGGTGAGGCACCTGCGTGGTGGTCCACAGCGTGAAGTCGCCGTTGGGGTGGGATTCGGCGAGGACAGCCCGGGTCTCCATGGGCGAAGGGATGACCCGGGGAACGCGGAGCCGTCGCGTCACCACCACCTCAGCTCCAGAAAAGACCGCATCGACCTCGCCCCTCATGAACTCCAGTTGGTAGCAGCGATTCGTGCCGAACTGCTCGTGAACTGTCGGGGCATCGTCGCGGAGGGCATCCTCCACGTCCGTCACCGCCGGCAGGGGCTCGTAGTCGACGGCTACCGCTTCTGCTCCGTCACTGGCTTCGGCGAGCGTCCGGCCCGCCACGACGGCCACTCCGTCGCCCGCAAACTTCGCGACCACAGGCGCCAGCGGCCAGTGATCGGGTATTCGGACCTCGGGGGTGACGGGCCAGATGAGGGGAAGCGGCTCCGCCCAATCTCCTGAGAGATCGGCGCCGCTGAAAGCTGCCACCACTCCAGGAACGGCGAGCGCGGGGCCCGTGTCGACCAGCTTGACCCGCGCGTGGGCGAACGGGCATCGAACGACCACAGCGTGCAGTCCGCCAGGGACGCGAATGTTGTCGAGATACTGCCCCCGCCCGGTGAGAAGCGGGCGATCCTCCTTCCTGGAAACGCCCTCGCCGATGTAGCGTCGAGTCATGGTCTCCTCGCTCAACCGGTCGCGGCCTTCGGGCTGGATACGACGCGGAGCGAATACCACGTTCTCGCTCACCCTGTCACCGGACCAGAAGTCGCGCGAGCTTAGCCGATAGACCATGCCATCGGGAGGATGACTCACGCAACAGGGAGGGAGACTCTGGGGGGACCACCCGCATGTTGTCAGCAATGAAGACACTCGAAGAATCGGCGCATTCCCCCGTGCTGCCTTGATCCCGGACCCCCGAGTGACCGATGCGGGACCACTCGGGAAGACATATCTTCCGGGTCCGCAGAACATGTCCGCTAAAAGGGCCTCTGACCCGCAGGTCCAATTGAGCTCATCATCCGGTCGACTTGCTCACGAGGGGATCCGATTGGCTGAGGCGGCAGGCCGGTTGATGCCGGTCTCGTAGGCGAAGATCACGATCTGAACGCGGTCGCGGAGCTCCAACTTCATCAGGATCCGCTTGACGTGGGTCCTGATCGTGGACTCTTCGACGACGAGCTCACTGGCGATCTCGCGGTTCGAGAGTCCCCGCGCGACCAGCTTGAGGACATCGCGCTCGCGCGGGGTGAGCTCGCGGAGCTTGGCCTGATCGGCGAGGGCGGGAGTGGGCTGCTGGGCCCATGCGCTCGATCATCGAGATTGGCATCGAGTATTCACCGCTCGTTCACGCCTCTCCGGGCAGCGTACGGGTTGGCTGTATCCGTCTGGTGTGAGACAAACCTTTGGGGGTAGCACTCAGGCGAGAGCCGAACACTGCTTTCGGAGGTGAGGATTGGCGTGACCGACGAGATGGTGAGCGTCCGCTACATGGTCGACGACGTCGACCAGGCGATCGATTTCTACACCGAGAAGTTCGGGTTCGAGCTTGGCCAGAACGCGTCTCCGGCGTTCGCCGAGGTCGTTCGGGGCCGGCTGCGGTTGTTGCTCGCCGGCCCGAAGAGCTCGGCGGGACGGCCGATGCCGGACGGTCGCAAGCCCGAGCCGGGCGGGTGGAACCGCATTCACTTTGTCGTAGACGACATCACTGCCGAAGTCGATCGACTGCGATCCGCCGGAGTGACCTTCCGAAACGACATCATCAGCGGGCCCGGGGGCAAGCAGGTTCTGCTCGAGGATCCGTCCGGCAACCCGATCGAGCTGTTCCAGCCGGCAGGGTCGACCGCCGCAGGCACGCCTTCGCGGGACCGAACTGCGTCAACGGGATAGGCAGCAGCGGAGGGACGGCATGGCGAAGGTGATCGCGGGCATCACGATCTCGCTGGACGGATACATCATCGGCCCCAATGACCGGGTGGGGGCCGGGCTTGGCGACGGTGGCGAACGCCTCCATTATCAGGTCTTCGCCTCCGAAGGCGCCTTGCTTTGCGGTGGCACGATGCACTCCTTGACCTCTTCCGGTGTGAGGCCTCGCTGGCGCGCCCCGGCGGCCGCTGCGTAGTCGAGCGCATCGGCGCGGGAGCCCAGCCGAATCTCGGCCTCGATGGTCTCCCGGCCCTCCCGCAACGCCGCGGCCACCCGCTGGTACCCGTCGGCGAGGAGCAAGCCATCCTCGGTCTCGAATACGACCACCGGGGGGGACCGATCGATGGTGCGTCGGTAGAAGTCGACGCGTGCCGGGTCCAGGTGCCGCTGGGCGTCGACGGGTACGGTCGCGAGAATGTCGGCGAGCGCCAGCCACGTCATGCGAACCGAAGATACCTCCGGGATGCCGGACCGCGGTGCCTGGCGCCTGGTCGCGTTGCTCCACCGCAGTTCGGTCACGCAGTGCAGGGTCCCGCCGCTGGAGCGGCTGCTCGCGGAGGCGGGGCTTCACCGAACCTGCGCTCGGCGATGTACCGCCGTGGCTCCACTGCGTGAGGGGGATGAGCCCCTGGATAGAGTTTGCCCCCCCGGCTTGGGCTCACCCGGTTCCTTCGTCGAGACCCCAGGAGACGATCTTGTCCGGGGCGATGCGGATGATCGCATCGTCACTCCCGGCGAACGTGCTGGCCTGGCCCTCCAGAGCCTCGGCGCGTCCCTGGACCATCACCGCCCGGGGGCGCCACGGGTCGATGGAGGCCATGTCGTCGACCACGAACGCCACCTTGGGGTTGACCTTCACGTTGCGAAACTTCTTCGAGGCGGCGAGGCCGTGGCCGCTGATGTCGATCGTCCCGAGCTCGGGGTTGTGGCGCCACCACCCCACCGGTACCACGTGGGGCTGGCCGGCCGCGTCGACGGTCGCGATCCTGCCGAACCGCCTCTCCCCCGCCAGATAGTCCATCTCGGTGCGCGAGAACGACGCCATCGGTGACACCTCCTCGGGGTCCGTCAATGATCCGAGCATCCCTCTCCATGCTCTCGCGATCTCCCCCGCCCTGCCTTCGCGAACGAGATCCGCGGCCGAGGTCTCCTCGAGAGTTGCTGCCAGGTCGGTTTGACAATCCTGTGGATCAGGGAGATAGACTTCGCGCAGATCATCTCCGTAGAGACGATTAGGAGGAAGGAGGCGCTCATGTGGACAAGCGAGCACAGCATCGAGACGACGGCTGCGCCGGAGGCCGTCTGGGGACTCTGGTCCGACGTCCCGCGGTGGCCCGAGTGGAACGCCGATCTCGAGCGGGCCACGCTGTCCGGGCCGTTCGCCGCCAGGAGCACCATCACCATGTACCAGGCCGGGCAGGAGCCGATCGAGCTGCGGATCGCGGAGGTCGTGGAGCCGGAGGCCTTCGTCGACGAGGCCCACCTCGGGGAGGTGGTGGTGCGGACGATTCATCGCCTCGAGCGCCTCGACGACGACCGGGTCCGGGTCGTCTACCGCATGGAGATCACCGGGCCGGAGGCCGACACGCTGGGGCCGCAGATCGGCCCGGAGATCAGCGCCGACTTTCCCCAGGTCCTGGCGGCGCTCGTCGAGCTCGCCGAACGTTGATGCTTCACCCGAGCGAGAGCCCAGGATTCCTGCTCTGGCATGCCACCCTGCGGTGGCAGCGTGGCATCTCCCAGGCGCTCGCTCCGCTCGATCTCACCCACGTCCAGTTCGTGCTCCTCGCCTGTGCCTGGTGGCTGAATCAGCAAGGCCAGCATCCCTCGCAGATCGCGCTCGCCTCGTTTGCGGGCACCGACGTCAAGATGACCTCGCAGGTGCTTCGCAGCCTGGAACGGAAGGGCCTGGTCGAGCGCGAGGTCGACCGGGCGGACACCCGCGCCCTGCGGCTGCGCGTCACGCGCCGGGGGGCGCGGCTCGCCCCGCGCGCGATCGCCGTCGTCCAGCAGGTCGACGCGGAGTTCTTCGACGAGGTCCCGCGGGCGGCGGCCCTGCGCCTCCTCCGCCAGCTCGCGCGTCTCCCCGAGGCGGAGGCAGCCAACCAGTGAAACGAGGATGGGACCGCGGCACGAGCCGTGTGGTCGGATCGATCCCTCACAACCCGTTGGCTTCCCGCACGTTCCAATCGACCCGATGGGAGTAACTGATGGATGCCAAAGGATCACCTGCCACGAACCCGACCGGGAGGATGTCCGCGATCCGCCTGGCTGGGCTGACCGCATGGCAGGGGTTGTTCGACTATGGCCGGCTCCGGAAGGGGGACCGGGTGCTGATCCACGGTGCGGCGGGCGGGGTGGGACAGTTCGCGACGCAGCTTGCGCGGTGGCGCGGCGGCCTACGTCATCGGGACGGCGTCACGCACTGCGGTCGAGGACGTGCTCGCGCTCGGAGCGGACGAGGCCGTCGATCGCACGGCTGTCCCTTCGCGCGGCAAGGTATCCTCCGCAGGGCCCGCCTGCGCAAGTCGAAGGCAATGGTGTTGGCGACCGCCACCTGCTCGCGATCGGAGCAGTCGGCTCGCTGTCCGTCGGCCTGATCCGTACTCCGAACCGCGCCGGCCACTCGGCCGCAATTCATCCTGGGTCGCCTTCACCTTCCACCGGAGCCCTCAGGATGTGAGCCGACAGGGCCCCAGGAGAGGCGCCATCAGCACTCGGAGGAGGGCCCGCCGGTGACGGTCGCAGAGGTCCGGAAGCATGCCGAGTGCATGCGATCGCAGGGATTCGACATTTCGGATCCCAGCGAGGGACCGGGGGGCTGGTCACCTCCTGATCGACGATCCGGGGCTCGGGGCCTCGATCCCAGTTCGCCGGCGTTCCGAGAGGCCATGTTCGTTACGTGCGGGATTCTGGCGGTCCGCTCTCCGGAGACATGGTGATCGGGGGACCGCGGGGGAAGAATCGATCGCTTCATGTCCTGCATGAGCAGCTAGGGGTTCGAATTGCCGGAGCCCACCAAGGATTCGAACTCGCGACCCCCACCTTGGCAAAATTTGGCAAGCCGGCTGTCTGTGCAAGCCGCGCCATGACGCGGCGTGCATTCGGAGGCTCACGATGATCAGCTGCGAGGAAGCGAGGGAGTATCTCTGGGACCACTTGGAGAGCCCGGTCAGAGCGGTCGCGGATCACCTGCAGTCATGCGAGACGTGTTGTGGCGAGGCCGACTTCCTTGGCCGGCTCGTCCAGATGCTCGCGGCGTTCCCAGACGAGGATATCCCCCCAGCCGTCCGGACCCGACTCGAGGCCGTCCTCTCAGCGAGGTGGGCCGGCCCGCGGGAGCGCGAAGCGGCCCCGCCCGCCCAGCTCGGATGCCTCCGGCCGCAGGTGCGTCTCGTACATGCGAACGGCCACGATGACCCCGGACAGAGCAGTGATCGCGGCGACCACCCACACCGCTCCGGCGAGCCCCAGGAGGTCTGCCACCACCCCGGCGACGACCGCCCCGATGGCGAAGCCGGCGTCGCGCCACAGCCGGTACACCCCGACCGCCGAGGCCCGCCACGCGGGATGGGCGACGTCCCCGATCGCTGCCAGCAGCGTCGGGTACACCATCGCCGTGCCCGCTCCGAGGAGGACGGCTCCCACTGCCCACGGGCCGAACCCCCGGGTGGCGGCGATCAACCCGAGAGCCCCCGCCTGGACCCACATCCCCGAGGCGATGAGCCGCTTCCGACCGATCCGGTCGGACAGGGCGCCAGTGAGGAGCTGGCCAACGCTCCACACGGCCGGGTAGAGCGCGGCGAGGATGCCAATCGCCCCCACGGACAGTCCCGCCTGTGCGAACAGCAGCGGGAAGAGCCCCCAGGCCAGGCCGTCGTTCAGGTTGTTCACCAGCCCCGCCTGGCTGCAGGCGGATAGGGCCCGTTCCCGGAGCGTCGTGAGGACGAACACCTGGCGGGTGGACAGGCCGGCGCGGAGCTCCTCCGTGGCGGACAGGTGGTTACTCGCCTCGTGGAGAGCGTGGCCGCGTGTCTCCCGGACGAACAGCAACGAAAGCCCGAGTCCCAGCCCCGCGTACGCGAGGCCCAGGAAGAAGGGTGCGGGGCGGAGCCCCGCCCGTTCGGCGATGAACCCCGTGGCCATGGCCGTGAGCGCCACCGCGCCGTAGCCGGAAGCCTCGTTCAGCCCCATGGCCAGGCCCCGGCGGGCCGGTCCCACCAGGTCGATCTTCATGATCACGGTGGTGGACCAGGTGAGCCCCTGGTTCACTCCGAGCAGGACGTTCGCGAGCACGATCCATCCCCACGACGGGGCCCACATCAGCAGCGGCGGCACCGGGAGTCCGATGAGCCACCCGGCCACCAACACCGGCTTACGGCCGAAACGGTCCGAGAGGGTCCCCGCAGCGAAGTTGGTGGCCGCCTTCACCACCCCGAACGCGACGATGAAGGTGAGGGCGGCGGTGAAAGCCTCGAGGTGGAAGATCCGCCGGGCGATCAGGGGGAGGACCGTTCGCTCCTGGCCCACCATGCCGCCGACGAGGGCGTTGACCCCGACGAGGAGGGAGAACTGGGCCAGGTTGACCCGGAGCCCCAGCCGCACCGGCCCGGGCCGCACCCGTCGGGCCGCTCCCATCAGGCGGGGCGCCCCGGGACCAGAGCTCGCCCCGCGGTGCGACTCCAGTCCCTCGGTCCCCCGAGGAGTACGGCGAGGCCCTCCCATCCTCGTCGTTCGAGCAGACTTGCCCCGGTGACCGCCCGCTCCCCGTGTCCGCAGTGGAGCGTGAGGGGCCCGGGGGGAAGGGAGTCCGCCATCTCATCCAGGCTCCCGAGCTCCGTGTGGATGGCCTCCGGGATGTGGGCCGCCTCGAACTCGGCGCGCTGGCGGACGTCGAGGAAAGTGGCCTCGACGGCCTCCCCGGGCTGAACCAGTGAGAGCCGGGCTTCTCCCAGACCGGCCTCGCGCCAGGCGGCCATGCCGCCGGCAAGCTCCCCCGCCAGCCGCTCGAACCCGATCTTCAGGCATTGTCGGACCAGCTCCATCCGGTCTTGGTGCTCCGAAAGCACGAACACGACCGGCCGATCCCCCGGGACCACCCAGCCCAGCCACGTGGCGAAGGCGGGACGGAGCTCGATGGATAGGGCCCCGGGGACGTGCCCGGCCGCGAACTCCTCGACGGGCCGGACGTCAATCACCTCCGTGCCTTCGCCCAAGAGCCGTCGGACGTCCGCGGCGCGCAGAGGGCCGAGCGACGGAGCCCGACCCCCGTACACCGTGGGGCCCCGCCGGTTCACCTCTCTCAGGTTCCGGAAGTACCGGGGATAGCTCGTGCGGTTGGCGAGGAGGTCCCGGACGAAGGTGTCCTCGTCGGGGGCCAGGAGGAACGGGTTCTGCCCCTTCTCCCGGCCGATCGTGGTCCTTGGGTCGGTCCCGTCGGTGGGTGCGGCGGCACAGAACGTCGCCCCCGCCCCGTGGGTCGGGTATACAGCGAGGTCGTCAGGGAGCCCGAACAGCCGGTCCCGGACCGAGCGGTACAGGGCCCGGGCGAGGGGCTCGGCTCGTTCGGGACCCAGCAGATCGGTCCGGGCCACCGAGCCCCGGAGCAGGGACCCACCGGTGAACACGGCGAGGGAGCGGGAGCCGTCGAGGAGGAGGTAGGACGTGTGCTCCGGCGTGTGTCCCGGCGTGGCCAGGGCTCGCAGGGTCAGTCCGCCGAGGTCCATCTCCTCGCCGTCCCGAAGGCCCCGGTGCGGAAACTCGAGGTGGGCCTCGGACCCGGCCAGCACCGTGGCCCCCAGCTCCTGCAGGTCCCGGCTCCCCGAAACGAAGTCGTTGTGCAGGTGGGTGTCGGCTGTGAACGCGACGCGCAGGTCGCGACGGGCGGCCTCTTCCAGGTAGGGGCCTGGATCGCGCTCCGGGTCGACGGCGAGGGCTCGCCCGTCACCGAGGTCCACCACATAGGAGGCGTTGCCCAATCCCTCGTCGACGATGGTCCCGATGTCCATGGGCCGATTGGTCCCTTGCCGCCCGCCCGATCCGAGCCTAGGCTTTCTCCAGAGATTATTGGAGGAGTGGACAAGATGCGTCAACCCACCGGGCGTGAAGTCAAGGAGGCCCTGTACGAGCAGTTCGCCAGGATCGGCAAGGCCGTGGCCTCCCCAAAGCGGGTCGAGCTCCTCGATCTGCTGTGTCAGGGGGAGCGGACGGTGGAGGCCCTGGCCCGGACCACGGGGATGGGGATCACGAATACCTCCGCCCACCTCCAGGCGCTGCGCTCGGCCAGGCTGGTCGAGGTCCGCAAGGAGGGGACGAAGGCCTTCTACCGCCTGGCCGACCCCGAGGTCTGCCGGTTCTTCTTCTCGCTCCGGGATCTGGCCCGGGGGCGCCTGGCGGAGGTGGAGCAGATCGCCAGGGATTTCTTCGCCGCACGAGACGAGCTGGAGCCGGTCGTGCGAAAGGAACTGCTCGAGCGGCTCGGGCGCGAGGAGGTCGTGGTGGTGGACGTCCGCCCTCCCGAGGAGTACCGGGCCGGACACATCCGGGGCGCTCTGTCCGTTCCGCTGCCCGAGCTGAGGAACCGGCTGCGCGAGCTCCCGAAGGACGTCGAGATCGTCGCGTACTGCCGGGGCCCGTATTGCGTGATGGCGCCTCAGGCCCTGCAGATCCTCCGGAAGAACGGTTTCCGCGCCCGCCGCCTCGAGGACGGGTTTCCCGAGTGGCGTCTCGCTCGTCTCCCGGTGAGCCTGGGAGAGGGTGAGTGAGCGATGAACGTGCTGCTGATCATGAACGACCCCCCGTACGGGACCGAGCGCTCCTCCAGCGGGCTTCGCTTGGCCCTGTCGCTGGCCAGGCGCGACGACGTCGAGCTCCGGGTATTCCTGATCGGTGACGCCGCGTCCTGCGCCATGGTCGGGCAGAAGACGCCCGAGGGCTACTACGACCTGGAGCGCATGATCGGATCCGTCGCCCGGCGGGGAGGCGACGTGGCGTGCTGCGGGACCTGTCTGGACGCCCGGGGCATCACCGAGGACCTCATCGCCAAGGGTGCCCGTCGCTCCGGGATGGACGAGCTGACCGAGTGGACCTGTGGGCGGACAGGGTCGTGTCGTTCTGAGAGGAGACGGTGCAGGTGGCCGGCAACGTGGTCGTCGTGGGTGGAGGGACCGGAGGATTGGTCGCCGCCAGGCAGCTCCGCCGGCGACTCCGCTGGCTCGATTGGAGCGGCCGGGTAACCCTGGTGGACCGTGATCTCACGTACCGGTTCGCCCCGTCCTTCCTGTGGGTGATGACGGGAGCCCGCCGGCCGGAGCAGGTCACCGCCGATCTGCGCGGACTCGAACGCCGGGGCATCGACGTCATGCAGGCCGAGGTGCTGGAGATCGACACCGATGGCCGGACCGTGAAGACGACCGAGGCCTCCCTCCCCTACGACCGCCTGGTGATCGCCCTCGGGGCGGAGCTAGCACCGGAGGCGCTCCCCGGGTTCTCTGAGGGAGGCCACAACGTCTACACGCTGGAGGGAGCGGCCGCCGCGGGAGCGGCCCTCCGGAGCCTCGACGGTGGCCGGGTCGGCGTTCTGGTGTCACGGCTCCCGTACAAGTGTCCGGCCGCGCCGTACGAGACGGCGCTCCTCGCCGAGGCCATGCTTCGCGGTCGAGGGGTCCGCTCGGGCTCCACAGTGGATGTGTACACACCTGAGTCCCTGCCCATGCCGACCGCCGGCCCGGCCATGGGCCGTGCGCTGACCGGGATCCTCGAGGCGCGCGGCATCGGGTTCCACCCCAACCGGTCCGTGGAGCGCGTTGATGCCGATGGCCGGGAGCTCGTCTTCGATGACGGCGAGCGGGCCCCCTTCGACCTGCTCCTGGGCATACCGCCCCACCGGGTGCCCGAGGCCGTTCTGCGGAGTGGCGTGGTCTCCGACGGCGGCTTCGTGGCGGTCGACCCCCACACCCTGGCCACCGCGGCCGAAGGGGTCTTCGCCATCGGGGACGTCACCCAGGTCCCCATCGCTGGAGGCAAGTTCCTCCCCAAGGCTGGCGTGTTCGCCCACGCAGAGGCCGAGGTGGTGGCCCGCCGAATCGAGCGGGATTTCGCCGGCCGGGAGCCGTCCGAGGTCTTCGACGGCAGGGGATCCTGCTTCGTGGAGATGGGCGACGGTGTGGCCGCCTTCGCCACAGGGGACTTCTACGCGGAGGAGGGCGCCAAGGTCCACCTCCGTCGGCCGGGCCGGAGATGGCATCCGCAAAGGTGGCCTTCGAGAAGTACTGGTTCCGGCGATGGCTGTGACAACGGAAAGGAGACGACGATGATGTGGGGACCGTGGGGGTGGGGCATGGGACTCGGCTCCGTCGTGTTTCTCGCCCTCATCGTGATCGGGATCGTCCTCCTCGTGCGCCAGCGGCCGACGGGTGACGCCCGCGGAGAGGAACGGAGGGCCCGGCAGATCCTCGACGAACGTTTCGTCCGCGGTGAGATCGACGAAGAGGAGTACCAGCAGAGGCGAAGGGTGCTCGAAGGGTCGAGGCGGTAGGTGGTGGGCACGAGGAGACTGGGCATCGCCCTCATCATCGCGGGCCTCGTGGGCCTGGGCCTCACGTCGGCGGGATGGGCCATTGGCCCGCCTGGGGGATGGAGCACGCCTGGCTGGATGAGCCGGATGCACGCCTCGATGCACGGCTCCGCCCAGAGCCGGGAGAACGCGCCCGCCCCGAGCCCCGCGGCTCGCGAGGTGCGTGTGGTGGCCCGGGACTTCTCGTTCTCGCCCAGCGAGGTCAACGTCGCGGCCGGTGAGACGGTGAACCTCACCCTGGCGAACGAGGGGGGCCTTCCTCACGACATCACCATCTCGGCGTTCGGGTTCCGCCTGCCGGCGGGACCGGGCGCGACCGAGTCGGCCGCCCTGACCCCGGCGCGCCCCGGCACGTACGAGTTCTACTGCTCCGTCCCGCGCCACCGGGAGGCCGGGATGTCGGGCACCCTGATCGTGACATGATCGACGGGGTACTCCCTCTCGCGTCGAGTGGTCCGAGAGATCGGCGAGCGTGCGTGGAAGGGACGGAAAACGCGTTCTGGCCTGCGGTTCTGTCCGTCGCGGGGGCAGGATTTGAACCCGTGACCTCTGGGTTATGAGTCGCTAGTGAGAGACCATGCGAGACCGTGAGGAGTCTTCTGAGATTCGCTCAGGCGGGTCAAAGTCGGGCTAAAGTGTTCAGGCGGTGGAACTCGGCACGCAGACTTCGTCGAGCTTCACCAGTGGCGACGTTCGCAGGATCCGGACCTCTCCAAGATCGTGTCCGAGTGGGTCGTCCGGCGGGTTGACCTCCGGGATGAGCTCAACGGCGAGCACGCTGAGGGAGCTGTCCACTGGCAGCTCATAGGCCTCAAGCACGGCGTCGATCTCGGCCTGCGTCCACGCCGACGATGCGTTCAGGTCAGTCTCCACGCGCGCCTCGATCTTGCGCTCCTCGAACCGACCACGCCGACGGGCAAGAAGGATGTTCCGGTAGTCCTGCCCGTCGGCCTGGATGACCTGTGCGTAGAGCAGGAACCACAACTCGGTGGCAGGCACCGGCGGGAGCATGTTCCGCCCGCCGAACACCGGCGTGGCATGCGGGGCGGCGACGAGGATCCGCTCGAGTGTTCGAAGCGATTGGCACGACAGCGACGGTGCCGGGAACTGAACGCCGGCGATCCGAAGAGCAGGGCCGAAACGCGCCTGGGCGGTCGACCAGCCGACGAAGTGTCCAGCACGCAGCTCCAGCACGAAGAATCCGAACAGCTCTCGAGAGTCGCGCGTGAGCCCAGGTGGCAATGGTACGAGGAAGTGACGTGGCGAAACGGTCGGAATGAGCAGCTGCATCGCTCCCAAGCCGGCGCGATCGTCGGACTGGCCCGGGCGGATCACCCGCATCGACTCCGGATCGATCGGCAACGGCCCCTCGGGTGGAACCTCGACACTTTCCCCGCCCGTCAGCATCAGGTCGGGCGCATACGAGAGGACCCGGGCGAAATACGAATCGGCAGGGTCGTCGATTGGGTCTGCGACTTCCAGCCACAGCATCCGGTCGCGCGCCTCAGTCGACGAGTAGTCGTCCGCGCGGACGTACGGCGAGAGGGCGATCCCGGCCGAGACGAGCTTGGGCGTCTGCGTCGGCGGGGCGGCAATCGGCAGGTCGATCGTGATGTCGAGGCTTGGGTCCTGGGCCCCCGGAGCATCGCGGAATCGCGGGGTGATGCCGTAGACGTGGCTCGTCTCCGATGGGAAGGTCGGTGGCACGGGCTTGGGATCGACGGCATCGAAGAACACGAGCCGGGTGAACGTCCGCTCCGGTTCGCGGCCGGCAGATTCGGCCGTCTCCCAGACCCGCGGATTGATTGACGCCGGCAGGTCCATCGTCCCGACGGGCTGGCCGTCGCGGGTGATCTCGAAGCCCGGCCGGTCGGCGTTCCGCCATGACCAGTCACGGGCCACCGCGATCGTCAGGACGTTGACCCACCGGCCGACGAGATCCGCCTTTGAGGCGAACGTGACGACCGATCGATCCGGCGCCAGGACATGGCCGATCGCGGCTGAGCAACCAAAGACGACGCGCTCTGCGGACCGACTGGATAGCGCGGCGTCGTCGGCATGGAGGTCGAGCTCCGTGGCGAGGCGATGGAGAGGCTCGTGCTCGGCCTCGACACCCCGCCCTGCAGCAAACAGCTTGGCCACCAGCGTCCCGGTCACCGCTTCGTCGGGCTGGAGCAGGATGGCCCGGAGACGACCCGCGTCGGTGTCTGGCATGAAGAGGTGCCGCTCGTCGAACGGGGCGCGCCTGAGCCTGACCTCGAAGGGTCGGCCAAGGCGGGCACCCTGGGATCCGAAGTAGTCGAGGTTTGCGTCCTCGCGCCCGACGGGGGTTAGCGTCAGCACGACATCTCGTGCAGTCGGGACCGGCAGTGCCCCGGACGCAGGCGCGATGATGGCCGCGACGTCGTGGACGTCGACGTAGTCGAGTGCCAGCACTAGGGGGCTCGCCGGATTTGCCGGGAAGGGCCGGGTCGTCGTGTACACGTATCGCAGCGGCGGTTCTGCCTCGTCATTGCCGCCATCGAACTCGAGTCCAACGACCGAGAGGGTGATCCGCAGGGTTGCAATGTCCGGATCCGGCAACCCCGGCTCGCCACCACGGCCTCCGCCGGCGGCACTCGCCTGGATCGCCGCAACGTCCGCCAGGAGTTGCTGCTCCGCGTTCGGGATACCCGCGAAGGCTGCGGCCGGATACGCCAGCTTCGGGCGATGAACGGTGAGCTCGACCGGTGGGCTGGCCGGATCGATCGGATCAGGCAAGCCGGGAACAGATACCTCGCGGGGCGGCACGAAGCGACGGAATCGGCACGTCGTGACAGGTGCCGGGGCCGGATCGATCGGTTCCGCGGATGGCAGCGGCCCGCCGCCGGAAATATCCGCGAGTCGCACGCGGAAGTCATAGGAGTGGCCATAGCGAAGCGGGACGGCATCCGCCCCGACAGGGTGGTAGGAATCGGCGGCAGCGGCTGCGCCGACGCCAGAGAGTCGAAGGGCGACTTCATCGGCGGTGACCAGCGAGCGCCCACGCCACTCGCTGAAGAACGCCGGCATCCAGTAGTCGCCGTCATCCTCGTTATCGAGCTGGAGCGGGGCCACCTCGACCGTCAGCTCGCCTGCGAAGTGCCCGAGGGAAATCGGGCCAACGGCCAGGTCCGATTCGGCACCGACCAGCGACGACCAGGCTGCGGTACCGTGCTCCCGGACGTCAACTCGATACCCCATCACGCCCATCGGTGTGTTGCGGGTCTCGACGACCGGGTCGGCGATCTGGCGATTCTTCCAGATCAGCACCTGCTCGTCGTCCCAACCCAACTGAACGCCGGTGTCGGTGACTGGTGCGCCCGCCGGGGCAAGGTTGGTGCCCGTCGGATCAGAGGTCGTCTTCTGAGCGGAATGCACCACGTGGGCGAAGCCGTCGTCGTAGCCTGCGGCCTCGGCCTGGATCTCGTCCATGTCGCCGACCGGGGGAACGGCCGCGACCGGGAACAGGACCGGCGCGAAGAGCACCCGTTCCTCGGCCCCGAGAGCCGGAATCCGGGCCGCGTACGAAGCCAGCAGCTGAGGCTGGGCGATCACGTGGTCGAGGTACGGGCTGCCGGCATCGAGGGTCAGGTACACCCAACCGCCCGCAGCGAAGAGATCCGCGACCGGAGGGGACACCGTTTGGACGTCGAGAATGGATAGTCGAGTCGCGAGCAGGGGCTGTCGGAGGGCCTGGGCGATGAGGCGGCCCCAGACGGTCTTCCTCGAGAGCGGCGGCGGCGGTGGCTTCGCCAACCGGCCGGCGTCTCGGAGCGCGCACCAATAAGCATCATCGGTCACGGCAAACGGTGTTCTCGGTCCGCCGAACGGGAACGCCTCGCGATAGCTGTCGGGAAGGTACTTGAGGATCTGGCGGCCCGACCGCCGCGGCTCCGGAGTAGCCGCCTCGAGCGCCGGATCGATATCGAACTGACTTCCGATCTCTTCGAATAGGGCCCGACGACCCGGTTGTGGGACAGGGGTCAGTGACACCTCGGCGGTCGCAACGCCGGGCATTGGCAGCCCGCCGAGGCCGCTCACGAGCATCGCCTTGAGTCGAACGTCGGCGTCAGCGAACGCCGGACCGTCGGCCACGCCGGGGACCCCCGTCATCAGTGGAGCCAGCGGGTTGCCGCGAGGCAAGACGACGATCCGGAGATGGAGCGATGCGCCTGCCCAGCGCTGCGGGAACGGCAGCAGGGTGAGCCGATCCGCCGCGGCTACCATCGAGGTCCTCCTTTTCGGCCCAGATGCCCGGCTCGGACTGCGTTCGATGCGCTCATACCGCCAAGCTCTCGCTGTACTCGAGGCTGTACGCGACACTGACCGTCAGGAACCAGCAGACCTCGATCTCCGCGGCGAACTTGGCCTGACCCAGCGCCTGCTTCGAACCGTTCGCCAGCACCGAGATCGCCGCCATCAGCTCGACCTTGACGGTGATCTTCGCGATCCAGATATCGGCGCTTGCGGAGATGGCAACCAGCAGGCCGATCTGCCACGCGCCAGTGCTCGAGGCGATGACCTGGATGCCGAATGAGAAGGAACCCTTGACTTCGATTGGGCCAAGGCTCTTGCCAATGCTGGCGCTCCACTTGACCTCGATTGTGACCTTCTGCTCGGCGAGTGCGTTGCCCTCCAGCTCGACACCGATCTCGCCGCCGCCCATGATGGGGGGGATGATCGGCACCCTGGCCCCGAGCTCGATCCTGAGGAAGCCGTTCCAATTGGGAGCGCTGGCGACGCCGACCTTCAGCTTCCCCTTGATCTCCATCGCGCCGAAATCGAAGTACCGGTCGGCTGCATTCGGGTTTTCGATGGGAAGGTTGAGAGTGGCCTTGAACTTGAAAGAGCCCTTGAAGCCCTCGACGGCCAGGATTTGGTCTACGCCGAGGAGTTCCGCCAGGAACTGGAGGATGTCGACGACCGGTTTCAGCGCCGGGGGATAGATCATCTCCGGCGCTTCGAACGCGGGACGTTCGCCGGCCACGGAGCTGAGCCCGTGCCGCACCCCGAGCAGCTCCGTGAAGGGCCCAAGGTCCATCGTAGTCAGGATCGTTCCGCCCTCGACCCCCCACGACTGTGGCGATCCGGGGTCGAGAGTGAAGTTCATCGGCGTTTCGTAGCGAGTCCGGATCTTGAAGGCCGCGCCGTCGACGAGCAGACGGTCGGCGACCGCCGGTGGGGCGTTGAACTTCATGGTCGGGGCGGGCAGCAGCGTGAAACGGCCGTCGCCGCCGATATCGAAGCCCCACGGGGCCTCACCGAGCAGACATTGGTCCCTGGGCGGGAAGATCCCCACCCCCAGCGACAGCGTGTAGGTCTCGGCCAGCGCCGGAACTTCCGAGCTGGACCAACGTTGCTCGCCCTCTCGGATCCGCGGCCGCGGGAACAGGACGCGATGGGCGTCTGACCCCTGGACGAGGCCGAACTCGATGGTCGGCGCGTCCTCGCGCAGCAGGTCGGCTGGCTCGGCGAGCCGATACCAATCGGATACAGCCGCCGTACCGGACGCCGTGCCGGCGCGGACCAGCGCGACACCGGACTGGGCGTTCACCGGCTGGGGTTCGGGCGCTGAGAGGTCGTGTCGGACGGTTGACCATTGGCCGTCCGCTGGGAGCGCGACGGCGCCGCGCGCAGCGGCCCCGAATTGCGGAGGGCCGCCATACTGAGGCGGCGCCGGCGCCACGTCGACGCGCTTGACGCTCAGCTGCTGACCCGAGCCACCGATGTCGACGATGCAGTCAAGCCCACCGCCGAACGGCCCTTCGGCTTCCATCATCGCAGCGAGGTGCTCGGGCATCAGCGGATAGCCCTGTGGCGAGCGCTGGACGAACCCGATCTGGTCGCGGCCCGTGACGCGTCCGGCGGTTCCTTGTCCCTGGACGACGCCGTCGATGTCGAAGTCGGCGTCGAATCGAACCTCGAGCAGTTCCACGAGGATCGGACCCATTGACGAAGGGAGTGTTCGGCTCAGGACCCTACCGGTCTCCCTGATCCGCCTGACGTCCCAGGCACCGCGGACGACGCCCGGGTGGGTCTCAATCGCCGTCCACTCCGGAGGTGGAGTGAAGTTCGCCAGGTCCGGATCGGGGTAGTCGTAGAGACCGGGAGCCGTCGCGACCCAGCCGCTGTCGAAGCGGAGAACGGACCCCTCCTTGCGGCGCTCGAGGGTGATCGTCCTGACGACTGGTGCGGCCCATGGGTAGAGGATGCTGGCGATCTGAATGACTTCGTAGGCCGTTCGGGCCACGATCACGTCGAAGCGGACCTGGCTCGTGGAAGCCACGGCATCAGGGTTGGCCCATGACGAGAACGTGCTTCCGCCGTACCCGGAGAAGTCGACCCGCGTGACCGGCACGCGCCGCGCCGGTCGGCCCGGCCCCATCTCCGTGTTGAAGGTCCACTCGACTCCAGGGTTGCCAAAACCAGCACTCAGGACGCTGAGCCCGAATGGCACGCCGGATCCCGGGTCGACGCCATTGCGCGTCTGCCACGCCGCTCCAGGGAAGGACGGGGACTCCTGGTCGGGGCCGCGATCGGGGAATGCTTCGGCCGCGATCTGGAGGCCGCCAACGTAGCGTGCATCTGTCGTCGCGGGACGATTGAGTGAAACGGTGGACCAGCGCGGGGCCCTCCCGTTGAACGGTTGGAAGACCGCCGCGGCCTTCATCCCGAACGGGAGTGTGAACTTCGCGGCGAGCGGTGAGCCGTCCGCGCCCGCCGCGAACTCGCTCAGCATCACGTCCGTGAGCCGCTCCGGCGCGATCGGCACCAGCGTGACGGACGCCGAACCCAGAACGCTCGGACCACCGTCATTCGCACTTGCCAGGATGTTCGGGTAAGGGTCGAGGACAAGCGGATTCGGGATGTTGATTACGGGCTCCCACTGGAACTGTGGGAGCAGAACGACCCGCAGGTTCCGTATGGGCGCGCTTAGGTCCAGCCCAAGGATCCGAATCGGCAAGGAGCTCGCGACGACTGTGACCGAGTGCTGGTCGGTGTCGCGGCCTGGTCCGAAGCCCACCCCGAACTGGTCGATGTTGGAGGAGACATCGACGAGCACCAGCTGCTCTGGTGCCGGTCCGGCGGTCCGTTCAAATACCTGGCGAAGGCCGACTTCGGCCTCACGATCCTCGGCGTCGGTGTCGGGCTGGTCACCGGAGGACCGCGCGGTCACCGTGATTGTGCTCGGATTGACAGCCGGGGCGGAGGTCGCGAAGAGCGCGTGCCCGGCAATGGGAAGGAGCGTTAGCGACACCACAGGCGCCGTCGGCGTTGCCCACGTCGTCGCGGCCAAGAGGAGTCCCTTGACGCTGCCTGCCGGCGCCCGTTCATCGCGTCGCGGCTTGCGGTCCCGGAGGGGCGGCAGGACGTTGGTGACGTA
>WNGF01007787.1_pt1 | contig 23718 bp, 20 predicted proteins | sample 5400641 | NCBI WGS metagenome assembly WNGF01 (sample SAMN13153371, study PRJNA577476) | soil metagenome | isolation source: 80 cm soil or saprolite under grassland replicate 2 | place: USA:California | collected 2016-06-15 | reverse complement strand
CTGTCCGATCTTGCCCGGGATCTGCTCCGCAGGCATGCCGGCGCCGAGCAGCTCCCCGGCGCGCCGGTTGCGACTGCCGGGCGCCAGCACCGTGGCCGTGAGATCGCCTACCCCGGCCAGCCCGGTGAAGGTCTCGAGCCGTGCTCCGCCTGCAAGCGCGTAATCCACGCACTCGCGCCAGATGGTCGCCGCAGCGATCCCGGCAGCGTTCAACCCGTGGGCCTCCGCCGCGGCGGCCGCGAGAGCGGCGGCGTTCTTCGCCGCGCCCGCCATCTCGACCCCCACGACGTCGGCGCTTCGCTCGCATACCAGGCCGGCCCGATCGAACACCTCCCCGAGCTGTGTCCGGACGTCCGCGTCCGTGCTCCCGAGCACCAGGGCAGCCATCCCGGCCGCCGCCTCGCGTGCGTGTGCCGGCCCTCCGAGCGATGCGATCGCACGTGCCCGGATGCGCTCGCCGACGTACTCGCTCGGCAGCTGGCCGAGCGGGCGCACGAGGCCCTTGGTCAGCATCAGGACCGCCGCCCGCGACCCGACCCGATCGCTCAGCGACCCGACCACGGTGGGCAGCGCCGTCGACGGCACCGCCAGGCAGACCAGGTCCACCCCCGCGAGCTCGATGTCCGTCGCGCGCTTGACGCCGACGCCATCCGGCAGCGGCACGCCCGGCAGATACCGAGAGTTCTCGCGCTTCGCCGCGATCTCGGCGGCCTTCTCGTGCGAGCGAGTTCCCAGCTGGACGTCCAGCCCGCCGCGAGCGAGCAGCACCGCCATCGCCGTGCCCCAGCTCCCGGCACCGACGACCGCTGCCTTGCGCAGGGGCGGGAGACCGCCGAGCCACTCCCACTGGAGCTCGATGTTGGGCCAGATGCGGGCGGTGACGGTGGCGGCGAGCCCCGGCGATGGATTCTCGGTGCGCGGGAAGGTCATCGGCCGTCCGACCCTCAGCTTGACCTTGCGAGGTCGGATTCGCCAGCCCCGGCGCACGTGCTCGGTCCCGTGCACCGCAAACGGGACCACCGCGGCCCCGCTCTCCAGTGCGAGGCGGCCGACGCCACGCCGCGGGGTTCCGAGCGAGCCAGTCCGGATCCGCGTGCCCTCGGGAAAGATGCAGACGGTGCCCCCACGCTCGAGCGCCAGGCGGGCGGTTTGCATCGCCATGTCGTCGGATTGCCCGCGCCGGATCGGGAAGGCGCCCACGCGGGAGAGGAGCCAGCCCTGCCAGCGGCGCTCGAACAGCTCCACCTTGGCGACGTACTGCATCGGGCGCCGCCACGGAAGCGTGGCGCCGATCACGAACGGGTCGAGGAAGCTCCGGTGGTTGGACGCGACGATGAGGCCGCCCTTGATCCCCTTGAGATGCTCTCGGCCCTTACGTGAATAGCGGAACCAAACGAGGAACGCCGGCTGGAGGATCAGGCGAGCGAGCAGGTAAAGGAGCCGGTTGACGCCGTGCTCGCGCGCGTAGGCGTGGTAGCGCCGGAAGCGCTCCTCGCTGATCACGGCGTCCGTGCGCGGCGGAGCCGACCTCCGCGGAGGTTGCTGCATGGACATGCCTACACGCCTGAGCGAGCCCCGTTACTGGCGGATGCCGGCCCGCAAGCGACGGCCCGAGGTTCTCGCTAAGCGCCCGCGGCCTACCACGCCTCCTCCAGCAGGCGACGAAGTTCCTCGGGGCCGGGGGGATCGGGCGTGTTCGCGAGCTCGGGGCGCTGGAGGATTGCGTTACGCGCGTCCTCCAGCCGCCTTTGGTTTGCACCGAGGTCGCGCAGGCGGCGAGGGCCGCCGCCGAGAGCCTCGATGCGTGGCGCGATCTCGGTGGAATCGGCGCCCAGGGCGGCGGTGAGCGATTCGATCGCCTCGGGCGCGCGCTCTCGCATCGTGTCCATGGTCCGCGGCAGCATCGCCGCGTTCGTCTCGGCGTGCGGAGTGCCGAGCATCCGAACGAGGGTCTGGCAGACGACGTGATGGAGCGCGAACCCGGCCGAGCTGAGGGCGTAGGCGCAGAGCAGGGAGCCGAGCGCGAGGGCCGACCGGTTGCGCTCCGCGGGCGGCTGGTCGAGCGCCGCGGCAAGGAGCGCCGCGCCCCGTAGCGCCGCGAGGCTTGCCACGGGATTGGCATGCGGCGTGTAGAGCGCCTCCGCTCCGTGAGCGAGCGCGTTCATGGCACTGGCCCGCAGGTGCTGGTCGTCCAGCGTTGTCATCTCGAACGGGTCGGCGATCACGAGCATCGGCCGCACCAGGTGCTGCGCTTCGTGCTCGTGGCCCGCTGGGAGGCGGTGGATCCGCGTCATCTCCGCGCCCGAGAGCGTGGTGGGCAGCGCGCATACCCGCCCCCCGCGCACGGCGGCGATCGCCTTGGCAGTGTCGATCACGCGCCCGCCCCCCAGCGCAACCAGGGTGGGGTTGCGAACGGAGTCGATGAGGTCCGCCGCGACCTCGGGCACGCCTCCGCCGGGCACTTGGTGCACGGCCTCCGCCCGCTCGGCGAGCTCCAGCGGTGCCGCCCCCAGGGCGCGGGTCGTGGTCAGGAGCTCGTAGCGCTCCCAGATCCCGCCCTGGACCAGGCTCGCGGAGTCGGCCATCGCCGCCTCCCGGAAGACGATCGTCCGCTCCCCGTCGTGCCAGGTGAACTCGCGCTCGCCGGCCACAACTAGTTCCTCTGAGCCATTGAGGGATTCTCCCAGCGCCCCGCCAGGCCTAAGCTGTGTGCCGCGGGCCGGAGTAGCTCAGCTGGTAGAGCACCGGTTTTGTAAATCGGTGGCCGCGGGTTCGAGTCCCGCCTCCGGCTTAGAGCGTCACCTCGCGCGAGGCCAGATGGAGGCTGACCTTGCGCTTGACGCGCTGTAGGGCGTTGTCGACTGTCTTGGTGTCGCACTCGAGGCGCTCGCCGATCGCCTCGTAGGAATGCCCATCGAGGTAGAGGGACAGCACGTGGCTCTCGAGCTCGGAGAGGACGCTCGACAGGCACGAGACGAGGCTCTGGAGCTCCTCGCTTGCGATCACCCGCTCCGAGGGGTCCTCGCTGACCGGCCCGGGCAGCACCTCCTCGAGCGTCGTCTCGGAGTCGCTGGCGCCTGCCGGAGTCTGCGCGAACGACACGTACTGGTTCAGCGGCGCGTGCTTGTTGCGGCTGGCAGTCTTCACGGCCGTGATGATCTGGCGCGTGATGCACAGCTCCGCGAAGTTGCGGAAGCTCGACTCCCGGTCGGATCGGTAGTCGCGGATCGCCTTGTAGAGCCCGAGCAGGCCCTCCTGGATGAGGTCGTCCGAGTCACCGCCGAGCAGGAAGTACGAGGACGACTTGAGGCGCACGAAACCGCGGTAGCGCTTGACGATGCGGTCGTACGCGTCGGGGCTCCCCCGCTTGGCGAGAGCTACCAGGTAGCTATCCTCAAGCTCAGGTTGAGCGTCTGACTTCCGGGCGGGCGCGGCGGCGGGGCTCGGAGCCGGTACTGCCGCAACGTCCTGGGTGGGGGTCGGTACAGCCACAGTGTCCTCCGTTCGAGTCGGAACCGTGGCGCCGCTCCTCCCCTGGGCGCCCTCTCCTTTACGGGTGATCGGCAGGTCAAAGCTAGACCTTTAGTTCACCCTTACGCACGCGAGTGTACGCGTGGACGCATTCTTCTGTCAACCTCGGTCGGAACCGGTGCAACTCGCGTTGCAGGACGGATCTTCCGTCCGCGGGCGCTGCTACCCGTGCCCGCGCTGCCTGGCGGCCTCGAACAGCAGCACAGCGGCGGCGGCAGAGACGTTGAGCGAACCCACCCGGCCGCGAACCGGGATCGAGACGAGCAGGTCGCAGCTCTCGGCCACGCGGCGTCGCAGCCCCCTCCCCTCGCTCCCGAGAACGAGCACCACCTTCCCGGTTAGATCGGCGCGTCCGTAAGGCGCCGGCGCGCCCGCCTCTGCGCCGTACACCCATGCCCCCGCCTCCTTGGCGGTGCGAAGCCAGTCGGCGAGATTGGGCACCCTCGCAACCGGGAGGTGCTCGACCGCGCCCGCCGACGCCTTGCAGGCGACCGCCGTGATCGCCGCGGAGCGGCGCGACGGGATCACCACGCCCGCGGCTCCGGCGGCCTCGGCGGAGCGGCAGACCGCGCCCAGGTTGCGCGGATCCTGGACCTGGTCGAGCGCGACGATCAGCCCATGGGGCGGCGCGAGCAGCTCCTCCGCCCCGGCGTAGGGATACGAATCGACCTCGGCGACGATCCCCTGGTGGTCGGGCGACCCCGCCAGCCGCGTCAGTTCGGCCGCCGCAAGGTCCGCCGTGGTCCACACGCGCCGGACCTGGCGGCGGCCGCGCTTTGCCTCCGCGACTGGGCGGCGCCCGTAGATCACATCCGCCCCACTCTCCTGCGTGGACGAGCGCTGTCGAGCCACCGCTACGGCGCCCTGCGTACGAGGCGCGGCCCCTCGGGGGTATCGCGGACCTCGTAGCCGCGCCCCGCAAGCTCGTCGCGGATCCGGTCGCCACGCGCGAAGTCGCCCAGCGAGCGAGCGGCCTCCCGCTCCTCCAGCAACCGCTTCGCCTCGGGATCTTCGACTGCGCCCGGCGCCAGCAGCGACTCCAGCCCCAGCAGCGGCAGCATCTCCTCGAGGGCGGTGCGAGCGCCTGGAAGATCCCGGCGATTGCCCTCGGCGATCAACTCGAACAGGGCGGCGAGCGCCCGCGGCGTGTTGAAGTCGTCGGCGAGCGCGTCCAGGAGCTCCGTGCGGCGCTCGGAGACGAACTCGTCCTCGCCTCGGCCATCGTCCTGCGGCAACTCGAGCACGAAGTTCCGGATCCGCTCCACCCGGGCGGCCGCCTCCTCCAGGGCGCCGGCGGAGAACTCGAGCGGCTGGCGGTAGTGGCCGGAGACGAGATACGCGACCACGGTGTCGCGCCCGTAGCGGTCGAGAGCCTCGGAGAGCTGGAAGATGTTGCCGAGCGACTTCGACATCTTCTCCTCGGCGATCTGGACCATCCCGTTGTGCATCCACAGCCGGGCCAGCGGGACCGTGCGCGCCGCCTCCGTCTGGGCGATCTCGTTCTCGTGGTGCGGAAAGATGAGGTCGACGCCCCCGCTATGGATCTCGAAGTCCGCCCCCAGGTACTTCTCGGCCATCGCCGAGCACTCGATGTGCCATCCTGGGCGCCCTTCCCCCCACGGCGACGGCCAGGCGGTGTCCTCGTCGGGCTTGCGCGCCTTCCAGAGCGCGAAGTCGAGCGGATCCTCCTTGAGCGACTCCGTGCCCGCCTCCTCCCCCTGGTCCATCTCATCCGGGTCGCGGTTGGAGAGCTTTCCGTAGCCCGGAAAGCTGCGGACCCGGAAGTACACGTCGCCTCCGGACTCGTAGGCGTGATCGCCCTCGATCAGCGCCTCGATCAGCACCACGATCTCGGTGATGGTCTCCGAGGCGAGCGGCTCCTCGTCGGGCCGCCCGAGCCCGAGACGCTCGGTGTCCTCGACATACGCGCGGGTCATCTGCGCAGCGAAGCGCTCGGACGCCACCCCGGCCTCGCGCGCCGCCACGTAGATCTTGTCGTTGATGTCGGTGACGTTGATGACCAGCCGCGGCTCGTAGCCCTCATGCGCGAGGAAACGGCGCAGCAGCATCGGGATCACGTATGGGCGCGCGTTGCCGACGTGGATGCGCGAGTACACCGTCGGCCCGCAGGCGTAGATCCCCACGCGCGGCGGATCGCGCGGCTCCACTTTGCGGAGCTCGCCGCTCAGCGTGTCCTTGATCCGCACCTCGCGCACGAGTTGATGCTAGTCGCGACCGTAGGACGGTCGGGCTCGGGGCGCGGGACCGCCCGCGATCCCGCCCGCCGGATCAGCGGACGATCAGGTTCCCCTGCATTCCGGGGTGGATGCTGCAGTAGAAGCCGTACGTCTTGCCCGCCTGGAGCCGATCGAGTCCCTCGATGGGGGCCGTCTCGCCCAAACCGACGAGGCGGCTCTGAAACAACGGCTTGCCGTCAGGGCCCTCCTCGTCGGCGGTCACGTCGTGCTGCGCGACGTCGAGGTTCACGAACGACAGGGGCCCACCGACCTGGGTGACCATGACCGGGGTCGCGTAAGTCGTGGATGCTGCGCCAGGCCCTGCGACCACTGCCGCACCACCGGGGCTCCCGCCTCCGCCGCCGCCCCCTCCACCGCCCAGGAGGTCACCCGCCGTCTTCGCCACGTCATCGGCCACGCTATCCGCGCCCCCCGGTTGGAAGGCGACCACGAAGCCCTCGGAGAGGCCCTTGATCCCGACGGCGGCGTAGATGGTGTGGCGGGCGATGCTCACCCCGCCCCACGAGAGCGAGGTTGCGCTGCTGGTGCCACCCAGCGCAAGCGGGCGTTTCGCGAGTAGCGCCCCGGTGCGGGCGTCGTACGCATCCAGGAAGCCGGTGAGGTCGACCGTATAGGCGACGCCGTTCGCGACCGCCACGGGCTCGCCCCAGTGGGCCCCGTCGCCAACCGGCGCGAACCAGCGGGGCGAGCCGCTGTCAGCCGAAACCGACCAGAGGTATCCCGGGACGGTCACCGGCCCGTAGATCGACTTGCCGTCATAGGCGGTGGAGCCGACGATCCCGCCGACCGCGGAGGGGGGGCCCACGATCTGGGTCCAGGCGGGCTTCATCGTCTTGGCGTCGATGACGTGGTAGATGCCCGACTTCTGGCCCGCGCCCACCAACTCGCGCCCGCCGGGCCCCCGGAAGAGGTTCGGGGAGGCGCCGAAGTCCATGTCGACGTCGCCGCAGGAGCCCAGGCCCTGCGGGTAGTACGGAGGCGGGTTCCCGGGGATGTCGTAGCAGGGCAGGTCCGAGAAGCCGGAGACGTACTCGTCGATGGTGCCCTTGTAGGAGTCGAGGATTCTTCCGAAATGAGAGCTGCGGCGGTCGACGTCGAACTTCAGCACCGCGTCGGCGTGCTTGTGCTCCGCTTGCGGGCGGAACGGGTTGCCGGCTCCGACGTAGGCGACCTTCGCCCGGCGGTCGATCGCGGGGGTCGACCAGATGCCCGCGCCCGCGAAGTCGTCCTTGGGGTGGTTCGGTCGGTGAATGGTCCAGGTCTTGCGCAGCAACCGCCCCGTGCGGGCGTCCAGGAAGTTCATCGAGCCCTGGAACGCGTAGCGGTCGGCCTCGTCCCCCAGCTCGGCGGCACCCCCGCTGACCCCGATCATCATAGGGCACCGAAGCCTTCCATACCCGCTTGCCTGTGTCGGCGTTGAAGGCGAACGCCCACCCGCGGTTCGTCGCCACGTAGACGCAGCCGAAGGCGACGATCGGAGTCCCGGTGATGTCGCCCTTTCCGCCGGCGTCGACCGTCGACACGGTCCAGGCGGGGGACAGCAGGGGCACGTCCGCCGGCGAGATCACGTGCTCCTGCTGCTGGTACCGGGTGTTTGCGTAATCGTGCCCGTAGCTCGGCCACTCGCCTCCGGGCGCGTTGGCCTTGCCGCAGTGCTCCGTCGCCTCCGCTCCCTGCGCCCCGAACCCGAGCAGCGCCAGGATTGCGGCGGCAGCGACGAGAACGGCACGGCGCAGGCTCATGGAGACCAGGGGTTTTCCCGCAGCGCCTTGAGAACCTCGCGGCGGGTGCGGGGGCCAGGCGCCGTGTTCGAGGCGAGGGGTGCGGACTCGAGCTCCGTTCCCGCACCGCTCAGGTAGCCGTGCTGCCGGAGCCCGTTCACGGCGTCGCAGGCGATCTCGTGCCGGCGGGCGTCGGGATCGATCCGGTAGGCCCGCGCGGCATTGCGGCCGAGGATCGCGTTGCGGATCGTCCGCTCGGGCCGCGGGGCCTTGCGGGTCGGGTCCTCGACGTCGCCCTCGAGGCCGTGCGGGAGCCCGTAGAACTCCTTGGCGCGCTCGCTGAACTCGAAGCGGCGCAGTGCGACGATCTCGGCCTGCGGTGACCCGTACCACAGGCTGTCGGTGCCCCAGGCGACCCGCTTCGGGCCTACGTACTTGATCAGCTTGCCCAGCAGGTGGGCGCACTGGTCCGGGTCGTGCATGACGTCGCGCCACACGGATCCGAGCTCCGCGTACACGTTCGGGACGTTGCCGAACCTCTGGCCCTTGCGCCTGAATCTGCTCGAGTCGTAGTCGTTCTCGCGCAGGCTCTTGATCAGCGCGTCGACCGTATTCGAGTCGGAGCGGGCCTTGGCGTCTCCCGCATAGCGCCGCTGCGCGTCGCCGATGTCGTGCCCCGAGTGGTAGACGAGGAAGTTGACGTCGGGGAACTGGCGCGCGGCGGGCCCGATGTCGCGGGGGGTGGCGGCGCTCTGGTCGAATCCGGGCAGCGCGAACCCCTTGTGCGAGGCGACCAGCGGTGGCACCTCCGGCACGGCCTTGCTGACCTTGCGGACCTGCTCCAGGAAGGCCATCCCGGTGTCGCTGTCCAGGAACCAGCCGCTGGCATTGGGGACGTCTCCCCACGGGCAGTAGGTCTTCCAGCCGCGGAGAATTCCGCGGTACTGGTGGGCCCGCTCCATCATCAGCTGGAGCTCCTCGTCGAGATAGAGAGGCTTCATGTTCGGGCTGTTGTGGCCCGCGGAGCCTCGGTTGGGCATCACGAACGCGTGCATGATCGATCGCTGGGAGCGCGCCAGGTCGTTGACGGTGTGCACCGTGAGCGCCGCCTCCGCGAGCGGGAGCGGGTTGTTCGTGTCGGGCGACGTTGGTACGCACGACAGCACGGTCATCGTCGTCGCCGAGTCGAGGAACAGCTCCTTCAGGTAGTGGTAGCGCGACAGGTTCTCGATCGGGTCGATCTCTCCGGCCCCGCCGCCGCGGATCGAGCCATCCTCGCGGACGCCGGGCTGATCGCCCGTGGCCGCCGAGGACTGCGGCCACACGGCGGCGAAGAAGGCGTGGATCGCCGGATTGGTGACCCGCCACATGCCGTCCGGGTCGACGTGGTGTGACTGAACGTCGAAGATGAACTCACCGGCGAGGTTGTGCAGGGTCTGGAGTCCCTTCTTGCCGTCCCACTGCAGGTCGCAGGCGTCCGTCGTGGCGGTGTTGTGGGCCCAGCCGTAGTTGCCCCACAACCCGGGGCTCAACGCGTCGATCGCCCAGAACCCGATCGCCGTCGCCGCGGCGGTGCGCACGAACTGCGCGCGGGACATGCTGAACTTCCGGCGCCAACGCTCCGTCTCCGCGTCCGCGAGCCTCATGATCGCCAGCTGCCTCTTGCTCGGCGGAGGCGGGAGATACTCCTCGTTCGAGCACGGCATCACGTCCACCGGCAGGTCCTCGGACATCTCCTCCCAGGAGAACCGATACGGGCTCGACGTGAGGCCTGGACCGTGACGCTTCCAGTTGATCACTTGGTCACCTCGAATGCACCTCGCATGAATGGATGGATCCTGCAGAAGTAGGTGACGGTCTCGCCGGGCCTGTAGCCCGCCTTTCGGGTCACCGGCAAGGACCAGGTAAGAGTCTGCTTCGCGGGTCCAATCTCGGGCGCGCCGATGCCGAGCTCGCCCGAATCGAAGTCGATCGCGCGCCCGTGGCTGGTCTTCCCGTTCGCCAGCGGGAAGGCGTTGCCGATCTCACCGAGACACGGGAAGGCGCACGAGGTCACCGTGTGATAGATCGCGCTGCCTTCCGTATTGGTGAACGTCAATGCGCTCCCCAGCTTCACGGTGGGCACCCCGGTCGTCGAGGTCTGCGAAAGATCGCCGGGCAGGTACTGGAAGTCGGCAATCGCTACCTGGCTGGTTTGACCGCCCCGATTCGCCTTCCACTTGCCGCCGGGTCCGCCGAATTGCTCCGACTCGGGCAGGTGTCCGTGGGTGACGACGCCCTTGTCGCAGAGCGTGCGCGGACTGCCCTCGAGCCCACCCGACCTACAGCCTCCCGACCTGTCGGCCGGCGCTTTGAAGGGGTTGAGGCCCGGAGCCGTGGGCTTGCCACGGGAGTCGTCCGGGGCCAGCAGCGTGACCGCGATCCCCATGTTTTCGTAGGTCGACTGGCGTGTGGTGTCGTAGGTGGCGTTGCTTCTCAGGACGTCGCCCGGTTTCACCCGGACGGCCCAGCGGGGCAGGCCCGTGACCTTCATCGAGAAATCCCACGAGGTGGGGGGCCCGCCGGGGCGGCTGGGGTGGTCGCGATTCCAGTAGACGGCATCGCTCGTGTAGATCCGCTTCGACCTGCCGTTGCGCACCAGGTCGATCTCGTTTCTGAGCCCGCCCGGGTGGAGGTGGCCGCCGATCCCGATCAGCGTCCCCCCGGTAAATGGCCCGGCACGGCCGAGCCGTTCGCCAGGTGCGGGGAATGTCCAATCGGTGCCGATCCCGTTTCCGGGCTTGCCCTGACCGACAGCCCTCTCTCCCCAGGGATCGAACGCGGCGCACTTCTGCTTCGGCCAGGTGCAGGTGCCGTCCTTGCCGCCGAATCCGCGCTGGACGTTGAACACCGGGTAGCCGGAGGGGCGTACGTCGAGCCAGATCGGGTAGGCGGGCTTGAGTCCTAGACCCTCCGCCTTGTCCTCGGGCACGAAGTCGATGTCGTAGGTGATGTAGACGACGTCGGGTTGCGCGGTCTCGGAGTGCACCATGTAGAGGAGGAACCACTGGTCGGAGGCCTTGATCGGCATTCCGTAGCCCTTGGGGAACGGGGCGGAGGTCTTCTCCTCGCCGGCGGCGAAGAACGGTCCACTGCCGTAGTCGGGATAGGAGAGCCAGGTGCCGTGGTGTAGGTGCACTTCCGAGATCGAGGGAACCGTTCCATCGGCCTCCACCAGGTCCGGCCTGAAGCGGGTGATGTAACCGTCCTCGGTCGGCTTTTCGATCGCGACTGGCCCCACCAGCACGTCGTTCTGGCCGGGCTTTACGACGATCGGCCCATAGGCGAAGTGCAGCCGTTCACAGGCTCCGGGGTACCGCACGTAGTCCGGGCCCTTCCAACCCTCCCAGCGGTAGATCCTCTTCTCGTAGGGATCGTTCCCCTCGTAGGCGCAGGGCCGGGACTCAGAGGTGGCCGCGAGGTTCGGATCGGCGGCAAGGCCGCCGGCGCCGCCCGCAGCGCCGGGCGCGAGCCCGGAAGCGCCCAGGGCCAACGAAACCAGCAAGACACTCCCAACGAGCGACCGTTTCAGCCGCAAAGCCTCCTCCAATACGACACGGATCGGTGTAAGCGTGCACGTTTGCACATTTGAGGCCGTCGTGCGCCGGTAGCCACGGCAAACCGACCTCGCAATTTGCGAGATCGCAACGAGGCTCGCTCCCGGAAACGGCTGCCGCCCCCGATAGCGTTGGCCGCCCCGCATGGGCTATGTCTCGCTTCAGGAGCAGCGTTTGCGACGCGTCGAGGAGGCGTTTGCTTCGCTGCCGGGGCGCTACCTCGGGGCCGATCCAGGGTTCGACGCCACGTTCCAGGTGCGGCTTGGCGACGTCGGCAGGACGTGGGAGGTCAGGGCGTGCAGCGAGCGCTGCGAGGTGCGGACCTCGCTCGTCCGCGAGCCGGACGTGGTCATCGGCACCGACGCCGCCACCTGGCTGGCGCTGCGGGAGGGACGCCTTTCGGGACTCGACGCATTCGCCCAGCGCCGCCTGCACGCGCGGGGAAATCTCGATCTGGCGCTCGGCTTCGAAGGGCTGTTCCGGCTGCCCGGAGGCCGCCCGGCCCTCGTCCGCGTCTCGGAGGTGGAGATCCGCGGCGCCACGATCTCGAGCCTGATCGCGGGACACGGGCGCGAGCAGGTCCTCTGCCTCCATGGCCTGGGCTCGAACAAGACGTCCTTCTTCGAGACGGTCTCGGCGCTGACCCCCGATCACACGGTCCATGCGATCGACCTGCCGGGGTTCGGCTCCTCGTCCAAGCCCGCACGGGCCGCCTACGACGCCCGGTACTTTGCGCGAGCGACGCTCGGCTACCTGGACGCGATGGCCATCGATCGCGCGCATGTGGTGGGCAACTCGATGGGGGGACGGATCGCGCTGGAGCTGGCGCTCAGCGAGCCGGAGCGGGTCGAGTCGGTGATTCTCCTGGCGCCGGCGCTCGCCTTCCTGCGACGGCGCGAGCTCGTGCCACTGGTGAGACTGCTGAGACCAGAGCTTGCCGCGATCCCCCACCCCCTGCGCGCGGCCCGCGTTCGCGAGCACTTCTGGGGGCTCTTCGCAAGGCCCGAGCGCCTCGATCCCGCGGCCGCCGACATCGCCGCGGACGAGTTCTGCCGCACGTACCGCTCGCGCTCGGCACGGATCGCGTTCTTTGCGGCTGCGCGCAACGTCTACCTGGACAGGCCGCACGGCGAGCGCGGACTATGGACGCGGCTCGCGGACCTTCGGCCACCCGCGATGTTCATCTGGGGCGACAGCGACCGGCTGGTGCCGGCGTCGTTCTCCCGGCACGTCGCGGACGTCCTGCCGGGCGCCAGCCAGGTGGTGCTGCCGGAGTGCGGCCACGTGCCGCAGGTCGAGCTCCCCGAGCGCGCGAACGAGCTCATCCGGGGCCACATCGAGGCGCATACCGCAGCCTCCGCGGAGCCCGCGCGACGCCGCTCCCGGGCGCTGTTCGGCCGCGTCGCCCTCTAGGCGCAACTAGAATCGTCGCGATGGCTGACCAGGCGACCTTCGCCGAGCGGGCGAAGCGCAACGGCGGCAGGGAGGCGGCGGGCGGCAACGGCTCGCTGCGTGACCGAGTGACCTCGCTGGCAGACGTGGGCGGATTGGGCGACGGCCTGACGCGTGCCGGTGGGGGTCTCGCCCGCGCCGGTCAGAGCGTGGTCGGCGGCCTCGCGCGGGCGGGCCGGGACGCCGCCGGCAGCCTCGGCGGACAGCTCGCCGACGGGGCTCGGAGCCGCCTGAGGGCAGACCTCGACGATCGCGACCCGGACTTGCTGCGCGAGCGACTGCCGCTTTTGTGGCTGATCGCCAGCCTGTGGTTCCGGGGCGAGGTCCGCAACCTCGGCAGCATTCCCGAGGAGGGCCCGGTGCTGATGGTCGGCAACCACTCCGGCGGCAACGTCACCCCCGACACCTTTCTCCTCAGCCTCGCCTTCTCGACCTACTTCGGCGTCGAGCGCCCCTTCCACCAGCTTGCGCACAACCTGGTGATGGCGCTGCCCACCGGCGGCCTCCTGCGTAGCGGCGGTACGGTCGCGGCGTCGCCCGAGAACTCGCGCAAGGCGCTCGAGGCCGGGGCCGCGCTCCTCGTCTACCCCGGGGGCGACTGGGAGGTCCACCGGCCCAGCTGGGAGCGTCACAAGATCGACTTCGCCGGCCGCAAGGGGTTCATCCGCCTGGCGCTCGACGCGGACGTGCCGATCGTCCCCGTGGTCGCCGCCGGTGGCCAGGAGACGGCGCTGTTCCTGACCCGCGGGGCCTGGCTCGCGCGAGGCCTGCGCCTCGACCGCCTGTTTCGGCTCAAGGTGCTGCCGATCTCGATCGCGCTGCCGTGGGGGCTCAACGTGGGCGACTTCCTCGGCCACTTCCCGCTCCCGGCCAAGCTCACCGTCGAGGTCCTGCCGCCGATCCACGTGCGCGAGCATTTCGGCGACGACCCGGACCTCGACGAGGTCTACGACTACGTCACCACCTTGATGCAGGAGACGCTCGACTCGCTGGCGGCCGAGCGGCGATTTCCGGTGATCGGCTAGGAGCGCCGGTGCGCCTGAATGAGTCGATCGTCGTGTCCGCCCCGCGCAAGCTCGTCTGGGACTACCTGGCCGAGCCCTCTAACTACCTCCACTTCATGTCCGGGATCACCCGCTGGGAGGTTGCGGGCGAAACGCGCTCCGGCCTCGGCGCCCGCTACCGGATGCTGATCAGGGTGGGCTCTGCGGAGGTCGGCGGGCTGATCGAGATGGTGGAGTGGCATGAGGAGCGCGACATGGCGTGGAGCTCGGTGCTGGGCGTCGACCAGCGCGGACGCTGGCGCCTCCGCGAGCTCCCCGACGGCCGCACCAGGGTCGAGCTTCGCTTCGCCTACGGGGTCGCCGGCTCGGGGATCCCCGGCTGGATCGCGGAGCTGGTCGCCGCCCCGCAGCTTGGCGACCATATGCGCCGCTCCCTGCAGCAGCTCAAGCGCCAGGTGGAGCACGAACGCATGCGCGCCGAGGCGGCGCATCGCAGGCATGAGCGCGAAACTGCCTTCGGTTAACCCTGCCAGCAATACCTGGAGGTTCGAACACATGGCGAAGATCGTCTGCGTCCTCTACGCCGATCCGGTCGACGGCTATCCGCCGGCCTACCCGCGCGACGAGATTCCGAAGATCGAGCGCTACTTCGATGGTCAGACGACGCCCACTCCGGAGCGGATCGACTTCTCCCCGGGCGAGCTGCTGGGCAGCGTCTCGGGGGAGCTCGGACTGAGGAAGTTCCTGGAGGAACAAGGGCACCGGTTCGTTGTGACCGCGGACAAGGACGGACCGGACTCGGTCTTCGAGCGTGAGCTCCCCGAGGCCGAGATCGTGATCTCGCAGCCCTTCTGGCCCGCCTACCTGACCGCCGACAGGATTGCCAATGCCCCGAACCTGAAGCTGGCGATCACTGCCGGCATCGGCTCGGACCACGTCGATCTGGGGGCCGCGATGGAGCGTGGGGTAACGGTCGCGGAGGTCACCTACTGCAACTCGATCAGCGTCTCCGAGCACGTGGTGATGATGATCCTGGCGCTGGTCCGCAACTACATCCCCTCCTACCAGGTCGTCGTCGACGGCGGCTGGAACATCGCCGACTGCGTGTCGCGCTCCTACGACGTAGAGGGAATGCAGGCGGGCACGCTCGGCGCCGGCCGCATCGGCTCCGCCGTGCTGCGCCGCCTGAAGCCGTTCGAGGTCGGGCTGCACTACACCGACCGCCACCGCCTGCCGGAGGCCGTGGAGGAGGAGCTGGACGTCACCTACCACCCCACGCCCGAGTCGCTCGTGGACGTGTGCGACGTGGTGACGATCAACGCGCCGCTTCACCCCGAGACGGAGCACATGTTCGACGACGAGCTCATCGCCAAGATGAAGCGGGGTGCCTACCTGGTGAACACGGCGCGCGGCAAGATCTGCGATCGGGATGCGATCGCCCGGGCGCTGGAGAGCGGGCAGCTCGCCGGCTACGCCGGCGATGTGTGGTTCCCTCAGCCCGCTCCCAGAGACCACCCTTGGCGATCGATGCCTCATCACGGCATGACTCCCCACGTCTCCGGGACGAGCCTTTCGGCTCAGGCACGGTACGCGGCCGGCGTCCGCGAGATTCTCGAGTGTTGGTTCGACGGACGCCCGATACGCGAGGAGTACCTGATCGTCGACCGCGGCGCCCTGGCCGGCGCCGGCGCCCACTCCTACAGCGCCGGCGATGCGACGGCCGGCTCCGAAGAGGCGGCGCGCTTCACGGACTAGCTGCTCTTCTTGCGGTTGACGGCCGCCACGAGCTGGCGCTTGTTCATGCGCGAGCGCCCGGAGATGTTGAGCTTCTTCGCCTCGTTGTAGAGCTGGTCGCGCGTTCGCCCGCGCGGCCCGGCGCTGCCCGAGCGCTGTCCGCCGCGGCGTCCGGACGAGATGTCGCGCGTCGAGGTGCGCGAGCGCTGCCGCGACTCACCGGAGCGGGCGCGCTCCTTCTGGACCGTTCGCGCCGCGATTTCCTTGGCGCGGCCCTCCGAGCGACCCTGCTTCCGCTCGCTTCGCTTGACGTGCTCGTACTGGCGGGCCCGCTTGGTGCCCTTCTTCACTCCGCGGGGTGGCATACCCCACCTCCTTTGGCTTGCCTTCCCCTCGCGGCTACCCCGCGAGGAGCAGGGAAAACGTCAGGCCAACTCGCGCTTGAGCACCTTGCCAGTGGCGTTGCGCGGCAGCGAGTCCAGGAATTCGATCTCTCGCGGCACCTTGTAGCGGGCGAGGTTGGACTTCACGTAGCCCTTGACCTCCTCCTCGCTCAGATCGGCGCCGTGGTTGGGAACGACGAAGGCCTTGAGCCGCTGGCCGAACTCCTCGTCGTCGACGCCGATCACGGCGACCTCCTTGACGCCGTCGTGGTCCGAGAGCAGGTCCTCGACCTCGCGCGGGAACACGTTCTCGCCGCCCGAAACGATCATCTCGTCGTCGCGGCCGTCGATGAACAGCCTTCCCTCCCCGTCGAAGTGGCCGACGTCGCCGGACGACAGCAGGCCGTCCAGCTCCTCCTTGCCACCGCCGCCCGTGTAGCCCTCGAAGGCCATCTCATTGCCGACGAACACCCGGCCCGTCTTCCCCGGCTCGACCTCGTTGCCGTCCTGGTCCACGATCCGCACCACGGTGCCGCGCGGCAGGCGGCCCGCGGTGCCGGGGGCAGCCCGCAGGTCCTCGGGCGTCGCAATCGTCGCCCAGGCGACCTCGGTGGACCCGTAGAGGTTGTAGAGGTTGTCTCCGAAGGTGTCCATCCACTTGGTGGCCAGCTCGCCTGGGAGCGCCGAGCCGCTGGCCGCCGTGACGCGCAGGTTCGGCAGCTCGTACTCGTCGAGGGTCTCCTGCGGCAGCTCCAGGATCCGCTGCATCATCACCGGCACGACGGCGAGGGCCGTGGCCCCGCTCTCCTCGGTGGCTCGAAGCGTGTCCTCGGGGTCGAAGCGGCGCCGCAACACGAAGGTGGAGTTGAGCGCGAGACCGAACGTGAAGTGCGCGAAGCCCCAGGAATGGAAGAGCGGCGCCGCGATCATCGTCGACTCCTCCGAGTGCAAGGGGATCTTCGAGAGCATCGCCGCGAGCGGGCTTAGCGTGTCCGGCCCCGCGCGCTGGGCACCCTTCGGCGTCCCAGTCGTCCCCGAGGTCAGGATCACGAAGCGGCCGGACTCCTCCGGGGGATCGAGGTCCTCGTCGCTGTTGGACTCCTTCAGCTCGTCCAGTGAAACGTCGTCACCCTCCTGCTTGTCCTCCTTCTCGCGCCAGGCGACGAAGCGATTGAGCCCGATGTCCTTGCCGGCCTCCGAGGCCTGCTCGAGGAGCTCCGAGAACTCCTCGTCGTAGACGAGCGCCATGGGCTCCTCGCGCTCCACGACGTCGGCGAGCTGGGGCGCGGCGAACGCCGTGTTCAGGTACAGCCCGTTCGCTCCCAGCTTCGACACGGCGAGCGTCGCCTCGACGAAACCCCGGTGGTTCCGGCACATGATCGCGACGCCGTCGCCCGCTCCGACCCCCTCGGCCGCGAACCCGCGCGCGATGGCGTTGGAGCGTCGATGCACCTCGGCGCAGCTCAGCTCCCCGATCTCGTCGACGAGCACCGTCCGCTCCGGGGTATTGATCGAGGCCGCCGCGATCGCCGCCGCCGGCGACGCTCCCCAGCGCGCCAGTACCCGCAGCATCAACGCCAGCTTGTCCGGTCGAACCGGGCGCACCATCCCCGCCTCGATGAGCGTCTTCAGGTTGAACGGCACCTCGCTCAGCGCGCCCAGGTGTCCGAGCTTGATCCGGCGGCCCACGCTGCTGATCGGACCCGTCAAGGTCTCGGCGGAGAGCTTTCCCGCTAGCGAGCGAACCACGGCCCTAGCTTATCCCCGGCTAATCGAGCTCGACCAGCGCTACCGCCACGCACGCGATCCCCTCCCCGCGACCGATCCAGCCCATGCCCTCGTTGGTCGTCGCCTTGACGCTCACGCTCGCCGACAGCGCCTCGGCCAGGTTGCGCTCCATCTCCGCCCGGTGGGGAGCGATCCTCGGCTCCTCGCAGACCACCGTGGCGTCCACGTTCACGGTCCGCCCGGGCAGGTTGCCCAGCGCAACGCGCAGCAGGTCCATCGAGTCCGCCTCCCCCCACCGCTCCTCCTCGGGCGGAAACAAGGTGCCGAGATCGCCCAGGCCTGCGGCTCCGAGCAGGGCATCGATCACCGCGTGGATCACGACGTCGGCGTCGGAGTGGCCCTCGAGGCCCCGCTCGTGGGCGATCTCGACGCCGCCGAGCATCAGCCTCCGGCCCGAGGCGAATCGGTGCGCGTCGTATCCGATCCCGACGCGGACGCTCATCCGAGTGGCTCCATGCGGCGCTCGCGGCCCTCGAACACCGCGATCTGCTGGATCCCCCAGTCGCGCATCTCGTCCACCGCGCGCTCATAGCCGTGGCCGACGTCGGCCGGCGCGTGCGCGTCGGAGGACAGCGTGAAGGCCGCGCCGGCCTCGACGCACATTCCCGCGAAGGCCGGCGCCGGGTACATCTCACCCACCGGCTTTCGCAAGCCCGCCGTCGAGACCTCGACCGCGACGTCGCTGTCTGAGATTGCCTCCACGGCCGGCTCGTAGTAGAAGCGCGGGTCGCGCTCGGGGGCAGGCCGAGCCCTCCCCCAGATCTTCACCAGGTCCGGGTGAGCCAGGATGTCGAACAGGCCGCTGGCCGCCGCCTCCCCCAGGGTCTCGAAGTACCTTCGCCATACCGCATCGGCGTCTCCCCACTCCTCCCAGACGTCCCAGCCCGCGTGGTCCACTGCCCGATCGCCGATGAAGTGAACCGAGCCGATCACGTAGTCGAGCTCCCTGCCCTCCAGAAGGTTCGCCGTCCGGTCCTCGGCGCCCGGCACGAAGTCCACCTCGAGGCCCAATCGGAGCGGCGTCGTGGCGACGAAATCGCAGTAGGCATCCAGGTCGTCGCGCGCCTGCTGCTGCCAGAAGGGGTGGCCCCACAGATCCAGAGCCTGCCTGAAGCGATAGACGTGCTCGGAGCAGCCGAGCTCGTCGATCCCCGCCTCCTCGGCCGCCGCCACGTAGCGCTCCACGTTCTCGGGCGTGAACGCATGGCGCTCGGGAGGGCCCGTGTCCTCGTCGAGTCGCAGGTGGACGTGATAGTCCGTCAGCACGGCGCCTGTACGCTAACCGGGCGTGGTCCACCTGCGGATCGTGGTGCCGAGCTATCAGGCCGAGCATGCGCTCGACCTGCTCAACTCCACGCCCTCGGTCGCCAACCTGATCTACCTCGAGCGTGCCGCCCGCCGTCCGGAGGGCGACGTGATCCTCTGCGATGTCGCCCGCGAGGATGCGAGCGTCATCATCTCCGACCTGCGCGAGCTGAACATCGACCACGAGGGCTCGATCGCGCTGGAGATGATCGACTCGCAGGTCTCCGACTCGGCGATCGCGGCCGAGAAGGCGGCCGCCGGGATGCCTTCTGACGCGGTGGTCTGGGAGGAGGTGGAGTCGCGGACCTCGGAGAACGTCGAGCTGTCCGCGAGCTTCCTCGCCTTCATGGTCCTGGCGATGCTGATCGCGATGGTCGGCATCCTCACCGACCAGCTCATCCTGATCATCGGCGCGATGATCGTCGGGCCCGAGTTCGGTCCCATCGCGGGCCTTTGCGTGGCGGCGGTCCAAAGGAGGCGGCATCTGTTCAAACGCTCGCTCGCCGCCCTGGCCGTCGGGTTTCCGCTCGGGGTCACGATCACGTTCCTGGTAGCCCTCTTCATCAACGCGGTCGGCGCGGTCCCCGGCGACTTCAGCCAACAGGGCCACCCGTTCACCCAATTCATCTCGGCCCCCAACGGTTGGAGCTTCGTGGTGGCCTATCTCGCCGGGATGGCAGGCGTGCTCTCCCTGACATCGACGAAGTCCGGAGCCCTGATCGGGGTCCTGATCTCCGTAACGACGATCCCGGCCGCCGCGAACATCGGTGTCGCCGCGGCGCTGGGCGACTGGCACGAGTGGGTCGGCGCCATTGAGCAGCTCTCTTTGAACCTCACCGCGATCCTGCTCGCGGGCATCGGCACCTTGTTCATCCAGCGCCGCCTCTACGTGCGCCGGCGCCTCGCGCACCTGCACGACGAATCGCGTGAGGCCGGCGGGCTGCCGCTTGGAGAAAGCCGCCGCGGCCGGCCGGCGGCGCGGGCGGGCGGCCAGGCGTCGCGCCTTTGATTCGGCGCTGAGGGTCGGGGTGCGCTCGCTGCGTTAGATCCGGCGCGCCGTCCAGTCGCGCCCACCCGACTGGCAGTCCGTCCGCACGTCGCTGATGTCGCCGTGGATGCGGAAGGTCCCAGTCGCCCTCCTGTCGTGGTGCCTGAACCGCCCCGTGACGTGGACCTTCGCCCCGTCGGGGCCGACGAGCGTGCCGTGGAACCTCCGGTCCGTGACACGCATGGGATCGTCGAAGCTGCCGTCGGCGATCACGGGGCCCTCGGTGCAGTGGACCTTCACCTTCCGCCAGGTGAAGTTCTCCACCTTCTCGATCACGCCGTGCCTGACGAGCGTCTCGAACTTCATGTGGTTGTCGGGCTCGATCGTGCCGACGTACTCATCGGTTTGAGTTCCCGCCAGCGCAACGCTCGCAAATGCGAGCGCGCAAACGGCGGCAGCGGTCATCAAGAATCGCTTTATCGACAAAAACGTCTCCCTGGGCTTGGCCTGCGCGAGACCCAACAAGCTAGCGAAACCCGGCGAGCGAGTTCCACCAGCCGCCTCCCATCACACGTACTCCTCTGCGGGCACGGGATGCTCGCGCCGCTCGAGATCGCCGATCGGAGCGAAGAACGTCTGGGCGATCGCGGTGGGGATCAGCGCCGACCCCACGACCACGGTGACCAGGAGCGAGAACTGCGTGCCATCGATGATCCCAGCGGTGAGACCGTAGAGCGATGCGATCGTCCCGAAGGTGAGGCCGGTGCTCATCAACAGCGTGCCGAAGGTCGCGTGCCGCGGCATGTGGCGCCGCGCGAGCGGGAAGACCAAGCCGAGCTTCGGGATCAGCTTGGCTGCGAACAGCAGGGCGAGGATGCCGAGGTTCGCGAACACCGCGCCCAGGGAGACGTTCAGCCCGCCCTTGATGAAGAAGAACGGGGTCAGGAACGCGAAGGCCACGACGCGAAGTCGCTCCTGCTCCGAACGGTGCTGCTGGAAATGGCGGCTCATCACCAGGCCGAGGATGAAGGCGGGCAGCACGGCGTGGCCGTTCGAGGCGTCGGCCAGAACCATCAGCCCGAGCAGGCACACGAAGACCAGCTTGATCTCCGGCTCGATCACCCGGTCGCCGTAGCGGCGGAAGAACGGCGGCGCAATCCTCGGTAGCACAAGCATCAGGCCGATCGAGACGACGATGAACACGGGAAACCACGGGTTCGGCTTGATGAAGATCGCCGACAGCGCGACCGCCGTCGCCATGTCGGTCACGAACGTGGCGCTCATCAGGAGCTTGCCCAGTTCCGTGTTGTTGAGACCGTCCTCCACCAGGACGGCGTAGATCACCGCGAGTGACGTCGTGGAGAGGGCCGTGCCGGCGATCAGCGAGGCCTTCAGCGTCCAGTCGAGGAGTCCGTAGGCGACGAGCGATCCGACAACGAACGGGCCGACGAACGAGACGAGCCCGATGCTCACCGAAGCTGCGAGTCGCTCCCGAAAGTCGCCGGGATCCACCTCGAGGCCCGCCAGGAAGGTGAGGACGATGGACGCGAACGAGGCGATGAAGTCAAGCCACTCCTGAGAGTGGAGGTCGAACACGTTGCCGACCACGACCCCAAGACCGAGCTCGAACAGCGCGACAGCGATCCCGAGCTCGACCGAGAGCATGCTCGCGACGACGACGACGGTGGCGAGGATCGCGGCGAGTTGAACCGGCTCCATCGGGATGGCATCTCCTTCGTCGTTTGACGGGATAGAGGCCATCAGCGGCCGCAGCCGCGGTTATGGAGCGAGCCTCATCGCTCGGCGGCGAAGAATAACGACCGTGATCTGCGCGGCCGCCGGGTTGTCGCCCCGCCGGCACGTGTCTAGCATCGGCTCATGCTGGCTACGAGGTTTTCAGTCGCAACACTGTTGATCTCCCTGGTCAGCACCGCCGGGTGTGGGGGGTCCGGCAATGCGCCGTCGAACTCGCCACAGCACAACGAGGGGTCATCCGCCCGCACCAAGGCACCGAATAGCGCGGCCGCTTCGCAGTCCGCCGCCCCCGGCAAGTCGAGCGCGAAGCATGTTGCGGCGCGCTGGCTCGGCTCGGCTCGCGGCGGGAGCGGGGAAGTTGCCTGCTCCCTGATGACGTCGGGCGCCATGCAACGTGTGATGCGACTCATGCTCGCTGCGCCGCGGCCGTCCGACTCGGTCGTGAAGAAGCGTGGATGCCCCCTCTACTTTCAAGCGTTCACGGCCGGGTATCAGGGAGCACCCCTCAAGATCGCGAAGCTGAAGGTGCACGCCTCGACCGCGACGGCAACACTTGGCTGCCGCCCTTGCCGGCCACGCTTCGTCCATGGCCTCCGCGCCCTCCACCTGATTCATCGGCCCGGTGGGTGGCGGGTCGATTTCCGACCCTCGACAGCTCGCGTCCCCGGAGACGCCGCGGTTGTCGAGCGGCTGCCTTCGCCAAATTGCCCTCAGCGCGCGCTGGGCGCGTTACCGCTACTCGGCGACTCCGCCCGGCATGCAAAGGCGCTTGTTCTCTCTCACGAGGCGCCCAGGCTCAGGCCGGAGGCAAAAGTCGTACCGGCACCGCATGCGGGCGTCCGGGGCACGGAGGCGATCTTCGCGTGCGGGAAGCGGATCGGCGATCGGACCGAGGTGGTTTTCGTCCACCGGCGCGCCTTCGACCACGGACGGAACAGGAGCGCCAGCCTCGGCCAGGGGGTCTTCTGGGTCTCCCGCTTCGAGGGGGGCTACCGCGTTTGGGGCTCCCCCCATCCGTAGGCGGATCTGTAGGGCGCAGCCCCCGGCCTCGAGCCGCAATTATCGTGCAGCGCCGCCGGACTCGAGCAGCGCCTTGAGGTCCCGGAGCTGATGCGCGATGTCCGCGCCGATGCCCGCGCGGAAGATCGGCTGAAGCAGCTTCGCGGCACCGAGCGTGGCGTTGCTCGTCTGGGTCACCCGCGTTCCGCCATCGACCTCTTTCAGCTTGTAGGTCACCTCGAACGTATCGGTCCCGTCGTCTTCCAGCCACTCGATCCCGGCAGGCGGCGACCAGGCAACGCAGCGATGGTCCATCGTCCGCTCGGGACGAAGGGGTACGGGGCGGTGAACGACGGAGTAGCGACTCCCCGGCCCCGGCCCTTCGCCGTCGACCTGCTCGACGCTGCGGACCTTCCGGCACCAGCGCGGATCGTTGCGAGGGTCTGCGATGAACTCGAAGACCTCGGCGATGGGTCGCTGGATCGTTGTGCTGCGAGAGATCTCCAGGGGCGCGATGCTACCCGCGGTCGCGTCAGTAGCGAACCCAGGACCGCAGGCCGAAGAACAGCCGCCACTGGCGCTTGCCGCAGCTCGGGCAACGCTGCCCCGGCTTGATCACCGCCCCGCATCGACGGCACGTCGGCTTCGGCGGAACGACGTTGGCCACGCTGTTACCCGAGCGCGTTCCTCATGCGGCGGCGAGCGCCGCAGCGTTCAGACGCCTCGAGCACGAGGAGTGCGAGCGCGGCAGGAGCGAAGAAGAACCCGCCCTCCCAGGTCAGGAGGACGCAGAGCGGGACGAGGAGGAGAGCGAGCGCGATCCGCATGCCGGACGGAGCACGCGACCAGATCCAGCTAACCAGCGCGATGGCGAGAAGCCACAGGACGAGCAGCGGCCAGGCCACCGGCCCGACCAAGACCAAGATGGCGAGCCATCCGGCGCCCGCCAATGTGATTGGTATGAGCTCGGAGGAGCGCATCTCCTTGAACGCTACTCGGTGATCGCTGGCCTCGGGCATCTCCCATCACAACACCGACCTCGCGGGTCGAGTCCCGACCTACATGGCAACGCAACTCGACCAGCCATGGTGTCAGCAGCCCGGTCGCCTTCCCCCGGGCTTGTGGGCGACGAAACCGCATTTATGCCGCTATAGCGTGCTCAAGGGCGGGTTCGTTCGCTCAGGAGCAGCTCTGCCACGCGGAG
>WNGF01002896.1_pt1 | contig 23722 bp, 15 predicted proteins | sample 5400641 | NCBI WGS metagenome assembly WNGF01 (sample SAMN13153371, study PRJNA577476) | soil metagenome | isolation source: 80 cm soil or saprolite under grassland replicate 2 | place: USA:California | collected 2016-06-15 | reverse complement strand
CGTTTCCGCTGTTCGAGTTCTGGGGGCCGCGTGCCGGCATCCGCTCGACGGAATGGATTGCCGCAGCCGCCAAGCACGTCGATCGCCGGTTCAACCCGACGCTGACGCTCGTCTACCTCCCGCATCTCGACTACAACCTGCAGCGCGTCGGCCCCGCGGCCGTGCAAGACCTTCGGCAGATTGACGCGGTAGTCGACGACCTCATTCGGCATTACGAGAGCTCGGGGGCACGCGTGATCGTGCTGTCCGAGTACGGCATCCGCGAAGTCTCGACCCCCGTTCATCTGAATCGGGTGCTGCGCCAGCACGGGCTCATTGCGGTCCGCGAGGAGCTCGGGCACGAGATGCTGGACGCGGGCGCCAGCGCCGCGTTCGCCGTTGCCGATCACCAGGTCGCGCACATCTACGTGAACGATCGCGCACGGCTTTCCGAGGTGCGCGGCATCATCGAACACGTCGCGGGGGTCGACGCCGTGCTGGGCGAGGCGGAAAAGGCCGCGTACCACATCGCGCACGAACGGGCCGGCGACCTCATCGCGATCTCACGGCCCGACGCGTGGTTCACGTACTACTTCTGGATGGACGATCGGCGCGCGCCGGACTTCGCGCGCACGGTGGAGATTCACCGGAAGCCCGGTTACGACCCGGTGGAGCTCTTCCTCGATCCCGGGATCCGGATTCCGCCGCTCACCGTCGGCTGGAAGCTCGCGAAACGCAAGGCGGGCCTCCGCTCACTGCTGGACGTGATTCCGCTGGACGCGTCCCTCGTGAAGGGCTCACACGGACGGCTCACGACGTGGGACGAAGAAGGCCCGGTGCTCATCACGAGTGAGAAGGGGCTGCTCGAGAGCGGTCACATCACGTCAGTCGACGTGCATGACGTCATCCTGCGACATCTTTCGGGGTGACTGGACCGCGCCTTCAAGTTCCTCCCCTTCTCCCCTTCTCCTGTCTTTCGTCAGCGAAGACTGCTCGACAGCGTACAGCGCCGAAGTACGGGTTCAGTTGTGCGGAACGCCCTTGACGTGCTCGGCGAGGAGGTCCCTTCCGAAATCACCGTTGAAATCGCGCCAGACGGAGTGCACGTGGTTGCCGTCGTTCTGCGTGTTGTCGTACTCGATCAGGAACGTCGGGCCCTGGACGCGATAGTAGTGCTTCTTTCCACGCTCGAATTCACCCGCCCACGCGAACGTGATCTTCTGCACTCCTCCGCTCTTGACCTGTGCGAGACGCTCGGACGCGATGTCGGGGGCCATCGACGACGTGTAGGTGGTGATGACGGCCATGAGCATCTCGCGCTGCTTCGGCGTCATCGCGGACGCGGCGACGCCAACCGGCGACAGCGGATCCACCTTGGCGGCCGTGCGCGTGACGATGTCGGTCGGCGCGACGTCGGCGATGGTGGCGGCCTTGCGCTGCGCCTCGTCGAGCGCCATCAGCAGCGCGCGCGCCGTGTCTTCACGCTCGCCGAGCACGCGGAGTCCCTTCTTCGGTCCCTCGACGCGCACCTCCGCGGGGTTCGATCCGAAGAACGTGGGGGAACTCGCCACCGACGCACCGTTCGCGATCTCGAAGTGCAGCGACAGGTGATGTCCTTCCACCCGCCACCCCCATGCGGACTTCGCGGACGGCGTCCCGAAGATGGAGAACGCGTACTGCTCCGGATCGCGCATCGCTGATCCGTTCTCCATCACCTTCAGGATCGTCTCCAGGTCGTTCATGATCGTCGTGGCCTCGGTGTAGCCGTGCGTGCTGAGGCCCGTCTTCAACAGCTCCTGCGCCAGCGCGCGCTGCGACTCGTTCATGTCGCGGATCGCGAGGCCATGACGCTCGAACTGCGTCGCGGGCACGTAGTGCCATCGCGTGAGCTCGTCGGAGTCGAGGGGGAACGACGCCTTCTGCTTCTGCTCTGCGGACAGCGCGGCGAGAAACTTCGTCGCCGACGTCGCCATCGCGGACGCGGAGCGTTCGGAGGCGATCGTCGCGCCGGCGATCCATGCCCCCGCGAGCGCGAGGACCAGCAGCGGCCGAACGAACTTCCCTGGGATCATGCTCGCCCTTCCTTCTCTTGCGGCGGGGTCCCCTGCACCCCGCCTGGCTCACTTCACTCGCTCGCCCTGCCCCGGCTCGCTCCGTTCCGTTCGCTCGGTTCTCGCTTTGCGCTGAACTTCCTGGAGGAGCTTGCCGTACACCGGATCGCGCGGCGCGCATCCGGCCGCGTACTGGCCGAGCTCGTTGCCTTTGGATCGCATCAGGGTCGTGCAGTAGCTGACGGTGATGCAGACCTTCCGCTTGTCCATGTGCACGTCGCGCGCGAAATCGGGGTAGGCGATCGCGCCGCGTCCCATGCCGACGATCGAGACGCGGCCCGCGCGCAGATTGGCCTCCCCCGCCTCCAGCGCATACTGCCGGAGATAGCTGTAGCCGGTGCCGACGACCGGCAGATCAGGGCACGCGCGCTGCGCGGCGTCGGCGAGCGCGAAGTGCCGCGCGACGCCCGCCAGCTGCGGTTCGGGCGCGCCGTACCCATCGGGTGGCTCGCGATCGGCCGGACGGCCGATATGCGGATTGTAGTACGGACAACCGGCGGTGACGTTCACGAGCTGCAGGCCCGCATCGCGATACAGTCGCAGCGCCTCGACAGCTTCTTCAACCTCGAGGTAGTTCTCCGTGACGCCCGGGACCGGCTCGCCGATGCCGGTCTCCGCGTTTTTCTGGTATGGCACGCCGTCGAAGAAATTCATCCGCGTGCCGAGGATCAGATCCGGCGCCTCCTCGCACAGCCGTGCCAGCACGCCACGCACGAAGCGCGTGCGGTTCTCCAGGCTGCCGCCGTATTTCCCCGGGCGCGTCTTTGCGGCGAGCATCTCGGACAACAGGTAGCGGTGGCACTGCTTGATGTCGATGAAGTCGATGCCGATCTCGCGCGCCCGCAGCGTCGCCCACACGTACTGATCCTGCAGCCGATCGAGCTCGTCGTCTGTGATGATCCGCGCGTTGTTCCTGAGCGCCGGATCGTGAAACATCACCACCGGCGTGGGATACGACCACCGGCCTGAATGCGTCAGCTGAAGGCCGATGAGGAAATCGCTCGTGGGCCCGTGCTCTTTTCGTGCCGTGACAACGAGCTGCTCGAGGCTCGAGAGGTTGGCGTCGGAGATGAGCAACTGACGCGTGTTCGCGCGCGCGTTGGGATCGATCGCGACCGCCTCGCCCCAGAGCATCTTCGCGCCGCCGTTTCCGAATCTCGCCCAGCGGCGGACCGTCAGCTCTCCCGGCGCCCCCTCGAGCGTGCCGTCGCACCCCTCCATCGGGTGGATCGCCCAACGGTTGCCAACCGTCTTGGCGCCGATCTGCAGGGGCTTGAGCGACTCGCGGATGTCGCTCTCGAACCGAATGGGGAGGTTGAGGGCGTCGATCTCCGCTTCGAGCGAACGCCGGTCGCTGAAAAGGTTATGACCGGCCATCTGAAATTTCTCCCCTTCTCACCTTCTCCTGTTTGATCTTTTCAGTGGCTGTCGTTGATTAGGGGTTCTTGACGAAGGCCCACAGCGTGTCGCTCGCGCCGGCGATCACGTACTGCAATCCATCGAGCTCGTACGTCATCGGGCCGTTGCTGATGCCGGCGTTGAGCCGCGCGTGCCACAGGGGATCGCCCGTCGTCGCATTGAGGGCCACGAGCGAGTTGCCGGGGCCGGCGCTGAAGAGCAGGTTGCCGGCGGTGCTGAGGAGGCCCGAGCGTGCGGGGCCTTCCCACTTGTGGCTCCAGCGGATCTTGCCCGTCTTGTAATCGATCGCCTGGATCATCGACTCGGAATATCCGCCACGCTCGTTGCCGCCCCATCCCTGCGGGTTCTCGCCGGGATCGAACAGGTAGTACATCGCGTAGGAGCGCGACGCCGGCACGTAGAACAACCCGGTGGCCGGGCTGAAGCTCGCCGGCTGCCAGTTGGCAGCGCCGCCCGACGCGGGTGACACGAGCGTGCCGTCGATCTTCGGCATCTTCTCCGGGTTCGGCACCGGCTGCCCTTTCTCGTCGTACCCGAGCGACCAGTTCGTCTTGACGTATTCAGCCGAGACGATCGCCTTGCCGTCGGTGCGATCGAGAACGAAGAAGTGGCCGTTGCGCGAGGCCTGCGCGACGAGCTTCCGCGGACGGCCGTTCACCGTGCCGTCGAACAGCACCGCGGGCTCGGTCGCGTCCCAGTCGTGGGTGTCGTGGGGCGACGACTGGAAATACCACGCCATCTTTCCCGTATCGGCGTTGAGCGCGACGATCGAGGCGGTGAACAGGTTCGCACCCGGGCGATTGACATGCGCCATCACCGGCTGCGGGTTCCCGGTCGCGACGTAAATCAGGTTCAACTCCGGATCGTACGTGATCGGCTGCCACGTCATGCCGCCGCCGTGCCGCGCCATCTCTTCGTTCGGCCACGTCTCGAACCCGGGGTCGCCTTTCTTCTGCGGCACGCTGTACCACCGCCACTGCAGCTCGCCGGTCTCGGGATCGCGCGCATCGAGATAGCCGGGGATGTCGAGGTCGTCGCCGCTGACACCGGTGATCACATGGTTCTTCACGATCACCGGGGAGGTGGAGCTGTAATAGAACTGGTTGAGGTCCGCGGTCGTCTGATGCCAGCGCTCCTTGCCGTCCTTGATGTTCAGGCACACGAGGTGATCGTCGGGCGTCTCGAAATAGAGCGACTCGCCGAGCACGGCCACGCCGCGATTCGACAAGTGGTTGCCTCCCTGCGACTGCCAGATGTAATGCCAGATCTCGCGGCCCGTCCGCGCGTCGACCGCCCACGCATTGTCGGGCGTGCTGAAGTAGAGGACCCCGTTGATTTGCAGCGGCGTCGATTTGATCGTCGCGGAGCTGCCGACGACCGGCGCCGATCCCAGGTTCAGCCGGTACACCCACGCGAGACTCAGACCGGATACGTTGCTGGTGTTGATCTTGGTCAGCGTGCTGAAGCGGCGTCCCGAGTAGTCGCCGTTGTAGGTCGGCCACGAATCGGTGCCCGGGTTGAGCAGCTTCTTCGGATCGAGCCCGTTCTGTGCGTGGACGAGCAGCGTCGCGCCCGCGAGCGCGCACGCGGCGAGAAGAACGAGCCGCTTCATCTCAGGGTCTCCAGGTACGCCACGACGTCATGAATGTTCTTGTCGGTGATCGTGTCGAGCAGCGCGTGATGCGTTTCGAGCGGATCGGTTTTATCGATCTCGAGCGACGGGGTCCGGCGGAAGCTGCGATACGCGCCGTTCGGCTCCTGCAGCGACACGACGAAATCGTCCATGTAGGTCAGGACGCCTGATACCGCGGTCCCTCCCTGCGGCGTGACCGTTACGTGCACCGCGTTCGCCGCCGGTGCGCCGCCGCGCCGTCCGCGGCCGCCGCCCGGAAAGAGCATTCGCTGCTGGATGTCCACGGTTTCGTACCGCGAAGCCAGGCCTGCGAGGTCCTTCTGCACCGAATGGCACCCGCTGCACTTCCCCGCACCATTGAAGAACTCCTCGCCGGCTTTGGGATCGCCGGACTTGAAGCTCTGGACGATGAAGACGGGGGATCCGCGCAGCGTGTCGTTCAACTGCTTCCGGAGGAAATGCGCGATGTCTGCAACCTGGGCGTCGGTGAGGCTCGACGCGGGCTTTCCGCTTTGGAGCGGATGCGGCCCCTTCTTCAGGTACGGGCCGAGCTCGCTGCCGTAGCGATCGCGCAGGAACACGAGGGACCGCATCAGGTTCGGCCCTGTATCAGTGCCGCGCCCCAGCGGCCCGTGACAGGTGACGCACTCGGCGACCCACACGGTCTTACCGCGTTCGGCGGCGGCAAAATCCACGAGCGGCTTGTCGGCCGGCCCCGCCGTGCCTCCACCTCCACCGCCGCCTCGCGACGGCGGCGGCACGCTCTGACCCTGGCCACCTCTTCCCGCCGGCGCGGGCGGGTTCCCCTGCGGTGTCTGCGCGTGCAGAGCTGCAACGAGCATCACCGCGGGGATCGCGAAAGACGTCCGGAAGATTTTCATAGCGTTATGATTGCCGAAGTGCACAAATTGTATAACCGCGCACTCGGCATCGCGACCGTCATTATTTATCTCGGCTGCGGGAGCCAGGGATCGCCGGCAGCGCCTGCGCCCTCTCCGGGCACGACGCCCGCAGAGGTCGATCCGCTCCGCGATGCGGCGCGCGCCGCGGGCAAAAAGGTCGGCGCGGCCGTGCAATCAGGGTATCTCGCCGACGGCCGCTACTCGAGCGTGCTCAGCCGTCATTTCAGTTATCTCACCGCGGAATACGAGATGAAGTGGGTGACGATCGAGCCCACGCAGGGCGTGCGCAACTTCTCCCCCGGCGACAACATCGTCGGCTACGGCCAGACGAACGGGATGGCAATCAAGGGGCACACGCTCATCTGGCACGGCTCGGCGCCCGGCTGGCTGAATTCGCTGTCGGCGTCGGACTTCCGCACCGCCTTCGAAGCGCACATCCGCGCGACCGGTGAACACTTCCGCGGCCGCCTCTATGCCTGGGACGTCGTCAACGAGGCGATTGCCGACAACGGAACGGGACTCCGCGACACGATCTTCCGGCAGAAGCTCGGAGACAACTACGTCGCGGACGCGTTCCGCCTGGCGCACAAGGCGGACCCGGAGGCGCTGCTCTTCTACAACGACTACGGGGGCGAGGGACTGAACGCGAAGTCGAACCGCATCTACGACCTGGTCAGCGGGCTGAAGGCGCAGGGCGTGCCGATCGACGGCGTAGGACTGCAGATGCACATCACAGCCAGCAATTCGCCGAGCGACTCCGCCGTCGCCGCGAACATGCGGCGGCTCGCCGAGCTCGGGCTGCTCGTGAACATCAGTGAAATGGACGTGCGGACCAGGGACCTGCCCGGCACGCCGCAGTCGAAGCTCGACGCGCAGAAGGCGGTCTACAAATCGATCGTCGCGGTCTGCGTCGCCGAGCCGCGCTGCGACGCGGTGACGTTCTGGGGCTTCACCGACGCGCATTCGTGGATCGATGCGCAGTACGGCGCCGACGACCCGCTGCTCTTCGACGAGCAGTACGCGCCGAAGCCTGCCTTCTACGGCGTCTTCGACGCGTTCATGCGGAGATGATGGCGGGGTCCGCGCCGTCCTTAGCGTTGCAGCGCTTTCTGGATTGCTGCTTCGATGACGGGCGCCATCAGCGCGTAGCCTTGCGGGTTGGGGTGCAGGCCGTCGCTTGAAATCGCCTCTTTCAGCCACCCCTTCTCGTCGACGGTCACGGCGAAGTAGTCCGCATACACCGCGTGCACCTTTGCGGCGTAGTCTTTCAGCCACGCATTGAGCTTGAGGATGTCGGCGGGCGGACGGATGTCGGTCTGCTTCCTGCGCACGGGCGCGGGCGCCCCGCCCCTGCCGGTCGCAGGCTGCGGGTTCAACGCCGGATAATCGCTGATCGGCATGACGGAGCAGAGCACCACCTTGATGGTGTGCGCCTGCGCCAGCTCAGTCATCGCCATGAAGTTCTGCTCGATCATCTCGAGCGTCTGCGGCCCCGTGTTGCGGGCGATGTCGTTCGTACCGGCGAAAATCACGAACACCTTCGGGTTCAGATCGATCACATCCGGATACATCCGCACGAGCATCTGCGGCGTCGTCTGGCCGCTGATGCCGCGGTTCACGTACGGCTTACCCGGAAAGTACTCCGCCAGCCGCCAGGCATCGGTGATCGAATCCCCCATGAACACCACACGCTGCGGGTCCGCCGGTTGTTTCTTCAGCTCGATGTTCGCCGCGCGATAGCGCCCGAGCTGATTCCAGTCCTGCAGCTGGTCGGCCAGGTTCTTCGCGGCGTCGGCGAGGCAGCAGTTCGCCCTGGAGGGGTTGAATTCGTCCACCAACTGGGCGTATGCGCCGGGTGCGGCCAGCATCGCCAATACGAACATCGTCCACAGTCGTCGCATTCGGTCCTCCGATCGGTGTCGACATGATAAGTCAACGCTCCCTTTCTTCCCTTCTCCTGTTTGATCTTGGGGGCGGCTGTCGGTGATTGATGGCCGGCGTCTGTCGCTGATGAGAAGCAAGTTGATGGTATCTTGTGCGCCACAGTGAAGGTGTAATCGATGACACTCACGGACCGGCGATCGTTTCTGAAGGGCGTGGGGGCGGCGACCGTTGCACTTGCGGCGGATGCGCTGCCGGCGTTCTCCCAGCCGAAGGCCCCGATCCGTTTCGGGGTCGACATGTTCAGCCTCGGCGCCCAGAACTGGACGCCGTTCCAGCAGCTGGATTTCGCGGCGAAGTGGAACGTCAAGGTGGTGCACTTCTCGGAGATCCGGTTCCTGGGGACGCTCGGGGGCGACAACCTTCGAAAGGTGCGCGCGCGGGCCGACGAGCTCGGGATCGACATCGAGATCGGCATGCGATCGATCTGCCCGACCTCCACGATGTTCGACCCGAAGCAGGGGACCGCGGAGGAGCAACTCGGCAAGATGATCGATGCCGCGAAGATCGTCCGATCGCCGATCGTGCGCGCGGTGCTGGGCAGCGGCGCGGATCGCCGCGGCGGAATCGATCGGCACATCGACGAAACGGTCAAGGTGCTGAAGAACGTGGCGCCGCGGCTGAAGGACGCGGGCGTGAAGGTCGCGATCGAAAACCACGCCGGGGACATGCAGGCACGCGAGCTGAAACGGCTCGTCGAATCGGCGGGCGCCGATACAGTCGGGGTGTGCCTCGATTCGGGGAACCCCGTGTGGACCATCGAGGACCCGCACCTCACGCTCGACACGCTCGCGCCTTACGTGCTCACGAGCCACATGCGCGACAGCGCACTCTGGAACACACCCGATGGGGCCGCGGTGCGCTGGACGCGCATGGGCGACGGCAACATGGGGATGGAAGACTACATCCGCACCTACGCCGCGAAATGCCCCGGCCGCGCGGTATCGCTCGAAGTGATCGTCAGCAACCAGCCGCGCATCCTCAACTACCACGATCCGAAGTTCTGGGAGATCTACCCGAACACGCCCGCGTGGGAGTTCGCGCGGTTCCTCACGCTGTGCGATCGCGGCAAGCCGAGCGTCGAGCCGCCGGCCGAACCGGGGACGACGCCCGCCGCGCGGCAGCTGGCGCAGGTGGAAGCGAGCATTCGATGGACACAAAACTTCCTCAGAACATTGCCATAATCGCCGGAATTGCCAGAATCGCCGGAAATTAAAACCCACATGAATCGTGCCGCTCGCGTTCTATCGCTTTTCGCTGTCGCAATTTCGTTGTGTTCTGCCGCATTCGCGCAGCCGCGATACTCCGCAAAACAAACCGGGGACATCGTGCAGCTGCGCGACACGCGCACCGGCACCGTCGTGTCGGTGATGGTTCCGCTTGGACAGGCGTATGAGATGGTCGTCAGAGGGCAGAACCTGATTCGCACGACGTTCTCTTCCGTGGACGAATTCCGTGCCCGCCCGGGACTCAACGGCATTCCGCTGCTCGCGCCGTTCGCAAACCGGCTCGACGAGCAGGCCTTCTTCGCGAACGGCAAGAAGTACAACTTCGACATGGAGCTGGGGAACGTGCGCGGCGCGATTCCCATCCACGGTTACCTGACGGGCGCGAAGGACTGGAAGCTTGTCGAAGCGAAAGCGGACGGCAAGGGGGCGTGGGTCACGACGAAGCTCGACTTCTATCGAAACCCGCAATGGATGAAGCAGTTCCCGTTCGCACATACGCTCGAGATGATGTATCGCCTCGAGGAGGGGGTGCTCGAAGTGCGGACGACGATCGAGAACCTCAGCGTCGAGCCGATGCCGGTGGCGATCGGGTTTCATCCGTACTTCCAGTTGACCGACTCGACGCGGGAGGACTGGACGCTGTCGATTGCGGCGAAGACGCAGTGGCTGCTCGCCGACAACAAGATCCCGACCGGCGAGACGCAGCCCATCGAGAAGTTCTTCCCCAATCCGAAGGCCGTGCCGCTGAAGGATTTCGACCTCGATCACGTCTTCGGCGATCTCGAGCGCGACGCGCAGGGACGCTCGATGATGAGCGTGAAGGGCAGAACCCAGCAGCTCGACGTGATTCTCGGGCCGAACTATCGATCGATCGTGTTGTATTCGCCCAATCCCGCCAACGCACGCGGCGGAGGCGGAGGGCGCGGCCGCGGAACCCCACCGCAAACCGCGGCGCCGTCGACGCCCGCGCTTCCCCTGAGCGGTACGAGCGGCAACCTCTCGCCGCGCGACTTCATCGCATTCGAGCCGATGGTCGGCATCACCGACTCGATGAACCTCGCGCAGAAGGGACTCTACAAGGGACTGCAGAGCGTTCCGCCGGGCGGCATCTGGCAGGAGAGCTTCTGGATCCGTCCGAAGGGCTTCTGAGGGGTAAACGGCCGGCCCGGATTGCGCGTAAGTGCATTGGAGTACCAGATGACATCCGATGCGCGCACCCAGACCGAGCACGCCGTGCTGACGCTGCGCGAGATGCTGCTCCGCGGCGATTTCAAGCCGGGCGAACACCTCTCCGAGCTCTCGCTGCTCCCCACGATCAAGGCGTCGCGCACGCAGATCCGCGTCGCGCTCGAGCGGCTGGCCCAGGAAGGACTCCTGGAAGCGCTCCCGACGACGGGATTCCGCGTCCGCGGGTTTGCCCTGAATGACATCTGGGACGCCATTGAAATTCGCGGCGTCCTCGAAGGCACCGCCGCGCGGCTCGCGGCCGAACGCCTCGAATCACCCGAGGAGCTGGGTGCGTTGCGGCTGCATTGCCGCCAGGCCGAGGAGCTCCTGCCGATGACGCGGGATCGCTTCGCGCGGTACGCGGAAATCAACGAGGCGTTTCACGCGGGCCTCTGGCGGCTCGCCAAGAGTCCGATGCTGCGGCGCGCGATCGAGCAGATGATCGCGCTGCCGTTCACCGCCCCCGGCGCGCTCGTCTTCAGCTGGCCCGATCCGCAAAAGGGGAACGACGAAGCGGTGATCGCGATCGAGCATCACCGCGCGATCGTCGAAGCGATCGAGCTACGTGAGGCCGCCCGCGCGGAAAGTCTCGCGCGCGAGCACGCGCGGCTCGCCCGCCGCGCGCTGCGGCGGGCGCTGCAGAACGCGGAGCCGTTCCGCAGCGCCCCGGGGGCGAAGCTCGTCACCTGGACGCACAAACCCGATTGAGGACTGCCGATTGCGGATTGCCGATTTTTCGATTGGCGGCTGCCGATTGAGATTGGGGATTGCCGATTGGGATTGCCGATTGTCGATTGTCGATTGTCGATTGTCGATTGTCGATTGTCGAGATTTCACATCCCAATCCGGATCGATGCAAACCAACAATCAGCAATCTAAACCAACAATCAGCAATCTAAATCAACAATCAGCAATCTAAATCAACAATCAGCAATCTAAATCCGCAACCGGCATTCGAAACCTCGGCAATCGGCAATCGACAGTCCTCAATCAGACGCGCGTCTCAGAAGTACCATTTCATCCCGAGCTGGACGATGCGCGGCGGCACGCGCGTGTCATTGATCGTGCCGAAGCTTCCCGCGGTCACGAGAATGCTCGGATCGGAGAAGTTGACGGTGTCGAACAGGTTGAAGACCTCCGTCCGCAGCTCGAGCCGCTGCTTGCCGATTGAGAAGTTCTTGAAGATCCCCAGGTCCACCTGGAAGTAGCCGGGCCCGGTGAACAGGTTCCGCTTCGAACCGGTTCCGCCGGCTTCCGGCGTCTGGAACAGCGCGCGTTCCTCGGCGGTGAAGAACTCCACACCGCGGTCCGTGCGCCGGACCTCGCCGATGTTGCCGCTGCCGGTATAGTCCGCGCGGTTCGTCGTGCCGCTGCTGCTCGTCGTCGCGACGCGGGTCCCGCTGTCGTAGAACGAGAACGTGTGGAAGCCCGAGAACACCGAGAATGGATAGCCGCTCGACGCGTCGACGATGCCGTTGATCCGCCATCCGCCGGCGACCGCGTTCACGATACCTGACGACTGGCCGAGGAACTTCCGCCCGTTGCCGAACGGCAGGTCGATGATGAAGTTGCCGCGAACAACATGGCGCACGTCGAAGTCTGATCGCGCCTTGTCGAGATCGAGCCGCTTTGGATCGGAAGGCACCACCAGCTCCGTGCCCGCGCCGCGCGTATCGTTCGACACATCGTCGGTCGATCTCGCCAGCGTGTAGTTGATCCCGAATGCCGTCCCAGCTCCGAAGCGCTTCTGCACTTGCAGCTGCAGGGAGTTGTACTGCGAGCTCGAACACGTGCAGCCGACGCCGGCGATGCTGAATTGCGGATTCGGCCGGAAGAAGGTGTCCGGAAGCCCGGCGACTCCGAGGCCGACTCCCTGCGTCTTTCGATCGAGCGCGTCGGCCAGCAGGCCGACGTTGTTGTTCTGGATGTCGGGATAGACGCTCGCCGGGATCGTGCCGCCATACAGCTTGCCGAAGTTCCCGGTCGCCTCACCGACGTTCGGATTCCCGTTTGCGAGAAGGTTACGGCGCGCCGCCGAAAAGTCCCTGATGAATCCGTTCGCGACGAGATCCATCTGGTTCACGTTCTTCATGCGGAACAGGTTGGTGCCGCGCGTGCCGACGTACGACACCTCAACAACGGTGTCCTTCCAGAGCTCGTGCTGAATGCCGAAGACGTACTGCTGCATGTAGGGAGTCGTCACGCCTGGATCGAAGAACAGCGGCTGCTCGTTGCGATTGTTGGGCGGCGTCCGGTTAATGACAGCGGGTGTCGTCAACTGCGGGACCCCGTTGGCCATCGTCACGCCGATCCCGTTCTGCGGCGGCGGCAGGCGGCCGGATTTCAGAAACTCATTCAGCCGCAGCACCCTGTCGGATCCGGCAATCGCGGGGTCCGCCGGCGCGACGATGAATTGATTCAGCGAGGTGGCGGGCTGCCGCTGCTCGACGACGTTCAAGGCCCACGTGATGAGCCGTTGATACGCGAGACGATAGTTCGCGCGGATTGACGTCCTGCCCTTGCCTGTCGGGTCCCACGCGACGCCAAGTGACGGCGCGAAGTTGTTGTTATCGCGCTTGAACCAGGTCAGGCCCGTGCCTGGGCCGCCCTGCTGGAACGTGACCGGCCCCTGGCTGCCGTCGAGCGGCTTGTCCGGCACGACCTGCACGCCGGCCGCGTCGTACGGCACGGTATTCAACTCGTACCGCACGCCCGCGTTGATCGTGATGTTCCGCGCGAGGCGCCAGTCGTCCTGCACGTAGAAGTTGTACTCCTGCATCCGCTGATCGAGGGTGAGCGGCTGCAGCGGCACGAACTGCTCGCCGTTGCTGTAGAACACCTGGTCGATGCGCCCGATGCGTCCCAGCATGACGTTGTACAGCGTGTTGAGGTTGTTGCGATCGGTCGCGTTGATGCCGGAGCCGGTAAGATTCGCGAGGCTGCCGTCGGGACGAACGACGCCGAGCGCGTCGTTGCCACTGAAGGATGCGTCGAGGCGACTGAACGTGATGCTCGGATAAATCCCGAACGGGTTGCCCGCGCCGCGCTTCTGCCGGATGTAGTAGAAGCGGCCGGTCCCACCGACCTTGAATGCGTGCGAGCTCTTGAGCCACGTCACGCTGTCGATGAATTGCAGCTCCGTCGGCTTCCGCGACGTGCCGGGCCAGTACACGAGCGGGCTCGTGAAGACGCAGCCGCTCCGGCAGATCTCGTACGTGCGCGGATGCATGGGGTCGGCGAAGTCGAGGACGTTGCGCGTGAAGCCGCCGGTCGCTTCGTTCACGATGTGCGGCGTGATCGTCCACTTGTGCGCGAAGGCGCCGCTCTGCTGATCGGAGATGCGCACGCGCGCGGGCCAGCTGAGCGGACGCGGCGTCGTGTTGATGATGTCGTTGATCAGGTCGTTGCGCCAGCCGTTCGTGTAGCGCCCGAACACGCTCTGGTTCTTGCTGAGCGTGAAGTCGATCCTGGTCGTAATGCCATCGACCGGGGACTTCGACGGCGAGTTCCAGCGATAGCCTGCCGTGTTCAACCCGTCGCCAGTCGAAAAGTCATTCGGCAGCGGCAGCAGCTTCAACGTCTCCTGCTGCATCACGGGATCCAGCCCGAGCTGACGCGGATCGTTCGCCGCGAAGTTGTACGACGAGACCGGCACGACCGCCGCGCCGGCCGTGTCCACGCAGGACGGACGGTTGCGCGTCGTCGTCTCGCCGGGGCACGCCTGCGTGACGAACCGGAAGATGCCGTTCCTCAGCGACGCTGTCGGCACCGTCACGAGCTGGCTGGTTTCCTGCGTCCGACGCATGCCGTCGTAATTGACGAAGAAGAACGCGCGGTCGTGGCGAAGCGGTCCGCCGGCGGCGATGCCGAACTGGTTCCGCTTCAGTTCTTCTTTCGGCAGCCCCTGCAGCTTGTTGAAGTAGGAATTCGAGTCGAGCGCCGTGTTGCGCGTGAACTCGTACACCGTGCCGCTCAACTTGTTCGTGCCACTGCGCGTCACGAGCTCGACCTGCCCGCCGGCAGAGCGGCCGTACTCAGCCTTCGCGTTGCTGGTGATGACGCGGAACTCCTGCAGCGCTTCGGGGTTCACCGGAGAGTTCGTCAGCTCCCCTCGGGGAATCACCGGATCCGAGATATCGATGCCGTCCTGCGTCGTCGTAATCCCGCGCCCGCGATCGCCGTTGATGTTGTGCGTCGCGGTGCCGCCCGAGGAGGTCGCCTCCGCGCTGTGGCCGACGACGCCGGGGACGAGCCCGAGGAGGTGGAGAGGATTGCGTCCGTTGAGCGGGAGCGTCACGATGGTCTCGCGCGACACCAGCGTGCTCAGCGACGACTCGGTGGTCTGGACCATCGGCGATTCGCCGGTGACGACGACGGCTTCTTCGATGCCGCCGGGCTCCATCGTGATCGTCAGATCGACGTCGCTGCCGACCGTCAGCATCGTCTTCGGGCGCGAGACGCTCTTGAAGCCGGCGAGCTCCGCGCGAATCGTATACGGACCGACCGGCAGACTCGGAAAGAGGAAGAGGCCGGCCTGGGTCGTGACCGTCTCCTGTCGTACGCCGGTCTCCTCCTGCACGGCACTGACGGTGACGCCCGGGACGACCGCGCCGGTGGCGTCTTTCACCAGCCCAGAAATTCGTCCGGTACCTGTCTGAGAGAACGCGAGCGAAGGAACAAGGACGGCGAGGAGCGCCGCACAGCGCGTCAGGCGTGATCGCATCAGAACCACCTCCGGTGATCGGCGTGATTATGGCTCCGCCGCGGTGAAAATCAAGGAGATCACGTGCTACGATGCGCCCGCGCCATCAGCCCCGGGAGGTCGCATGCGCCGATCACTTGTGTACGTGGCTCTTCTCGCGTGTGTCAGCGTCCTGGCCGCCGGCAATCCCGCAGCGGCTCAACCATCGAGTTCGCGACGGCCCAATGTGTTGCTGATCATGTCCGACGATCTCAACAGCGATCTGGGCACCTACGGCCACCCGCTCGTCAAGACGCCCAACATCGACAAGCTCGCGCAGCGCGGCGTGCGCTTCGACCGCGCGTATAACCAGTTTCCACTGTGCAATCCGAGCCGCGCGTCGTTGCTGACCGGACTGCGGCCGGACACGATCCGCATCTACGAGCTCGTCACGCAGTTTCGCAAGAACCGGCCCGATGCCGTGACGCTGCCGCAGATGTTCAAGAACAACGGCTACGTCGCGGCGCGCGTGGGGAAGATCTATCACTACGGCGTCCCTGGCCAAATCGGCACGCCCGGCCTCGACGATCCGCCGTCGTGGGACGTGACGGTGAACCCGCGCGGCGCCGACAAGGACGAAGAGCCGCTGCTGACGAACTACACGCCCGCCCGCACGGGAAACGGTGGGAACCTCGGCAGCGTGCTGGCGTTCCATGCGTCCACCGCGCGTGACGAAGAGCACACGGACGGGAAGGTCGCGTCGGAGACGATCGCGCTCCTCGAAGCCAACAAGGATCGCCCGTTCTTCATCGCGGCGGGCTTCTATCGTCCGCACTGCCCGTACATCGCGCCGCAGAAGTATTTCGACATGTACGCGCTGGACACGATCAAGGTCCCGCCCGTGTCGACGGACGCGCTCGCCCAGTATCCGAAGGCCGCGTTCTTCACGACACCGCCGAACTGGGGGCTCACCGAACAGCAGGAGCGCGAAGTGATCCGCGCGTACTACGCGTCGATCAGCTTCATGGACGCGACCGTGGGCCGGCTCCTCGAGGCGCTCGATCGCCTGAAGCTGACCGACAACACGATCGTCGTCTTCATGAGCGATCACGGCTACAACCTTGGAGAGCACGGCCAGTGGATGAAGCAGATGCTCTTCGAGGAGTCCGCCCGCAATCCGCTGATCCTCGCGGGACCCGGCGTCCGCGCCAGGGGCAAGGGCTCACCGCGCACCGTCGAATACCTGGATCTGTATCCCACCATGGCGGCGCTCACCGGCTTGACGCCGCCGCGCGATCTCGAGGGACGCTCGCTCGTGCCCCTGCTCAAGGACCCGAAGGCGGCCTGGAATCACCCCGCGCTCACACAAGTCCGCCGGGGCACACCGGCAGACGGGTTTTTCATGGGCTACAGCATCCGGACGGATCGCTGGCGCTACAGCGAATGGGATGAGGGGAAGCGCGGGACCGAACTGTACGACGAAAACGCGGACCCCGGGGAGATGCACAATCTTGCGTCCGATCCGAAATACGCGAGCACGGTCAAGGACATGAAAGCGCTGCTGCGCTCGGCGCGAGGCCTCCGCAGTCCACAGACGTCGGGGCTGCGCGGGATCCCGCCGACTCGGTTCGATTAGCGTAATCAGCGACGTTCGCTGTCACGCTGTCTTCGCTGACGGAGAGAAAACAGGAGATCGCTCTGGTTTTCTCCCGTTCTCCCGTTCTCCTGTTTGATCTTGGCGGCGGCTGTCGTTCGACATCAGCTGGATCTACAATTCTGAATGCCCTCACGCCGCCTCTTCCTCCAGCTGCTCGCCGCGGGCTGCGTGCTGCCTGCGCGCGCGTTGGCGCAGCAGGAGAAACCGCGCGACAGTTTGCACGTCTATCCGACGGACTCAATCCAGGACGCGCTCGACGCCGCGGCAAAAGATCCGCTGAAGAAGACGGTCTACGTCCACGCGGGCACGTATCGTCCGGCGAGGAAAGGCCAGGCCCTCATCTGGTTCAATGCGCGTCACGACGGGATCACGCTTCAGGCCGCCGGCGACGTCGTCCTCACCGCCGCGAATCCCGCGATCGCTGATGCCGACGTCCCCAGCCATCCCGCGGTCGTGAACCATGTCATCTACTTCGGCGACGGCATCACGCCAAAGACGGTGCTGCGCGGCTTCAAGATCACCGGCGCGAAGAACTTCACGATGGGATCCGGCGAGAAGTCGCCGATTGAGGCCGACGAGATTCGCAAGACGCTGTTCTTCTACACGGACGGCGGCGGGATCAAGATCTACGCGCGGTCGTACCCCACCATCGAGGACGTCGAGGTGTACGGCAACTACACGAGCCCGTGCGGCGGCGGCGTGTCCGTCGAACACTTCGGCCAGGTGCAGGAGGCGGCGACGTTCCGCAACTGCATCTTCCGGAACAACCGGACGCAGACGACGGGATCGGCGGTGGATCTGCTCCACGGCAGCCATGCCGTGATCGAGAACTGCCTGTTCATCGGCAACGTCGCGAACCTGGGTGTCGACTACGTCGGATTGCTGGCGGGCGGTGAATACCATCCGGAAAACGGCTCCGGCGCGATGACGGTGTTCGAGGGCTCCACCGCCACTGTCATCCGGTGCACGTTCACGGGCAACTGGAACGGCGTCGACGACAACGGCACCGGCAGCACTTACGTCGATTCGATCTTCTGGAAGAACACGCTCGCGGGAGGGATTTCGTCAGCGGCACGCTACGAGCTGGACATCACCGACGGTTCCGGCGTGCGCGGGACCTTCATCCATGGCGAGGTGAATGATCTGCGCGGCACGATCGACAAAGCGGCGAACACGTTTGACGCGTCGGACCCGCATTTCGACGCCCAGTTCATTCCGCAGGCGCCGCAGTACGCGCGCGTGGGATATCGGCCAGGCCGGCCACACGGCATGGCCAGCCTAAAGGCTGGCCCCACCAGCATGGCCGGCCCCACGATTACTGCTCGCGGATCTCGACGACCGAGTTGACCTTCGGCGCCGCAACGGTCTGCTTCTTCCCCGACGGCCACGTCACCTCGATGCTGTCAACCGATTCCGATGCACCGAGGCCGAAGTACAGCGGATACACGCTGTGCGACAGGTAGCCGGAGCTCCCATCCATGACCTTCGTGTAGGTCGACCCACCCGCCGTGACCTTCACGGTCGCACCAATCCCGTCGCGATTCGATGTCGTGCCGGTCAGCTTCACCGCGAGGTAGTGCACGCGCGTCTTCTCCGACAAGTTGCTGACGAGCACCATCGGGCGGGCGTTGAACTCGTTCGTGACCACATCGAGGTCGCCGTCTCCGTCGACATCGAATATCGCTGCCGAGCGGCTGCCGCGAGCGCCCCAGATCATCACGCGCCCGGTCTCTCCCAGCGCGTCGCGGTGCTTCCGGTCCCTGCCCGATGCGTCGATCTCGAAGAACGGCGTCGCAATGCCACCGCTGCGCGGCTCGACGCCGACGACGAACTCTGCATCTACGAACTTCTGACCGCGATCGTTCAGCTTCACCGAATTGACCATGTAGCGGTCGGGATAATTCATTCCCGCCGCAATGAACGCGTCGTCGTACCCGTCGGCGTTCAGGTCGCCGACGCTCGGACCCCAGGGACAGTAGCTCTCCGCGCCGATCGCGTCGGACACCTCGCGGAATTTGCCGGGACTCTCCTTCAGAAAGAACGTGTTGCCCCAGATGTTCGTCTTTCCGGTTCCGCGGAACGATACGGGCCATTTCATGTCGGACTTCTGCTTGTCCTTCTCGGGCCCGGTCATCTCGCTCATGTCCGAGTGCATGTCCGTGACGAAGATGTCCATCTTCCCGTCGTTGTTGAAGTCGAACACCTTGATGCCCATCGCGCCCCACGACGTCTTCGGAAACACGGCACGGCTCTTCTTCACGAACTGCTTGCCGCCCACGTTCTCGTAGTACTGGTCGTCCCCCTCCATGTTCAGGACGTACAGATCAAGCCACCCGTCCTCATTGACGTCGACGATGCTCGCGTCACCGGACCACGAGAGATCGATCAGACCAGTACGCTGCGAGACATCGACGAAGCGGTTGTTCCCTTCGTTGTGATACAGCACGCTTCGCTCGGCGCGCTGCGGCTTCAAGTGACCCGAGAACGCGTCCTCGAACGCCACGTAATACTTTCCGCCGTCGTCGCCCGCGACGACATCGGTCGTGTAGCGCCCGACGTTGACCAGAAACAGATCGAGCCTGCCGTCGCGGTCGTAGTCGAAGAACAGCGCGGCCGACGAGTGGCCGACATAATTCACTCCCGCGGCGGCAGAGATGTCCCGAAACTTTCCGTGGCCGTCGTTCTCGAACAGCATGTTGCCGCCTCGAACGGTCGTCACATAGAGATCCTCGTCCCCGTCGTTATCGATGTCCGCAAACGACGCGGACACGCCCACCTTTCCGGGCACGGCAACGGCGGCCGCGGCGGTGATGTCCTCGAACCGGCCGCCGCCAACGTTTCTCCAGAGCTGATTGCCGCCAAGCTGGCTGACGAAGTAAATGTCCAGGCGGCCGTCGCCGTCGACATCTGCGATCGCGATGCCGTTTCCATGATCGTAGTGCGCAGCCTTGTAGGTCCGTCCCGCGTCGTCGACGATGCTGTGTTTGAACGTAATGCCGCTTTCGGCGACACGATCGGTGAACTGGAAATCGTGGAAAGCCGTGACGCCGGCGATGGCCGTGCGCTGCGCCTCCGCGAGGCGCTGCAGCCATGCCGTGTCGCTGAGCTCGTCCGGCACGTAGCGCATCGAGGTGCCCGGCTTCGGAGCCTGCGCCGCGAGCGCCGCGAATGTCATCAGGAGCGTCGCTGCTATCTTCATTTCGCTGGCTCCTTCACGGTGAGGATCTGGTTCGCCGCCACGTTGTTCAGCACCTGTCTGCGGCCGCTCGGCCACAGGATCTCGAGCTGCTGAATCGACGCCGCCGGTCCGAGCCCGAGATGCAGTCTCGTATCGCTGCTGCTCAAGTAGCTCGCGACATTATTGATCTCGCGCACCAGCGTCCTGCCATCAACCTTCGCGCGGACCGTCGCGCCAAGCCCGAATGTATTACTTGCCGTGCCCTGCGCGCGAATCTGCATCCAGTTGCCCTTCCGCGCGCCCTGGTTCTTCAGCAGCACCGCGCGGCGTCCGAGGCTCGAGATCGCGACGTCGAGGTAGCCGTCGTTGTCGTAATCGGCCACCGCGAGCCCGCGCCCGACGCGGGGCGCCTGGAGCGCCGCACCGCTCTGCGCCGAGATGTCCTTGAAGCGGCCGCCGACATTCTCGTACAGCAGGTCCTTCTGCTCGTACGAGAGATTCGGCTGATACAGCTGCACATTGTCGATGACGTGGCCGTTCGTGATGTGCAGATCGAGGTCCCCGTCGTTGTCGACGTCGTACATTTTCGTCCCAAACCCGAGTGTGAGGAGGCCGGAGCCGAGCCCCGCTTTCTGCGACACGTCTTCGAAGAGTCCGCCGCCGCGATTCTCGTACAGCGTGTTGAGCTCCTCCGAGAAATTGGTCACGAAAAGCTCCGCGTCGCCGTTCCCGTCGATGTCGCCGCAGTCGACGCCCATCCCCGCCTGCGGCTTCCCGTTGATGTCGAAGCCGACCCCCGCTGCATACGCGATGTCCGTGAAGGTGCCATCGCCATTGTTGCGATACAGAAAATTCCGGACGAGATCGTTCGCGACGTAGATGTCTGCGTCGCCGTCGCGATCGATATCGCAGAACACGACCCCGAGCCCCTTCCCCGCGGGGTTCGCGATGCCGGCTTTCGACGACACGTCGGTGAACGTGCCGTCGCCATTGTTTCGAAACAACCGGTCCGGCGTCCCTTCGAAGATCGTGGGGTTGCAGTACATGCGGTACCCGGGCTTGCGCTGGCCGCACCAGGGATTCTCGTCCCTCACGTCCAGGTAGTTGGCGACATACAGGTCCAGGTCCCCGTCGCGGTCGTAGTCGAAAAAGCCGGTGCTGGTACTCCAGTCGCGCGCGCCGCCGGCAACGCCCGCCGCGGCGGTGACATCGGTGAACGTGCCATCGCCATTGTTCCGCAAGAGGATGTTCGGACCGAACGCGGTGACGTAGAGATCGAGATCGCCGTCGTTGTCGTAGTCGCCGACGGCGACGCCCGTCTTGAACACGCGGCCGCCGTTCGCCGCCGTACCCGACTGCGGCGTCACGTCCGTGAAGATCCCGTTTCGATTGTTGCGGTAGAGCGCGTTGGACGATCCCGGCGCGCCGCTGATGAAATACAGATCGACGAAGCCGTCGTTGTCGAAGTCGATCCACGCGAGGCCGGAGCCGAACGTCTCGACCATGTGCTTGTCCGGCGTGGCGCCGGAGGCGTGAACGAAGATAATGCCCGCCTTCGCGGTGGCGTCCACGAACAGCGGCGGTGGCGTGCCGCGGCTTTGCGCGCTCGCGAGAACGACGATGGGAGCCGCGAGTGCGGCGACCGTGATGGCCTGCCTACCGGATGTCATAGAGCCGCACGACGGACAGCTTCTGATCTTCCGCCTGAAGCTGGATCTTCCGCCTAAAGCCGGTTCTTCCGCCTGAAGGCGGAAGCCACGGAGTCGAATCCCCTGTGGCTTCCACCTTCAGGTGGAAGATTCGCCGAAACTACTTTCCGGTCGTCTTCGTGGCCGTGCCCGCCTTGACGCTCGGGCTGTCGTCGGCCTTCAGATCGCCTGCGGCATACTGGATGCCCGCGAGGAGATGCTGGAGGAGCTGCGGCACCGCATAGTTCCGCTCGTGGTGGCCGTGCGCCATGTAGAACAGGCGTCCCTTGCCTTCATGGCGAATCCAGCTCAGTGCGTAGTCATGGTCGGTGCGCTGGCCGGTTTCCTTCGCTTTGTCCTCGTCGCTCATTTTCGAGTAGTCGACGCTCGTGAGCACGTGCACGTTCGTGCGCGAGAACGAGTCCTGGTTGAACGTGTAGGTCTCGTCGTGCACGATGAATCCGGGCTTCAGCATCTGCGTGAGCGGGCTTTTCGGATCGTCGATCTTGTAGGTGATCTCCTGCGGGTCGACCCAGTGGAATTTGAAGTACCCGCCGATGATCTTGTTCCACTCCGGCCAGAGCGGCTGGCCGCCCGGCTGGGCGGGCGCGGCGTTCTCGGCCGTCGCGTTCGCGCGGCCGCGGCCGAACTGCGGCTGCGGCATCACGCTCGCGAACCGCGTCCCGAAATCCGCCTGCGCGACGGTTCCCATCTTCTGCGGATCGAGCTTGTCGAACCAGGCGTCGGCCAGCGCGGTCATCTCCGCGCGCGTCAGCTTCTGATCCTGGTTGCTGTCGCCGTCTGCGAAGATCGCGCCCGACAGCGTCGCACCCGCGCCGCCGCGGCCGCCACCACCTGCGGGAGCTGCGGCCGGCGGTGGGCCCGCCGGACCGCATGACGAGCCGTGATACGAGTCGGAGGCGGCGTGGATCCCGGCGATGCCTTTGCCGCTGCGGATGAAATCGAGCAAGGCGGCACGCCGTGCGTCAGTCGCCGCCTTGTCGTTCGGATCATCGAGGAAGCAGCCGGTCGTGTTGTCGAGGACGATCACGTCGTACTGCTTCAGGTTCGCCGCGTTGATGTCCGCTGGCTCGTAGGTGATCGTCGTCGACCACGTGCCAAGCTTCTTGCCCATCTCGTCGACGGTCGCCGCTGCGACAGGAATCGACGAGTGGACGAACCCCGCTGCGTGGGCGAGCACCAGAACCTTGTGCGGCCTGGCCGGCTTGGCCGGCGCCTTGACGGGGAGCGCCGCCTTCATCTTGTCCACGTCGGCCTGGCAGGGCACGCGCGGGTTGTTGCTGCGGCCGCCGCAGCCCTCCCCCTGTACACCCGCCGGCGCGGGCGGCGCCGGGAATGCGCCGTTGACCACCGTGGCGAGCTGCGCCGGGCTGACGGATCCCGCATTCGCGGGGTCGGCCGCGGTGAACCACTTGTCGAGCGTCCCCTTGAACTCGTCGCGGGACACCGATCCATCCTTATTACTATCCGCGAGCGTGAACAGCGCCGGACCGACGCCACCGCGCCCGCCGCCACGTCCCGCCGGGCCCGCGGGGGCCGTCCCCGTCTGCTGGGCCGAGCCGCCCATCGTTGCCGCGAGCACCGCCGCGCCACAAAGCGCGAGCGTGTGCGTCGCCCTCGAACCCGTCACTTTCATACAGCCTCCCTCACCGTCCATCGACGACGGCGTGCGGACCCTCAAAAAACAGGAATGTCGGAATCGTATACGCGTGTGCTCAGGCTGGCCGTTTACTCTGACTTTTCTCAGGGCTCGTGGGGCCCCACCCCCACTCGCTCTCGCTCGCGGGCGCCGCTTCGCGGCGCTTCCCTCCGGCCGCTCGCTCGGGCCGCAGGCGCGCGCCAAAGGATACACGATCGGCACCCGGCGTAACGGATTACATCTGGCAGAAACGACAATTTTGAGCCGATCGCGCGTTTCGTGTTGTGACTCTTTGATAATGTCCCCTCGCGGACTCGTTAGAAATGTCCCCTTAAGCTTACGGCCTCTGAGGAGGTCGTGGATTGGGGCGGACAGCGATGAGCACGAGAGAGTTGAGGCGGGCGGGGGTGTTGGCGC
>WNGF01002892.1_pt1 | contig 23730 bp, 26 predicted proteins | sample 5400641 | NCBI WGS metagenome assembly WNGF01 (sample SAMN13153371, study PRJNA577476) | soil metagenome | isolation source: 80 cm soil or saprolite under grassland replicate 2 | place: USA:California | collected 2016-06-15 | reverse complement strand
GGCTCGCGTTCTGCTTGCTCCGACTCAAACCGGAGAAGGTCGCCAGGCTGGCACGAGAGCGCGTCGCAGATCGCCTCGAGCGTCGAGAAGCGGATCGCGCGCGCCTTGCCGGTCTTGAGGATCGAGAGGTTGGCCAGCGTCATTCCGACCCGATCCGCGAGCTCGGTCAGTGTCATCCGCCGATCGTGAAGGAGGTCGTCGAGCTTGACGGCGATCGCCATGTCAGACCGTCCCTTCGAGGTCTTCGCGCATGAGCGTGCCTTCGGCGAACACGCGGGCCAGCAGGAACGTGAGGAGTACGGCGAGCCAGCCGCTGATCGAAAAGCCCGCTCGGAGATGGAGCGGATGCGCCGGCGTCGAAACAGCCTTGGCGATCGCGCCGATGACGATGCTGAGAAGCTGCAGCGCCAGCAGCGCCCAGGCGATCGCCTGCAAGCGGAGCGCGTTCGCGGCGACGAACGGGTCGCCCGCGCGAACTGTCTCGACGATCGCGAGCAGCCGTTTGAGGACGAGGTAGTTCAGCGGGATCGCGACGAGGCCGATCACCGCGATCGCGCGCAAGCCCATGATCAGCTGGTCTGCATCGGGCGAAGGAGACAAATGGAACGCGCTCATGATCCATTGCCTGTTGGGCATGGCGACGAGCAGCGCGGCGATCGCGGCGCCGGACAGCCAGTTCAGGACGACGAGAATCCGCAGCACGGCGTATGCGATCGGAAGGGCGGCGGAAGAGGCTGGCTTTGACATGATTCGATACTCCTGATTTATTGACTATCAATATAATATTTATCGACTATCGTCAAGAACGGTATTGACAGTCGATAAATGAGCCCATTCAGGCTCGCGAGGAACGGCCGGCGTCAGGAAGACGTTCGGCTAACAGGAGGGCTCAATCGCTCGAGGCATCGTGGTACGAAGCGAGCTCAGATGGAAAAAGAAAAGCCCCGCGGTCCTCTCGGCCCTCTCTACTATGCGGACTACATCCAGCTCGATCGGCTGCTCGGTAGCCAGCAGCTGCAAAGCGCCCTCCATGGCCGGCCTGCCCACGACGAGATGCTCTTCATCATCGTTCATCAGGCCTACGAGCTGTGGTTCAAACAGATCCTGTGGGAACTGGACGCGGTGCTCGCGACCTTTCGAGGCTCTCTCGTCCCGGAGGAGGAAGTCGGGCAAGCGGTCCTGCGATTGGGGCGCATCGTCGAGATCCAGCGCGTCCTGATTCAGCAGGTCGACGTTCTGGAGACCATGACCCCTCTCGACTTCCTCGATTTCCGGGACGACCTGATCCCGGCCTCGGGCCTTCAGAGCGTTCAATTTCGCCTGATCGAGAACAAGCTGGGAATGCGGCGCGGGGACCGCCTTCAGCTCCACGACGCTCCCTACACGTCGCGCTTGAGCGTAGAAGATGCCGCGTGTGTCGAGGCTGCGGAGAAGGAGCCTTCTCTCTTCGATTTGATCGAGGGTTGGCTCGAGCGAACGCCCTTCCTCCACTTCGGCGATTTCGACTTCTGGCGGGAGTATCGAACGGCGGTCGACGCTATGCTCGCCGCCGACCGCGCCTCGATCCGAAGCAACCCGACCCTGACGGAGGACGAGAAAGCCACTCAGCTGGCAGGAGTCGAGGCCACGGCACGCCGGTTCGGGGACGTGTTCGAACAGGGGGCCGGCGAACCCGTGGCGGCGCCGGGACGCCACTTTTCCCGGCGCGCGCTCCAGGCGGCGCTCCTCATCAATCTCTACCGGGATGAACCGATTCTGCACCTGCCCTTCCGGTTGCTGGCGCTCCTCACGGACATCGAAAGGAATTTCACGACCTGGCGCCAGCGCCACGCCCAGATGGCAATGCGGATGATCGGCACCCGGATCGGCACCGGCGGCACCTCGGGTCACGAGTATCTCGACCGGGCGGCCGAGCGTCACAAGGTCTTCGCGGACCTCTCGGCCCTTTCGAGCTTCTTCATTCCCCGGTCGGCGCTTCCCAGGCTTCCTCCCGACGTGAGAAGCCGGATGGGATTCAGGTTCCAGACTCCTCGATGATCCTCAGCTCTCGGCGATGACCTTCAGCTCGACCGAGATCGGAACCGGGAGCGCGACCACGCCGACGGTCGTTCTCGTCGGTCGGATCGCCTCGAAGTACTCTCCGTAGACCCGGTTGAACGCGGCAAAGTCGCGGTCGATGTTTGTCAGAAAGACCGTCACGTCGACCACCTTCGTAAGCGAGCTCCCGGCGTCCTCGAGAATCGCTTTGACGTTCTCGATGCACGCGCGCGTCTGAGCTTCGATGCCCTCGGGAATCTGCTCGGTCTCCCGATGCCGCGGGCCGATCCCGGAAAGGAAGAGCAGATTCCCGAGCCGCCGAGCGTGCGGATAGGGACCGAGGGGCCGCGGCGCGCGGGAGGAAACGACGACCGAGTTCCCCGGCGAGGATTTCACGCCGCTTATACTACCCGCGAGGAACGCCATGGAATCGAAGGCGCTGAATTTCGAGCGATGGATCAACGAGCACCGGAGCTATCTCAAGCCGCCGGTGTGCAACAAGAAGGTCTTCGAGGAAGACGATTTCATCGTCATGGTCGTCGGCGGGCCGAACAACCGCAAGGACTATCACGTCGACGAGGGACCCGAGTTCTTCTATCAGCTCGAAGGCGAGATGGTCTTGAAGACGATCCAGGGCGGGAAGGTCGTGGACGTCCCGATTCGCGCGGGCGAGATCTTTCTCCTTTCGCCGCGCATCCCCCATTCGCCCCAGCGGATGCCGAATTCCGTGGGCCTCGTCGTCGAGCGCAAGCGGCTCCCGCACGAAAAAGACGGTCTCCAGTGGTATTGCGACAACTGCACGTCGTTGCTGTACGAAGAGTTCTTCACTCTCGGTAATGTCGAAAAGGATTTTCCGCCGATCTTCGACCGGTTCTTCGGCGACGAGAAGAACCGCTCCTGCAAGAGGTGCGGCACGGTGATGCCCGCGCCGGTCCGCTGACTTGCTGAAGATCGACGTCCATACTCACATCCTTCCCGAGAGGCTGCCCGACTTCCGGAAGTTGCCGGGTGGCGAAAGGTTCGTTCAAATCGAGCATCACGCGCCCGGCCGCGCGCGAATGATCGTCAATGGTTCTTTGTTCCGCGAGATCGAAAGCAACAGCTGGAATGTCGAGGCGCGGCTGGCTGAATGCGAGGCGGCTGGCGTCGACGTGCAGGTTCTCTCGACGGTGCCGGTCATGTTCAGCTACTGGGCGGAGCCGGATCCCGCGCTCGACCTCGCGAGGCGCCTGAACGACCATATCGCCGAGGTTGTGGCCGCGCACCCGGCGCGTTTCGTCGGCCTCGGAACGATCCCGATGCAGAGCCCCGACCTTGCGATTCGGGAGCTCGAGCGCTGCGTTCGGGACCTCGGGCTCTCGGGCGTCGAGATCGGCTCGAACGTCAACGGAGCGAATCTCGACAGCCCGGAGCTCTTTCCGGTCTTCGAGGCGGCCGCTACGCTTCGCGCCGCCGTTTTCGTCCACCCGTGGGAGATGGCCGGCAAGGAGCGGATGACGCGTTACTGGCTCCCCTGGCTCGTCGGGATGCCGGCGGAGGTTTCGCTCGCGATCTGCTCGCTCATCTTCGGCGGAGTGCTCGAGAGGCTCCCGGCCCTGCGGATCGCATTCGCTCACGGCGGCGGCGCTTTTCCGGCCACGATCGGGCGAATCGCCCGCGGCTTCGAGGCGCGGCCCGATCTGTGCGCCGTTTCCAACGACGTTTCACCGCGTGAATATTTGCGGCGGATCTACATCGACTCGCTCGTGCACGACCCGCTGATGCTGCGCTATCTCCTGGACTTGATGGGCCCCGATCGGATCGCCCTCGGCAGCGACTATCCCTTCCCGCTCGGCGAGCCTCGCCCGGGAGAGCTGATCGATTCGTGCGGATTCCCGGAGGAGACCCGTGCGCGGCTGCTGCACGGCACGGCGCTCGAGTGGCTCGACCTTCCCGCCGCACGCTTCGGCGGAGCCCGGTGAACGAGCCGTTCCAGCCCGGACGCGACTTCGCGGTCGCCCTGGATCGAGGCGACCCGCTCGGGCGGTTCCGTGACGAATTCCACATTCCCAGGAGCGAAAGCGGCGAGGAAGAAATCTATTTCGCCGGCAATTCGCTCGGGCTCCTTCCCAAAAGAACTTCGAAGTACGTCGACGAAGAGCTGGAGAAATGGAAGCGGCTCGCCGTCAAGGGGCATTTCTCGGGGGAGAACCCATGGCTGCCCTACCACGAGCTCTTAGCTTCGCCGATGGCAAAGCTGGTGGGCGCGTCGGCCTCGGCGTCCGAGAGCGAGGTCGTGACGATGAACTCGCTCACCGTCAACCTTCACCTGATGATGGCGAGCTTTTACCGGCCGACTCGCGAGCGGCATCGGATTCTCCTCGAGGACCGTGCGTTCCCCTCGGACGACTATGCCCTCGAGTCCCAGGCAAGGTTCCACGGCTTCGACCCGGCCGAAGCGCTCGTGCGCCTGCGGCCTGCTAAGGGAAACCACGCGATCGATACCGAGGATGTCTTCCAGGTCCTCGAACGCGAGGGTGAGTCGATCGCCCTGGTCCTGCTTCCTGGCGTCCAGTACTACACGGGCCAGGCATTCGATATCGAGGCGATCACGCGGCTTGCGCACGCGAAGGGGTGCGTCGTCGGCTTCGACCTGGCTCACGCGGCGGGAAACCTGGTCCTTCGCATCCACGACTGGAACGTGGACTTCGCCGTGTGGTGCACCTACAAGTACCTGAACTCGGGCCCGGGCTCGGTGGGCGCCTGTTTCGTCCACGAGCGGCACGGCCTGCAGCACGGTCTGCCGCGTCTGGCCGGCTGGTGGGGCCACGACAAGGAATCGCGCTTCCGGATGGAGCCCGGATTTCGACCGATCCCCGGCGCGGAGGGATGGCAGCTCTCGAACCCGCCGATCCTCTCGCTCGCCGCGATTCGAGCTTCGCTCGACGTTTTCATGGAAGCCGGGGGAATGGAGCCGCTGCGGGAGAAATCGCTCCGTCTCACGGCCTACCTCGAATGGCTGCTTGCGCGAGAAATCGGCGATTCGGTCGAGATCCTCACCCCAGAAGACCCGGTTCGGAGGGGATGCCAGCTCTCCCTTCGCGTGAAGTCGTACGGCTCGGGAAGAACCGTCTTAGAGAAACTCGAAGCGTCCGGCGTCACCTGCGACTGGCGCGACCCGGATGTGATTCGGGTGGCACCGGTCCCCCTCTACAACCGGTACGAGGAGGTCCACCGCTTCGTCGAGATCCTTCGGAACGCGTTGTGAGTGAGGGGAGCGGTCGGCGTGATGTAGAGTCGCCGACTGCTGGAGATATGAGCCGACCGGTCGTCTCGCTGCGGCAAAATGGCGAATCGGTGAATCGCCATGCCAAGTCGGATTCACTGATGTTTGGATCGTCCCTTGCGGACGTCTTCCGCACACCTGATTACGACTGCAGGGTTGTCGATGCGAACCAGAAGCCAGAATTCGCTGTCACACGGCTTCGTTCGGGGCCTAGAGAAATGGAGAAGGCGCCGGCGTATCCCCTCGATCAAGCGGTACTGATTTGCGTGTCCCTCACACCCGCCTCTGTGGATCAATGGCGGGCGCTCTACAACGGCCGGCAGGTCGGGGTTACGAGAGCGATACCGTTCGCGACGACGTTCATCGATTTGAATTGCCCCATGGAAATGTGGGTCCGGGGGCCGTTCGATTACTTGCACTACTACCTCTCGACGGACCTTCTCAAGAGGGTCGCGCTCGATAACGACGTCGCTCCGGATTTCCGACTTCAGGAAGTGTTCTTTGTTGAGGACCTGGTTGTGGCGCAAATGACGAAGAATATTCTGGCGCCCGTCACCCATGGTGAGCCTCTCGACAGGCTGGCACTCGATCAGATTGCGAAGGTGCTCGGTGCCTACACTTTGCAGCAGCATTGCGGTACGCCGAAGTTTGCGGGCAGTCCACGACAAGGTCTCGAGGCGTGGCAAAAGCTGAGAGCCGAGGAGATGCTGCGCGCTCAGCTTCAGGGAAACATCACCGTGGGGGAGTTGGCCCGCGCATGCTCACTTTCGGAGAGCCATTTTGCCCGGTGTTTCAGGCTGAGCTTCGGCACCTCCGTCCACCAGCGCTTGATTCAGCTCCGGGTTGAGCGCGGCAAGCAGTTGCTTTCGCGGACAAAGACGCCGCTCGGGGAGGTCGCCCTCTTGTCGGGATTCTGGGACCAGGCCGCCTTTACCCGGACCTTCAGCCGAATAGAGCGGATGAGCCCGTCACGATGGCGTCGCGCCAATAGCGAGGAGACGGGTGCCCGCGGGAAATGACGCCCTTCCAATCGGTTCCCGCTTCAACGATCAGAAATAACAAACCCGGCGCGATTCTCCAAGACGCCTTTCAGGCCTTCGCTCTACGTTTGGCGCGATGAACAAATCCAGGCAGACCAAACAGGAGGAGGCTATGACGGCTGGATCGAGGCAGGGCCCTGAACGTCTGACGCGCCATAACGCCCTGCTACTCCTGGTCGATCACCAGGTCGGTTTGTACACAGGGGTTCGTGACATCGACGTCCTTCAACTCAAGCACAACATCGTTGGTCTGACGCGAGCAATGCTCGCGCTCAGAGTGCCCGTGATCGTGACCACGACCACGGAGGCAATGTGGGGACCGATGATCCCCGAACTCGCCGAAGTTTTACCCGGCGTCCCGGGCATTGAGCGCACTACGGTCAACGCCTGGGACGAGAAGCGTGTCGTGGATGCGGTCAAGGCGACCGGGCGCAGGAACCTCATCGTCACCGGCATTTCCACTGATGTGTGTCTCGCGTTCCCTGCTATTGCGGCCCTTGCCGACGGCTTCCAGAGTTTTGCGGTCATCGATGCATCGGGCGGCTTTACCCAAACTCAGGTCGACATGGGAATCCTGCGCATGCAGCACGCCGGCGTCATTCCCGTGTGCTATTCCAACGTCGCGGTCGAGATTTTGGCCGATAACGCGGCGCCGGAGGCCGAGGCAGTTTACGGCGCGCTCGGCATGCCTTTCGGCGGCTTGGTCTTTGGCCTCAAGCAGTATTTTTCGCGAAGTTGATCCGAGGGCGTCATGGCGGACGAACGACTGGCGGCGGACAAAAGCTGATGCGCGTGAAAAGGAATATAAGCAAAAAAGGAGACCAACAATGACAGCGAAATCCACGCAGACTCAACCCAGCATCGTGTTCGCCCACGGACTGTGGGCCGACGGTTCGTGTTTTGGCAAGCTGATCCCCACGCTGCAGGCGGAGGGGCATGAGGGGTGTCTGTCCAGAACAGCCTCGATACACTCCAGGGCGACGTCGACGCGGTAACCCGCGCGCTGGGACGGGTCAGCAGCCCCGCCATCCTCGTCGGCCACTCGTACGGTGGAACCGTCATCACCGCCGCAGGAATCGACGATCGCGTGGCCGGACTGGTCTACATCGCTGCGCTCGCCCCGGACGAGGACGAGACGTCGCAGAGCTTGCAGGAGAAGTTCCCGACCACCGACGTCTTTGCGCACATCGAGATCGCGGAAGGCCGCATCTGGCTGCGTCCCTCCGGCATCGAGTGCTTCGCGGGCGACTTGTCCGAGCAGGAACAGCAGCTCGTCTGGGCGACCCAGGGCGTGCCGGACGCAAACCTGTTCAACCAGAAGATCGCCGGCACCGCCTGGAAGTCGAAGCCGAGCTGGTACATCGTCGCCAAAAACGACCGCACCGTCCACCCCGAGCTGGAACGCTTCTGTGCGAAGCGGATGGGCGCCAAGACCCATGAAGTCGAGAGCAGCCACGTCCCTATGCTGTCCAAGCCCAAGCTCGTGCTCGACGTGATCCGTACGGCCGCGAGCTCCTTCGAAGGCGCAATCAAGAGGGCGACCGCCTAGACGGCCAGCGATCACTTCGCCCAGTAAGGGCTCACCGGAGCGCCCGGCCAACGGCCAACGCAATGCGTCTGAGGTTGCCCGCCCTCACGTCGCATCTTGAGGACTAAGGAGCTGAACGATGACTAACACCAAATCAACGGTGGCGGTGCGGGTCATTGAGGAAACGCCCGCCTACTGGAGGGTCATCTTCGATCATCCGCCCTTCAACATAGTAGACGACACAATTTTCGAAGGCCTCCAAGATCTGATTGCTCGAATGGGAGCCAGCACGACCCTGCGTGTGGTCGTGTTCGAGAGCGCGAATCCGGCGTTCTACCTCTCCCACTTCGATTTGACCGGCAAGACGGGGAACATCACTACAGCCGTCGGGCCTTCCGGTCTTCCGATCCTGATGGATACGTTCGTCCGTCTCACCAAGTCCCCGGTGGTCAGCATCGCAAAGATCCGAGGCTGCGTCCGGGGCGTGAGCAGCGAGTTCGTCCTCGCCTGCGACATGCGCTTCGCGTCCCGGGAGAAGACGCGGCTGGGCCAACCCGAGGTCGGGGTGGGAGTGCATCCCGGCGGCGGCGGTACGGAACGCCTCCCAAACTTGGTGGGCCGCGGCCGGGCGCTCGAAATCATTCTCGGCGCGAACGACTTCGATGGCGACACCGCGGAACGATACGGATACGTCAACCGGGCGCTTCCCGACGCCGAGCTGAACGGCTTCGTCGACGCGCTCGCGCGCCGGATCGCCTCCTTCGACCGGCGTGCTATCGCGGCGGCGAAAAATCTCGTTAACGAAGTCTCGTTGCCATCCGCCGACCGACTCCTCGACGCCCTCAACAGCTTTCAGGTCGCTCTGACGTGGCCTGAAACGCACCAGCGAATCCAGGCTCTACTAAAGTGCGGACTTCAAAGTGACGACGACTTCGAGCAACGGTGGCCCGGGCTGCTGGGCACGCTTCTCGAGGCGTAGTCACAGCGTGGCGATGCGCAGTCACGTCGCATCTTGAAAACGCCGGGCCGTTATCGGCGAGCGCTTCCGGTGGCTGCGGTCCCTGAGCTGGAACGTACCGGACCGCTCAAGGCTGCGCTAGTCCGTCACCAGACCTTCATGCCGCCATCGACCACGATATCGACGCCCGTCACGTAGGAACTCTCGTCCGAGGCGAGGAGCAGCGCCACGTTCGCCACTTCCTCGGGCCGGCCGAGACGTCCGAGCAGCGTCTTGCCGAGCATCGCGCTCGCCCATCCGGGGTCCCTCAGCTGTTCTCGCGTCTGATTGGTTTCGATCAGACCCGGGGAGATAGAATTCGCGGGAATACCGTGCTCCCGCCCCTCCATCGCGAGCTGCCGCGTCATACCGATGATCCCTGCCTTGGCCGTCGTATGCGCCAGTGAGCCAAGCGGCTTGAAGCTCATGAGGGCATTCAGGGACGCCGTGTTCAGGACCACGCCGTGGCTGGCCTTCAAATGCGACCACGCCGCACGCGTGAGGAAGAACACCAGATCGACTTCTTCCCGCAGATCGCGGTTCCACTCCTCGTCCGTGATGTCTTCGAGCCAGTTGAAGTACGCCATGGCGGCGTTGTTGAACAGCACGTCGATCCGGCCGTACGCGCGAGCGGCAAACTCGACCAGCGCCTGACAGTCGGCGGGTTTAGTCAGGTGGCATGGTTGCAGGGAGATCATCGTTCCACCCTGCGCGCGAACCATGTCGACGGTGGCTTCCGCGGCGGCGGCGTTCACGTCGCAGCCGACGACCGATGCCCCCTCTCGAGCGAACGCCAGGGCCGCCGCGCGGCCCATGCTCCCGCCAGTCCCGGTGATGATGCACACCTTGCCCGAAAGCCTGCCCGACATCTAGGCATGCTCCCTGGCCCGGGCACCGTTGGCAAGCGGCTCCAGCCCTCGGCCGAGAACTAATTGGGCGGCTCGGCCCGCAATCATGTGGGCCGACGCGTTCGTCCCCGGTCCCGTAATGATCTGTGGCATCACGGAGGCGTCCGCCACGCTTAAACCCGAAATGCCGTGCACGCGAAGCTCTGGGTCGACAACAGCGAGCTTGTCAACGCCCATCTTGCACGTACCAACTGCATGTCCAAAACTGGCCGAGGCAAGTGTGGCAAGTTCTCGGATCTCCTCGGCGCTCGCCCCGGACCCTGGAATGAGTTCGCTCTCGCGCAAACTGTCGAAGGCATGTCGGCTCCCGAGCTCACGCGCGGCCTCGATGGCCCGCAGGATGGCCCTGGTGTCATGGTCGGTGGCGAGGTAGTTGCCATCGATCACGGCGGCATCCTGAAACTTGTCGCTGGCCAGACGGACTGAGCCTCTGCTGGTGGGCTGCACAAGAGCTGGCGCGATTGTGAAGGCGTCCGGTGGAGGAGTTCCAAAGCGCGAGGCGACTTCGGGCGTAACCGCTGGTAGTTGATGAAGCACAAGACCAGTGTCTATGTCACCCGACGAACCGCTCGACAAGTAGGCCTCCGCCTCGACGGCGTTGCTGCCGGCCGGTCGATCCGGCATCTTGCCTTTGTACTTGAAGACGACCCCGGAGACGAGTACGTGGTCCTGCAGATTCTGGCCCACACCGGGCAGGTTCTCGACGACCTCAATTCCAAGACTGCGGAGCGCCTTCGCTTCTCCTATGCCCGAGAGCATCAGAAGCTTCGGGCTATGGATGGCACCGGCAGCCAGGATCACTTCCTGGCCGGCCGCGATGTCCTTTACTTCGCCGTCTGTCATCAACTTGACGCCCAGGCAACGACTGCCTTTGAAGTTCAGTTTCACCGCGTTGGTGTTGAGCAGCAGAGTCAGATTCGGCCGGGACAAAGCCGGCCGTAGAAACGCGCGAACAGCGCTGACGCGAGTTCCATCCTCGGCGATGTTCATGTTGATGTAACCGGCACCGGGACGCACGGGGCCGTTCAGGTCATCCAGAATGGGCATGCCCATCTCTCGAGCGGCTTCAATGAAGGCGGGCGCCGTGGGATGAGGATCCCCGGGGCGGCGGATGTGTATCGGGCCACCCGAACCCCGCCATTCATTCGCGCCGCCTTCCCAATCCTCTTGGTTCTTGAAGACCGGAAGCACGTCGGCGAATGCCCAACCCTTGGCTCCGTTCGCCGCCCACCCGTCGTAGTCTCGTTGCGTGCCGCGTGTCCATACCATGGCATTGATGCTGCTGCCGCCGCCAAGGACATGACCGAGGGCCATGTGGAACGTGCGATTGTTCAATCGCGGCGACGGGTTGACGGGCAGGTGGTAGTCGAGCGGCCCGCCGACGTTGTAAAACCATATGCTCGGGTTCGCGATGGTCGGCGCGTCGTCGGGTCCTCCCGACTCGATGACGAGGACCTGCGCGCCAGAGGCGGACAATTCGGCCGCCAGGACCGAACCGGCCGCGCCCGCTCCCACAACGATGAAGGCGTAGGGACTCTGGACGTCCTTATCCGACGTGGCGATCATTGTTGGATCTCCCGATGTCTAAAAGACAAATCCCACCATGGCACAGATCTTCGCCGAAGGCCTCAGTCAGGACTGAAATAGCTTCTAGTCAATGAACGTGTACAGCCTTGACACGCGACCATCACGCTCTTCGAGGAAGTCCGTTCCCGTGTAGTGGAACGGTTGACCTGGCATCCCGCTTCCCCACCGGCAAGTTGCCACATTGTGCATGAGCTGGATCTCACTCGTGACCGTGTAGCGGTATTCTGCGAAGTGTTTGCGAATCTCGGTAGCCGCTTCATTGATACCCCCGCGGCCAACAATACGACCGCCTGGATGAATCCAAAGGCAATCGTCGGTGTAAGACTCCGCGAGCAATGCCGCACGCTTGAGGGGATCGAGCTCGATGAAAATCCCATTGAAGTTTCGCATAAGCAGTTCAGAGGACGTTGCCTTCATAAATGGATCCTCCTTGCTGGAGATGTCTAGGCCACACAAAGCACGATCTTGCCGTGTGACCTGCGTCTTGCCGCCCCCGGCCCACTGGGCGACAGGTTCCCGGCCATGTCCTTCCAGGCCTGGGCCGCATCCTGGAGCGCGTACACAGTCGCGACGTCTGGTCGTATCGTCCCCTCTTCCAGCAGTCGCGCGATTCTGCCGAGCCCGTCCGCTGACGGCGCGAGCCTCATCATCGCGCCCGACACACGGTGCCTCGCGGCCTCTTCCTGCGATACGGGCTGGGTGGCAGCGACGAGATGGCCGCCTTCCTTCAAGACGAGGAACGACCGCTTCTGTGTATCGCCACCGATCAGGTCGAAGACCACATCGACCTTCTCTGGCAGAACCTTCTCGAACTGCGCCTCTCGATAATCGATAACCCGGCTGGCTCCGATGGAGTTGAGGTACGCCTCATCGTCGCCGCTTGCCGTGGCAATGACGGTGGCACCGGCATGCGATGCCAATTGCACCGCATAGGCGCCCACAGCGCCCGCACCACCATGGATCAGGATCGTTTGTCCCTTTTCCAGTTGACCGTGGGTGAAGATTCCCTGCCACGCAGTTTGGGAGGCCACCGGCACGGATGCCGCCTCCTCAAAGGAAAGGTTGGATGGTTTCCTTGCGATGGCCGCCGGCTTGACAGCGAGATACTCTGCGTACGCGCCCATTCCGCTGGTACCGAACACGGCATCACCTGGCGCCCATGCCGCAACGTCACTGCCAATCTGTTCGACGACTCCTGAAAACTCATGACCAGGTATCCACGGCAGGTCGATCGGGAGTATCTGTCTTGCCGCCCCGGAGGCCTCAACAAGATCCAGATGATTGACGGCGGTACTCTTGATCTTCACCAGGATCTCGTCGCGTGCGATCGTCGGTGTCGGTACATCGTTGAACACCAACTTCCCACCGTATTCCAACAATCTGGCAGCTTTCATGCGAGCTCTCCTTCATTTGGTCGTGCGTGGCGGCGTGCCCAGTCGGGGAGCTTCGTGAGCGCGCGGCCGAACTCGCGTTCCAGGCCAGCGATGTCGGCGCTGTAGCCGACGCGCTCGAACCATTGCAGCATCAACGCCATATCCTTGCTGTACCGCCGGACCTGTTCGATTGGCGTCTGCGCGAACGCAATCGGCCGACCCAGCGCCGCCGTCAGGATCTCCGCCGCCTCCGGCATCGTTCGTACGTCACCGGCGAGATCGATCTCGCGGCGGTTCAAGGCGGCGGCGTCGGTGAACGCGCGCGCGCCGAACCAGCCGATGTCGTCCACCGCAATCATCTGTAGCTTCGTGCCTGGCCCGAGCGCCCAGGCCAGCGTGGGGCCCTGAAGACTGTAGGGCGCTAACAGGTTCTCCATGAAGAACACGGGACGCAGGATCACATGCGAGGGGAAGCGGAGGCTGCGCACGGTTTCCTCGATGCGCCACTTGTTGTCGAAGTGCGGGATGCCCGTCCGCTTGTGCGCCGATCCCACGGATGTGTAGACGTAGTGTTGGACGCCGGCCTCGCGCGCCAGCGTCGCAAGACGCTTGCCCTGTGCCTCTTCCCCCTCGACGCCTGCCGCCAGCGTGTTCTGGACGCCGAAGACGCCCCATGCGCCTGCCAACGCACGGCGCAGTGTCGCCTCGTCATCGAGATCGCCCTTGATGACGTCGACGCCTTGGCGCGCCAGCGCCGCCGCCCGTTCGCTGTCCGGCGTACGCGTCAGGCCGCGCAGATGGAACTCGCTGCCCTGCAGCGCCTGCGCGACCGCGCCGCCCTGATTGCCTGTCGCTCCGGTGATGAGAATCGTTCGATCGCTGGTCATGGTTGAAACCTCATAAAATCGTGGCGTAAGTCCGGTGATTCAAGTTCGCTCAGGCGCGGCAGGAGCGGCCCTGGCCGCGGCTGCAAAGAGCCCGACTCTTTTCAGAAGGCCTTGAAGTTGACGCTTCTCACGCTGGTTCAGGACAGCCATGGCCGTTTCGAGATCCGCCGCGTGGCGGGTAAACGCGGTCTCCACCAAAGCTCTCCCTTTTGGACGCAGTTTCAGTACCTTGGCCCTCCTGTCTTCGGGTGACGGCGTTCGGAAGATGAGTCCCTTTTTCTCCAATCGATCCACCGCAGCTGTCATCGAGCCGAGCGCGAGCGGAACCTTGGACTGAATTTCGGTAATCGTGAGTGGGCCCTTGTGCAAGAGCGCTTCCAGTGCGGCGAAATCCGTGAGGCCCAATCCGGTGTCCTTGATGCTGCGCTCGGCGATGTGGCTCAAGGCGTGGTGGCACCTCACCATGACCAGCCAGAGGTGCGCGGCGTCGATTGGAGTCTTCCTATTCACGATTGAGTGGCGCGTAATGGCTTTTCTCGTGAGGCTATCGTGATCGCGCGATCGAACGAAAACGCACCACCGCCGCGGATCATGAGGAACGCCGTCATGGCGAGCACCAGCAAGTGATATTCGAATCCCTCCCCTTTCTGAGCGCCGGTCCAGTTCATGAAAAAGCCGACGGCGCCGTGCACTGTTGCGATCGCGACGAGCATGTTGACCGAGATGCCGAAGGCTGCGATTCGCGTGAGGAAGCCGAACATCAATCCCAGCCCGCCAAAGAACTCGGCCGCGATTGCCAGGAACGCGAACACGGCCGGAATATGCGCCGTGCCAGTGAAATAAGCCATCGTTCCTGAGAATCCGTATCCGCCGAACCAACCCAGCATCTTCTGTGCACCGTGCGCGAAAAAGACGACCCCGAGTACAAACCTCAAAATGACTGTAGCCGTGTTGTCGTCCGTGACGAGCAATTTGCGAAGCATGTGTCAGCTCCTTTCGTGCCGATCGCCGAATCTCGATCGCGTCGGCCTCTACGACCATCTATGCGTTGTGCTTAGATAAGGATTCCTTTAATCAGTAGAATTGCCCGTGGCGCAGCTAACTCATGTGATTCGAGTTGGTTGGGGCTCCTCCAAGACCGGTGGGGGCTTGCGTCAGGTGTAGTCTGCGAGCTTCCCGTGAGAACCCCCCGCGACACCCCCGAGATCACGCTCGTCGGCGCCGGTCTCGCCGGCCCACTCCTGGCGATTTTTCTGGCCAGGCGCGGGTACCGCGTGACGCTCCTGGAGCGCCGCCTCGATCCTCGGAAGGCGGCGCCTACGTCAGCCGGGCGCTCAATCAACCTGGCGCTCGCCAATCGCGGCATCTCGGCGCTCGAAGAGGTCGGCGTGATGGAGAGCCTCCGGTCCGCGCTCATTCCGATGACAGGGAGGATGCTTCACGACGAGGAAGGACGGCTCCGGCTGATCCCCTACGGCAACAAGCCGCATGAAGTCATCTACTCGGTTTTGCGCGCGGGCTTAAACGCACTCCTCTTGAATGCTGCCGTATCGACCGGCAGAGTCTCGATCCGCTTCGGAGCGACGGCCTGCGGTGTCGATTTCGTGGACCGTAAGGTGCGCTTCTTCGCCGGCGAGAGTCCCGGGCCGCAGGCGACACCCTACGATGTCCTCATCGGGACGGATGGAAGCGCCTCGGCGGTTCGGGCCGCGATCCTGGAACGGACCGGCGGACGGCTCGACGAGGAGCCGCTCGGCCACGGGTACAAGGAGCTCTCGATTCCCGCGGCCGCCGGCGGCCAATTTCGGATGGAGAAGAACGCCTTGCATATCTGGCCGAGAGGCGAATACATGCTGATCGCGCTCCCCAACGCCGACGGCAGTTTCACCGCGACCCTGTTTCTGCCGAATCAGGGAGAAGAAAGCTTCCAGGGCCTGACGACCCCCGAAGCCGTTTACGCGCTCTTCGAACGCCGATTCGCCGACGCGATTCCGCTCATGCCCCGCCTCGTCGAGGACTTCTTCGGAAATCCCAGCGGCCATCTCGAGACGATCCGCTGCGAGCCCTGGTCGTTCGAGGATCATGCGCTCGTCCTGGGCGATGCGGCGCACGCGATCGTTCCCTTTCACGGGCAGGGCATGAACGCGGCGTTCGAAGACTGCAGCGCGTTCGATCGATGTCTGGGAGATCCGGATCGCCCGTGGAACGAGGCCTTCGCGGAATTCGAGAAGCGTCGCCGGCCCAATACCGACGCGATCGCCGACATGGCCCTCGAAAACTACATCGAGATGCGGTCGACCGTCCGGGAGCCGAAGTTTCAGTTGAAGAAGGATCTTTCCTTCCGCCTCGAGGAGAGGCATCCCGGCCGGTTCATCCCACGCTATTCGATGGTGATGTTCCACACGATTCCCTACGCCGAGGCAAAGCGGCGGGGAGCGATTCAGGAGGAAATCCTCGACGAGTTGACGAGCAGGGCGGCGAGCCTCGACGAGGTCGACCTCGCGCGCGCCGACCGGCTGATCGCCGAGCGGCTGGGGACTACTTGACCTAAGCGAGAGCCTGGAGCGCTACCCGCGGCGGCGGAGCACCGGCTTGATATCGACCACAGGCGTGCCGTCAATGGCTTCCATCGGCCTGACACCACACGGTCCTCGATCCCACCGTGACGGCGTTCGAAGAGATGTTCGTCGGAAGACCCGGCGAGATGTCGCCCGATATGGCGCCCAGCCTGCGTTGGCGGCTAGAGGACGGGACGACAAGCGAGCAGGCCGAGGCCGATGGGCGCTTTAGAGAAGGACTGACCCCATTCCCATCCCAACACACTGCTAGAATTTCCGCATATCTCCCAGGTTCATTAAGGAGGCCGCACAATGAAGAGATTCTTAGCAATGCTGGCGGCAGTGAGTCTTTCGACGGCGGCGCTCGCCGACGAGGCGCCGAAGCCAGCTCCGGCGACAAAGAAGGACGGCAAGGCACCGCTGATGGTGTCGTTCACGGATCTGAAGTGGACCGAGCTCCCCGAGAGGAAGGGGACGCAGTTTGCCGTGCTCTCGGGCGACCCCAAGAAGGGTGCGTATACGCAGATGCGCAAGGTCCCGGCCGGCACCAACAATCCGCTGCACACGCACAGCAGCGAGCTCAAGAATGTGATCATCAGTGGCGTCTTGTACATCGGCGCGGACGCGACATCGGCCAAGGATTTCGGGCCCGGGTCGATCGTGATGATGCCCGCCAACTGGGTGCACGTGAGCGGCTGCCGCGCCGGAAGCGATTGCGTGTTCTACCAGGAGGGCAAGGGCAAGTTCGACTTCAAGCCCGTTGCGGCCGAGGCTTCCGGGGCGAAGCATGGCAAGTAGCAGGATTTCCTTCCTCGTTCCTTTCCTCGGATAGGCCGCTCAGCCTTCACAGTGGGGAATCCTGCCACTGTAGAGTCTGGCCGGCAGCCACTCAAGACTGACCCCGCTCAATCCCCACGCGAGACCCCAACCCTACCGGCCGGAGAAGGGCTTCACGACCACCGTTTTTCCCCCGGCGTCACGGAGTTTTCGCCAGGTCTGGCCGCTGAAGCCGCCTGTCTCGCTGGCGCGGGGCAGGTTGATGCTCAGATCTCCCGCGCTGCAGACCAACGCGAGGGTGCCGGAGCCGGAGGTCTCTCCGAGCGGAACGTCGGCCCACTCGCCGACGAACCGGCCGCTCTGCACCGTACCGCGGAACACGTTGGCGAACGTCCGGCCTTCGTCCACGCTCAGCCCCAGCCACCAAACCGTGGGGCCGATCTCGCGCACGTAGTAGGTTCCCGCGTCGTTCGCGCTCCAGACGCCCGTGAGGTTGGCGAAGGGCCTCGGCAGGTTGAAGTTCTGAACGAGGTCGAGCGCGTACACTGGGTGGATCTCCTGGTTCTGCGTGTCTGCGTCGTCCTCGTCGCAGGGGCGCGTCACGCCATGGCCGCAATCGAGCACCAGAATCCCCGTCACGCGCACGTGAGTCCCAAAGCTGATGGTTTGCCCGAGAATGGATTTCACACGGGCGCTGTTCGGGTCCCGATCGACCATCTCGAGCCGTCCCGCAATGGGTTGGCCGTTCAAGAGCACGCCGTGCGCACCGGCCTGCTGCCAGCCCGGGAGCTCGATCACAGGGGCGCCGTTGTCACCGCACTCCGTCGTGCCGCCGTACATGATCGATTCGACGTGGAGTTGGTTCTGATTCTGGTGGTCCAGCTTGTGCCTGAATCTGTTCGGCGTTATGTCGTGGCTGGTCTCCCAGCCGTCGCTCCAGAAGAGCAATTGAGTATTCAGCTCGGTGCGGTCGACTCGAATCTGGAAATCGATGTCGCCGTCCTCGTCTTTGTTCTCGAGGCAAATGAAGTCGTGGTAGCTGCGGCCATTGCGCGTCAGGTAGTTGACGTGGACCGGGTCGGGATCCAGGTGTGCGGGAATCCAGACTTCGCGGAATCCACTGGCTCCGCTGACTCGCACCCAGTGTCCGTCGACCGGAATGGGAATGATCCTGCCGAAGACGGCGACCGGCTTGCTCTTTGCGGGTTTCAGATTGTCGAGCAGAGAATGGTCGCGCCACGCCTTCTGATTCTTCTTCACGCGATCGAAGATCGTGAAGATGTCGCGGCTGGAGGCGACCGAGCTCGTCCGCCGCCAGGCGGTCGCTCCGAAGCCTCCGGTCGCTGACAGGCGGTGAAGGTTTCCCGTCCCGACCTCGAGAGTCAGGGACCCGGAATTGAAGTTCTGGCCTCTCGGGACGTCGGCCCATTCGCCGGCGATCTTCGTGCCGATGATGCGGCCCTGAAACACGTTGGAAAACCGGAGGCCCTTGTGAAAGTCGCGATCGCCGCCCGGGCTTTCCGTGCTGAAGCCCGCCCACCACAATCGATCGCCGATCTGGCGGAGGTAGTAGATCCCTCCGTCGTCGGCCGACCACGCCCCGGTGAGGTCGGACTGAGCGCGGGACGCAGCTGCCGCGAGAAACAGGACAACCGCGACGAGCAGGTGACGCCCGAGGAGCATGCTAACGCGTCGGGCGCGGGCTCGTGCAGAGGCTCGCCGGCAGGCCCGGCGGAGAGTTGGAGTGAGCCGCACAGAGGGCGCGAATCTGCGCGGCGTCCCGATCCAGTTTGCGCGCCGCCACGGGACCCGCCTGCCCGAGGCGCACGGCGGCTCGTGGAGCCGGCTTTAACGCGGCCACGCGGCGGGCGGCGCTGATCGTCAACGGACTCAGGTTGATTCGAGACCGCACCACCGGACGCGCAAGCTCGACATTCCGGCGCTGGGCGGGCGTGAGCTGATCGATGGCCGCTCGGACGCGCTTCTCCGAGTCATCGTCCCGGCCAGCGCCGTGCACGACTGGCGGGCCCGCCAGTTGGCGGGAGTCCGCGGACAGCCCGCGGCGCGCGGTCGTCCCGCCGCTCAACCACCGCAGGTGCAACGCTCCGTCCACGAGCGGCATCTCCGACGGGGACGGCAGATCGAACGTGACGTCGACTCCTTGGCCCGGCGTATATGTGACAAACGGCCCGCTCGTCCCCGGGGTACCTCCAAACTGAGTTTCGCCGGGACCCATGAGGATTTCGACGGAACTCATCCCATCGCGCCAGGGGAGCCGGAAGGTATAGGTCGTGAATGGCGCCGCCCAGATTCGTCTGGAACAGAAACCCTCGTCGCCCGCGTTTCGCACGAACATCGCCCAGAGATCGTCGTTCGGGTCGTCGCGCATATGGGTTGCCATCGTGTAAACAGGGTGAAGCTCGCTTTTGCAGTTGTGCTCGCAGTCAAGGCCGAAGAGACCGGTCATGATCGTGTGCTGTCCATTGAGCGTGTATTTGGCGTGGCCATGGTCGACGCCCCACTTGAAATCGATCCACCAGCTCGATTGGAAGTTATCAATGGTTTCATCCGAGTCGAATTCCGTGTGCAACTCGGTGCGTCCGTTCACGAGCGCCGGGGCGCCCGAGGTCTCGAGCGCGATGTAGTAGTCGTCGTCCGCGTTGTGGTCGCCCCAGCTCGCCTCTCCCTCGAAAGTCACAGTGAACCAGTTGACGTGCCCGTGAAACCCGTTGCTGTCCTGGAATGAGCAGATAAGGGCGTTCAGGCCATCGGGTGAATCCACATGACTCAAGTCGGTCTGGTCTGTGCAGTCCGCGAAGTCCGCAATCAGGACCGGCTTCGATTCGATCGTCAGCTCCTTGCTGAAGTTGTGACAAAGCGAGGTGTCTGGAATCTGGCCCGGATGTTTCCGCTGCCACGTCCATTGCGGGTTGTGTGGGAAGCCGCCGACGTCCAAGTCGGTCCACTCGATGTTGAAGTCGAATTTATCCGACGTGGTCGGCGTGGGCACGATGCCGGTTCGGCCGATCTCGATGGTGACCTGCGCGTCTCCAACGCCTTTGCACTGATCTTCCGTGCCGTCGTCGTGATCGTTATACGCATTGTCTCCATAGTCGCCTTCGTGATCCTCGTACCCCAGAAAGAGGATGAGCTCCGACGGCGGCAGGCCCGCGCCGGAGACCACCATGACCTGACCGAGCACGTCCTTGATTCGCGTGAGGCCGGTGCCCGGCGTCGCCGTCGGGATCCGGATGAGCCCGTGGTAGAGATGCTCCGATTCCGGACGGGGATCGACGTAGCGCTTCCAGGTTTTACCGACACCGCCCGTTTGCACACAACCGCTTGCTCTGATGCGCACGTTGTCGCCGGGGGCGAAGACGACGTTGGGATAAGGAGTCAGGGAGTGCCGGACGTCGGGCCGGTTGATGGTGCAAGTGAAGTGGCCGAGGGCGGTCCGGTCGCTGCAACGCGGATCCATGCCCTGGACGTCGCCGCGCGACACAGCCAGGGCGAGGAAGAGCCCCAGTGCGAGCAAACGATGGACAGACGGCATCGATGAACTGCGAACGACGGTGGGTACGAACGCCGAACTGTTGAACATGGGACACCTCACCAGGTAAAGCACTGGAAAAAGCCACTGCAGTCTTCTGCGACCCTCCTGAAGTCGCCTTCTTGGACTTCAGCGCCCTTCATACTTAAGATCGAAATCTGAGCCGAAAAGGCGACAGGTCAAGCAGGATTCTCGGAAGGGAGCGAATCGATGGAGACTGCCGCTGGGAAGGTTCTTTCCGTCAGCGTCGGGAGTCCACGCGAGCTCGAGTACAACGGCCGGCCAGCGAAAGGCGCCATCTGGAAAGCGCCGGTCAGCGGCCGAGTCGCGGCCTGAGGCGTCAACCTCGCCGGAGACGATCAGGCGGATCGCCAGGCCCACGGCGGTCCCGACAAAGCGGTGTACGCGTAGGCCGTCGGGGACGCGCGGTGGTGGGAGACGGAGATCGACCGACCATTCGCCCAGGGCGAGTTCGGTGGTCATTTGGGGTCAGTCCTGAAGGACGGGATCACCGGCAGTTACAAAGCCAAACCCGCGATCGGCAGGCGACCGATTTTGCCATCTTTCAAGACTGACCCCGCATCGCAGAAGCTGCACTCGGCAACCAGTCGGCAGGGAGATCTCAATGATTTCGATCTCGGGTCCCCTACGGGCAAGAACGAGATGAATAGGGCACGGGGGCTGGTTGGTCAGGTCTCGCGGCAGAGACGGCGAAATAAGCTAATACTAAAAGGCTGACCCCAATGCTCCTAAAACGGAAGTCGGCCCATCGGCATGGCTTCTCTAGCGCTCGCGCAGCGTAGCCTTCAACGCGGAAATGGCAAACCGCCGAAAGACTGTGTCGACCTCCTCCACTGACATTCGCCTCTTCTCGTCAACCCACCACTTCAGGAGTCCGAAGAGGCTGCCCGCGATGAGCTGGGCAAGAGCCTCCGTGGGAACCGAGCCGGCCTCGCCTCGCGGAGCCTCGGCCTTGACGTCGTCTCGAATCAGATCCACGAGCATCTTGTACAAGATCTGTTGAATCACGGCGCCGCTGCGCCCGCCCATCATCCTTTGATTCAGACCGCGATGCTCGTCGGTGTGCGCGAACAACTCGTGGCTGAACGCCAGGACTCGCTCATCCAGGCCGCGGCCCCGCGAGAGCGCCGTCCGTTGGCTCTCTCGGGATGCGACGGGGTCAGCCTTGGCATATGGGTATATGTTGCCCGAGCCAGCGAGCAGCGGCACGTACTCCAACAAGCCAAGACTGACCCCTGCGTCTCTCCCTGCATCTCTCCGGTCGCCGAGCGAGTGTCTCTAAGATGTCGTCACCGGTCCGATGTGCCTCTCTGGAAAAAAAGCGCCGGACGAATCGCTCACGTTGTCGAGCGCAAGCGAGACCGGGACACCGTTCCGAAGCGTCTGGAGCACCACGCAGGCGCGTTCCGCCGCCGCGGCCAGGCGCGCCGCTTGCTCGCTCGTGACGCCTTCCGATAGCCGCCAATGGAGCTGACAGGTGATCTTTTGGAATCCCACGGGGACCTGCCGGTCCACCGCGAGCGTGCCCCGCACATCCACATTGCCGATGACGTGGACCTCGAAATCCTGGACCGGAACGCCCAGCCGCGCGGCGATGAGCCGCAGAGTCGTCCCGAGACAACTGGCCAGGGCGGCGCAGAGGATGTCGCCGGGATTCGGAAGGTCGTGGAATCCGCCGACCGCCCGATGGATTCCGACGCGCCAAGGAACCTCTTCGCCGTCCCCCGCGACGACCGCGGTGTGAAAAGGGTCCAACCCCGCGTCGCCGACCGTCCGGGCCTTGTCTGTGATCCACGCGCCATCGGGCTCGCTGCGGTAGCGTTCCCGAAGCGGCTCTTGGCGCTCGAGGACCATTTCTCGATATGTGTTCATTTGTTCCTCCTTGTCATTCACCTTGGCCCCGCCGGGTTTCTCGGTTCGTCTCAAGACGCTCCGAGGCCATTGCTAGCGGAGCCGACGAAGCACTCCGCGCGCGCGCACTGTCCCGCCTCAGAGTGGGATGAGGGGCGTTGCGCACCCCTCACCCCTCATCGTTATTTCACCGCGGGTTTCGCGTTCTCGGGTCGTCGGCCGGGTTGACGTACTTGAACTCGACCGGGCCCTGTCCATAAAGGACGATGTCCGCTCCCGCGGCTCCCGTGAACGCGTAGTGATTCATCCCGGTTGGCATCAAGGCGTACCCACCGACCCGGAGGGACTTGTTGCCCTTCGCGGTCTTCGACAGCTTGTCGCCCATGCCGAAGGTCAACGAGCCTGCAGTGACGACGACGCTTTCGTCGGTCGGGTGGGAATGCGCAGGAATCGCGTAGTTCGCGGGGAACCGAAGGCGAACCGCGTAGGCTGCGGTCCCCATCGGATTGCCGGAGAGCACCGCAAGCTGCGCCCCGTGGGGAAGCATCGGCGGCGCGGGACCGAACTTGGCTTCCTTGACCGAGCTGACGACGGACGATGCTGCCTGTGCGAACGCGGTGGCAGCGCAGGCGCAGAAGAGCGCGGCCAGGATCCAGGGAGATAGCTTCTTCATCTTGTCCTCCTTTGTCTAGCGTTGACGTGGACCCCAATTCCTCACGAATTCTTCACCGCAGTCTTACGCGCGGACGCCGACGACCTCGAGATACTCCGCATCGACGATCGTGTGGGAGCCGTCGTTGGCCTGATTGTGCGAAGACCACAGATCCGTCAGCTCCCTGCGGAGCGTCACTCCCTCGGCTTCCCCGAGCGTGGCAAAGGCGCGCGTCGACGGACCGTAATGCTCGCGAAAGAACTCCACGACCTCGGCCGGCGGAAACGGATAGTCGAACCGGTAGCACACGCGCGCCAATCGCAGGTCGGAGAGCCCCTCGCCAAACCGCTCGCGCACGACGCTCTCGTCTCCCCAAAGGACCGGCGACGGCATGCCCGGAGCCGCGATGAAGTGCGCGAAGGTCTGGAACATCTTTCCGATGAACCCTTCCTTGGTCCAGTTGGCCATGGCGATCGTGCCGCCCGGGCGGCACACGCGCAGCATCTCGGCCGCCACCAGTTCGGGGCGCGGCGCGAACATCGCGCCGTAGATGCTGACGACCACATCGAAGCTCGCGTCCGCGTAAGGCAGCTCCTCGGCGTCCCCCTCGTCGAAGCGCGCGTCGAGTCCCTCCGAGGCAGCGCGGCCTCGCGCGGCCAGAATGGAGTTGGTGGCGATGTCGATCCCGGTGACCCGGAT
>WNGF01004763.1_pt1 | contig 23736 bp, 19 predicted proteins | sample 5400641 | NCBI WGS metagenome assembly WNGF01 (sample SAMN13153371, study PRJNA577476) | soil metagenome | isolation source: 80 cm soil or saprolite under grassland replicate 2 | place: USA:California | collected 2016-06-15 | reverse complement strand
GATCTCCCGCGTGATCGGCCCGGGCGGCCCGATCTCCTGGTCGTCGACCGAGCGGACGGGCGTGACCTCGGCGGCCGTCCCCGTCAGGAACATCTCATCGGCGAGGTAGAGGTCGGTGCGGATCAGGCTGGTCTCCTTCACGTGGTAGCCGAGGTCCTGCGCGATCTGGATCACGGTGTCGCGCGTGACACCGGGGAGGATCGAGGCGGACAGGTCCGGCGTGTAGACGACGCCGTCCTTCACGATGAAGACGTTCTCCCCCGAGCCGTCGGCGATGTGGCCGTGGTCGGTGAGCAGGATCGCCTCGTCGTACCCGGCCCGCGTCACCTCCAGGACGGCGAGCATCGAGTTCAGGTAGACGCCGGTCGCCTTCGCCACGTGGGGAACCGTGTTCATGTCCACCCGGTTCCAGGAGGAGATCTTGGCGCGGATCCCGTTCTGGAGCCCCTCCTCGCCGAGGTACGCGCCCCACGGCCAGCTCATGACGACCACGTCGATCGGGTTGTCACGCGGATGGACGCCGAGCTCGTTGTAGCCGTAAAACGCGATCGGGCGGAGGTAACACTCGGGCAGCCCGTTCAGCGCAATCAGCTCGTGGCTGACCTCGCGTAGCTCCTCGGTCGAGTAGGGAAGCGTCATGTACAGCACCTTGGCCGAGTTCTGGAACCGCTTCAGATGCTCGGTCAGGCGGAACACCGCCGTCCCCTTGGCGGAACACCGCCGTCCCCTTCGACGTCTCGTAGGCGCGAATCCCCTCGAAGATGCCGGAGCCGTAGTGCAGACCGTGCGTTCCGACGTGGATGCGGGCGTCGGCCCAGTCCACGAACTCGCCGTTCATCCAGATCTTCTCGGTCTCCTGCATCTTTCTCTCCTTGTCCGACCGCAGGATGATCTTACAGCGGAGGCTCCTCGGACACGTCCGCCGTCTCCGCACGGCTGAGCCGGACGAGCTCCGCCGGCGGTAGCACAGCCAGGTGGCTCGGGGAGCCGGCTCCGATCCAGACATGCTCATGGCGCACCAGCCTCGGATCGATGAAGACGCGCTCCACCTGCGGCAGCGGAAACGGCGAGACCGCCCCCGGCTCGAAGCCCGTCACCTCACGGACGCGGTCGGGGCCGGCCACCCGGGCCCGCTCGCAGCTGGCCGCCCTCGCCACCTTCAGCGGATCGGCGCGGCGGTCGCCGGGAACGAGCGCGAGGATGGGGCGGCCGTCGCAGTCGAAGACGACCGACTTCGCGATCTGATCGAGGCGGCAGCCGACCGCCTTGGCGGCGTCCTCCGCCGTCGGAGTGCTTGTCGTGAATTCCTCGATCCGCGCCTCCGCTCCGTGCTCGCGGACGAAGGCGGCGACGCGCTCGACCGGCTCAGGCCAGCGCTCGATCATGATTCTCCCACCGCGAGGGCGGCGAACTCCTCGAACGAGAGCGCGCGGCCTGCCTCCCACTCGCTCTCGAACTGATCGCCGAGCCTCTGGCGCAGGGCAGCCTCCGCCTGCTCGGCGAGGGGTAGTACATAGCGTGGATCAAGTGGATAGCCGCGGTCGTCGGCAATCGTCCTGGACGCTGCGAGCAGCCGCGCCGAAGCCGCCGGATCAGTCTTCGCTCGAACCGCGGCAAGCGCGACGGCGACCTCGACGACCGTCGGAGGCGCGTGCAGCTCGGCGGCAGTGGCAACCGCGCGCTCGAGGATCGGGCGCGCGTCCGCCTCGCGATCGTCCGCGACCAGCGCATACGCGGAACAGATCTCGGCGTTCAGCGCTTCCCAGCGCCTCCCCAAGCGACTGAAGAGCGCCGCCGCCGCCTCGAGCGTGCGCAGAGCCTGGTCGAAGCGACGCTCCTCCAACAGCGCCATCCCACGCAGATACGTAACCCAGCCGAGCCCGGACTCGTCTCCGAGCTCGCGGAGCAGGCGCTCACATTCCTCCAGGAGCCGCCGGCGCTCGTCGAGGTCCGGCTCGTCGAAGCTCAGGACGCGAAGCGCCCACTCGATCTTGCGCTTGTCGCCCAGCTCACGCGCGAGCGCGAGGCTCTCGCGAGCGCTCGCTCGCGCGCCTTCCGCGTCACCCAGGTTCGCGGCTGCGAGCGCCGAAGCCCCGAGCGCGGCGGCTCGCAGCCGCGGCTCAACGCCAGCAGCTCGCTCGAGCGCTGAATCGAGCCACCCTCCCAGCTCGCGCAAGCTGCCCCGCGTCCAGAGCCCCCAGAGCGATGCGGTCGCGAGGCAAAGCTCGCCTTCGACGTCCGCGACAGCGCGAAACCAGCTCAGCGCCCGGCGAAGGTTGTCGAACTCCGCAAACAGCTCCCTTCCCTGCTCCGGGTCCTCGTCCGGCCCCCCGGCGCCGACTTCCTCGGCAAGCGAGAGGAAGTAGTCCGCGTGGCGCTTCGAGACCGCGCCCGCCTCGCCGCGCTCCTCCAGCCACTCGCGCGCGTACTCGCGCACCGTCTCGAGCAGCGCGAACCGCGGGTCCCCGCCGCCCTCGCGCTGCGTGAGCAGGCTCTTCTCGACGAGCGAGGCGAGACCGTCTATCGAGGCGTCGCAGACCGCTTCCGCCCCCTCGAGCGTGAAGCCGCCGGCGAAGACGGAAAGACGCACCAGCAGCTCCTGCTCCTCTACCTCCAGCAGCCCGAAACTCCAGTCGATCGCCGCGCGCAGGGTCTGGTGCCGTTCCGGGGCGTCGCGTGCTCCTCCGGTGAGGACCGAGAGCCGCTGGTCGAGCCGCTCGAGCAGCTTCGGCGGCGGAAGCAGATTGACCCGGGCGGCCGCGAGCTCGATCGCGAGCGGTAGCGAATCCAGCCGCGTACAGATCTCCGCCACGGTCGTGCGGTCGCCGTCGAGCGCGAAGTCCGGCCGCACCGCTCTGGCACGCTCGGCAAAGAGTTCGATGGCGGCGGCTCCAGGAAGCGGCGGCACCGGGTACTCCTGCTCGACCGAGAGCCGGAGCGCCGTGCGGCCGGTCGCCAGGACCTTCGACTCGCCGGCCACGCTGATCCACCGGCTGACGTCGGGCGCGGCGCCGAGGATCTGCTCCACATTGTCGAGCACGAGCAGCAACCGCTTACCCGCGAGGTAGTCGGCGACGGCGTCCCCGAGCTCGACGCCCCCGCGCTCGTTGAGCCCTAGCGTCTGCGCGACCCTCGGCGCGACCAACGCCGGATCGGTCACGTCCGCGAGGCCGACGAAGAACGCCCCGTCGTCGAACTCCTCGAGCACGTCGGCCGCGAGCTGGATCGCAAGGCGCGTCTTGCCGGTGCCAGCAGGCCCCGTCAGCGTCAGCAGCCGCGTGCGCCCGAGAAGCGCGCGCGCCTCCCGGAGCTCACGCTCGCGGCCGATCAGCGGCGCCGGTTGCACCGGCAGGTTCGTCGGCCGCTGCTCGATCGTGCGAAGCGCCGGGAACTGCGAAGGAAGGCCGGAGATCAAGAGCTGATGGAGCCGCTGCGGCCGCGTCAGGTCCTTGAGCCGGTGCTCGCCGAGATCGCGCAACCCAAGCTCCTCCGGAAGATCCTGTTCGACGAGCTCCCGCGTCGCCTGCGACAGCAGTACCTGGCCGCCGTGACCCGCCGCGGTGATACGGGCGGCACGATGGACGTCTGCGCCGACGTAGCCGGTCTCCCCCACGGCCGCTTCACCGGAGTGGAGCCCGACCCGGACCGCTAGCTCGGTGTCGACGAGCTCGCGCTGCGCCTCAGCGGCAGCGCGGACAGCCTCGACGGCGCTCGGGAAGGCGACGAAGAAGGCGTCGCCCTGGGTGTCAACCTCGACGCCGCCATGGCGGTTGAACACGTCGCGCAGGAGCCGGTGGTGCTCCTCCAGCGCCGGCTGATAGGCGTCGCCCAGTCTTTCGAGCAGCCGGGTCGACCCTTCGATGTCGGTGAAGAGAAACGTGACGGTCCCGGTCGGAAGCTCGCGCCTCACTGGCTGCTATTCAAGCGACACGAACCGGACCTCGTCGAAGCCGCCGCTGCGCAGGCTCTCGACCAGCTCCGGAGGCGCCGGTGAATCGATCGAGAGCGCCATCAGCGCCTTGCCGCCGCGCCGCGTGCGCGAGACCGCCATGTTGGCGATGTTGACGCCGGCCTCGCCGAACAGCGTCCCCACCTTCCCGATCACCCCCGGCACGTCGTCGTAGCGGAAGAACACCATCAGCGCCGACAGCTCCATCTCGAGCTCGAACCCGAGCGCCGAGACGAGCCAGCGGCGGTGCTCGCGGCCGATCGTCGTCCCCGCGACGCGGAGCTCCTCCCCATTCGTCCGCGCTGCGACGCGAATCAGATTGGTGAAGTCGCGCGACGAGCGGCGCTTCTCCTCGACCACGTCGACGCCGAGCTCCTCGGCGACGAGCGGTGCGTTGACGTAGTTGACGGGCTGGTCAACACGGCCCTGGAAGGCGCCGTTCAAGGCCGCGACCGTCAGCAGGCGTGTGTCGTAGACGGACAGGCCGCCGTAGTAGGTGAGCCCGATCTGCTCGACGCGGCCGCCGGCCACTTCCATCGCCAGGCGGCCGAGCGTGGCCGCGAGCGGGATGTACGGGCCGAGCAGCTCGAGGTCCTCGGCCCGGATCGCCGGGATGTTGATGGCGTTCGTGACGAGCTCCCCCTCGAGCGCCGCCGCCACCTGCTCCGCCACGATCAGGCCGGCGCGGTCCTGGGCCTCCTCCGTCGAGGCGGCGAGGTGCGGCGTGACGACGACGTTGTCGAGCTCGAGCAGCGGGCCGGAGTAGGGCTCGGCGGAGAAGACGTCGAGGGCAACCCCTGCGACCTGGCCGGAGCGCAGCGCCTCGAGCAGCGCCTCCTCGTCCACGAGCTCGCCGCGCGCGGCATTGACAAGGCGGACCCCAGGCCGCATCCGGGCAAAGGCCTCGGCGCCGATCGAGCCGCGGGTCTCCGGAGTCAAGGGCAGGTGCAGGGTGATGAAGTCCGCGGCCGCCATCACGTCCTCCGGGGACTCGGCGCGCTCGACTCCCAGCTCGCGGAAGCGCTCCTTGGAGACGAACGGGTCGTAGGCGACGACGCGCATCTGCAGCCCGGCAGAGCGACGGGCGACCTGCTGGCCGATGCGGCCGAAGCCGAGGACGCCGAGCGTCTTGTCCGCGACCTCGAGGCCCCCGTAGCGCGAGCGCTCCCAGCGTCCCTGCTTGAGAGCCGCGTGCGCCTGCGGGATGTTGCGCGAGAGGGCGAGCAGGAGGCCGATCGTGTGCTCGGCGGCCGAGATCACCGTCGACTCGGGGGCGTTCGCGACCACGATCCCGCGCCGGGTCGCGGCCTCGACGTCGACGTTGTCCACCCCCACTCCGGCCCGCCCGATCACCTTCAGCTTCTCGGCGCGCTCGATCAGGTCGGCGGTCAGCTTGGTCGCGGAGCGGATGATGATCGCGTCGTAGTCGCCGATCTGCTCGGAGAGCTCGCCGTTTGCGTCGACGTCGACCCGGTAGCGCTCGCGCAGGAGCTCGACGCCGGCGTCGGCGATCTGCTCTCGGACGAGGACGCGCGGCTTCACACGGTTGTGTGCTCGAACACCTCGAGCGCGCGACTGATCGCGATCCCGCGCTCGATGTCCGCGCCGGCCTCGGCGAGCGCGAGCTCGACGCCGGCGAGCGCGGTCGTGATGTCGAAGATGTCGTAGTAGCCGATATGTCCGATGCGGAAGATGCGGCCCCTGAGCGGGCCCTGGCCGGGGGCGAGCGTGATCCCGAAGCGGTCGCGGATCGAAGCCACGAGCTCGCCGGAGTCGATTCCGTCCGGGGCGAGGACGGCGGTGACGACGGCCGAGCGGTCCTCGTCGGGGGAGAACAGCTCGAGCCCCATCGCCTTGATCCCCGCCCGGCAGGCGCGGCCGAGGCGGACGTGCCGGTCGAAGGCGGCCTCGAGCCCTTCCTCGAGGATCAGCCCCAGCGCGACGTTCAGCCCAGCGACGAGCGAGACGGCCGGGGTGAAAGCGGCGTCGAAGCGCTCCTGCGCCTTGCGCACCGGCGCCCAGTCGAAGTAGAACCGCGGCAGGGGCGTGTTCTCCGCACGCTTCCAGGCGTCTTCGGACACCGAGACCACGGCGAGACCCGGCGGCGTCATCAGCGCCTTCTGGGAGCCGGAGACGGCGACGTCGATACCCCCTACCCCGGTCGAGGTCTCGGACTGGGTCAGCAAGACGACGGCCGCGCCGCCGAGCTCGGAGAGTCGCGAGGCGAGGTCGTCCGCCGACGGCGATTCTCCCCACTCGTAGCGGATCTCCTCGACGTCGGCTCCGTAGGCCTTGGCCAGCGCGCCGAAGCGCTCGCCGAAGTACCCGGCCGAGACGACGAGGGTCCAGTCGCCGGGCGAGCAGAGGTTCGCGACGGCCGACTCCATCCCGCCGGTCCCCGACGACGTGTACAGGAGAACTTCTTGCTCGGTCCGGAACACCTCCGCGAGCCGCCCGAGCAATGTCTCGAACAGCTGGCGGTAGTCGCGGGCGCGGTGGTGGATGACCGGCTCCGCCATCGCGGCGAGCACCTGCGGAGGCGCGGGAGTCGGCCCCGGGGTCATCAGGTAGCGCTTCTCGGGCACTGCCGCTGAGACTAGCGCGGACGGTGGCGGGCGAAGGAAATGACTTGCTGGAACGTGGGCCGGTTCGTCCAGCGCATGCTCTTGCCCAGCAGCCCGGGACGGAACTGGATCCGCTCCGTGGTCGCATCGGCGCGCCACGAGGACGGATCGGGCCCCTGGGCGGCAGCGAGCTCCTTCCGTGCCTGGTCGATCGCATCCCACAGCGCACCGGCGCACGCGCCGACGTTCCCCGCGCCGCAGTACGTCGGGTGCCCTTCCGCCAGATCCTTCTGGACGTAGCCGTACCAGCCCGAGTCGTACGCGGATCCCTGGTTGTTGGCGTTGTCGTCCCGGGGAATCAGCTGCGCCAGTCGATCGGTCAGCAGTCCGATCTTGCCCGAGAGCACGGCGTCGGCGAGACGTGGCCAGGCGGCGTCCATGATCGCGGCGCCCGGGTCGTCGATCTTCCCGTTCAGGTCGCCGTCGAGTCGGCTCGCTCCCCGGGACAGCCAGCCGTCGAGGAGGCTGACCAGCTGCGCATCGCCGGCAGCGGGCGCGGTCCCCTTGCCGAGCATCTCCTTGATCACCGGCCAGACGAGCACCATGCGCGCGTCCTGCGTCGCGGCCTGGTTCATGGCGCCGACGACGCTCGCGACGTTGTGGACCTTGTACCGCGCGATCGCGGCCTGCAACAGCTGGACACGCTGCACCGAGCCCCACGACCACTGGTCGTCCGGTGCCGAGTAGTCGCGCGCGGGCCTGTTGTTCCAGCCGAGGATCGCCCCGCTCTTCGGATTGATCGCGCGCGCGTGCGTCTTCAGAGGCTCGAAGCCCTGCCAGTCGTACGCGCCGGTTCCGATCGTCGGCAGGCCGATGTCGACCCCGGGCGCGCGGTTCGGGAGCCGTGCGGCCGAGAAGTACGCGATGTCCTTGTTGTCGGCGTAGACCCAGTTGAACGAGAACTCTTCCTCGTTCATCACCTTGTAGAAGCTCTGCGCGGAGGTGACCTTGTTCGAGTCGAGGTCGGAGAAGGCGAACGCGCTCATCAGCTCCCGTCCCCGCGTCGAGCGGTCGCTCGAGATCGCCACGCGCACGCCGCCGACCTCGGCATAGCCGACGACGGGCCCGTGGACGGTCGTGTGGAAGATCAGCCGGCGGTCCGGCTGGCCGGCACGGCCCTTGAGGAGCCCGGCGTCGAAGGTGCCCATCTCACGGCACTCGCCCTTGTAGAGGTAGTGGAGGTCGTCTCCCCCGCAGAGCGTCTCGACGAACTGGTCGACGATGTCGGAGTGGGACGACTGCGCGCTCCAGGCGTAGTCCTTCCCGCGCCCGATCACGACGTAGGGGACACCCGGGAAGACCGCCCCGCGCGTGTCGACCCCGCCGCCGTGGAGGTCGAGCTCGAGGAAGAACTCGGGCCAGTAATAGCCCACCTGCGGCCCGGCGACGAAGATCGGGTGGTGCGAAGCGGAGCGCTTCGCGGAAACGAGCAGCGCGTTGCTCATGCTCGGCCTGCCGTCGTGCTTCGGGGCGAGCTTGGGGCCGCCGGGCTCGAACGGCTGGAAGCTGCCGTCGTCGACGACGGCGTTGCCGGGCATCGCCGAGCCGGCGGCTTCGCCGTAGGGGAACGTCCCCGGGACGGAGACGGGCGACGCCGGATCCTTCACCTGTCGGAGGTCGTCCCACACGACACGTCCCTCGGCGGCTCCGAGCCGCTGGTCGAGCGCGTCGAGGAACTCCGACCGGCGCACCTCGTCGCCGCCGGCGACCCCGAAGATCCCTCCGATCAGCGCCGCGGCTGCGATCACGTCGTTCCGGTTCCACGGCGCGATCTGCAGGTGAGTGGAGGCGAGGTATGCGTTCAGGCCGGCGAGGAAGCCGTCGACCTCGGCGATGATCCGCTTCCCCTTTGCGCCCTGGCTTTGCAGAAGCTGCACCTGCGCGGCGAGGAAGTCCTCGGCCTGCTGGCTCGGGACGAACGTCTGCCCGGAGAGCGCGACGCTGAAGGCGTCGAGGCCCGGGACGTCGAGCGCGGCCATCCTCGCGGGCGCGCGGATGATCTGCAGGAGCAGGTTGCGGTCCTCCCCCGTCACCCAGCCGGCGCCGAACCAGACGTCCGCACGCGTCTTCCCCGTGATGTGGGCGACGCCCCATTTGTCACGGGCGATCCGGAGCCCCTTCCGGCCCGTGTCCTCGACGCGTACCGGCTTGCCCTGGATCCCGAGCGTCTCCGGCTTGAAGTACTTCCTGAGGTTGGACGTGCTGACCGCGTTCCAGAGCGGCGTCAGGCCGTCATAGAGCTGGAGCTGGTCGGTCGAGTTCGGGCCGCTGTCGGACGCTTCGCCGGGGGCGAGAACGTTGAGCGCCACGCTCGCATACTGCTTCAGCTTGGTCGAGCTCGAGGCGGCCGAGACCAGTGCCGGAAGCAGGAGCGCGGTCAGGACGGTGGCGATCAGGAGGGGGCGGAGCTTCACCGAGTTGCGAGCCTACACTTCCAGGGCGCTAGGTAGACGCGAGGCGTTCGGCCACGACGGCCTCTCCCGCCTCCCGGCCGCCCGAGTAGCCCGTCACGGCGGCGAGAAAGTCGTCGCGGTCGAGCGCATAGAGCCGGACCGGCGTCCGCGCGGTGACCGTTGCCGTCCGCGGCACGTCCCGGAGCAGCGCGATCTCGCCGAAGTAGTCCGGCGAGCCCCTTCCAGCGGGGCGACCGCTCTCCTCTACGTCGAGCTCGCCGTCCATCACGATGTAGAAGCGGTCCCCGGTCTCCCCCTCTTTGACGATCCGTTCTCCGGTCGGAACGCTCACGGGGATGAGGCTGGCAGCGACGCGCTCTTTGGCCGCGACGGACAGGCCGCGGAACATCGGGACTCTGCCGATCGCCGCGAGCTCCTCCAGCGGGGCGGCGGCAGAGCGGTCGATCGACACGAGCTTCGGCCACGCGAGCACGACGACCGCGGCGAGGAACAAGCCCGTCGCGGCGGCCGCGCCCTGCGAGCCGACGGCGTGGATGAGCGGCGGCGCCAGCACCGAACCGATTCCGACCCCCGCCATTGCGAGCCCCCAAAGCACGCCGAGAACCCGCGCGAGCACCTCGTCGCGGACGATGCGCTGGAGCAGCGTGAAGCCGCCCACGTCCTCCAGCGAGTTGCCGACGCCGACGACTGCCAGCAGCAGGAGCGCCGACACCTTGTTCGGCCAGAGTCCGAGTGCCGCGATCGGCAGGCCCCACAGGAGCAGTCCGACTCCGAACGGAACCGCAAGCCGGCGGCCGGCGAGCGCGAGCGATCCGAACGCGCCGATGAGACCTCCCGCGCCGAGCGCCGCGGTCAGGAAGCCGACCCAGCTTCCACCTGCGTGGAGCAGGCTGAAGGCCATCACCACGATCAGGACGTTGAGCGAGCCCCGAACGAGCGTCTGAGCCGCGAAGAGCGCGATCAGCAGCCTCGGATGCGGCTCCTGGGCGACGACGCGAAAGCCGCCGAGAAGCTCCTGGCCCGTGCTCCGCGCCTCCGCCGTCGCGAGCGGGCCCTCGACGTGGACCCGCCGAACGAGCGCTGCGGCCACGAGGTAAACCCCGGCGGCCGCCGCGAACACGACTCCCGCGTCGGCGGCCGCCACGATCACGCCGGCGAGGAGAGGCCCGGCGAGCGTGCCGAGGCTCTCGGTCGTGAGCGAGGCGCCGTTGGCCGCGATCAGCTCCTCGGGCGTAGTCGCCAGTGAAGGCAGCAGCGCCGCGAGTGTCGGCCGGAGCAGCGTGGAGAAGACGGCGAGCACCCCGGCAAAGGCGTAGATCGGGACTTCGGCGCGGCCGGCGAAGAACGCAGCAGCCGAGGCTCCGAGCGCTGCGGCGGCGGCAATCTCGATCCAGAGCAGCACGCGCTCGCGGCGGAAGCGGTCGGAGAGGAGAGCGGCGAACGGCGTGGCGACCGCCGCGGGCAACATCCGCACGAGGCCCACGATCCCGACGCCCACCGCTCCCCGGATCTGGTACGCGAACACCGCCAGCGCGACGACCGCGCCCCACTCGGCGGTGATCGACGCCCCGTACGCGAGCTGGACCCGCCGCAGCGGCGGGTTCCGGAAGACCGTGCGGTAGGCACCGGCCGCGTCGGAGAGCCGTCGCGTGAGCGCCTGCATCGGCGAAGCATCGCGCTTTGATGTTTGGGGCGCGGCGGAAGCGGCTACCGCGTCGCCTTGTGTCACTACTGCGGCTCCTGATCGCGGTGCTCAGCACCGCCGGCGCCCCTCACTCCGGCGTGCTCGCAGCCCACAAGGTGATCGCGCCCGAGGACGGGTATCTCGTCCGGCAGATTCGCGTCTACCGGCGCAGGACGTGGCGATGGAAGCGCGTCATGGGAAGGCAGCCAACCTCCTCCGCCGCTTCCGAGCTCGACCCGAGCCACGCATACCGGCGGTGGGTCAGGGCCCTCTGGCGGCGCCGGGCAACGCTCGCCGGACGGCGCGCGACTAACCCACCCCATAAGCGGGAGTGGCTTTGCATCCACAGCCACGAGGGGGCCTGGGACGACCCGGATCCGACCTATTACGGCGGCCTGCAGATGGACATCGAGTTCCAGCGGGAGTGGGCGCCGCGGCTCCTCGCCCGCAAGGGCACCGCCGACCACTGGACGCCGCTCGAGCAGATGTGGGTGGCCGAGCGCGCCTACCGGAGCGGGCTCGGCTTCACGCCCTGGCCGAACACCGCACGGATGTGCGAATTGCTCTGAATCAGCCGCCGCAGTACTTCGCGCCGCCGGCGCAGGTGAACGGTCCCCAGCAACGCGGGTACTGCTTCAGGCACGCGAGGTAGATCACCCGCAGGTCGTCGCCGTCGAGCCTTGACTTGTCGTAGGGCCCGTCGTCCAGCGGCCCCCTGCACGTGTAGTTCCCGGCCGGCGTGCAGCCGTATCCGTTTGAGCCGTGATAGGGATCGGACGCGTAGATCTCGATGCTCCCGTTGCCGTCCTCGAACCTGACCGTGTTCGAGCATCCCCGCGCAAAACCCGAGGTGCTGCCGTAGGCGACCGCTGGGCCCTTGTCCCAGGCGGGCGCCGGATACGGGGACCAGTCGTCGTGGTCGTTGTTCAGCACGGCCGATTTGACCGAGAGCGACGAGGTTCCGCTCCAGAGCACGACATCGCAGTGGTTGTAGGTCGTCTGCGTCCTCGTCGGCGCAAACTTGCGGAGCTCGGCCCGCACCTCGGTCTCGCAGGTGGAAACGTCTGGCCGCTTGCAGTCGCTCGCGCCGAAAGACCGCGAAGGATTCTCCTTCACTTTCGGCGCGTTGCTCCCGCCGCAGCCTGCGGCCGCCACGACCATCCCGGCAAGCAGGAGACAACCCGCGGCCTTCACGCGCTCATTCTCTAACTCTTCAGCTTTGCGCGCAACCGCTCGTTGACCACGCGGGGATTCGCCTTCCCCTGCGTCTCCTTCATCACCTGCCCGACCAGGAAGCCGAGCACGCCCTCCTTCCCACCTCGGTAGGCCGCCACCTGCTCCTCGTTCGCGGCAATGACCTGCTCGATTACGGGGTCGAGCTCGGACGCGTCCGCGATCAGCGCCTCGCCGAGGTAGTCCTCCGCGGAGAAGCCGGGCTCGCCGCTCGCCGCGAGCGCCTTCGTCAAGGCGTCGCGCGCAATCCGGTCGCGGGCTTCGATTAGTTTGCCGAGCTCCGCGCCGTCGACCGCTCTCGGATCGATCCCTGCGGCCGCCAGCTCGTTCATGACCACGTTCGCGACGGCGCGCCGGTCGCCCGGAGTCCGCGAATAGAGCTCGTCGCGGCCGCTGGTGACGAGGCCCTCCGCCAGGCCGAAGTCGAGCTCCGCCTCGAGCCGGCGGATGCGCTCCTGCGGGAGCTCGCCGATCTCCGAGCGCGCCTGCTCGACCATCTCCACCGGCGGCTCGATCGGGAGGAGATCCGGCTCGGGGAAGTAGCGGTAGTCCTGCGCCTCCTCCTTCGACCGCAGCGGCGGTGCGTCCTCGCGGCCGGGAACGAAGTGGAGCGTCTCCTGCTCGACCTCGCCGCCCGCCTCGTAGATCCCGATCTGTCGCTGGATCTCGCGCTCGATTCCCTGAGCCGCGAAGTTGAACGAGTTGATGTTCTTGAGCTCGGTGCGCGTGCGCAGCTCGTCCGAGCCTTCCGGTCGCACGGAGACGTTGACGTCGAAGCGCATCGACCCTTCCTGCATCTCCGCGTCCGAGATCCCGAGCTCGCGCACGGTCTGGCGCAGCAGCTGGAGGAAGCGCTTCGCCTGCTCCGACGAGTGGATGTCCGGAGCCGTCACGATCTCGACGAGCGGAGTGCCGCTGCGGTTGAAGTCGATCAGCGAGCGGTCGGCGCCGTGGATCCGGCCCTCGGCCCCGCCCATGTGCACGCTCTTGGCGGCATCCTCCTCGAGGTGGGCGCGGACGATCCCTATCGTGGTCTCGCCGTCCGGTCCGGGCATCGCCAGAGACCCGCTTATGCAGAGGGGCTCGTCGTATTGCGAGATCTGATAGCCCTTCGGGTTGTCCGGGTAGAAGTAGTTCTTGCGGTGGAAGACGGCCCGCGGGGCGATCTCGCAGCCGAGCGCGAGGCCGAGCTTGATCGTCCACTCGATCGCGCGGGCGTTCGGCACCGGTAACGCGCCCGGGTGCGCGAGGCAGACCGGGCAGGTGCGCGTGTTCTCCGGTTCGCCGAAGCCGGTCGGACAGCGGCAGAACATCTTCGTTCGCGTCTTCAGATGGACGTGGATCTCGCAACCGATCACCGGCTCCCAGCTCATCGAAGTCGCTCCGGGACCGAGTCGAAGCCGAGCGCCTGCTCGAGCGCGTGCCCGGTGCGGAAGAGCACGTTCTCGGAGAACTGGGGCCCAACGAGTTGGAGCCCGACAGGCAGACCTTCCGAGAGGCCGCACGGGATCGAGAGCCCGGGCAGCCCTGCCATGTTCGGCGGGATCGCGAGCACGTCCGACAGATACATCGCGAGTGGGTTGTCCGTCTTCGCTCCCAGCGGGAACGCGACGGTCGGCGAGGTCGGCGACACGAGCACGTCGAAGCGCTCGAGCGCGGCGGCGAACTCGTCCCGGATCACCGTCCGCACCTTCTGCGCCTGTCCGTAGAACGCCTCGTAGTAGCCGGCCGAGAGCGCGTAGGCGCCGAGCATGATCCTCCGCTTCGGCTCGTCGCCAAACCCCGCATCGCGCGTCTGCTCGTACATCTCCCGGATGCTGTCGCGCGGAACGCGCGGCCCGTAGCGGACGCCGTCGTAGCGGGCGAGGTTGGACGAGGCCTCGGAGGGGGCGATCAGGTAGTAGCAAGGCAGGCCGAACTCGACGGAGCGCGGCAGCTCACACTCCCCCACCTCGGCGCCGAGCTCGCGGCAGAGCTCGATCGCGGCGTTGACGGACGCGGAGACGCCGGGCTCGATCCCTTCGGCCTCGTTCAGCTCCTTCGGGACGCCGACGCGGAGGCCTTTCAGGTCGTCGGCTTCCGGCAGCTCGACGTGCTCGGGAAGGTCAACGGTGGTCGTGTCGCACCGGTCGCGGCCGGCGATGATCCGGTAGAGGAGCGCGCAGTCTCTGACCGTTTTCGTGATCGGCCCGACCTGGTCGAGGCTGGAAGCGAAGGCGACGATCCCGAAGCGGGAGACCGTGCCGTAGGTCGGGCGCAGGCCGACGACGCCGCAGAGCGCGGCCGGCTGCTTGACCGAGCCGCCGGTGTCGGATCCGAGTGCCCAGGGAGCGAGCCCGCCCGAGACGGCGGCCGCCGAGCCGCCGGACGACCCGCCGGGAACTCGCTCGGGATTCCACGGGTTCCGGGTCGGGCCGTAGGCCGAGTTCTCGGTCGACGAGCCCATCGCGAACTCGTCCATGTTCGTCTTGCCCAGCAGCGGCAGCCCCGCCTGCTTGCAGCGGGCGGCGACGGTCGCGTCGTAGACGGGGCGGAAACCGGCGAGGATCTTCGAGCCGGCGGTCGTCTCGACGCCCCGAGTCGAGATCACGTCCTTGAAGGCCACCGGGACCCCGTCGCCTTCGGGCTCGGAGACGGTGGTCAGGTACGCGTGCAGCTCGCCGTCGCGTTGCTCGATAGCGCCCAGGTAGGCGGCGTGGAGCTCGGCGACGGAGACCTCCTTGCGCTCGAGCAGGCCGCTCGCCTGCTCGGCGGTCAAGCGCAGCGTGTCGATCACGAGCGCTCGACCTTCCCCCAAACTGCCCCCAGGGGTCCCCCGGGACCCCTGCAGACACCGTATCCGCGAAATCCGGACCTGTGTGTGCCGCCCCTGTGCCGGATCATGCCGTCAGCGCCAGCCGAGCGACGCCTGCAACACGAAGCATTCGCCCCTCGGAATCGCCATCGCCTTAATCCTTCCAGAACACTCCATGGCACCAAAACGAGTCGCCGGCGAAGCCGGGCTTGACCCGGCGAGAGCCGAACAGCGCTTAGCCGTGCCTCCAACCTTAAGAAGGGGGCCAACGGGGGAAACCTGGTTTCCCCCGTTCTCGTCACGCCGGCGGGACGCGGAAGTAGCCGCCCTCACGGTCGGGCGCGTTCTGGAGCGCCTCCTCGAGCGGAAGCGATGGTCTCGGCTCGTCCTCGGCCCAGACGTTCGAAAGCTCGAGCGGATGCGAGGTCGGCTCCACGCCGGACAGGTCGAGCTCCCCGACCTTGCCCACGGCCTCGAGGATCGCGCTCAGCTGCTGCTGGAAGCGCTCGACCTCCTCGTCGGTCAAAGCGAGCCTCGCCAGGCGCGCCACGTGCAGCACTTCGTCTCTGGAGATAGCCATCGCCTCAATCCTTCCAGAACGCCCAGTGGCAACGCGGCTCTCGGTCCCGGTCATAAAGCGGGCCCCTTTCGGGGCCCGCGTAACTGTTGTCTCGTGAGAAAAGAGCTAGACCGGCTGGACGTTCGCCGCCTGGAGGCCCTTCGTGCCCTCCACGACGTCGAACTCGACCCGCTGGCCTTCAGTCAAGGACTTGTAGCCCTCACCGGCGATCGCGGTGAAATGGACGAACACATCGTCCTCACCCTCGCGCTCGATGAAACCATAACCCTTCTCGTTCGAGAACCACTTCACGGTGCCCTGAGCCAACCAAAACCCTCCTTCAACCACAAAACAACGACGGCCCGGGCACCGAGCCGCCGGAACTTACAGGAACCCGCCAACCATAACGGCCCTATCTGGGGAACGCAAGCGCACCCCGCCGCATCCGCGCAGCCCGAACCGTGTTCCGGAGCAGCATCGCGATCGTCATCGGGCCGACGCCGCCGGGCACCGGCGTCAGGAGGCCGGCCCTCTCGGCCACACCCGGATCCGTGTCCCCGACCAGACCTCCATCGGTCGCGTTCATGCCGACGTCGATGACCGTGGCACCCTGCTTGACCATGTCGGCCGTGACGATCCCGGCGCTGCCGACGGCGACGACCAGGACGTCGGCGTCGAGCGTGAAGCGGGCCAGATCATCGGTGTGCGAGTGGCAAATCGTGACGGTCGCATGGCGGTGAAGCAGCAGGAGGGCGACGGGCTTCCCCACCCGGTCGCTGCGCCCCAGGACGACGGCGCGGGCGCCGTCCAGCGGAACCTCGTACTCGTCGAGGAGGGCCATGATCCCGGCCGCCGTCGCCGGGACGAGCGTCGGCCTGCCGCGATACAGCTGCCCGGCGTTCAGTGGATGGAATCCGTCCACGTCCTTCAGCGGGGCGACGGCGTCCGTGGCGGTGATCTCGTCGATCTGAGGCGGAAGGGGCGTCTGGACGAGGATGCCGTCGATCGCGTCGTCCGCGTTCAAGGCTTCGACCACCTCCAAGAGCTCGTTCTGGGTCGTCTCTTCGGGCAACCGCATGTCGACCGGCCGGATCCCGACCTCATTCGCAGCCGCATGTTTGAGTCGAATGTAGGTCTCCGATGCCGGATCACGCCCGACCAGCAGCGTCGTGAGTCCGAGGTCCCCCAGCTCCCGCACCTCGTCTGCGACCTCGGCGCGCACACGTGCGGCGAGCGCCTTGCCGTCCATCAAGGTGGCCACTAGGAGACGGGGATCTCGATGTCGCCGACGTCGATGCCGAGCGAGGAGGCCATCTTCACGCCCTCCTCGATGTCCTCGCGCAGGCGCTCGATGTCGCGGGAGCGCATCAGCCCGCCGATCCACTCGCGCGCCTTCGGGCGCCAGAGCACGTGCCGGGCGAAGATCGGGAGCATCTCGTTCGCGACCTTGACGAGCTGCTTGTGGACTTTCTTCGGCGCGCCCTCGAGCAGTATCCGCTCGTAGGCGACCCCCGAGCGGTGATGGATGCCGTCGTCGACGGTCAGGCGGTTGCAGAGGTCTGCGAGCACGGTTCCCGGCGCCGCGCGCGCGATCAACCGGAAGCGCGGGATGATCAGCCGCTCGAAGAAGACCTGCATCAGGAAGACCTTTTCCTCCAGCGAGTCGAGCTCGAGGAACATGTGCGCGAGCTCGTCGAGATAGGGATCGCGCTCGGTCGCACCGCCGGCTTCCGCGATCAGCTTCAGCCACGCCTCCGTGTGACGCGACTCGTCCTGCACCATCGTCGTGTAATAGAGCTTCGCCTCGTAGTGCGGCGCCGCCTCGAGAAGCTGTGAGGCCATCTCGACCGCGAACATGTCGGCCTGGTACTGCTGCGTGATCACGGAGCGCCACAGGTCGAGTCGGCGCGCCTTCTTCTCCGGCGACCCCTTGGTCGTCTCCGGAATCGGCGGAATCTCGCCCCAAGGCATGTCCCGCACCTGCCATTCGGCCCGCTTGGCGAGCTCGTAATAGCGCAGAACGCTCTCATGCTCCGTGCTGGGCGGCGGGGCGGCCGGCTGCGACTCGAGGGCAGTCTCCATCGTCCGAAGCTTAAGCTCTTTGCCATGGAGCCCCGCCGCTGGCCGCGGAAGAACGATCCAGGGTCGATCAGGGCCCGGCAGGACGAGCTGCGGCCGCTGACGCAGGACGGCGAGGTCTTCTGGGACGACCTACAGGGCTTCTCACGCGCGACCGAGGCGCTGACCGGGGTCGCGGTCGTGCCGGTCGCGGTGGTCGGGCCGCTCGAGATCGCGCTCGGCGAGTACGAGCTGTCCGAGCCCGAGGGGCAGGTCGAGGAGCGAGGCCGCTCGCCGGAGAGCGTGTACGTCCCGCTGGCGAACACCGAGGGAGGGCTGGCGCTCTCCCTCCACCGCGGCACCCGGGCTGCGGCAGAGTCCGGAGGCTTCCACACGTACGTACTCCGCGACCGGATGACGCGCGCGAGCGCGTTCCTGTTCGAGAGCACCGGCGAGGCGGTCGAGTTCGCGCGCTGGATCCAGGGACAGGTTCCCGAGATGCGCTCCTGGCTGGAAGGCGCGCCGGTGGAGGGACTGTCCCTCCACGCGAGGCTGCGCGAGCTCGAGACCCACGTGGTCGGGCCGATGTGCCACGTCATGTACGCGTTCACGACCGGCGACGCGGTCGGGCTGAACATGGTCACGCGGAACAGCTACGCGCTCAACCACGGGTTCGTGTCGGAGCGGACGCCGGTGACACCGGTGCGCTCCGTGCTGGAAGGGAACATGGGCGGCGACAAGAAGCCTTCGCACCGCTACTTCGAGCGCGGCGGGCACGGGAAGACGGTGATCGCGGAGACGACGCTGACCGACGACGCGATCCGCCGCGTCCTCCGGACGAGCGCGGACGATCTGCTCGATCTCACGTTCGTGGGCACACACGGCGCGGTCGCCTCCGGGATGCAATCGGTCGCGTTCACGCCGGCGACCGCGATCGCCGCGCTCTTCACCGCCACCGGCCAGGACATCGGAATGGTCGGGACGAGCTCGATGGCGCACGGCGCGGCCCGCCGGGTCGAGGGCGGGCTCAACGTCTCGATCAGGCTCCCGGGGCTCGAGGTGGCAACGGTCGGGGGCGGGACGACGCTGCCCTATGCGCGCTCGTGGCTGTCGCTGATGGGCTGCGCCGGAGCGGGCAAGGTCTACCGCTTCGCCCAGATCGTCGCCGCCGCGGCGCTCGCACTCGAGATCTCTGCGTCAGCGGCGATGGCGACCGCAGGCTCACGGGAATTCTTCAAAGCCCACCACGAGCGAGGCGGCCTGAGGTGAGAATGACAAGCCGGACTCCAAGGAAGGGGGAGCTCGAGGGGGAAACGGAGTTTCCCCCTCGAATGGAGCAACGGCCCGGCTTTGCCGGGTCGTTGCGTTCTCCGTGAGCGCCGACGATCCGCGGGTGCGCATCCCACCCCACCACGACCCCGCTTGCTTCGGATGCGGCGAGAACCCCTTCGGCCTCAATCTGCTGCCGCCCGAGGTCGAGGGAGCCGAGGAGTACGAGGCCTATCTCCATTTCGACGAGCGCCACCAGGCCGGGCCGGGGATCGTCCACGGCGGCCTCGTGGCGGCGGCGCTCGACGAGGCGTGTGGGCTGCTCGCGACCTGGTACCGCTTTCCCGCGGTGACGGCGCGGATTCTCGTTCGGTATCGACGCCCGGTGCCGATCAACACCGAGCTGCTCGTCCGCGCAGCCGTCGAGTCGACCGCCGGGCGCCGGATCCGTGTGCGCGGAGATCTCCTGGACGGAGACGACATCCTGGCAGAGGCAAAGGCCGCGTTCCTGCACGTCCCGCTCGAGCACTTCCTCGCGACGCCCGAGGGCCGGGCGGCCGGGGAGGCGTGGCGCCGGCGGCTCGGGATGGGCTAAGTCAGTCCGAACGAGGGTCGGTCCCGCGAGCGATATCCGCCTCTTCGCCATGCTTCTGGACCACCGTGTAGCGGGCGTGCGTCTCGACAACGGTCTCGATCGCGTCGTCAACGTGATCCCCGAGGACGATGAAGCGCGCGGGATGAGCGCGGACCGCTTCGTATTCCTGGCGGGTCATCTCCAGTCGGGCCATACAGTCGAGCGCGCCGCATTCGCAGAGGAACTCCTCGCGATCGACAACGGCGGCACCGACGACAGCCGTGTCGAGCCCGTCGTCGATCTCCTTCAGCCGCTCGTTCAGGTTGCGAAACAGCGTCTCGTTCCGCGCCCTCTGCTCGTCCCGAGTCATCGCTGAACAGTTTCTCAGGACTGAAGGAGCGTGGCTAGGGGCCTCGGTACACTCATCGCGTCACTGGCCGGCGGTGGCGAGAGCCGGGCTCCGCCCGGCGGAAGCCAGCGCCGGCCAGTGTCGCGAGGCGCCGTGGCCGAGTGGTTAGGCAGGGGCCTGCAAAGCCCCGTACAGCGGTTCGAATCCGCTCGGCGCCTTCTCAGCGGTTCTTCTCGTCGAGAGGGTGCTAGCCCTTGGCCTTCTTCAGCACGCGAACGACAAAGCCGTCGAATCGGAACAGGTCGGCGATGTCGCCGAACGACGGCTCCGGGATCGCATGAGAGAGCGTCTGCGTGGACGTGATAGTGAGGTGCGTGCCGTTGACCGCGCGCGTGAGCGCCTTCGATTCCTCGAGTGGGAAGTACTTGTCGTGCGGCGAGGAGGCAATCTCGACCGGCTCGTCGAGGCGGCGTGCCCCGTAGATCGGCGAAAGGCGCGCGATCCGCGCCCTCATCCGCGCGGGTAGACGCTCGTACAAGCGCGCGAACCGGCCCGCGGCGTGGTTCGTGAGCAAGGCGAGCACGGAGCGCGCGTCAGGCGCCAGACGTTCCCGTGGCTGCCGGCGGAGAACCACCAGCGGCCGGGGATCGTCGTCGTTTACGGCTTCGAGCTCGGCGAGCAGCACCCGGCGATCGCGACCCGGCGGGAGGCCGGCAACGAGTGAGCGCGCGATCGCAAGTCGGAGGTAGGGATCTGCGTCGTAGCGGACCAGCCTCCCATCGCCGGCATAGGTGCCTGTGGTGGCAACGCGGATCACTTTGCGCAGGCTCGTATAGGGAGCGATGCCGGCCACCAGCCTCACCCGGCCGGAGAGCTCCGGGCGCTCGGCGGCGAGCAGGGCCAGTGTCATTCCGACGGACACGCCGAGCAGGGTGACCTGATGGTCGCTGACGTCCGGCCTCGCAGCGGTCGCCGCACCGACCGCAACCGTCGCCGCAACCGTGCGCGTGCCGATCTCACCGAACGGAAGCCCAGGAAGATCGGGCACGACGGCGAGGTAGCCGGCCCGGGCGAGGCCACGGGCGAGCCGCTGGACGTCCGGGTGGAACCGTCCTTGCCGAGTCGCGCCGTTGACGAAGACGATCGCCGGCCAGGTCCCGGAGCTCCCAGGCCGCACGACCGTCGCGGGAACCCCGGCGACGACCGTATTGGTGACATGAGGGTCAGGCGTCACGAGCTTGACAAGCCAGGTTAGGACGGGGGTGTCACTCGTCGTCGACAGCACGGTCACCGCCCGCGCCTGTGCCCCCACCCACGAGCGGAAGACGAGCGCTGCGGCGAGCGCCGCTAAGGCGACCGCCAGGAAACCGAGCTTGAATCCGCGCCAAAGCGTCCGGCGCACGAGCGCAGCATCCGGTCGCCCCGGCAGCGCCCACCTGTCGCCGACCACGGCCTGCCCCGCGCGCTACGAGACCGTAGCTGTGACCGCCCGGCTCCCTGCTCGCTTGTAGCGGGGGTCATTGAGCACGGCCCTGACCTGGACGCGGCCGTGCACCCGGGCCTGCACCCGGACGACGGCGAGGACACGGCCGGCGCTCTTTGCTTTCGACCCGCGTGCCGTACCGACGAGCTTTCCACCCGCTCGTACCTCGACCGACCAGGCACTCGGGCGGGCAGCCCGGGGACGGATCGAGCCCGCGACGGTGAGCGTGTGGCCGCGAACGGTCACCTTGTCGATCGTCGTCTGCGAGCTGCGGTCGCAGGCGTCGCCCCGGCCGTTCCGGTTCCAGTCGGCCTGGGTCCCGTTGGCGACCGTGGGGCAGTTGTCCGAAGCATCGGGGCGTCCGTCGGCGTCCATGTCCACCGCGGTTTCGACCGTATAGTTCCCCGAACCGGACTGCGCCTGCACCGTGAAGTAATAGGTCCCGTCCGTAGGGGGCAGATACGCGAGCGTGTCGTCGTGGCTCGGGCCCTTGATGGCCGTGGAGTCCCCGATGCGGACCGTCGTCGGCGCGTACAGCGCCAGCTCCAGGAAGACGACGCCGCCCGACGACGTGACGTGGAAGACCACCCCATGCCCCTTGTTCAGCTCGACGGCGAACACATCCCTCTCGTCCGAAGCGAAGTCGACGTGTCCGGAGGCCCGCGCCGGCACGGCCAGGGCGTGGGCACCGTTTGGCTCGTCGTCGAGCTCCTGGTCAGTGACGAACCCGCGGCCGACCAGCAGGGTCGTCAGGAAGGACTCGTTCGCGCCGCCGTTCAGCTGCCAGTCGGCGAACAGGAGCGCGCGGGCCGCGTCGGCGAACCCCGACGTCGGCGTGTAGCTGAAGTTCGACTGGACGATCAGCTTGTCGGCCACCGGGCCGCCGAGGGTCTTCCGGATCGTCCAGAGCAGGTTCGACCACGCCTGGCCGACGCAGTGGATCTCGTCGCCGTTGCACTCGTCATAGGCCTCCCGGAGCGTCCACTCCCTGTCCAGGCGCCGCAGGCACGGGATCGCGTCTGACCTGACCGCGCTCGTGTCCCACTCCGCGAAGCAGACGTTGAACTGGTCGGAGGCGCCCTGATTGGCGGACTGGGCCGCCTGCCAGTAGTCGCCCCAGCCCTCGCCGATCGTCCCGCCCTCGGTCGTTTGGCCGAAGCCGGGCGCCTGGCTGTCCTGGATCGCGTGCCCGTACTCGTGGTCGATCACGTCCGCGTCCTGCGCGTCGTTGACGCCGCCGTCGCCGAAGTTCAGGGACCCGGTGGAGCCGCTGTAGAAGGAGTTGTCCTGCGTGGTCGCGTGCAGGTTGACGGGGATTGCTCGGTGGACGACGTTCGTGAAGCCCAGGCTCTGCAGGTAGCGCTGCATCCGGTCGATGTGGAAGTACGCCATCGCCATCTCGAAGCAGTTGCATGGATCGAACCGCCTGACGGAGCTGAAGTCGCGGTTCGCAGGACACGTAGCGCCGCGTCCGACCACAGCGTCGACCCATGCGCCGCTGAGACACCCCGCGGGAACGAGGTCCTGGAGCGTGACGGGGCGATAGAGCGCGTCGAGCGCGGTGCTGTTCTTGTTGCCGTCGTCCACGAGACCCGTGCGCGAGCCCTGCTCGACGATCGGGTTCGGGTCGAACACGAGCGCGTCTCCGCCGGCATGCTGGGCCAGATCGCGAACGCGCACGACGGCCCGTGTACGCGCGTCCACGAGCACCTCGAGGTCGGCCAGAGGCCGTGCCGCCGGGATGACGATCCGCCAGACGAGCCGGTTACGCAGGATGGCGAGGCCGGCCTGGACCGGCGCTCGCAGGCTGCGGACGTGCCCGGCGCGGCGTGCGGTCGCCTTCGCCGCCGCTTTCGAGACCCGGGCCGCCGGCGGGCGCGCGACATTCGCGCGCGTGTGATCGAGGAGGAGATCGCCGCCGGCGCCGGACGTGCTCAGCGTGGCGGTGGCGCCAAGCACCGGGATTCCCCCAACCTCCTGGCGGACCTGGACGAACGTGGCGCCGAAGCTCCGCCGCACACCCGTCTGCTCGAGCTGAGCGAGCGGCGCGCGGGCGGACTGTAGCTTGCCGGCGATCCTGGCGGAGAATCCGTGCGCCGAGGCAGGGGAAGGGGCGACGGCGAGCCCGAGAGCGACCGCCGCTGCCAGGACTCCGGTCGCTCCGAGCAGACGCACCGATCCAGTATGCCGAAGTCCTAGCTCTCCCCAACGCCGAGTAAGATCTGCCCAGAGTCGTGTGAGCGCGCCCGCTGAGCATGGTTCAGGATCCGGACGATGCGCTCTGGAGCTCGGCGAGGCGGAGTCGTGAGCCGGCCCGAGAATCCGCATTCGCTGCTCGGGGAGAGCATCAAGGACTTCGCGGCATCGCTCGAGGAGGTGAGCCGCAAGCTCGCCACCGTTGACCTGCCGAGCGATGCGGGTGACGAGCGGGCGCTCGGCCGGGCGGCGGGAGAGCTGACGCGGGCATGGGCGCAGCTCGAAGCGGCCCAGGGGGAGCTCGAGCTCGAGCAGCACCGGCTCGAGGAGTTGCTCGAAGCGGAGCGCGTGCGTTACCACGATCTGTTCGAATGGGCTCCAGACGCCTATCTCGTCACCGATCCTCGCGGCAAGATCCTCGAGGCCAACCGCGCTGCAGAGCGGTTGCTCGGCCGTCCGCGCGCATTCCTCGCCGGCAAGCCCCTTATCACCCTGCTTGCCGAGGACGAGCACGAGGCGTTTCGCCTCACGCTCGATCGGCTACCGGGCC
>WNGF01003796.1_pt1 | contig 23738 bp, 28 predicted proteins | sample 5400641 | NCBI WGS metagenome assembly WNGF01 (sample SAMN13153371, study PRJNA577476) | soil metagenome | isolation source: 80 cm soil or saprolite under grassland replicate 2 | place: USA:California | collected 2016-06-15 | reverse complement strand
GTGACGCCGTACTTGATCTCGCCGCCGGCGTCCGCGCGCCGCCGCGCTTCCGGATCGACCCCGAAGTTGCGCTCCGTACCCGCGAGCGCGTACGGCGTCACGGTCCATACTCGGCGCGACGGCACGCGGACGCCTTCGAGCGTTCCGGCGCGCGAGATCTTCATCAGGCTGAACTGCCGCGGAATGAAGGACCAAAACGCTTCTTCGTTCTTGCGGCGGATCGAGCGCACGAGGTTCAGTCCCCACGTCTGCGACTCACCCGCGCCATAACGCAACGTCGTAAAGGGAATGCGGAACTCGGCGTACCAACCTGCCGAGTCCACCGACGTGGCGACGGTCCAGGTGCCGTCCCAGTTGAGGTTGAAGCCTCCGAGCGATCCGGCCATCGCGCGCGTTTGTCCCGGGAGCTGTATGCCGCCGCCTTCGCCTTCGCTGACGACCTGGGCATCGTACTCGATTGCCGCCGGGGTGGTGGTGAAGACGAAGCCGTTCTGCCGGTCGTGGTAGGTATCGAGCAGAACGCCGAAGTAGTCGCTCTTTGTGATGTCGCCATCGCGCACCTTCTCGCCTGCGACGATGCCGCGGGGGTCGGTGTCGTAGAGCCAGGCCCCGACGTACAGCGCCTCGCCGTCGGTGACGATGCGGACTTCAGTCCGCTCGGTGATCGGCGCGCCTTCGTGCAGCTCGCGTTGCACGAACCCCGTGACGGGCTCGGCTTCCTGCCACGCCGGGTCTGTCAGGCGACCATCGATGACGGGTGGCGTGGCGACGGCGTGGGCCGTAGCAGTGGGGCCCTGGGCGCCCTGGGCACCGAGCGATAACGACAGCAAAAGGGGTAACACGGAGTCGAAAAGGTGGGATCGAGCGCGCGGCGCAGCAAGCGCTCGAGTCGTGGCATGGCACGGGAGATGTTAGCTTCTCGCCATGCCGTTCACGACGGCGACCTTCACCTTCCTGCGCGGCCTGGCCCGCAACAACCGCAAGCCGTGGTTCGAGGCGCACCGCGCCGAGTACGAAGCGGTGGTCGTGCAGCCGATGCGCGAGCTGATCGAGGAGATGGACGTCCGGCTTGCGAGCTTCGCGCCCGAGATCATCGGTGATCCGAAGCGCTCGATGTTCCGTATTTACCGCGACATTCGCTTCTCCAAGGACAAGTCGCCCTACAAGACGCACGCCGCGTGCTGGTTCTATCATCGCGCCGGCAGCCGCGCGGTGGGTCGCGAGGCGGTGGGTGGTGGCGCGGGATTCTATTTCCAGATCGCGCCGGGCAGTTGTTTCCCGGGCGGCGGGATGTGGATGCCGCCGAAGCAGGCGCTGCACAATCTGCGCGACGCGATCGCGGAAGATCCGCGGCGCTTCGAGCGGATCGTGACGGGCGCCCGGGTGACCAGGGCGTTCGGCGGGCTGGACGAGGAGGCGATGCTGAAGCGGGTGCCGCGCGGTTACGCCCCGGACCACCCGGCGGCGCGCTGGCTGCGGTTCCAGTCGTTCACGCTGGGCCGCGAGCTGCGGGACGCTCAGGCCCTGGGCGCGCGACTGCCGGCGCTGCTCGACGCGGACTTCCGGCTGATCGTACCGCTGGTGCGGTGGATCAACGGAGTACTGGGACTCAAACCAGCAGAGCGGCGGTAGTCGCGGCCGGCGCGGGGCCGGCGTCCACCAATTGTTTCGTGACGGGCTCGACGCGGAGATTGAGCCCTTCGATGCTCCGGGAGCCAAGCAGCACGAGATCGCCCGGCATGCCGAACACCATTTCGTCACCCACTCGTTTCCCCGCGAAGTGGAGCCATACCGTGCCGGTCCACCGCTCGAGGATAGTGCCGTTCGCTTGACGGAACAGCGACTTATTGTTGCGCTCGACGCCCAGCGATTCGAGAATCTCACCCGGCACCCAGGACAGCTCGGCACCGGTGTCCACGAGCAGGGAACGCAGCATCCGCCGCTCGCCGGGACGGGCCGGGTTCTCGATCTCGACGTCGACGCGGAAGGACCCCATGTCGTCGGGCATAATCGCTCCTGAGGCAATGCCGAGTAGTACCCTATCGTTGCGGCGCGTGTCAATACGCGGCGCGGAGGCGTGGAGACGCGGCAATGAAAACGGCGAGGAGGCCGAGCTTGATGCCGACGCCCGCGAAGCCGATGCTGCGTCGCGCAGGTCCTCGAGGAGGTGGAGCAGGTCAACGCGGGTTTCGCCCATGGGAAGCTCCCGGCGAAGCTTACGCCTGCCGGCGGCCGGGAGCTAGACTTTCGTGCGTGCTCCAGACGAGCCTCGGCCGGTGACGAGCTACGGGCTGCTCAGGGACGCGGTCGTCAAGCGGCGGCAGGTCCGCGCGGTCTACGACGGACTACCGCGTGAGTCCGCGTGAGTTCTGTCCTCACGTGCTCGGGACGAAGGACGGCGAAGCGCACTGTCTGGGATACCAGTTCGGCGGTCAGAGCTCGGCCGGGCCGATCACCCCTGGATCGACGGGCAACTGGCGTTGTTTCGTCGTGGCGAAGCTAACCCACGTCTCACTCCAGGAAGGCCCATGGTACACCGCGCGCAACTGGGATCGGCGGCAGACGTGCGTGGACCGAGTGGATATCGAGGCGGAGGCGGGGGCGGAACCAGACCGTTAGCGGACGGGCGTGCTGATGCCAATCGTCACGTTCTTTCTGCCGGGCGGCGCCTGGCGGACGGCGACGCTCGACGTGGGCCCCGTTCACCTCCTGCTCGGCCCCGTGTTCGGTGCAGCGGTGGACTTCCTCATCGTGGCCTGGCTGGTGTTCTGGTTCTCGAAGAAAGGGTTGGTTGAAGGAAGCGAGCTTCACGAAGACGTAGCGCACCCTGGAGGCGACATGCTCACCATGAACGAAAACGCTGAGGTGTGGGGCTTCTTCCGGCCGCTCACGTGGCAACACGTGGCTGCTCGTCCTGGCGGTATTTCTCGCGGCGAAGCTGTTGTCGGCCGGGGTGCGGTGGCTGCTCCGGCATTGGGCCGAGCGCGTGCGGCCCCGGCTGCGTCTCTCAATCTTGCGGCTCATCCCGCTCGCTCGCCTTGTGTTCGGGACGGTCGCCGTCGTTGTCGCGGTGCCGATTCTGGTCGAGCCAACCCTTAGCAACGTCGTGACGCTGGTAGCAAGCGTCGGCCTGGGCCTCGCCTTCGCTCTCAAGGACTACGGGAGCAGCCTCTTAGCTGGATTGGCGACCGTCCTCGAGAACACCTACCAGCCGGGCGACTGGATCCAGGTGGAGGGCACCTACGGGGAGGTCAAGTCCATCGACTCGCGAGCAGTGCGAATCGTGACGGCGGACGACACGGAGGTCATCGTGCCGCATTCGAAGCTCTGGTCCACGCGCGTCTCCAACGCCACCAGCGGCAACAGAAGCCTCTTGTGCGTAGCGGATTTCTACCTCCACCCCGACCATGACGCCGCAGCGGCGCAACGGCGGTTGACGGAGGTGGCTGGCGGCAGCTCGTACCGGAAGGCGGACACCGCAGTGAGCGTGATCGTGCACGAGCAGCCCTGGGGCACCCATTACCGGCTGAAGATTCATCACGGACCTGACGATCCGAGGCAAGGAGGCCGTGCGGGCGATGGGGATCCGGTTTGCCCAGGCACCGTACGCGGAAACCGAGATCAGGCAGGGATGAGTTTCTTCCGCGAACCCAGTGCGCGAGCGACTTCGCGATCTGGATGGTAGTCCCACGCAAGCTTGCGTCGTGCTCGTTTGACTCGTTCAGGCGTGGTCGTTCCGCACAGTTCTTCTACGTAACTTGCGTTGGTATCATAAGCGGGTTATGATAAGTCACCATGGACAGGACCATCCGCAACTACCTGGCTGCCATCGGCCGCCGCGGCGGGAGGGTCAGCAAGCGCGACCTGAGCCCCGAAGCCGCCCGCGCCATGGTGAGCGTCCGCGAGGCTCGGCGCGCCTACCGCAGGTTCTACGCGCGGTGCTTCTGGTCGTATGCGCCTGATCTGAAGATCACGGCGACCGATGTACCGTGGGTCGCCGAGCAGCTGCGCAAACATGGCGGCCGTGAGGCCTGGCGCGTGGCGGCTCGGCTGTGCCGCTAACAGCGTACCAAGCAGAGCTCGGCCGCCTGCTGGCCGTCAATCGCAGCGAGGACAGTTACCTGGCCGGCGGCGCGGCGATCCTGGCCCAGCCCAAGACCAAACGCTACAGCCAAGACCTGGACTACTTCCACGACAGCGCCGAGCGCGTCGCGTCGGCGTACGAGGCCGACCGTCAGACACTCCTCGCGAACGGGCACTTCGTCGAGCCCGCACTGATCCAGCCGGGTTACATCCTCGCCGTCGTCCGGCGCGGCGCCGAGGCCACCAAGGTGGAGTGGGCCCATGATTCGAGCTGGCGCTTCATGCCCGTCATGCGCAGCGAGGAGTACGGCTACCAGCTGCACCCGATCGACCTGGCCACCAACAAAGTATTGGCGCTGGCCGGCCGTGACGAACCGCGGGACCTCTTGGACACGGTGTACTTCCACCAGCACGTGCTGGAGTTGGGCCCGCTGATCTGGGCCGCGGTGGGCAAGGACCCGGGCTTCTCGCCGCTGTCGCTCCTCGAGCTCTTGCGGCGCCGCGGCAAAGTCCGGCCCGAGGACCTGGCACGGTTACACCTCTCGGAGCCGATTGATCTCCAAGCGCTCAAGGCCACGTGGCTCAGCGCGCTGGACGGCGCGGAAGGCTTCGTGCGCAGCCGGCCAGCCGAAGAAGTTGGCTGCCTATACTACGCTCCCGATCCTAAGCGCTTCGTCGATCCCAACCGCGACGATCTCGGTCCGGTGGTACCACATTTCGGCAGGCCTGGGGGGGTGTTGCCACGGGTCGTGGAATCGCCAGAGGAGTAGTTCAGCGAGGATCGAGCCGCAGGCCCGAGGCCCGGAAGGGGCACGAAAAAGCCGCCGGCCGAGACCGAGCGGCTTTCGAGTTGCCCCTCCTGGGATCGAACCAGGACTCTCCTGATCCAGAGCGGCGAACCGCTGCTGGCACAACGAGTTACATAACGTCGCCATTCACGGGACTGGTGTCACGCGTGCGTCGTGGTTAGGCGCGCGAGATGTCGGAGTTGGTCGCAGTTTGTTGGACCCGATGTCGGTCTCGGCCCGTAGGCAGAGGTCGCTGTGGAATGTGGTCGACGGTAACGACGGTGAAGTTGTCGTCGAGGGGCAGACCCTGACGGTTGAAGAGCACCAGGAAGGGGGCCACGCCAGTCCCCGACGCGTCTGTGCTATACTTGAGGGAGGCCCGAATCATGACCAGAGAACAACTGCTTGCAAGGATCTCAATCGATCCGAATGTCTGCTTCGGGAAGCCCTGCATTCGAGGCCATCGGATCTGGGTTTCACTGATTCTCGATCTTTTGGCCGGTGGCACCACAGTCCAGGAGGTCCTGCAGGAGTACCCGCAACTGATTGAAGCGGACGTCCTCGCCTGTATCGCCTACGGCGCGGAAATGGCCCGCGAGCGGTACGTTGATCTCCCTGCGGCCGCTGGTCATTGAGGTTCAAGCTCGATGAGAATATTGGGACACGCGGTGCAGATCGCCTCCGTGCCGATGGTCATGATGTCACAACCGTCACGGAGGAATCGCTCGGCGGGACGGATGATCGCAGTCTGATCGCAGTCGTTCAACGCGAGAAGCGTTGCCTCATCACCTTCGACCTAGATTTTGGCAATCCCCTTCTCTTCAACCCCACGGCGTACAGCGGCATCGTGGTGATCCGTCTCTCGAAACCGGCGACGCTCCGCGAAATCGGGCTTGGCATCGAGACCCTGATCCGCGGAATCCACCTGGGGCCGGTGGCGGGCAAGCTCTGGATTGTCGATCGGGGAATAATCCGAGAGTACCAGCCGCCGGAGCGATAGCAGCCGGGCTGATCGTCAACCCGCCTTTGCCCTTTTAGTTGCCCCTCCTGGGATCGAACCAGGACGCTCCTGATCCAGAGTCGAGCCGTGCGGGTTTGTTTGGAGGACACCATGTCCGTAAGTGGTTGCCCGCCAAGCATCGGCGCCCGCAGGGTTGGAAGGTAATGCCCGGACGAGTCCGGAGAAACGCTTGTAAAACGCTTGCTAGAGAGTTCTGCTCGACTCTCCTAACTGTGGGACAGGAAAGTGCACGAGCCTGTGCAAGCATTTTTGCGAGCGGTTCCAAAGCGCGAAGAGTTCGAGATGGATCTGATATACCTTGCTCTGGCGCGGACCCGCGTGCGTGTTAGACTCTCCCTTGGTCCGGGTTTGCGGCAGACCTCCGCTCAAGAAATGTGGGTGCTCTACGCGCAAGAAGATCCTGAAGCGAAAAGGCGGAGGTCGGCCTCGAACTGCCTCGGCGTCCCGAAGACGCGGTCTGGTCCGACAACTCCTCCAGGACCCGCGCCTCCGTGATGTGCCTCAGGATGAGCTCTCCCGTATTCTCAGAGAACTCACAGAAGCGCTCCCGCAGCCCAACAGACAGAATGCACGAGAAGTGGCTTACTATGTCAGCAACATGTGGATAAACAACTTCAGCACCTACATACCTGAGCTTCGAACGCAAGAGAACGAACATCGTGTCAGAAAGGTACTGTACGATATTGCCGTGGGCTTACTCTCGAGCGGCCTCTACGCCCTCCTCACCTATCTGATCACTCATGGGTTGGTCCAAGCCCTGGGCGGAGTTAGCAGGTTCCCGAGAGAGACCGACCCAATCACCAAGGCGCTCGCCACGTCTGTGCCGGACGCCGATCTCCAATTGCTAGCCGATCACCGGGCCGCACTGTATGCCGCAGTACAGGACAAGTTTCTCAAAGAGATTCGAGCCAGCGCCCTGAAAGATTCAACACTAACTGCGATCGCAGCGCGTGTTGCCAGCCAGTCCAAGGGTAGACTTACCTTCAACCCTGAAGACGTCGTGCTCGAACACCTCTACTACGCCTCGTCCACGCCAGGGTTCGCTCAGGGCGTAGTGTTTCCCGTGCTGCCAAAGTCCCCGCCCAAGCCTGGCGGCGCGCGGGGAGTGTAAACGCGATTCGGGCTCCAGAACAAAAAACCCGCCGTGAATCGACGTGCGGAAAGGTGCTCCATCTGAATCTGCGTCAGGAGAGTCACGGTCTTGGGCCGGTGCAAGCGTTTTGCAGGCGTTTCCCGCGCCTTCGTGGAATTCTGCAGGAGCGGTTAGACTGGTCTGTCCAATTTGAAGTAGCGCACGCCAACGCGCGCCGTGCAGAGTGGACCCAGGTCAACTTGTGGCGCCTCTTGGCCTCCATCGAGCACTGACTCCTATCAGGGTACTTCGTGCGGCGTGTGCAAGCCCAAGCGGTGACCGGACCGGTCCAGGCTGTAGCGGGGCCGCTGAAGCTGCCGGCGCTCGGCAGATTGGTAAGATGAACCATTCTTCTCCCCCGCGCCGCAGCTCAGCGGCGCGCTGTTAGGCAGCGACTCAAGTCTCATGAAGCCCAAATTCATCACTGCTGAACTATGGCTTGATACCGAAGATCGCGGCGGTCGCAAGCTCCGCATAGAACGTCTCAAGTGGCTCGAGTCGCTCACTCCCATCACTTCGTGGCAGGTCTTCCCTGGCGGGTGGATGGCACGGGCGCTGTTTGAGGAAGCCCGGTACTGCTTCGCTTATGGGCAGTTCGTTGCATCCATTGCATTGGCTTTTGCCTATATCGAGCGGACTTTGGCAGGGATGCTCTATGCGGCTGGAGACGACACAGCTCGGCGAGCCAACATAAGTCAGCTAGTCGACTCTGCCGTCGCTAAGGGGTGGCTAACGGACGAGGAACGCGATGAGATCGACGTTGCGCGGGGTGCTCGAAATCCGATGCTGCACTATCGAGAATTGGTTGCTGAGGACAGTGTAGAGAACCGGGTTCTCAATGGTCAGCAGGCACCCTACGACCTCATTGAATCCGATGCCCGACACGTGCTTCGCATTGCTTTTTCACTGCTTACCAGAAACTCGGCTTAACACGCGCCTGAAGCTCAGGGCGCACAGCGTCTATGCTGGAATTCCAGCTGTGATCGTTCATGTGTGGCGCCGCAGCTTTCTGTGAAGCGGCGCACCCCGTCAAGCCCGGCCTCGTGGTCGGGTTTTGTCTTTCCTCTATTGTCGGGCCGCGTGCGGCCCGTTCAGCCGGTGCCCTCGAGGTGCCGCTCAGCCTTCTGTACGCGCTCTCGGGTGACGAGCGGTGCTCGTCGGCGCAGTGGGGGATCCGAAAGGGCGGCGGCGCCAACTAGGCGACGACCTCACCGGCGGTCATAAGCTGCGACGCGCTCACCGCCCATGTCGGTCACACTCTTCGGGCAACGGGCTGCCGTCTACGCCACCGCGGCCGACGGCGGTGCGCGGTAGTCTTTCCCGTCACGCCACATCGCGTAGAGGATGCCGGCCAACCGGCGCGCGAGGGCAACGGCGGCGATCGAGCGCCCGCGGCGCTGCGCGATCCCTTCGGCCCACGCCCGCAGCGCCGCCGCCGCCGGGGTGGTGGTGCGCAGCACGCGCCAGGCCGCCTCGACCAACAGGGCGCGCATGCGCGCATTCCCGGTCTTGCTGATCCGCCCGCGCCGCTGCTGCTCCCCCGAGCTGTACTCGCGGGGCGTCAGCCCGAGATAGGCCTCGACCTGGTGCGCGCTGGCGAACCGGGTGACGTCGTCCAGCGTGGCGACGAACGCGACGGCCGTCACCGGACCGATGCCCGGCGCCGTCATCAGCTGCACCACGACCGGATCGGCGGCGGCCACATGCGCCAGCCGCGCGTCCGCCGCGGCGATCTGGGTGTTCACCGGCTCCCACAGCGCCCGCAGCGGCGCGAGCTCCGCCACCAGCGCGGGCGGCAACGGCAGCGCCGCCAGCTTGGCGTCCGTGTGCGCGGGCGCCCCGCTCGGCAGCCGCAGCCCGTCCCGGCGCACCAGCGCTTTGGTCAGGGCGATGTAGCGGGTGCGGGTGCGGATCAGGGCGTCGCGCACCGCCAGCTCCGCGCGGACATGCCGCTGCCCGTCCGACGCCCGATGGGCCGGTCGATAGGCGCCGAGCCGGCAGGCCTCGGCCAGCGTGCGCGCGTCGCGCCGGTCGGTCTTCACCCCGCGGCGCCGCGTGGCGTACATCGGCGCGAAGTTGGGATCCGCCACGACCACCTCGTGCCCCAAGCTCTCCAGGTGCCGGGCGACCCACTCGCTCTCGGTGGACGCCTCGAGCAGGATGTGCGCCGGGGGCCGGCCCCCGAGCACTACCGTGAACCGCTCCCGGCTCGTCACGATCCGGCGCTCCACGATCTCCCCCGCCTCCGTCAGCACGCACAGCTGACTCTCGCGCTTGTGCAGATCGAGCCCTATCGTATCCATATGGCAGCTGGCCTCCCGGTGTGCGCCCCGTCGCAAAACGGTGAGCGCGTTCTTCAGTTGTGGGGCAGAAGCTCGCCACCACGTTACCGTGGAGGTCCAGCTGCCGCTTCATACCAACTAGGCGCACGCCGATTGGGTTGAACGCACTCGTTTGTGGCTGCTCCACCGAAGACACGCGTTCCCCGCGTTCGCTTGCAAGCCTTCAACGGCGGTGTCTTCGGCGTCACCGCTGCGGCCCTGGTGCTTGCGCCAGTCCTTGCTAGCGGGAATTTATTCCACAGCTATGTACCGTTTCTTGTGCTCCGTTTATGGATCGTCGGCTTCTGTTGGTACGGTGCTGGCCTCGCCCACCGAGCCGGCGGTTTGCGCCGTTCGTGGCAGGCGATCTACGTCATGATTGCGCTCCCTTTTTTGTTCTTGTGGGGTCTCAAGGTAGAGGAGTGGGCGATCATTGACTTCATCGCGGCTGCACTTGTCAGCGTCAGCGCAGTGTTTCTCCGCACCGCGCCTGGACGCGACGGTGCGACCTAAGAAGCGCTTAACGCCGACGGCGCACGTAGATTTGGGAATGCGTCTTTCGCCAGCGGGCCGCCGCTCAAGAGCGGACAGCTAGGCGGTAGTCATTGAAAGGGCGAGTGTATCATGCCACTCACCTATCTCAAGCCTGAGCGAGTAATGCTCAAGAACCACCCTGAGTTCAACGAGCGGTGGTTGCAAAACAAGATTGCGGACGATCCATCGCTGCTCGGCCTCGGCGACCTGGTTTTGAAGGACCGTGAGCGCCTCCATCCGAAAGCCGGCCGACTCGATCTCCTGTTGCAGGATGCAGAGGCGAATCGTCGCTACGAGGTCGAGATCCAGCTAGGTGCCACAGATGAATCGCACATCGTGCGTACCATCGAGTATTGGGACATCGAGCGCAAGCGCTACCCGCAGTACGACCACACGGCAGTGATTGTGGCGGAGGACATCACCGGTCGGTTTTCTAATGTGATTGGTCTGTTCAATGGGGCGATTCCGTTGATCGCGTTACAGCTCAGCGCCCTGAAGGTTGGCGCGAATGTGTCATTGGTCTTCACAAAAGTCCTGGATGAGCTGCGCTTAGGACCCGCGGACGAAGACGAGGAGGTTCAAGCTGTCACCGACCGCGCCTACTGGGAGAAGAGGGCTGCGAAAGGCACCCTCGAGATGGCCGACCAGCTGCTCGCAGCCCTGAAGGAATTCGACCCTAACCTCGAACCGAAGTACAACAAGTTTTACATCGGCTTGGCAACAGACGGGGAGCCTACCAACTTCGTGATCTTCCGCCCGAAGAAGGACTGGCTCCGCGTGGAGCCACGCATGGAGAAGACGGACGACCTCGACGCAAGAATTGAAACAGCCGGGCTGGACGTCATGGACTATGATGCTCGGTGGCGCCGTTATCGCATCCGAGTTACCAAGGATGATTTCAAGAAACAAGAGTCTGTGCTCCGCGAGCTGCTACGCGAAGCTTGGCAGGAGGCCGGAGGCTAGCGGCGTCACAACTGCTTGAAGCTGACGGGAGGGCGCCCGGTTCCACCTCGCTCCATTGGAAGTGCTGACCCACCTTGCTTGCTTGACGTTACCGAAACGCCAGACGGCCCAAGAACTCGCCTTATCGCCATCTAACGCCACGAAATGCCTGGGCGTGTGTTCATTGCACTAGATGGCTCTGAAGCGCAGTTTGGACGCCAATGCTCGACCAGCAAAACTCAGACAGGGCTCCCAAGGGGAGCTAACGCGGGAGTGCTATGAAGACTGAGCCTGAAAGTGTCGAACAGATCCCGCTTTCGGCAGTCGCGGTGGCGGGCAACATACGTACTTCATTCGATGACGAAAAGCTGAAGGAACTTGCGGACAGCATCCGCGAGCGAGGGGTTCTCCACCCGATTGTCTTAAGGCGCAAGGGCCAGAAGCTGGAACTCATCGCAGGTGAGCGGCGATTGCGCGCCGCCAAGATGGTCGGGCTCAAGACAATCCCGGCCATTGTGCGAGAGGCTGACGACGCCGAGGTCGCTTACGACCGAATCATCGAGAATCTGCAGCGAGAAGATCTGACAGATGAAGACCAGTACCGTGCTCTCAAGACCCTGCGCGATAGGGGGCTAACGGTCGCCAGGATCTCCAAGATGACCGGCCTGTCATCCACAACCATTCAGCGTGTCCTTGTCCTCGAGACCCTCAAGCCGTCGATACGAAAGCGCGACGACGTTAGCTCTTACGCAAAGGCTTTCATTGCGCGTGCGCCTGCTCACATTCAGGACGATTTGGCGGAACGCGTAGCAGCCGGAGCGATAAGCAGCAAGCAGCTAGGACACGAAGTGATGCCTGCGATCACCGAAGCGATCGAGGACGAGCTGTTCTCGGAGACCGAAAAAAAGCACGTGATTCAAAGGATCGCCCGAGAGTCTAGTACAGATCGTCCTGCACGATCAATTGTTTGGCAGGAGCGGGGTCGGAAACAACTTCAGCGGGACGGCATTGATGTCCAAGTGGCGTCCAAACAGATACTGAAGGAAATGCTTGATCTTAGTCAGAGGTACCAGGATAAGTTGCTGGCCTTGTACGCGACGCGCTTCGATCACCTCGACCCCGGTCTCGTCATAGGCCTGTTCAACCTCTTCAAACGAATTCATGACATCTTGGGAGATATTTTGACCAAGGCCGAAGCCGCGAGGAAACGCCAGTGACCGCAATCCAGAAGGTACCAACCGCGCTTCTGCAGGAACTAGCAGGCGCGGCTGTCCAGGTACAGAGGAACGCTGGGGCTATATATGCGTTGCTTGATCGGAAGGCCTGCCCGGTGAAGGTCGCAGACATACAGAAGGAGCTGGGGATCGGACCTGGAGAGTACAAGAGTGCCCGTCAGCTGCTTCAGGGCACATCGGCAGAGGTCTACATAACCCAAGACGGGCTGGTCCTGAAGAAATACCTGTCTACCGATGAGCAGAGGTACTGGCATCTAGCCTGGAGCCTGGGACTCCTTGAGGTCTCCGGCGAGCAACTTGTAATGGACGAGGATCTGTTACAGAAGGTCCCAGCGGCGCTAGCGATGCTGATCAAGGATGGGAAGCTACGACAGCATGACCGGCTGAGTAGGCTGCGCACGAAAGCGCAAAAGACCATCGGAACCCTCGCGAAAGTCGTAAACATGTATCGCCAGGTGGATCGTGCACTCGGAATTGCCTTGCTACCGAAGGTCACGGGCAAGGACTGGGATGACGCGTTGGGAGAGATCAAGAAGCAACTGAAGAGTCTGCCACCGGCACCTTAGGGGCCTGCAACTCCGCGATCGGGCTCGACTTAGCACAGGCCGTAGCGTCGCCAGGTCATTGTCGCGCTTGAACTTCCGACCCGTCGTCCTCTAGCGTCCACGATAACATCCTCGCAGTTTTCCTCCCAGCCAGCGCCTCCTCCAGTGGAGAGGGGCCATCTTCCCGAAACTGCGCTAGGTCGCGCGCAACGAGCTCGGAATGACGGATCTCAATCCACGACCGCCGCTCGTCACGCCCATTCATGTAAGCAGCCTCTCCGGTAGGGTTCTCCCAACAGCATCAGCTACTCGACCGAAGCCACAACGATTCCTAAACGGGGAAGTTCATGACTGGTACCGGATCGTTCTCGGTTTCACCGATCATCTGGTCGCAGATTTGCTGAACGAGTTTGACGTGAAGCCCGGTGGGATGGTGCTCGATCCATTCTGCGGAACCGGAACCACGCTGATCGAGTGCATGAAGAGACAGGTCCGGAGCGTTGGAATTGATGCGAACCCCTCTAGTGTGTTTGCTGCCCGAGTCAAGACTAATTGGCTCATTCGTGGAGAGAGGCTTCTCGAATTGCTCGACGATGTCTGGCACTTGACCAGCAGACGCTTTCTACGACGGAAAGCGGTCTATAAGCTCGACCAGACCTATGAGTATCTCGATAACTCCGGAATGATTAGGCGCGGTTGGATTTCACGTAAACCCCTTCGAAAAGCGATTGCGATCAAGAGCTCCATCGGCGCGCTCCAGACAACGCGTGCCTACAAGGACGCCCTTACCCTCAGCCTCATTGCTGAGGTTGTGGGTAGGTCTTCGAACGTCAAGTTCGGTCCAGAGCTGTATTGCGGGCCTCGAAAGAAAGATGCTGATGTCTTCGACGGCTTCGGCGAGCGAGTGCGCGCGATGGCAAAAGATCTCGATACAGTCGCTCTACAACCTCGTGCATTGGCGACCGTTCTTGAAGGCGACGCTCGCGATGCAACTTCAGCCCTTGAGGCAGCCGGGGCATCCGGGCCCTACTGTGCGCTAATATGCTCCCCGCCTTACCCTGCTGAACACGACTACACTAGAAACTCCAGACTCGAGCTCGCTTTTCTGGAGGTAGTTACGGATCTAGAATCACTGCGGGGACACAAGAGGCGGCAGCTGCGCTCACATACGAAGGGCATCTACAAGGGAGACAACGATTCACGGCACGTAGCCGACGACCCCGCCGTTGAGAGGATTGCCAAAGAAATCGAGGTGAACGTGGCCGACAAAACCCACGGTTTTGCCAAGCTGTATTCCAAGGTGGTTAGGGAGTACTTCGGCGGGATGAAGCGACATCTACTCAGTGTGGCGCGCGTGCTTTCTCCTGGTGCCAATTGTGCGTACGTCCTAGGAGATCAGTCCGCATACGCGGGCGTTCACATTCCCACCGCCGAACTGCTTGCGCAGGTTGCCGGGGAGTGTGGGTATCAAGTGGTCGGTATCCGTCCCTGGAGGGCGCGTTGGTCGACGACAACCTCGAAGAAGATTCAAGAGAACATCCTGCTCCTTAAGAGGGTCTGAGGCTGTGGCCAAGATCAAGGTTCACGAGAAGGCTCTCGCACACCTCAGCAGAGGGCTGTATCGCAGCCCAGCAAGCGCCCTTCGCGAGCTGGTTAGCAACGCATGGGATGCGAGCGCGACGACGGTTCGGGTAGATACGGGGGCACCGAATTTCACGCAGTTGTCCGTTCAGGACAACGGCAAGGGGTTCACCGAGGCTGAGTTCATTGAACTGATGGAAGGTGGAATTGGTAACAGCGAGAAACGCTCCGACGCTGCCGTGCTTGTTAATGGCCGTCCGGTAATTGGTCGTCTCGGGATCGGGATGCTAGGCATTGCTCAGATTACCGGAAGCTTCACAATCACTTCGAAGACACACGATGGCAAAGGCTTCAGAGCTCGAATTGACCTATACGACTTGATGCGACCAAAGCTTGATAGAGACGACCAGCAGGTTGTCAGAGACCTTGATGCGGCCGATGGCGTACGAGAGGTCGATGTGGGCGAGTACGAGATTCTAAAAGACTTCGACCCATCTCCGTACAAGGTTGGTACGACAATTCTGACCAACGACTTGCATCCCGCTTTCGTGCAATCCTTTCGGGAGACTTACCGCGAACCCCCTCGTGATTGGGCAGCCTTCATCGAGGAGTCCACAAAGCTCGAACCGATTCAGGCGGCGGGCGATTACTGGCGCCTCCTTTGGGAGCTAGGTGCGGCCTGCCCGGTGGCGTATGTGGGCCCCACTGCTCTTCCCAACCGACTAATCGCTGAGGATCAACACAGGTTGGAGGCGTTCGATTTCAAGGTGTTGGTGGACAGCATCGAGCTCAAGAGGCCAGTACATCTAGCCGGCCACAAGGGTGGCTATACCACCCTCCGTATCGACGACACGCGACAAAAGGTGTTCGGGCGAGAGGTCGCTTTTCATGGCTACATCGCCGTTCAGGAAGGAAAACAAATAACACCGGACGAACTGCGCGGCATAATGATCCGCATCAGAGAGGTAGGTATTGGACTCTACGACAGGTCCCTCTTGGACTACCGCTCCAACGAGGGACCCCGTAGCCGATGGATCACTGGTGAGATTTACGTTGACGAGGGGCTCGAGGACGCACTCAACATCGACCGGGACAGTTTCAACCGCTTTCACCCGGAGTTCCGGCTCATCCAAAAGCATGTGCATGAAGCCTTGCAGAAGGATGTTTTCCCGCGAGTCTACAAACAGATCGACGTTCGATCGAACGCCAGGCGGGACGAGCGTGAAGCCGCACGCACCAAGGCCATTCGCGCAGTCCTTGCCGAGGACGGCGAGGCCGAGGTCAAAGTCCGCAAGGCAAACGACCTCACGGCAGAGGAGGTGATGGAGAAGACAATTGTTCAGCAGTCGGGTAAGGTGATTGAAGTCTCCTTACCTCCCCCGGAAGCCATGCCGACGAAGAAGCCACACCAGTTGCTCGCCATAGCGCTTCTTGCGATCTACGATGTAACTCAGAGGGCTACTAGTCCCCGCGAACGTCGCCGCGCATTCATTGAGCGCCTGTTGTCGCTCCTGGCAAAATGGTAGCGGGATGAGTGGCCCGGACTTCGTGTACAGTCGCTGCCCGATGAAGCATCACGTGCGGACTCAGGCATGGCTGCCGCTGTGCCGGAGACGACTCGGTGCCATCCGGGAGGGGCGCCAGGAAAGGCACCTCAGGAGACTTAGGTATTTCACGTTTTGCGCTGTAGAGGCAGTTGATGTTCTGATGCTCGACGTGGCCAGAGTAATACGTCCTTCCAACAATGGGCAGTTTGACACAGTCTTCTTTTTCACACGCAGCGATGAATCGGTCGGCGAGACGCGAAACAATATCCCTGGCGCAATTGGATTCCCGGGCAGCTTTGTTGACATCGTTCTAACGCCGGACGATGGCGAGGACATCAACACAGCTCTCGCCGCTTTGGAAAGCCCCTTGGAGCTGGAAAACATTGCCCAGACCCGCGAACGCATGCTTAAGCTTGGCATTCGCCGCGACTATCGACGTTCGTTCCCTTTCGATGTGATCAATCTGGATCTCGAAGGCTATCTCTTCCGACCGACAGAGAAGATCCCGGGTGACTTGGTTAGGGCGCTTAGGAAAGTGTTCGAGTGGCAGCAGAAGCCGCTTGTTATTCCCGACAGGCCCGACGAGTATCTCGACGGTTTCGGCCTGATGTTTACGACAAGACTGGGACCACACGAATTGAGCGGCGAGTTCCTGAACATGCTGCGAGAAAGCCTTGAGCAGAATCTCGCTGGCGACGCTGAACTACAACCACGCCTCGTCGCCCGAACAGGTGTTGGACACATTGGGACTCTGCTAGACCAGGATTTCGAAGCATTCTTCAAGCTTTCGGCTCCCAAGATCATCCTGCAGCTCCTGATGGCGACCGACTGGTACGTTGACCCCGCGCATGGGATTGCGATATACGAGTTCCAGCGAACGCCAGAGGGGGTTGAACCTTACAAGATGCTCCACGTTGTGATGGATGTGAAGCGACATAATCCCCCGGTGCATGAGCGCGCGCCTGGCCAGGCCTCACCATCAGCGGCGCAGGCGTATCCTTTGGTCGTTCGTCAACTCTTTGAGCGGCCAGAGACAGTCATCACCATGGAGAACATCGACCGGGCCGCGATGGAGGCCGATCTGGACCGCATCGAGGCGCGAAGGAGGAAGTACGCTGCAGAGATCTGATGGCTGTAGAGACCTGATAATGCAAGAGAAAAATCAATAGTGCAGAGTCGTGGGATTGAAGGGCGTCTCCACCGGGGGGCTTCGCTCCTAGATAGACGGACGCGAGCGCAAAAGATATAGTTCGCGGTTTGATTCTCCTTCAACCGGTGCGAACACAAACATGAAGGAGCTTCTCTGTAACGCAATCGCCAAACGCAACCTTCTCTCGTTTACCTACGATGACTTCTTGCGTGTCGTCGAACCCCACCTGTGCGGCCAAAATGGTGCGGGGCACGATATACTTGCGGCCTGGCTTGTCGGTGGGTACAGCAAGTCTGATCCAAAGCCAGGATGGCGGACTTATCTATTAAGCGAGATGCGAAACGTACAGGTTCTTGACGCCACGTTTCAACGTCCGCGACCCAGCTTCAATTCCCGCGACGCGCGAATCGCGCGAACCTATTGCATGCTTGAAGTACCCCCGCCGGTCTCTCAGGACTGAGTTCTCCCGACGCCGCTAATCCTGAGGGCGCTCTTGGGTCATGGATCTACTAGCGTGGGTAAACGAGCGTACCGTTGCGTTCAACGAAGTCCACCGGGATCTTTGGATTGTTGATATCCTTGCCTCCCTCGTCGTGCCACTTCCTTTCCCACTTGGTGAAGTATTCTTCCAAGGCCGCGGGAGGCATGGCGTAGACCCGCTCGATCTCGATCCCCCGATAGGTGGCAAAGATCCAGTCAACCCCGCGGTACTTCTCGATGATCGTCGGATTCAGGTGGTGATGCGTAGAGAAGCTCTTTGTGAGGAGAATGTTCACTGTCTTCAACTCGTACTCTCGACCTGTCTCATCACGTGCGTCGTTCCCTTCCCTACTTGGAAGGATCTTAAGTCCGGTCAACAGAGCCACCTGCAGGAGTTTACCGCCATTGTCTTGAAATACATCATTGATTCCGTGCTTCGAGGCAAGCTCTTGAAACTCTCGAATGTGGGGGAACAATTCTCCGAGCTTTGCAGCATCGGGGTCCGGCCGAATCACTTGGCCTCCTTGAGGAGGTCACGCAATTCGACTCCGAGAGCGTGTGCGAGGCGCTCCATGTTGTCGATCGATATGTTTCGCTCACCCCGCTCCACGGACCCCAGGTAGGTCCGATGCACGCCCGCCCGCTCGGCTAGGGCCTCCTGAGAGAGACCCTTGGCGTGACGTGCTGCGCGTAGATTAGCGGCGAATGCCCGTCTAGCTTTGTGGAGAGGGTCGCCCATTGTTCACTACGGTGCTGGCTTGACGACTATAGGTCTACAGACTTAAAGTCTCGGCGTGACCAAACCATTTAGGTCGATACGAGGTTTAGCCCTTGCTTAGCCGCCCGCCCGTCTATCGCACAAAGCTCGGCGCAGCCTACTGCGGCGACTCTTTGGACCTTCTGGCGGAGCTTTCGGATAGCAGCGTGAACCTTGTAATGACGAGCCCGCCCTTCGCGCTCCAGCGCCAGAAGGACTACGGTAATCCGGATCAAGATGAATACGTCGATTGGCTCGCCAAATTCGGTCGCCTGGTCCAAACCAAGCTCAGAGATGACGGCAGTTTCGTACTAGACCTCGGAGGGGCATACCGAAAGGGAGTTCCCACACGAAGCCTATACAATTTCCACGTGCTGCTGAGGTTCTGTGAGCAGTTGGGGTTCTTCCTTGCTGAAGACTTCTACTGGTTCAACCCATCCAAGCTCCCGAGCCCCATCGAGTGGGTCAACAAACGGAAATTGCGGGCGAAGGACTCTGTCAATACGGTATGGTGGTTCAGCAAGACTGAGTGGCCCAAGGCAAACGTCAGCCGTGTCCTCACCGAGTACAGCGACAGGATGAGGCGCCTCCTGGCGGACCCAGCTGGCTTCTATTCTCCCAAGAAGCGTCCGTCAGGTCACGATATCAGCGCGGGTTTTGGGACTGACAATGGGGGCGCAATTCCGTCAAACCTCTTGAGTATCCCGAATTCGGAGTCGAACAGTTCGTACCTGGCGGCGTGCAAGACCCTAAACATTCAGGCGCACCCCGCTCGCTTCCCACCGAAGCTCCCAGAGTTCTTCATCCGGTTTCTGACGGAGCCCAACGACATCGTCGTGGACATCTTCGCAGGCTCCAACACTACTGGAATGGTCGCAGAGGCCGAGGGGCGCAGGTGGTTGGCTCTTGATCAAGAACTCGAGTACCTAGCGTCTTCTGTGTTCCGTTTTCTCCCAGCGACTGCCGGGCCAGAGGTGCTTGAAAAGACGTACCGACAACTACTGGCGGGTGAGCATTTGGATCTTGCGCAGTTGGAGAGTCAGCCGGAGCTCTTCGGTGGGTAAGGCCGTTTGGTCCGTGTGCGCGAGGTCTCGCCTCAAAGGAAAACCGGGTGGTTTTGGCTACCGCTTGCGACGAGTCCTCAGATGCGCCATCGCCTTCTCGGTCAGCGATGCAGCCAGATTGGCGAAACCCAGCTCGAGATCCGGTTCCGCGTAACGGCCCTTGAGGCCACCATCACTGCTTGACAGCAGGAAACAAGCGGCGTCATACAGTCTCTCGCGCACGAGCTTCTTGCAAAGCAGACGATAGCGCTCGGCGTAGGACGCTCCCCGAAACTCCTCCCGGACCTTGAAATGCGACTCCGATACTTTCACTGGGGTCGTGGAGCCCTTGGTTTCCTCAAGGAGCATCAAGTACCCGAGCCAGGGGCGGGGCGACTTGGTGAAGGCACCCTCCCGATAGGCAGTCCAGAAGTCGGTGGCGTTCCCTACCGCTTCTTCCGTCCGGTTGTTGTAGTTGTTACCGAACGACGGCCCAACCTGAGATTTCAACTCGAGTGACGCGAGCAGTTGTCCGTCTGCAACCACGAGCAAGTCCCACTCCTTCGTGGGGCGGAAGAAGCCCGGCAGTTCGATTCGCTGTTTACGGTAGATGATTGAATCTGGGATGCCGGCATCGGCGAGCAGGTCCGCGAGCAGCTGGATGAACCCGTCCATCTGCGCGCCGCCCGTAACCGCGCTACGCGCTCCTCGGTCACGGTCACCTACGGCCGACCCCTGCGTTTTCGACTGTTGATCCCTTGTTTTCCAGAAATGCGATACGGCCGCTGAGACCCTCTTTTCGAGGTTCTTCATCAAGAGTGAGCGGACGTCCGCGAAGGAGGCTTGTCAAGTTTGAGCGAAACCGCGCCAAAGATGTCGGCCGCGGCCTCGGTGAGACGCTCGGAGGCAAGGTCGAAGTAGTGAGCGTCTACCTCAACTCCGACGCTGTGCCTCCCCCAACGAGCCGCCGCAAGGTTGGTCGTCCCGGTTCCCATGAATGGGTCCAAGACGATATCGCCCACAAAGCTGAACATTCTAACCAGCCGCTCCGCCAGCTCGAGGGGGAACGGGGCCGGGTGCTGTCTCGTCGAAGCCCCGGTAAGACCGCTCCAGATCTGCTGGAACCATTTCTGGTGGTTCTCGGCCGAGAGGACGCTCAGCACGCGAGTAGCCTCGGAAGGGCTTCTGTACCCACCGGGCTTCCGCTCCATCAGAATGAACTCGATGTCGTTCTTTACGACGGCATTGGGCTCATAAGGCTTCCCGAGGAAGCCTGAGCCCCCATTCTCGACCTCGTATGCGGCGTTGGCAATCTTGTGCCAGATGATCGGCGCGAGATTATCGAACCCAATGGGGCGGCAGTGCTCCTGAATAGACGCGTGCAGCGGCACGACCGTATGACGCCCGTCGTTCTTGCGTCGAGAAAGACATACGTCACCAACAACGCAGATCAGGCGTCCCCCAGGTACCAGCGCGTCGAAGCATTGCCGCCAGACCCGATCCAGCTCCGAAAGGAAGGCCTCGTAATCTGCCACGAACCCCAGCTGTCCATCCGTACGCCGGTACTCCTTCAACGTCCAATAGGGCGGCGAGGTGAGTACAAGATGGACGCTGTCGCGCTTCAGGAAACTCATTGCGCGGGCATCGTGAAGGTGCAAGGCGTGATGAGTTGGAATCCGCCGAACCGCGTCATCGACAAGGGCCGTAAGTTTAGGGTCCCTCGCAATTCGTGGTAGGTCGGTCTGCGGGTTCCGCAATGCCTTGAGTTCGGACGGCACATAGTCGCCAAGATCAGGCGGCGCCGTTGAGGTCATACTCCCCCGCTCCTTGGAGCTTGCTGACTCCTGCTTTGGTTTCTTGCCAGCTCTGACCGGAGAAGGAGAGTTACCCACCTATGCGGCCTCTTTGTCATCGTTTCGACGCGGCCGGCGGCAGGAAAACGCGCGGGACCGCAAGATCAGTACAAGCCAATATACAGCGCTCCCGGCCATGTTAGCCTGGTGCAAGCCCCACGAAAACAGCTATAAAGAGCCTACGAAAACGCCTGGCAAAACCGCTGGTAGAGCCGTGGGAAAAGCCGTGGAAAACGCCGTGCGGGACCCGTGACCGGCACCGCAACCTTACCGCATGCGGTCTAGACCGCCAATCGACGGTGAACGGACGAAAGGGGACTTTCGAGCGACAATACGTCGTTTCAAGGTCTCTCGGTCCTTGACTCACCGAGATTGATGGAGCTATAAGTTCATCGGGTGGCACAGTTGCCTTGAAGTCGATTTAGTCCGAAGAGAGCGAAGGGCGAGAAGAGACACCGCGCGCGCTCTCAAGGGACCCTCCAGGGAGGCGAACGCTCTCGAGAGAGGTCTTTTGAGGGCGCGCGTTTTTTTGCGCGCCAAACCGGCGTATCCGGTGAGGCTCTATGAACAGGGAAGACTTCGTCCGACGCTGGCGCGGGCGCCGCGACGAGCTGGCTCGACTCGGAGCCCAAGTTGAGGGCGCTAAGCTCTGCGACGAGGTCCTGGCCGATTTCGACGCCGTGACCAAAGCTGAGGATGAGGCTCTACTGGGCCTCCAGGACGCGACCGTCCGGTCGGGATACTCCAGCGACCATCTCCGCCGTCTGCATCGGCTTGGAAAGCTGCCCGCTCGCCGAGACGGCCGGCGCCTCTTCTTCCGGGCAGGAGATCTGCCCAAGAAACCAACCGTCGTTGACGCCCGGCCCGTCCGGGCGTACGATCCCGTTGCCGATGCTCGGCGGGTCGCCACCCGGACCTCATCAGGAGGTTCGAATGACTGAACGGCGACTCCCAATTCCGGAACGCCCCTGGCACAAGAGCAAGAGCGGCCGCTGGTCCCTCTCGCTCGGCGTCAGGGGGCTGAAAGTTCGGGTCCAGCAGCGCAGGCCAGGCGGCACGTTTCAGCGGGTGTTTCGGGTAGGCCGACGCGTCTCATATGCGTCACTCCACACCACCGATCGCCCGGAAGCGCGCCGGCTCGCGATCGAGTTCATTCGCGAGCTCGAGAAGGGCAAGAAGATCAACCTGGCCGAACCGCTGACGCTCGAAAAACTGTGGGACCGTTACCAGCAGGAGGCGTCGAGTTACCGCGGAAACCTGGAACGGACGCGGAAGCAGAAGCAGACCGATGTCCGGCTACTGATTGCGGGCCTCGGTGCCACGAAGCGGGTAGAGCACCTGACCAAGAACGACGTGGAGCGGTACGTCGCGATGCGTCGGACTGGTCATGGATGGCCGGACGGTCGCGAGACCATACCGGTGCGAGGCCGGACGATCCAAGGCGAGATCAAGCAGCTGCGCCAGATGATCTACTGGGCCATGAGCGAGCGGTTGCCGGACGGCTCTTGGTTGCTCGAGAACAACCCGCTTCGCGGCGTGAAGTTGCCAAAGGAAGAAGACCCGCGCCGGCCGGTCGCGACATATGACCGGTTCCTGAAGCTCAGGGAAGCCGTCCAGAAAATGGCGGCAACGGCGCCGCAAAAGCGCGGGCGCGAGCGTTGGAAGCGCTGGGAAATGGCGCTCGTGCTGGCGGAAGCGACCGGGGCGCGCATCGGGGCAATCAGCGGTCTCCGTTGGTCGGACATCAGTTTCGACCCGCCTGAAATCAAGTTCAAGGCGGAGTTCGACAAGCGGGGCCGTGATCGAGTGGTTCCCATCCCTGAGGCGTTGGCCGAGGAGCTGCGAGGCTTCAAGGTCAAGTTCGCCGCTGTTGGCGACGGGTGGCTGTTCCCGTGCGCCGACAAGGACGAGCACTGGCCGCGGGAGATCTTCGGCGAGATGTACGACCGCGTGGAGCGGCACGCGGGTATGCCGCATCTGAAGGGCGGTCGCTTCCATCCGTTCAGGAGAAAGTGGGCCACCGAGCGGAAGAACATGTCGCTCGTGGACGTGATGGCGGCCGGCGGGTGGCGCGACGCGCAGACATTGCATAGCTGCTACCAGTTGGCGACGACGGACGGGATGCTCGAAGTGATGAGCACGCCCGTGAAGCTCAGGGACAGGAAAGTCAGCGCGGCAAAGGTAGCAGGGTAGCGGGTTACGGGAGGGGCAGCAGCGTGAACGCCTGTGAAACGCTTGTAAGCCCCAAAAACACGAGAAGCGCGACACGCTTTATCCGCGCATCGCGCTTCGAGTTGCCCCTCCTGGGATCGAACCAGGACTCTCCTGATCCAGAGTCAGGCGTGTTGCCAGTTACACCAAGGGGCATCGGTTATGGAGCTGAGGGGGCTCGAACCCCTGACCTCCTGGGTGCGATCCAGGCGCTCTCCCAGCTGAGCTACAGCCCCGAAGGGAGTTGAAGCTAAACTCGCCGGGGGACCGGTTCAAGCGTATCTCTAGTATCAGTACCAGACAAATCTCCCGGAGGCAACAGATGCGCTTCCTCATCGTCTTCACGCTCCTTGGTCCGGGCGTTCTCCCCCTCCCCCTCCCCCTCCCCCTCACCGCCCAGGAGCCGTGGACCGCCAATGTCCCGCGGCGCGGCGTCGCGCTCGACTTCCTGCGGCCGAAGTTCCAGGGCGGCGGAACGTCGCTCACCAGCTTCGCCGTGTTCCTGTCCGGGCGCG
>WNGF01002886.1_pt1 | contig 23747 bp, 21 predicted proteins | sample 5400641 | NCBI WGS metagenome assembly WNGF01 (sample SAMN13153371, study PRJNA577476) | soil metagenome | isolation source: 80 cm soil or saprolite under grassland replicate 2 | place: USA:California | collected 2016-06-15 | reverse complement strand
CTGACGATCACCACTGTTTATCTTCAACACGTGGCGTATGCTGATTTCCCTAGAAAAACAAGTCTAGTGATTGCTGGTGATTACTCTTGTTCACAATGGATGCGTGATAGCCGGAGATCGACAGCACGTGGGCGAGGCTCGAAATGTACATGGCGTCGTTGACCGGCCCGGAGATGGCGTCGCGGGTTCCGGTCAACAGCGCCGAGGCGATCGCCGCCTTGTCGCCCGGAAGCGCGGCGCGGATGCGCTGGTCGATCGCATCGCGCATGCTCTGGATGAACGCGGCGTAACGCACCCAGAACGCCGGGTGGGTTTTCGGCTCGCTCGCCTTGATCTCGCCGCTGACGAAGCCGGTGGCGCCGATGCCCTGGAAATACAGGTCGCGCGAGAAATCGTAGCTGCCGGGTTTGAGCGGCGCGAGCGGCGGACGGAGCCGCGCCTTGAGCTCGACGAACTGGCCTACCGTCGGCGCCGTGCCCTTGCGCACGGAGAGCCGAACCCGCCCGGGCGCCGCATCGAGCCGCCGGCCTTCGATCGCCTCGACGCGGATCACGATGCGATCGGTGCGCTCGCGCGATTCCCGCACTTCGATCCAGCCGGTGATCGCCGCGCTCGGCACCGCATGCCGCAGCACCGGATGATCGATCCAATGCGTCTTGACCGTCGCGGTCGCAAAGCCGGCCGCGGCGGCGGCAAACCCCAGCATGATTGGAAGCCCGACCGGTTTTGCGCGCAGCGCGATCGTGGCGCCGGCGAGCGCAAATACGAGCAGGATCGGAGCCCACAGCAGCGGCTCGCGCGGCGCGGTGAAATACAGCACGATGCCGGCGCCGAACGCGATCGGCAGCCACGGCACGAGCCGGCCCGGCGCGACCTCGGCGAGCGCCCAATGATAGGCGCGCTCGAAGAGCTCGCCGGCAAAGCCGCTGAGATCCCACGGCGCGCGTCCTCGCGCGCCCGCCGCGACCGGCCAAGTGCCTGCCCCCGCCCTGCCCCGCTGCGCCATCGCGGCGTCCCAAATCGTCGGCCCATGAAGGCCGAACGAACTACTCCGCGCATGCGCCCGTCAAAGGCGATGCGCCCAGGATGTCTCCGCCGCGCCCCCATGCTACACGAGGCCCGCGCCGGATGCGCGAGAATCCAGTGCAATTGTCGTGAAGAGCCGGGGAGCGGGAGATGGCGAAAATCTTGCTGGTGCAGGGCGCCAATTTGACATTCCTCGGGCGGCGCGAGCCCGCGATCTACGGCACCACGACGGCTGCCGAGCTCGACGCGATGCTGCAGCGTCACGCCGCGGAGCGCGGCTACGGGCTCGAGATTTTCTACAGCAACATCGAGGGCGAGGCGATCAACCGCATTTATCGCGCCGTCGACGAAAAGTTCGACGGCCTGGTGATGAATCCGGCGGGATTCACCTACGCCGGTTTCGCGTTGAAGGATTGCATCAAGGGCGCCGCCCTGCCGTATGTCGAGGTGCACATCAGCAACATCGCCAAGCGCAACATCCACTGCGTGCTCTCGGACGCGGCGGAGGGCTTGATCACCGGCTTCGGCATGCACTCCTACATTCTCGGCCTCGAGGCGATGCTGGAGATTTTACGGACACGGCAGAAATCCGTAAGGCCATAAGATCGAGCCGGCGCGCTCGGCGACTCCGGGCGGATCATCCCCCGCCGCTCACCTTGGCCCACGTGTCGCGCAGGGAGACGGTGCGGTTGAACACCGGCCTGCCCGGTCGCGATTCCGTGTCGCGGACGAAATAGCCCTGTCGCTCGAACTGCACCGGATCGGCAAGATCGTCGAGGGCGAGCGCCGGTTCGAGCTTGGCGTCGGGGAGTACTTCGAGCGAATTCGGATTGAGATCGGCCGCGAACTCCGCGGCGCTCGGATCCGGTTTCGTGAACAGCGGATTGTAGAGCCGCAGTTCGGCCGAGACGGCATCCGCGGCCGATACCCAGTGCATCGTCGCCTTGACCTTGCGGCCATCGGGCGCGTTGCCCCCCTTGGTTGCCGGATCATAGCTGCAGCGCAGCTCGATCGGCTCGCCGGCGGCGTTCTTCACCACGTCGCGGCAGGTGACGAAGTAGGCGTAGCGCAGGCGGACCTCGGCCCCCGGCGAGAGGCGAAAGAATTTTTTCGCAGGATGCTCCATGAAGTCGTCCCGCTCGATGTAGAGCTCGCGCCCGAACCGGATCCGCCGCGTGCCCGCGCCTTGCTCGTCCGGATGGTTGACGGCCTCGAGCTCCTCGCTTTGTCCCTGCGGATAGTTCTCGATGACGATCTTGAGCGGGCGGAGCACCGCCATCCGCCGCAGCGCGGTCCGATTGAGGACCTCGCGCACCGCGTGCTCGAACATCGCCGCGTCGACGAGGCTGTTCGCCTTGGCGACCCCGATCCGCTTCACGAACTCGCGAATGGCGGCCGGCGGCACCCCGCGGCGGCGCAGGCCGGCGATCGTCGGCATCCGCGGATCGTCCCAGCCGGCCACGTGGCCGCCGCGCACGAGCTCGGTGAGCACGCGCTTCGACAGCAGCGTGTATGTCATGTTGAGCCGCGCGAATTCGTACTGCCGCGGCCGCGACGGAACCGGCAGGTTCTCGAGGAACCAGTCGTAAAGCGGCCGATGGTCCTCGAACTCCAGCGTGCAGATCGAATGGGTGACGCCTTCGATCGCATCGGACTGGCCGTGCGCGAAGTCGTAGCTCGGGTAGATGTGCCATTTCGTTCCGGTGCGAGGATGCGGTGCGTTGAGGATGCGGTAGAGCACCGGGTCGCGCAGGTTGATGTTGCCCGCCGCCATGTCGATCTTCGCGCGGAGCACGCGCGCGCCGTTGGGGAATTCGCCCGCGCGCATGCGGCGGAACAGGTCGAAGTTCTCCTCGACGCTGCGGTCGCGGAACGGGCTGTTGTTGCCGGGCTCGGTCAGGGTGCCCCGGTTCGCCCGGATTTCATCCTGCGACTGGTCGTCGACATAGGCCTTTGCGTCGCGGATCAGGCATTCCGCCCATTGGTAGAGCTGCTCGAAATAATCGGACGCGTGGTAGAGGTGCTTGCCCCAGTCGTAGCCGAGCCAGCGGACATCGCGCTTGATCGCGTCGATATATTCCTGCTCCTCCTTGGTCGGATTGGTGTCGTCGAACCGCAGATGGCAGCGGCCGCCGAACTCTTCGGCGATGCCGAAATTGAGCGCGATGGACTTGGCGTGACCGATGTGCAGGTAGCCGTTCGGCTCCGGCGGGAACCGGGTCACGACGTGGGTGTGCCGCTTCGCGGCGAGATCGGCCACGACGATGTCGCGGATGAAATCGCGTCCGGCTTCCGTGAAGGTTTCGCTCGCCGTCATGCCGATCCGTGTTGTGCTGCGCCGTGGCAGCGCCTATCTGCCAGTTTCACGGCCGCGCGTCGAGACGGCACGCCTTTATTGCGCGCGCGCAGCTTTGCCCTTGGTACGAGCCGTGGTACATCGCCCGACGTCGTCGTTGCCCGTCGCCGGTCCTGCCCGTCCACATGAGTGAAACCATCGTCACGCGCTTCGCTCCCTCTCCGACCGGCTTTCTGCACATCGGCGGTGCGCGCACGGCGCTGTTCAATTGGCTCTATGCGCGCGGCCGCGGCGGCAAGATGCTGCTGCGCATCGAGGACACCGACCGCGAGCGCTCGACGCAGGCCGCAATCGCGGCGATCCTCGACGGCCTCTCCTGGCTCGAGCTCGACTGGGACGGTGACGCCATCTCGCAATTCTCCCGCGCCGCGCGCCATCGCGAGGCCGCGGAACAACTGCTCGCCGCCGGCAAAGCCTATTACTGTTACGCTAGTCCGGAGGAACTCGCGGAAATGCGCGAAGCCGCGCGGCGCGAAGGCCGCGCCAAGCTCTACGACGGCCGTTGGCGCGACCGCAATCCGACCGAGGCCCCGCCGGGCGTCAAGCCGGTCATCCGCCTCAGGGCGCCGAGCGAGGGCGAGACCATCATCGAGGATCAGGTCCAGGGCCGCGTGGTCTGGCAGAACAAGGATCTCGACGACCTCGTTCTGCTGCGTTCCGACCAGAACCCGACCTACATGCTCGCGGTCGTGGTCGACGACCACGACATGGGCGTGACCCACATCATCCGCGGCGACGATCATCTGACCAATGCGGCGCGGCAGAAGCAGATCTACGAGGCGCTGGGCTGGCCGGTGCCGGTGATGGCCCACGTTCCGCTCCTTCACGGCCCCGACGGCGCCAAGCTCTCCAAGCGCCACGGCGCGCTGGGCATCGATGCCTATCGGGCCATGGGCTATCTGCCGGCCGCCATGCGCAATTACCTCGTCCGGCTCGGCTGGAGCCACGGCGACCAGGAGACTTTTTCGACCGAGGAGATGATGGCCGCGTTCGATCTGCCGCAGATCGGGCGCTCGCCGGCGCGGTTCGATTTTGCCAAGCTCGAAAATCTCAACGGGCACTACATGCGCCAGACCGCAGACGCCGAGCTCCTCGCCGAAATCGAGCGTGTGCTGCCGCATATCGCCGGCGGCGCCGAACTGGCCGCCAAGCTCACCCCGGGGCTGCGGCAAAAGCTCGTGGCCGCGATGCCGGGCCTCAAGGAGCGCGCCAAGACGCTGGTCGAGCTCGTCGATTCCGCCCGCTATCTTTACGCCGAGCGCCCGATCAAGCTCGAGGACAGGGCCGCGGCCCTGCTCACCCCCGACGCCCGCGCGATGATCGCCGACCTCCTGCCCGTGCTCGAAGCGGTCGAGCCGTGGCAGCAGGGAAATCTCGAGGAGGCGGTGCGCGGCTTCGCCGAGCGGCGCGGGCTCAAGCTCGGGAGCGTCGCCCAGCCGCTGCGCGCGGCGCTGACCGGGCGGACGACCTCGCCGGGCATCTTCGACGTGCTGCGCGTGCTCGACAAGCCCGAGAGCCTGGCGCGGCTGCGCGATGCGGCCGTGCACTCGGTCGAGGCCTGATCTTCCATCGAAACATGGGCTTGGCGGCCGCGCCGGCGAACCTTGCGGCGCTGCAGCAAAAAGGCTACCTAACTGTCAGGCCCGACGGAACGGGCCCGGCGGGTTCTTGACGCAAACCTTTGCCGTGCTGTGCGGTTGTCAGCCTGAACCATCTCCATTTCGAGGGCTCGATCATGGACGCGATCACGGGCGCCAATACCAAGAGCGGCACGCTGAACGTCGGCGACAAGACTTGGACGTTCCCGGTCTACGACGGGACGATCGGGCCCTCGGTGGTGGATATCGCCAAGCTTTACGGCACCGCGGGCATGTTCACCTATGACCCGGGTTTCACGTCGACCGCGAGCTGCGAATCCAAGATCACCTATATCGACGGGGACGAGGGCGTCCTGCTCTATCGCGGCTATCCGATCGAGCAGCTGGCCGAGCACGGCGACTTTCTCGAGACCTGTTATCTGCTGCTCTACGGCGAACTGCCCACCGCCGCCCAGAAAAACGATTTCGATTATCGCGTCTCGCGCCACACCATGGTGCACGAGCAGATGAGCCGGTTCTTCCAGGGCTACCGGCGCGACGCACATCCGATGGCGGTGATGGTGGGCACCGTCGGCGCGCTCTCCGCGTTCTATCACGATTCCACCGACATCTCCGATCCGCACCAGCGCATGGTCGCCTCGATCCGGATGATCGCCAAGATGCCGACGATCGCCGCCATGGCGTACAAATATTCGATCGGGCAGCCGTTCATCTATCCGAAGAACGATCTCGACTACGCCACGAATTTCCTGCGGATGTGCTTCGCGGTGCCGTGCGAGGATTACAAGCCGAACCAGGTGCTGGCGCGCGCGATGGACCGCATCTTCATCCTGCACGCCGACCACGAGCAAAACGCCTCGACTTCGACGGTGCGGCTGGCGGGCTCGTCCGGGGCCAATCCGTTCGCGTGCATCGCCGCCGGCATCGCCTGCCTGTGGGGTCCCGCCCACGGCGGCGCCAATGAAGCGGCGCTGAAGATGCTCGCCGAGATCGGCTCGGTCGAGCGCATCCCCGAGTACATCAAGCGCGCCAAGGACAAGGACGATCCGTTCCGGCTGATGGGCTTCGGTCACCGGGTCTACAAGCATTACGATCCGCGCGCGAAGATCATGCAGAAGACCTGCTACGAGGTGCTCAACGAGCTCGGCTACAAGGGCGATCCGCTGCTCGAAGTCGCGCTCGAGCTCGAGCGTATCGCGCTCAACGACGAATATTTCGTCGACAAGAAGCTCTATCCCAACGTCGACTTCTATTCGGGGATCACCCTGAAGGCGATGAGCTTCCCGACCACGATGTTCACGGTGCTGTTCGCGCTCGCCCGCACGGTCGGCTGGATCGCGCAGTGGAAGGAGATGATCGAAGACCCGCACCAGAAGATCGGCCGGCCGCGCCAGCTCTATACCGGGGCGACGCGGCGCGACTATCTGCCGATCTCGCGCCGGAACCACCGGTCATAACGACCGCGGCCGCGCTCTCGTCGTCATTGAGCCTCGGCCTAACGTAGCTCGCGCCGCGCCGCGGCGAGCACGATTTCCGCGGCTCTGCGGCTCGGCTGCGCGGTCGCGATCTCCATGATCCCGTCGAGCCGGCCGAAGGCCTCGAGCTGGCGCCGGCGTTCCGGCCCGTCGGCGAGCAGCGGGACAAGCGCTGCGGCGAGCCGCTCCGGCACGCACTCGTCCTGCAGCAATTCCGGCACGACATTCTCGCCGAGCACGAGATTGGCGAGGATCACCGAGGGAACCCGGATCAGCCGCCGCGCGATCGCCGCCTCCCATCCGGCGACCCGATAGGCCGCGACGGTGGGGACGCCGGCGAGCGCGAGCTCGAGCGTCACCGTCCCGGACGCGGCGAGCGCCGCGCGCGCGATGCGAAACGCCCGCAGCTTTTCTTGCCGGTCTGCGATCACCCTCGGCGCCATGGGCCAAGTTGCGGTCGCGTTCCTGACTTCTTCGGCCAACGCCGGGACCGTCGGCAGCAGCAGCTCGATGTTTCCGGCGTCGCGCCGCACCCGCTCGATCGCCGCCCCGAACGGACCGAGCAGGCGGCGGATTTCCGCAGGCCGGCTCCCGGGCAGCACCAGCACGACGGGCGGATCCGCATTGCGGCGCGAAAGCTCCGCCGCGTCGGGGCGCAGGCGTTTCACCTGCTCGGCGAGCGGATGCCCGACGTAGGTGGTGGGCGGGCCGCCGAGCTTGCGGTGCACGGCCGGCTCGAACGGCAGGATCGCGAGCACATGGTCGACATAGCGGCGCATCGCGCGCGCGCGTCCCGGGCGCCAGGCCCACACCGACGGCGAAACGTAATCGACGATGGGAATGGAGGGCGCTGCGGCGCGCACGCGCCGCGCCACGCGGTGGGTGAAATCCGGGCTGTCGATGATGACGAGGACATCCGGCCGCGCGGCGATAATCGCAGCCGCAGTCTGCCGGATCCGCCGCAGGATTGCAGCGAGCCGTCGCGGGATCGCGGCAAGGCCCAGCGTGGGCAATTCCTCGATCGCAAACAGACTGTCGAGCCCCGCTGCGGCCATGGCCCGCCCGCCGACCCCGGAAAACGCCAAGCCGCCGGGATGCTCCTGGGCCAGCGCCTGCATCAGCGCGGCACCCAGGCGATCACCGGATTCTTCTGCCGCGACGAGAAAGACCGCGAGCCGGCGCGCCGGCGGCGTCTCGCCCGGACTGGCGCTGCTCATTGCCGCTGCGGATCGGGGAGGCCGATCACGAAAATCTTGCCCCGATCGGCCGTGGCGACGACGGCGTCGGGCTGCGCCATGATGGTTCCTCCGGCAACCACGGCAAGGCCGGCAAGACCGGCGCGAATGACGCCGGCGACCGTCTGCGGCCCGATCGAGGGAAGGTCGAGGCGGCGGTCCTGGCCCGGCTTGGGCGCCTTGACGAGCACGCCCACGCCGACCGGATAGCGGATCCGGCCCAGTCTCCTGAGCTCGGCCACGCGCGCGAGCATGGCGTCGGTCCCTTCCGCCGCTTCGACCGCAATCACATGACCGGAGGCGACGACCGCCGCCTGGCCGATGTCGAACGGCCCCATGGCGGCGAGCACGGCAAGGCCCGTGGCAATGTCGGCCTCATCGCGCTCGCTCGGCCGACGCTTGCCCATCACCCCCTCCCGGACCAGGATCTCGGGCGCGACCTCGTGCGCACCGAGCAGCCGGAATCCGTGCTCCTCGAAGATGCGGCCGATGCCGGACAGCAGCCGATCGTCGCCGCCGCGATACAGCCGAGCAATGCGCGGCATGAGGCGGATCGTCTGCCAGTCCAGGCGGATCTCGCGGAGCGAAGGTCTGATCAGGTTGCCGATGAACACCACGTCGCGGCAGCGCTCGGCACTTGCCAGGCGGCACATGCGACCGAACTGCCCCAGCGCGATCCAATGATGCGGGTAACGTTCGACCGCCGCCGGATCGCCAAAACCCCGGATCGGGAACAGGACCGCGCGCCGTCCGCGGCGGGCGACCGCATCGGCCACGGCGAACGGCAGCGATCCGCCTCCGCAGATGATCGCAAGCGGGTCGTCCGTCGCGGCGCGTTCCTGATGGGTGTCGAGCATCGCCGGTCAATCCCGATAATCTCCGCGCGGATGACACAGCGGCCGGCTGCCGCCTTCGCGCACGAACGCAAGGATCGCCGCCACCGCGGTGTCTGCGCCGAATTCCGCCTCGACGACATCGATGCGGTTCGCGAACGTCCCCTCGCCGAAGAACAGCATCCGATAGGCCTTGCGCACGGCGTGCACGGACTGGTGCGAAAACTTCCGCCGCTTCATTCCGATGGCGTTCAATCCCGCCAATTGTCCGACGGATCCGATCACGAACCCGAACGGAATGACATCGGCGCGCACGCCGGTCAGCCCGGCGATCATGGCATGGGCGCCGATCCGGCTGAACTGATGCACGGCCGAGAGTCCGCCGATGAAAACATGATCCCCGACGACGCAATGGCCCCCCAAGGTGGCGCCGTTGGCGAACACCACCTCGCGGCCGACGTGGCAATCATGACCGACGTGGCTGTTGGCCATGTAGAACCCGCGCTCGCCGACCTCGGTGATTCCGCCGCCGTCCTCCGTGCCGATGTTCATGGAGACGCTCTCGCGGATGTCGCAATGGCGGCCGATGACCAGCCGGGTCGGCCCGCCGCGGTACCGAACCGATTGCGGCGGCGTGCCGAGCGAGGCGAACGGGTAGATCGTGGTTCCGGCACCCACCGAGGTGTGGCCGGCGAGATGGACGTGCGCCACCAGCCGGCATCCCGGCTCGATCGCGACGTCGGGGCCGACGATGCAATACGGGCCGATCTCGACGTCTTCGGCGATCTCCGCGGCGCGTTCGACGCAGGCGGTTGGATGAATGCGCGGCATCCGGCGGTCACAGCTCGGCGATCATCGCGCCGAGCTCGGCTTCGCACGCGATCCGACCATCGACTTTGGCTTCGCCGCGAAACCACCACATGTTCCTGCGCCTGGCCAACCGCTGCATATGATACTCGATGCGATCGCCCGGGATCACGGGGCGGCGGAATTTCGCCTTGTCGATGGTGATGAAATACACCGATTGCGGCGCTCGATCTCGCTTCAGCGACAGGGCGCAGATTGCGCCTGCGCTTTGCGCCATGCCTTCCAGCAGCAGCACGGCCGGCATGACCGGCCGTCCGGGAAAATGTCCGCGGAAGAACGGCTCGTTGACGGTGACGTTCTTGATGCCGACGCAGGATTCATCGCCGCGGATCTGCTCGACTCGATCCACCAGCAGGAATGGATAGCGGTGCGGCAGCAGCTCCAAGATCTGTTGGATGTCGAGCGAGTCGGGCGGCGTCGATGGGGTCATGCCGCGGCCCTTCAGGACTCGTCCGGCTGCGCTTGCCGGCGACCGGAGCCCTGCTTGCCGGCGCGCAAGGCCATTTGCTCCAGCAATTTCATCTCGCGGAACCAGATCCTGGCGGGCTTTGCCGGAGTTCCGCCCCAGCGCGCGCCCGGCGGCACATCGTCATTGACGATGCTGGTTGCGGCGATCTGTGCGCCCTCCCCGATGCGGACGTGATTGTTGATGCCCACGCGCGCCCCGAGCACGACGAAATCGCCGATGGTCACGCTCCCGGAGATGCCGGTTTGGGCCACCAGGATGCAATGGCGACCGATCACGACATTGTGGCCGACCTGAACCAGATTGTCGATTTTGGTGCCCTCGCCGACGATCGTGTCGCGATTGGCGCCGCGGTCGATCGTGGTCCCCGCCCCGATTTCGACGTGATCCTGCAGGATGACGCGGCCGACTTGCGGCACTTTGATATGGCCGCCGGCACCCATCACATAACCGAAGCCGTCCTGTCCGATATGGCATCCCGGGTGAATGATGACCCGATCGCCGATCAGCGCATGCACGATCGAGGATCCCGCGCCGATGTTGCAGTCGCGGCCGATGCGCACGTCGGGTCCGATGGCCGCCCCGGCCTGCAGGACGGTTCCGGCACCGATCTCGGCGCGCGGCCCGACGATGGCCGCAGGATCCACCGTGACGCCCTTCTCGAGCCGCGCCGAGGGGTGCACGTGCGCCCCCTCGGCGGCACCGCTCGCTTCGAACAGCGAGGACGGACGGATCGCGTCGGGATAGAGCGCGCGCGTTGCCTCGACGAACGCCCGATAGGGTTGCGGGGCGATCAGCACGGCCACGTGCGGCGGAGCGCGTTCGGCAAAGCGTTCCGATACGACGCAGATGCCGGCGCGGGTCGAGGCGAGCTGGTCGGCGTAACGCGGGCTGTCGAGGAACGCGAGATCGGCGGGCCCGGCCCGATCGAGCGGCGCCACATCGCTGACGCGCCGGTCGAGCGGGGCGCCCTCCCGAGGCGAAGCCCCGGTGAGCTCCGCGAGCTCGCGCAACGTGAGGCCCGATGGACGCCGGAAGAACAGCGGATCGCTCATGCGCCCTGCGGGCCGGGCTCGCCCAGCTTTAGAATTTCGTTCCGCCGCCGAAGCGGAACGCCTGGGTGCGGTCGTAGCCTTCCTTGGTCAGGGCGAAGGCGTAATCGATCCGGAGCGGGCCGAACGGCGAATCCCAGATCAAGCCTACGCCGACGGCGGAGCGCGGCTTGAACGAGTCGGCAGGTCCGGAGCAATCGCTCGGGTTCCCGCCGTGCCCGCACAACGTGTTCGGAAAAATCGGGGGCGAAAAGACCTTCGGGCCGCCGTAATTCCACACACTGCCGACGTCCGCGAACGTCGCGACTTTCAGCCCGATATCTTTCGGGAGATTCGGGATCGGGGACTGCAGCTCGAGGCTGGCGCCCCAGAAATTCGTGCCGCCGACGTTGTCACGGGTGGTTCCCGGGGTCAGGTCGCGCGGGCCGAATCCGTTCGGGGCAAAGCCGCGGACGAGCCACGGTCCGCCGAAATACGAATCGAAGATGCGCACATTTTGCCCGCCCCACGGCGTCACATTGCCGGCCTGGGCGCGGCCCACGACCACGACATCGGCAAACACGTTGTAATAATAGCGCGCCTCGCCGCTGGTCTTGAGAAAGTTGACGTCGCCGCCGACACCGGCAAAATCCTGCTTGATCTCGGTCAAGAGGCCGCTGGTCGGATTGCGGTTGTTGTCGAGGGTGCTGTAGGTCAGCGAATAGCCGACCTGCGATACCCAGAGCGGACCGCGGAGCAGCGTCTGCTTGATGGCACTGGAGACCTCGCCATTGTTTTGGCACGCCGGGAAATTGATGGGCGGGGAATTGGGATCCAGAGGATCGAGAGGCGGGTTCGACGCTGAGAAGTCGCAATCGGTCAGCTTTGAGTCGATCGTGATTTTCTGGTGGTAGATGTTGTAACGCAGCTGCAGCGCCAGATCCTCCCGCAGCGCCGATCCAAGGCGCAGGCCGGTGCCGTAGGTCTCGCTGCCGTAGGATTGAAACGGACTGTGCAGGTTCTGCTGGGCGAACACATCGATGCCGGCCGAAAGCCTATAGCCCAGAAAATACGGCTCGGCATAGGAGACGGAAAAGCCCCGCGAATATTGCCCGATGGTCGCCGCCGCCTTGGCGAATTGTCCCTGGCCAAGCAGATTGCGCTCGCTGATGCTGACCTCGGCGAGCCAGCCCTGGGCCGTCGAATAGCCGCCCGAAACCGAGAAATCGCCGGTGGGCTGCTCCTCGAGCTCGACATTGATGATCACACGGTCGGGTGCGGACCCGGGCTCGTTGTTGAGCTTCACGGTCTTGAAATAACCGAGGTTCTTCAGCCGCCGCTCGGCGCGATCGACCAGCACCTTGTTGTAGGCGTCGCCTTCGGCGAGTTCGAATTCGCGGCGGATGACATACTCGCGCGTCCTGGTATTGCCGCGGATGTTGATGCGCTCGATGTAGGCGCGCGCCCCCTCGTCGACCACGAACACCACGTTGATGAGATGTGTCGCCTGATCCCGGTCGCCGCGCGGCCGCACTTGGGCGAAGGCATATCCGCGCTTCGACATCTCGATCGTCATGTTCTCGCTGGTCTTCTCCACCGCCTCGACGTTGTACACGCCGCCGGCTTGGGCCTTGAGCACCGCGCGCAGGCTGGCGGCATCGACATCGCGCACGTTGGAGAGGATGTCGACGCTGCCGAAATGGTAGAGGTCGCCTTCCTCGATCGTGAAGGTGATGATGAAGCCTTTTCGGACCGGATCGTACTCCGAGACCGCGGAGAGGACCTGCACGTCGGCGAAACCCTTGCTCAAATAGAACCGACGCAGCAGATCGCGATCCGCCTCGACGCGATCGGCATCGTAGATGTCGGCGCTCTTGAGAAAGCTGAAAAGCCCGCTTTCGCCGGTCTTGATCACGTCCTTGAGCCGGGTCTTGCCGAAAGTGCGGTTGCCCACGAAGATGATCTCGCGGACCGCGGTCTTATCCCCCTCGGTGATCTCGAACACGAGATCGACGCGATTGTTCGGCAGCTCGATGATCTTCGGCTCGACGCGCACGTCGAAGCGTCCGGAATGATGGTAGACGTCGACGATGCGCTGCACGTCGGATTGCACCATCGGCCGCGACAGCGTCCCGCGGGCCTTGGACTGCACTTCGGCGATCAGCTGATCGTCCTTGACGCGCTTGTTGCCCTCGAAGGCGACCCGGTTGATGACCGGCGCCTCGACCACGCTCACCACCAGGCGGCCGCCAGCTTGGCTGATTCTCACGTCCTGGAACAGGCCGGTGGCGTAGAGCGCCTTCAGGCCGTCATCGATGGCGGCCGCATCGAGGCGCCCACCCGAGCCGGCACGAAAATACGAGCGGATCGTGTCCGCCTCGACCCGCCGATTGCCCTCCACCACGATGGACGAAACGCCCTGCGCGGCCGCAGTCTCCGCCGCGAGAACGGAAACTGCCGCCGAACCCAGCACGGTTCCGCCGAGGACGACGCATACGAAAGCCAGTCCTCGAAGTACCCCGACCCAAGGTTTCATACGGTACGCGCCCCATTTGTTTTCGGTCGGCCCGTCGGGGGATCGACGGATTCTGCCCCCTCGGCTTGTACAGCCTTTTCCCCGCGCCGCAACCATTCTCGCCGACCGGTCCCCTTTTGCGTTCAAGGCGTTGCAGGCCTGCCACGCCCATTATGACAGGAATTTGTGGACGAGGTCGATCACCCGCCAAACGTCGTTGTAGGTGGCGAAAATCATCAGCATGAGCACGATCGCGAAGCCGATGCGGAACCCGACCTCCTGGGCACGCTCGGACAGCGGCCGGCCCCGGACCGCCTCGAACCCGTAGAACAAAAGATGGCCGCCGTCGAGCAGCGGGATCGGAAAGAGATTGAGCAGGCCGATCGAGACCGAGATCGCCGCCGCCCAGCGCATCAGCACATCGAACCCGAGCCGGGCCGCCTCGCTCGACATCAGCCAGATGCCGGCGGGGCCGCCGATCTGGTTCGCCGATTCGCGTCCCGCGGCGAGCCGGAACAGGTACTTGAACGTGCCGTCGACGATGTTCCAGCTTTCATGGATTCCCAATTGCACCGCGGCGAGGGGTCCAAGTTTCTGGACCTTCACGTCGCCCGGCGACAACGAGCGCTTCACGCCGAGCACGCCGATGTGGCGCACGCCGCCGAACGCGCCCTTTTCCTCGGTCAGCGCCGGTGTGGCGCGCAGCTCGATCCTCTTGCCGTCGCGTTCGACGCCGAACTCGAGCGCCCGGCCGGCGCTCGTCGCCACGATCCGCTGCATATCGGAGAAATTCTCGATCGGGCTGGCGTCGATCGAAACCACCAGGTCGCCAGGCTTGAAACCGGCGGCTGCGGCGGCGCTGTTCGGCACCACCTCGTCGACCCGCGGCGCCGTCTCCTGCTTGCCGTACCACATGGCAATGCCGGCAAAGATCACGATGGCGAGCAGGAAATTGGCGATCGGGCCCGCGGCTACCACTGCGGCGCGCTGCCAAACCGGCTTGTAATAGAAACAGTCGCGACGTTCCGCCTCGCTCAATTTCGCGACCGCCTGCCGGTCGGGCATGCTCGCGGCGTTTTCGTCGCCGAAGAACTTCACATAGCCGCCCAGCGGAATGGCGGCGAGCTTCCAGCGGGTGCCGTGCCGGTCGCTGAAGCCGAGGAGCTCGCGCCCGAATCCGATGGAAAACACCTGCACCCGAATGCCGCACCACCGCGCCACGAGAAAATGGCCGAGCTCGTGAAAGAAAACGACGATGGTCAGAACGAACAGGAACGGCACGACCAGGTAATACCCGGTCGCCCAGCCGCTCCAGCCGCCGATGGTCGCGAGAAACTGCATACTATCCTCGTCCCTGGACCCCCGGGCCCTCGGACCCGCCGAATCCCTACATCGCCTTTGCGGCAATTTCGGGCAAGAGGTTCCGGGCCAGCGATCTTGCGATATGGTCAATTGCGAGCGCGTCCTCGACGCTTGCGGGCTCGCGCAAGGCCCCCTGCCGGTGCGCCGCCTCCAAGGTGGCTTCGACCAGGGCCGGAATGCCCGGAAACGGCAGCCGCTCGGCGATGAATTCCGCGACCGCGACCTCGTTGGCCGCATTGAGCACGGTCGGCGCGCCGTTCCCGGCCTCGAGCGCGCGGCGCGCGAGGGATAACGCCGGAAATCGCTGAACGTCCGGCGCCTCGAAGGTCAATGTGGCGATTCGCGCGAGATCGAGCCGCGGCCCGGGTCCCTCGATCCGCGTCGGCCAAGCCAGGCAATGGGCGATCGGGATCCGCATGTCCGGCGGACCGAGCTGGGCAATCACCGAGCCGTCGCGAAATTCGACCAGCCCGTGAACGATCGATTGGGGATGCACCACCACATCGATGCCGGCGGATTCCATGGCGAACAAGTGGTGCGCCTCGATGAGCTCCAGGCCTTTGTTCATCAACGTGGCGGAATCGATGGTGACCTTGGGTCCCATCGACCAATTGGGATGCTTGAGGGCCTGTGCGGGCGTGGCCGCCCGGATGGCGTCCATCGACCAGGTGCGGAACGGTCCGCCCGAGGCGGTGAGCACCAGGCGCACTACGTCCTCGCGGCGGCCGGCGCTCAGCGCCTGGAACAGCGCATTGTGCTCCGAATCGACGGGGAGCACCTTGGTACCTTTCAGTGCGGCCCGCCGCATGAACAAGGCGCCGGCGCAGACGAGGCATTCCTTATTGGCCAGCGCAACGGTCCCTCCCCGCTCGACTGCCGCGAGCGTCGGCTCGAGCCCGGTTGCCCCGGCGATTGCCGCCATGACCCAGTCGGCGGGGCGCCGAGCCGCCTCGATCATGGCCGCCGGGCCTGCCGCCGCTTCGATCCCGCTCCCGGCAAGATCCTCCTTGAGGTCCGCATAGGCGCCATCGTGCGCCACCGCCGCGAAGCGTGCATCGAGCTCGCGCGCGATCCGCGCCAACGCCCGTCCATTGCGGTTGGCGCTGACCGCCTCGACCCGGTAGCGCGAGGGGTTGCGCTTGAGCAGATCGATGGTGCTCGCGCCGATGGATCCGGTGGCCCCCAGGATCGTCACGCTGCGGGGAGCGGCCATGGCCATGGGCGCGGTTCGGGCACGCAGGACAGGCTCGATCATCGACTCACCAAATCAGCAATCCGCGCGCGGGGGCATCGAAGCCGCCGCGCGCCAGCCCGAGCAAGGTTGCAACCGCCGCCGCGGCGACGAAGCCATCGAGCCGATCCATGAGGCCACCGTGACCCGGAATGAGCTCGCTGGCGTTTTTGGCGCCGAAACGGCGCTTGAGCGCCGATTCCAGCAGATCTCCCGCCTGGGCCGCCAACGACAGTGCGGCGCACACCAGCGCGAGCGTAACAAGATGGTCGATCCCAGCCAGCGCCGACAGGCCGGAACCCACGGCGACGGCCGCTACGGCGCCTCCCACCGCGCCGGACCAGGTTTTTTTCGGGCTCACCGCAGGCCACAGCTTAGGCCCCGCGAGCGCACGCCCTACGAAATACGCCATCACGTCGGTTGTCCACACCACCCCGAACAGCAGCATCAGCGCCACGAAGCCGAGCTCGGCATCGCCGCGCAGCACGGCCGGCGCCGCCAGCACGGCTCCGGCATAAACGCCGCCCGCCAGAATCCACGCTGGCCTGCCGTTGCCGGCAAGACCCGCAATCGCGATCGCACCCAGCGCCAGCACGGCGAGGCCAGCGCCCGGAAAGCTTAGCCCGAAAAGGACCGCCGCGCTCAGGAAAGCCGCGGCCCCGGCGGCCACAATGGGCGTTCGCCTGGGCTCGCCCACCAGCCCCGTCCACTCCCACAGGATGACCGCCGCCGCCAGCCCCCAGACCGCGAGGAACGGCGGACCTCCGAGGTAGGCCGAGCCGATCGCCAGCGGCACCAGCACCAGGGCGGAGCCGACGCGGAGGCAGAGCTCGCAACCGCCGACCCCGGTTCGGAGCCAAGCTCCGAGTTGCCCGCCGCCATTCTCGGCTCGGACCATGCTCAGGACCCGGTGCGCGCGATCAGCCCGCCGAACCTGCGCTCGCGCTGTCGATATTCTGCGATCGCGTGCTCGAGCGCCGCACCGTCGAAATCCGGCCAATAGATCGGGAGAAACACGAATTCGCTGTAGGCGGCCTGCCACAGCAGAAAATTGGAGAGCCGTTGCTCGCCGCTGGTGCGGATCACGAGGTCGGGATCGGGCAGGTCGGGCGCGTCGAGATAGCTGCCGATGAGTTCCGCCGTCACCCCGGCGGGCGCTCGGCTCCCGCGGGCGACTTCCTCGGCGATCCGCTGGGCGGCGCGCGCGATCTCCTGGCGGCCGCCGTAATTGAAGGCCACCACCAGGGTCAGGCCGCGATTGCCCGCGGTGAGCGCTTCGGCTTCCTCCAGGAGGCGGCGTATTTCCGGGTCGAGGCTGTCGCGCTCGCCGATGATTCGCACCAGCACGCCGTTCTCGTGCAGCTCGGCGAGATCATTGCGGATGAACCGGCGCAACAGCCCCATGAGCTCCCGGACTTCGGCCGGGGGACGCAACCAGTTTTCCGAACTGAAGGAGAAAATGGTCAAGATCCGGATGCCGAGCTCGCCGGCGGCGCGCACGGTGCGCCGCAGCGCTTCGACCCCGCGCCGATGCCCTTCGGCGCGAGGCAGCCCGCGCGCAGCCGCCCAGCGGCCGTTGCCGTCCATGATGATGGCAACATGTCGGGGCGCAGCGAAGCGGGCGGTCAGAGAGGTCGGCGCCTTGGCGTGGGGCATGAGTTTCGGGCCTATACCCTGCTCCCTAGACGGTCAGGATTTCCTTTTCTTTCACCGCGAGCGCGTGATCGACTTCGGCAATGGCCTGATCGGTCGCCTTCTGGACCTGATCGGCGTCGCGCTCGTGGTCGTCCTTGCTGATCTTGTGGTCCTTCTCGAGCTTCTTGAGGACGTCGAGGCCGTCCCGGCGCACGTGGCGTACCGCCACACGGGCGGTTTCGGCGTATCGATGGGCCACTTTGACCAGCTCCTTGCGACGCTCCTCGTTGAGCTCGGGGATGCGAAGGCGCAGCACCTGGCCCTCGGTCGCCGGATTGAGCCCGAGATTGGCATTGATGATCGCGCGCTCCACCGCCGATACCATCGATTTGTCCCATACTTGAACGGTGAGGAGGCGCGGCTCCGGCACGCTGATCGTGGCCAGCTGATTGAGCGGCATATGGGTGCCGTAGGCTTCGACGTGAACGGGTTCGAGCAGGCCCGGCGAGGCGCGGCCGGTCCGCAGTCCTCCCAGCTCCGCTTTGAGCACCTGGATCGCGCCTTGCATTCGCCGTTTGAGCTCGGCGAGATCGTGTGTCGCGGTTGCCATTGCTGCCTCTCGAATAAGCCGGTCGGGCGCTGCTGCGACCGTCGCCCTTACCCGCCAAATAGCGTCGCGGCGGTCAGCCGACGAGCGTCGCGCGTCCCTTTCCCGCCAGCACGGCCGCGACCGCGCCCGGCTCGCGGATGGAGAAGACGATGATAGGGATACGGTTTTCGCGGGCAAGCGCGAACGCCGTGGCATCCATGACCTTGAGGTCGCGCTCGATCGCCTCCTGGTGGGTGAGCCGCTCGAACCGGCGGGCGCTCGCGTCCTTCTTCGGATCGGCGCTGTAGACGCCGTCGACATTGGTCGCCTTGAGCACCGCCTCGCCGTCCAATTCGCTGGCGCGCAGCACCGCCGCCGTATCGGTGGTGAAGAACGGATTGCCGGTGCCCGCGGCCAGCAGCACGATCCGCGTCTTGCCGAGATGCCTGAGCGCCCGCTGACGCGAATAGGTTTCGCACACACTCGGCATCGCCAGCGCGGAGAGCGTGCGCGCCGGCGCACCGGCGCGTTCGATCGCCGCCTCGAGCACCAGCGCATTCATCACGGTCGCCAGCATGCCGAGCGCATCGCCGGTCACCCGCGAAACTCCGTTCGCGGAGACCTCGACCCCGCGGAACATGTTGCCGCCGCCCACCACCACCCCGAGCGAAGTTCCGAGCGCGCGCGCGGCGACGAGATCGGCCGCCAGGCGATCGACCGTCGCCTGGCGAATTCCGAAGCCCTCGTTGCCCGTGAGCGCCTCGCCGGACAACTTGACGATCACGCGTCGATAGACCGGCTGCCCCATGGGCCAAAGCTCCGTCCGCTCGATCCATGCCGAACCGGCGGTGGATCGCGCCGCGGCCAAGTCTAGTCGTGAGTCGGCGGTTTCTCGATGCCTTCGCCGAGCGCGTAGCGCACGAATCCCCCGATCTTGATGGGCGCGCCGATCTTGCCCTCGGCTTCCTTCAGGGCCTGGGTCACGCTCTTGCCGGGATCGTGAATGTAATCCTGGTCGAGCAGGCAGGCCTCTTTGTAAAAAGTCTTGAGGCCGGAATCGACGATCTTCTCGATGACGTTCGCGGGCTTGCCCTGGGCCTGAAATTTTTCCGCCAGCACCGCGCGCTCGCGGGCGATCACCGCCGGATCGAGCCCGGCGGCGTCGAGCGCTTGCGGGCTCGTCGCAGCCACGTGCATGGCGAGCTTTCGCCCGAAGCCGGCAAGCTCGCCCGTGTCGCCGGCGGATTGCAGAGAGACCAGCACCCCGATTCTGCCGAGCCCTTCGGCGATTGCGCCGTGGACATAGCTTGCCACCACCCCGCGGTCGACGGAGAGCGAGGCGGCGCGCCGGAGCGTCATGTTTTCCCCGATGGTGGCGATGGCCGAAGCGATCGCCTCGCCGATGGTGCCGCGGCCGGCGTGGGCCGCCTTGATCGCCTCGACATCGGCGCCGGCCTTGAGCGCGGCCTGGGCGATCATCTTCACCAGGCCCTGGAAATGATCGTTGCGGGCGACGAAATCCGTCTCGGAATTGACCTCGACCAGAATGCCCTTGCTCGGCGCGAGCGCCACGCCGACCAGGCCCTCGGCGGCGACGCGGCCGGCTTTCCTTGCCGCTTTCGCCAGTCCCTTCTTGCGCAGCCAATCGACCGCGGCCTCGATATTGCCCTCGGTCTCGGTCAGCGCCCCCTTGCAGTCCATCATGCCGGCCCCGGTCTTCTCCCGGAGCTCTTTGACCATCTGCGGGGTGACATTCGCCATGGCTATTTCCTCGAGCGGATGACGGCAGCTATGGACGACGCGAAGCCGCCCTCACTCGGCCGTGAACTGCTTGGCCTGGGCGATCCATCCCTCGACCCTGCCGGGAAGCCCGACTTCTTCGCCGATCTTGCGGGCATCCTCGGGGTCGAACTCCGCGATTTGCCAGAAATGGAAGATGCCGAGGTCGTTGAGCATCTTCTCGATCGCCGGCGATACGCCCGTGAGCTTCTTGAGGTCGTCGGCGACGCCGCGCGGACCGGACAGCGGCTGGAACCCGCCGCGCGCCGGCTCCGGCGGCGCCTCCTCGAGGATCGGCTTCTCGGCCGCGCCGAGATCGACGCCGAGCTCGCCTTGCGCCCGCGAGATCCCGTCGATCGCCGCCTTGGCCACGAGATCGCAATAGAGCGTGATCGCCCGGGCCGCGTCGTCGTTTCCGGGCACCGGAAAGCCGATCCCGTCCGGGTTGCTGTTGGTATCGACCACGGCCGCCACCGGAATGTTGAGGCGGCGCGCCTCGTTGATCGCGATGTCTTCCTTGTTGGTGTCGACCACGAACATGAGGTCGGGCAAGCCGCCCATGTCCTTGATGCCGCCGAGCGCCCGATCGAGCTTGTCCTTCTCGCGGCTGAGCGTGAGCCGCTCTTTCTTGGTGTAGACCTGGGCCTCGCCGGAGCCGAGCATCTCCTCGAGCTTGCGCAGCCGGTGAATCGAACGGGAGATCGTCTTCCAGTTCGTCAGCGTGCCGCCGAGCCACCGGGAGTTCACGTAATATTGCGCCGAGCGCTTGGCCGCATCGGCGATCGCGTCCTGCGCCTGGCGTTTGGTCCCGACGAACAGGATGCGGCCGCCGCGGGCGACCGTGTCGCTGATGGCTTCCAGCGCGCGGTGAAGCATCGGCACCGTCTGGGCGAGGTCGATGATGTGGATGTTGTTGCGGGTGCCGAAGATGAATTCCGCCATCTTCGGGTTCCAGCGGTGGGCCTGATGGCCGAAATGGACGCCAGCCTCCAACAGCTGGCGCATCGAATACTCGGGCAGCGCCATGTCATTCTCCGGTTTGAACCGCCGCGGACCCGTAAGCTCCTGCCCGACTGTAAGATCGGCGGGAACCACCGGATTGGCCGAAGGCCTCGGTCCGCGTGTGGGATGGGCGCGCTTATAGCGGCGCAGGATACCGGATGCAAGCTTCGCGGGGGCAAGCTCCGACGAGAGAGCCGCGGAGCGAGCGGAGATCGGGCGGATCGAGATTTCCCCAATAAAAGCCCGGGTCTGCTTGCCCTCCAAATCCGCGCAGACTACAAATTTTTATAGAACCGCCGCTAGAAACACAAGTTTCAGTTGTGTCCTCGGTCTCCGGTTATCGCCGACAAGGGGGAGACGGCAAAGTGACGCCGACGACGATCGCCTGGTCCGCCGCATTGGTCTGCGTGGTGTTCTCGGCACGCATGGCGGACGGGTTCCTGCGCGCGAGCCCGAGACTGTTCACGGTGATGGCGTTGTTTGCATGCAATTGGGCGGTGCTGCTGCCCTACTACGGAATGCCTGCGAACGTGCCGAGGCCCGAGCTGCTTTCCGCACTGGGAGGGTTCTTGTCCATCTATGCGGGCGGTCTGCTGATGCTCCACGCCCATCAGCCGCACGGGCCGGCGCCGGATGTCGTGACGTGGCAGGTCATCGGCGTGAATCTGCTCCTCCTCGTCGCCGCGGAATCCGCGTTGGCAATCCCCGGCCCGCAAGGCGCGCATCTCTTCGGATTGTCGCATCATCAGACCGAGCTCGCCGTCGGGCTGGTTCTCGTCGTCACCGGATTTGTGGCGATCGCCAAGGGGGTGAAGGACTTCGCCGGCACCTTGGCGTTCTGCGTGCTTGCGCTGATTCTCGCGGGCTATGCGGCGCTCGAAGTCAAGTTTGCCTGGCAGCAATGGGAAAACCCGGAAACGACGACGATCCCGGACCTTTATTTGTACGTGTTCGCGGCCGCCAAAGTCCTTTACACCCTGACGTTCGGAAGCATCGTCGCCTACAAGGGCATGACCGACCAGGATCGCACGGATCCCGCAACTGGACGCCGCCGAATCGGCCATTGGATCCTGCTGTTCCTGCACATCCGGCATCCCCACCATCACAGCGCCTGAACGTCGACGACGGAGTGCGCACCCCTGGGCTATCAACCCACGGGCCTTGCCCCGAGGAGACCCGGCGGGGTGACCCGCGCGCCCATGCGGCTTTTCCGCTGCCGGCAGCGTTCATGGATTGCAAGGGAAACCGGGGAAGCCCCGACAATGAACGAGGGGAGGGCCGGCTTTGGACTCAGAGGACTCAAAGAGGACATTCGTGCCGCCGCGTATTCGCGTGCATTCCCTGTAACTTTATGATATTACTTGAATTATGGGAAAGGACTCGCAGGACAAAAAAGCGGACATTTTGGCGGTCGCGGACCGTGCGGAATCGGTGGCCGCGATGGAGCCGCTACTTGTCTCGGAGACCTCCCGCCACCGCGGCGAATTGAGCGACTTGACGGTTGAGTTGGCCGCCAGAAGCGCGGGTTTCCGGCGCAGCCTGCCCGCGGGCGTGCTCACGGCGCTGGCAGATCTCGTGCGGGCCATGAACTGCTACTACAGCAATCTGATCGAGGGGCACGACACACACCCTGTCGACATCGAGCGTGCGCTCAAGAATGACTACAGCACCGACGCGCACAAGCGCGATCTCCAGCTCGAGGCCAAAGCGCACATAGCCGTGCAGCAATGGATCGACGATGGCCGCTTGCGCGGGCGCGCCGTAACCGCAGAGGGTATTTGCGAAGTTCATCGACGCTTTTGCGCGTCGATTCCCGAACACATGCTGTGGATCGAAGATCCCGAGACGCATGAACGCCTGCGCATGGTCCCCGGTGAGCTACGGCGCCGAGACGTCAAGGTTGGCCGCCATATACCCATAAGCCCCGGTGCGATCCCGCGTTTCCTGGCGCAATTCGAGGCGGCGTACGGTCGTCTAGGCAAGACAGATTCGATTCTCGCCGCTGCTGCGGTGCATCATCGGCTCTTATGGATTCATCCGTTTCTGGACGGCAACGGGCGCGTGGCGCGCCTCATGTCGCATTCCATGCTGGTCGATGCACTGGACTCCGGCGGTATTTGGTCGGTGGCGCGCGGCCTCGCGCGCAACGTCGCGGCCTACAAGGGACACCTCACCGAATGCGACCTGCCGCGCCGCAATGATCTCGACGGGCGCGGAAATCTGAGCGAAGAGGCGCTGGCCTCATTCACCCGCTTCTTTCTGAAAACGTGCCTCGACCAGATCGACTTCATGGAACAGCTGGTACAGCCCGACCGCTTGCGCACGCGCGTTTTGCTTTGGGCCGAAGAGGAAACGCGGCTGAACGCCCTGCCGGCCAATGCAGGCAAAGTTCTCGAAGCGGTGCTGTACCGTGGCGAACTGCCGCGCGGCGACGTCGGCGGCGTGCTCGGCCTCACCCCGCGTCATGCGCGCCGCATCGTATCGGCGCTGATTGGACGGGGCGTACTTGTTTCCCAAGGACCGCGTGATCCCTTGCGCCTCGCCTTTCCCGCCGCCCTCGCTTCGCGCTGGATGCCGGGACTGTTCCCTGAGCAAGCAACCTAAGGCACTGCGCGGCGCCGCGCCTCACAGCGCCTGAACGTCGACGACGCCCGGCACCGCCTTGATGGCCCCGCAGATCTGCGGCGAGACCTTGAATTTCCCCGGCAGGCGCACTTCGACTTCGGTGGCGCCGTCCTCGAGGATCA
>WNGF01004169.1_pt1 | contig 23761 bp, 21 predicted proteins | sample 5400641 | NCBI WGS metagenome assembly WNGF01 (sample SAMN13153371, study PRJNA577476) | soil metagenome | isolation source: 80 cm soil or saprolite under grassland replicate 2 | place: USA:California | collected 2016-06-15 | reverse complement strand
GAACTCGCCCTCGGAGCTATTCACGTCGAGGTCACTCGTAACGCGAATGTCGCGAGCTGAGGGCGGCAGGATATCGGGAAGCCAACCGCGCTCGAACAGCCGATCTCTTCGGGCATCATCCAGCGTTGCATATCGCTTCATGACCTTCTCGCAACTGCTGAGCGCGAGAATGGCAGCCGCAGCGAGAAGTGGAGCGGAGCGCATAGACCTAACGAGAAAGAGATCAGCTACGCCTTCCGACAGCTAGGCTGAAGTGGAATAAAAATATCGTAGTCATAACGAATGTGAACGCAGTACGGGAAGGCGTTGGCTGCATCGCCTGGTTAGATTTAGTCGTCATCAATCCTTCTTAGTGAAGGTAGTCTGCTTCGTTTTGTCTGCGATAGTCACGACGAAGACAACGTGAGGCGTGAAATTCTGCACCGGTTTGCGATTGTAGAACACCCGCCACAGGTTTTCACGAAATGCATAGTTCCAGCCGGGCGGGCGTTGGTAAGCGTTCGGATTCTGCTGATGTCGCCTCATTTGTTCGTCAGCGATGCGGATAGCTTCGTCGGCCGTGAGACGTGGAGCGGCAGCGGCGATCAGCTGGCCAGCCATCAGCAGAGCAGCAGTAAAGATGGTAACGCGTTTCACAATCTAACGAGACCAAGCTGAGCGACCGCTGACGAACGCGCGCTGTACTTCGGCTTTCAGTGTTGAAGTCATCAAAATAAATTTACACGCCGGTCAGCGGTTCGCTCCAGCGCTTGGTTAGACCGGTTCGGGTTCATCCGACGATGATCTCTGAACGAATAAACCGCCACGTGCCGCGAACGCGCTTCATAATGTCATATTCGGCTTTTGCATCCGTGCGTCGCTCATGAAACAGATGTATCTCGTCCGCGCTAATGACTTCAATCTCGTAGATCGTTTTGATGGCGTAGTGGCTGTCTCGCCGATCGACTTCGATCGCAGCGTGAATATCCGCAATGGATACGTCATGTATGCGACCATACGCTCGCGCGTCGCCAATCATGACCGATGCGCATGCGCTGAGAAGAGCTGCGCTAGTGAGCATTAGAGGGGCGAGGTGCATTAGGTCTAACGAGAATTGGACGAAAATTTTCGTCTAATTCGGGATCGGATGCCGCCTCCCTGTCGGCTGTTGATCGTCCAGCGGGCTACGGATGGCAAGACCCGGTCTGTTCAGAACGTGGGTGTAAATCATCGTGGTGGAAACCTCCTTGTGTCCGAGCAACTCTTGGATGGTGCGGATATCGTAGCCGTTTTCCAATAAATGTGTAGCGAAACTGTGTCGAAACGTGTGGCAGCTGGCTGCTTTGGGAATGCGCGCTTGTCGGATGGCGAGTTTGACGGCGTTTTGCAGGTTCTTCTCCGAAGCGTGGTGCCGGCGGAGCTCGCCCGAGCGCGGGTCCGTAGAGAGTTTGGCGGCCGGGAAAACGTACTGCCACGGCCATGAGCGATCGGCGTTGCGATATTTGCGGTCCAAAGCGAAAGGCAAATAGACCCGGCCGCAGCCGTTTGCGAGATCGCGTTGGTGCAATGCGCGGACATGCGCGAGATGCAGTTGCAGGGAGCGACGTAACCGGTGCGGCAGCAGAGTCACGCGTTGGCGCATCCCCTTGCCGTCGCGAACCGTGACTTGGCCGTAACCGAAGTCAATGTCTTTAACACGTAAACGAACGCATTCCATTAGACGCAAGCCGGCGCCGTAAAGCAGTTCGGCCATCAGCTGATACTCGCCATGCATGCGTCCAAGGACGGCGTGTGCTTCGGCGCGAGTGAAGACGACAGGGATTTTCGCCGGTCGCTTGACGCGCTGGACATTCTCGATGAAGGCTAGTTTGCGATCGAGGACTTTCTGGTAAAGAAACAGCAGTGCGCTAAAAGCTTGATTCTGAGTGGATGCGGCGACACTCTTTTCGACGGCAAGATACGCGAGGAATTCGGTGATTTCCTTCTCGCCCATTTCGTTTGGGTGGCGTTTGCGATGAAAGAGAATGTAATGGCGAATCCAATCGACGTAGGTTTTCTCGGTGCGGACTGAGTAATGTTTCACCCGCAAATGCCAGCGGACGCGATCAAGCAGCTTGGGCGAGGAAGCCACGGCTGCATTCGAGGGCGACACGTCGACGATCGTGTCAAAACAGTTGCGCGATAGCAAGCCGCGTCCTCGGCAAAATCATCGCGCAAAACGATTACAGTCGGGATCCACGCGGAAGAAGCTGATACGCAGCCGCTACAGAAAGATTGTTTCGGCGAGGCACCGAAACCAGCACGCGAGCCGCGTCCGCTCCCCAGATTTACGCTGGGGCGCCGCCGAGGGCGCCGGGGAGCGGTGGGGTGACGTCGGGCGCGGCTACAACTTGTTTGGGCGGTTTTGGGCGGCGGAGCAACGCCGGGCGGCGGATTAATCAGGCGACCGTGCTCGACAATCTCTTTAAGTTGCGAGCCGTCGAGGGTTTCAAATTCCAGGAGTGCCTTTGCGATTGCCTCGAGTTTGTCGCGATTCGCAGTGAGCGTTGTCTTGGCCAGTTGATACGCGTCATCGAGTAGTTTTTTCACTTCCTGATCGATTTGCTCGGCAGTCGCCTCGCTGTAATCGCGGGCACGCGAGATGTCGCGGCCCAGGAAAACGTAGTCCTCGTGCTCGCCATATTCGACCATGCCCATTTTTTCGCTCATGCCCCACTCGCAAACCATCCGACGCGCAATCGCCGTAGCCATTTTGATGTCACCGCGCGCGCCGTTGGTGATGTCGCCAAAGATGATGTCCTCCGCAACGCGGCCGCCCATGCTCACGGCGAGACCGGCGAGCAACTCATTTTTGCGATTCGTATATTTGTCTTCCTCAGGAAGTTCGAGCAACAACGCGTGGCCCGCTTCGTGGTAAGCGGTGTTCTGTTTTTCTTTTTCGCTCAGCGCAAGGCTTCGGCGCTCTTTGCCCCAGCGAACTTTGTCGCGCGCTTCTTCCAGTTCGGCGAGCGTGATTCCTTTTAATCCGCGACGAGCCGCGAGCAGTGCCGCTTCGTTAATCACATTCGCGAGTTCCGCGCCGGAATAGCCCGGCGTGCCACGCGCGACGACAGCAAGATCGACGCCTTCCGCCAGTTTCACTTTCTTGGCATGGACGCGCAGAATTTCCTCGCGCCCTTTAACGTCGGGCAAATTAACCGTGATCTGGCGATCGAAACGTCCCGGTCGCAACAAGGCCGGATCAAGAACATCGGGGCGGTTGGTGGCCGCGATGATGATCACGCCTTCCTGCGTATCGAACCCGTCCATTTCAACGAGCAATGCGTTCAACGTTTGTTCGCGCTCGTCATGCCCGCCACCCACACCATGGCCACGATGACGTCCAACGGCGTCAATCTCGTCGATGAATATGATGCAAGGAGCGGATTTCTTGCCCTGCTCGAACATGTCGCGGACGCGCGAGGCGCCCACGCCGACGAACATTTCAACGAAATCGGAGCCGCTGATCGAAAAGAACGGCACATCGGCTTCCCCCGCGATGGCGCGCGCCAGAAGTGTCTTGCCGGTGCCGGGCGGGCCGACCAGGAGAACGCCCTTGGGAATGCGGCCGCCGAGTTTCTGAAATTTTTTCGGATCGCGCAGGAACTCGACCAGCTCCTGGACTTCATCCTTTGCCTCCTCGACGCCGGCGACATCGCGAAACGTGATTTTGTTCTTGTCCCGGGCAAGCATGCGCGCTTTCGATTTGCCGAAATTGAGGGCGCCTTTCCCGGCCATGCGGATTTGCTGGCGAAACAGAAAATAAAGCACGAGCAGGAACAGGGCGATAGGGAGGAACCCAACCACGGTTTGCGCAAGCACGTTTGATTCGGTTTTGATCGCCGGTTGAATGCCCGCTGCTGCGAGTTTTTCCTGCAAATTATTAGTGAAAGTTAAATAGACCGTGGTTCGAAACGGGACGGGCTGGGCGGACGTTGGCCCTACTCCCGGACGAATATAAGCCCCGCGCAGGGTTTGTGTCGTTCGGCCATCCTCGACGACAAGGACCAGGGGATAGGTCTTGTCGTTGACGATCTGCTTGTTCTCCAGCAGCTCGAGAAAGCGGTTATAAGGCACGTCTTCCAAGGGCTGCATCCCTCCGCGGAAATACAGCATCGCGAGGGCAATGCATCCAAAGCCGATCGCGAGCAGGATGATGCCGCGCCAATTGAAATTGGGTTCATTGCCGCGGGATTTATTCTCTTTTGAAGAGTTACGATCGGTTTTTGGCATAATCGAAATAGAATCTAACTACGGAAAAAGGTTACCATGAACAATTTGGCATTGCAAAATGGCGGGGCGGCTCATCGTTTACGTATCGTAGCCGCACATTGCGTCGCTCGTCGATTTCGGTAAAATTTTGATCGAAACATACAAATGACAGAATTGGTTTCATCGGTAGCAGACAAGATCGACCGGGCCGTGCAGCGGGTGACTCCGCTCGCCTATCGGGTGCGACGGACCGGACGCCGCTGGGTGCGCCGGGCTTTGCGTAAGCCTCGCAGTGTTTCGGAAGGGCCAAACCTGCTGCCCTTGCTAATTCAAGTGCTGGCGAGTTTCACCAAAGCAGATGGTGTTTTGCTCGAAGAAGAGATCGACTCGAGCCTCGGTTTTCTGCGTTACGATTATCCGGAGGCGGTTTACTCGGAGCTGCGACAGTTGTTTCGGCAGGCGCTTTACGAGCAGCAGGACCTCGCCGCCATGGCGCAAAAGCTCAGCGCGCAGCTGAGTACGGAGCGCAAGATCATGCTCGGCGTTCAGCTTTACGATCTGATCTCGCAGGCCGGTTTGAAACAAGAGCAGGTCGTTGCCTTCTACTCGTTCATGTCACAGCTCGGCATGGCCGCGCAGGCGATTGACATCGTTTACCAACTCAATGCGTCGGAGGATTCGGACCCTTCGATTTACCAGCATGGCGCGTCCCCGCTCGAATCGCTCTCTTTCGGACCAGACGGCAAGGCAGATGTGACGGTCAAAAACCTGACCGACAACGATCGTTTGATGGCGTTTCGTTACCACGATCTGATTTTGCTGAAAAATCATAGCGGCCAGAACGTGTCGGTGCGCGGAAGACCACTGGTGCGTGGCGGGTTCTGCCGAATTTATCCCGGCCAGCGCATCCTGGTTGGCGATCAGGTGCTCAGCTATCAAGAGCTCGCGCAATATTTTAATGCGAAGAAGAACGTCTCGCTTCCGCAGATTTTCATCCGTGTAAACAAGGACGCCGATGAAGTAGAACTGGAGCGGTCGCGGACACGCGAAAGCTCGCTCCGCATTACTTTCGGGTTAAAGGTGCGCGTAAAGGCGTTGCGCGATGTCGATGCCGAGCTCAATGGAGTGAAATTGAAGGCCGGCACCAAGGTGGAGGCAGCCTTGGAGGACAAAATCATCTTCCATAACGACAGCGAGATGGATTTAAGCGATCTGCGCCGGCGGGCTCGGGCGTTGGGCGGCCGGTTTCAATTAAAGGCCTCTAAATCCGAATATTTGGTCTCCAACCAGCCCAGCCGGCTTGAAGCCGACGATATTCTGCTTTCCCCCGGCACGAGCGGCGACGTGCTGCTGAAGATTTTTTGCGATTACGACCAGCGGGTGGGCCTCCTGGAGGTAATTGAGGCGGATCGCCCTATTCTGGTGGGCGATACTCCCGTGCGCACGACCGCGCCGCTCAAGGACGGGGATACCATTCGGATCGACGTGGGACAATTTCTGCGGTGCAATTTCTCGGAACGAATCATCGAAGAAGAGCGCAACATCATTCGCACGCTCGACGTGAACGAGGTCACGCATCGATTTGGCAAGGGGGAAGTCGGGCTTGATGGAATTTCTTTTAGTATCAGCCGGGGCGAGCTCGTTTGCGTGATGGGTGCAAGTGGTTCGGGAAAGAGCACGCTCTTAAAGGTGCTGGCCGGGCAACTCCGGCCGACTCATGGCGAAGTGATCCTAAACGGACAATCGCTTTATCCTAACCTTGACGCTCTCAAGCGCTACGTCAGTTACATGCCGCAGCAAGACGCTTTCGACGAGCATCTCACTATCGGCGAGAACCTCCAGTTTGCGGCGGCGATCCGTGCGCCGCACCTGTCGCGACGCGATCGCACCCGGCGCCTGGAGGCAAAACTGATTGAGCTCGGCCTCGGCGAACGCCGGGATGCCGTTGTCGGCAGTCCGGAAAGGAAAACTTTAAGCGGTGGCGAGCGTAAACGCCTCAACATTGGCCTCGATATGATAGGCATGTCGGACGTTTACCTTTTCGATGAGCCGACTTCCGGCCTCTCCTCGAAGGACTCCGAGCATGTCATGGAGATCATCCGCGGAATGGCGCACAACAAGATCATTATTGTCACCATTCACCAGCCCAGCTCCAAACTCTTCCAGATGTTCCATAAAGCGATCCTCCTCGACAAAGGAGGCCGGCTCGTGTTTTTCGGCACCCCCTCGGACATGCTTCGCTATTTTGCTGAAGCGGAGCACCAGCATCAGTTTGGCGCCGAGCTGGGCGCCTGTCCCTCTTGTGGAACGACTCGTCCCGAGTTCATTTTTGACGTCCTGGAGACACCGCTGCGCGATTTAAGCGGTGACATCATTTACGAGGAAAACAGTCGTGGCCAGTTGGTCGCAGCGCGCCGTTATTCGCCGGAATTCTGGCGCGACAAGTACGAAGCCTTCCGATTAATCCAGGACGTCAAACAAGTTTCCTTGCGCAAGGAGCCGGTCGCGCCGTTACCTGCGGCGCCCGCCGAAAAGAAACGCCTCCCGATTCGCTGGCACGACGAATGGACGCAATTCCGCACGTTGTTGCGTCGCGCATTCATAAGCAAACTGCGCAACCGCGCCAACCTCATCATCACCATCGGCGTCTCGCCCGTGCTGGCATTGCTCATCGCTACGATTCTGCGCTACTCAGAGAGCGGGAAATACGATTTTGCGTCCGCTTATCACATCCCGACATTTTTGTTCCTTGGCCTGATCGTCGCGATGTTTCTCGGGCTGACCAACAGCGCCGACGACATCATTCGCGACCGCGCCGTGCTGCAACGAGAACGCAATCTCAACGTTCGCCTGTCGTATTACATTTTCTCAAAGACGATCACCCTCGGTGTATTTGCCCTCGTTCAATGCGTGCTTTTTGTCCTGATCGGGAATTACGTCCTGCAAATCCGCGGCATGTTCTGGCTTTACCTTGGAATCATGCTCATGACGGCGATGGGCGGTGTGTCGCTCGGTCTGCTCATTTCTTCGCTCGTTGCCGATCCGAAAACGGCGGCCAATATCGTCCCGCTCGTTCTGATTCCGCAGATCATCATGGGCGGCGCCCTCATCAAGTATGAGGACATGAACCGGAACCTCGCTTTTGTTTATACGCTCTCCCATTGGTTCTCCGAACATCCGAGCACCGACCAAAGCAAGAAGATGGAGAGCAAGCTGGAGGTGCCATTTGTTTGTCAATTTATCGCCATGCGTTGGTCGTACGAAGAGATCATTCTCGCGCAAGCCAAGCTCAATCCGCTCACACGCCGGCAGAATCGAGCCAGCGACGAAATTCAAAGACTCGCGCACGAAGCGAACACGCCTGAGCAACGCAAGCGTCTTGATGATTTGAAGGAGGTTTTGGCATTGCTATCGGGTCTCGAAGGACGTTCGGCGAAAGAGATCGGCCGTTATCTCAAACTAGTCGACCCTGTCCTCGCCGGGAAACGGAAGTTCGATCGCTCACTCTTCCAAAACGCAAATGGTCCGGTCACAGCCGAGCAGATTTACGTCAACCAAAAGGTGTCTGATCTGATCTCAAATGCCGAGATGGAGCAAAGCGATTATCGCCGCGGTAATCGGCCCAATGTTTTCTTCGGTGCGCAAAAAACGTATTTTGGGATAAAAATCGGCGCATTTGTCTTTAACACGACTGTCCTGATTGGATCGACGTTGGGATTGCTCGCACTGCTCCATTGGATTTTGCGAAAGCAACTCGAAGTGCGCGGGCGCTAGGGTTGCTTTCAAAAATCGATTTGTAGGGCATTTCTGTGAAACGGTCTGTGTTTAGCGCCAAAGCGCGCAGCATTCAATATCGAGCCTGGGGCAACGCCCCAGATTCATGGAAACCCAAACATCAGCGCTGAAAGCGCGATTCACTGCCGTGCCAAGTACAAAGCGGGATGAATCGCGCTTTCAGCGCTCGTTTACGAGGCAATCGAATTCCTGGGGCGATGCCCCCCAGGCTGAAAGTGAAATAGCGCCTCTTGCGCTAAACATATACGTGAAACGCCAATCGACTTGTTTTCCAATGATCATCGTGAGCCGCGCAGACAGCGAAGGACCTCACATTCGGTGATGCGTTACTCAAATTTTGCTTGTGTGAAACGGCACGTTGCGGGAGGTCCGTCGCTTCGCTCGGGATGACAAGCATGGCAATTGAGCGTAGAGAAACGACCATCACCAAATGAGCAAAAGAAAAGACAAAGCAACGCGCCTGATTGTTGCCGCGAGCGAGAGCGATCCCGACATGGTCCACGCCGTTGTCATTCCGAGCGGAGTCGAGGAATCTCTCACTTAAAGAAAAACTGCCAAAACCTCAAATGAGCAAAAGAAAAGACAAAGCAGCGCGCCTGATTGTTGCCGCGAGCGAGAGCGATGCCGACATGTTGTACGCGACCAAGTTTTGGGCGCCCGATCCATTTATTTTCCTGGAGCGAAACGGCAAACGCACCCTGGTCCTGAGCGATCTGGAGATTGATCGCGGCCGCAAGCAGGCCAATGCCGACGAGTTCGTCATGTTCAGCGAGCTGGAACGGGAAGTGCAGGGCAAATCTAAGAAGGCGCCCCCTTACGACAAAGTTCTGGCGCATTTTCTCAAAAAACGCGCCGTAAGATCAGCAATCGTTCCGGCGAATTTCCCGCTCGGCTACGCGGAGGAACTCGCCGCAAATAAAATCCGTGTCCGGGCGACGAACGGACTTTTCTGGCCCGAACGTGAAGCGAAATCCGATAAGGAAATTGAGATGATCGGCCGTGCCTTGCGAATCACCGAAACAGGGCTCCGGCGTGCAATTGAAATCCTGAAAGCATCGAAACCTGGCGCCGGAAAACGATTGCGCTGGAACAGCAAGACGCTGACCTCCGAAATGCTCCGGGCAGAAATTGATTCCACGATTCTGCGCGCCGGTGGCGTTCCGACGGGGACGATTGTCGCCGGTGGCGATCAGGCGTGCGATCCGCACGAGCGCGGATTCGGCCCGCTGTATCCGAACTCGCTGATCATTCTCGATGTATTTCCGCGCGACGCGAAGACCGGCTATTTTGGCGACATGACTCGCACCGTTTTGCGCGGGCGCGCGAGCGAGGCGCAGCGGAAACTTTGGGAGACGGTGAAAGCCGGGCAGGCGCTGGCTTTGAAAAAGATCAAGGCCGGCGTGGATGGAATGACGATTCACAAGGCAATTCAGCAGTTTTTCACAGAGCGTTGTTTTCCGACGGAGCTTCGCAAAGGCCGGCGGGTTGGATTTTTTCACGGGACCGGTCACGGGCTCGGGCTGGAAATCCATGAGCATCCACGGTTGCAAAAGGTCACGCTGAAAGATCGACAAGTACTGACGGTTGAGCCCGGATTGTACTATCCCGGCCTTGGCGGCGTGCGTCTGGAAGACGTGGTGGTAGTCACAAAAAGCGGTTGCCGCGTGCTTTCGCGCTTTCCAAAGCGGCTTGAAATCTGAGGTGGATCGGCCGCTCCGTGGGACGATGCTAAAACAATTGCGGCTTTGCCGCCTAAATTGGCATCGAGCAGGAATTGCTCGATCCACCAATGAACGAAGCACGCGTTTGCGCGTCTAAGTTTCCTAGACACACTTAAGACAGGCATGTTTTATCCTTACGGTTTCGGCGGTTCCAGTTGGCTGCTTTATATAGGCGTGCCGTTGATCATTGGCCTCTGGGCACAGTTTCGGGTGAGCAGCGCGTTTCGAAAATGGGGCGAGGTGCGGGCCGCTTCAAACATCACCGGCGCTGAGTGCGCCCGCGAAATCCTGCAGGCGGCCCAAATTCACGATGTCGATGTTGTCGAGACGAACGATTTTCTCGGCGATCATTACGACCCAACGAACAAGAAGCTACATCTGTCGAGCAATGTTTATCACACGCCCTCGGTTGCAGCTGTCGGCATCGCCGCGCATGAAACCGGCCATGCCATTCAGCACGCCAAAGCTTACGCACCGCTCAAGGCGCGAATGGCCATTGTGCCGGTGACAATGGTCGCGTCGCAAATGCTGCCCTTTGTGATCATCGGCGGTCTGTTTTTTCACCTCACTGGCCTGATTACGCTCGGCATTTATTGCTATGCGATTCTGCTCGTCTTCCAACTGATCACGTTGCCAGTGGAATTCGACGCGTCACGCCGTGCGAAAATTATCTTGCAGCAAATGGGGATCGTTCAGCCAGGTCCCGAGGTGGCCGGGGTAAACAAGGTGTTGAACGCGGCTGCGCTCACTTACGTGGCAGCATTTATCGCGGCGCTGGGCAATTTGCTCTGGTTGCTGTCAATTCGCGACCGGCGCTAATCGGCTGCGCTGTTCAAGAAAATGAGTTCGGTCGCCTTATCCGCCACTGGACAGATTCGCTGCGGCGAACCGGCTCGCCGGATTTCCAATTTGTTATCGTCCGGTCTGGATGCTCGTGCTAAATCTAAGCGTCAGGCGATGAACCAGCCGAGAACCGACGAAGATCAGGAGTTGGTGGCGCGCACGCAATCAGGCGACGCCAGCGCGTTCGATCAGCTTGTCGTCAAATACACTCCGCGCCTTTACGGGTTGGTTTACAATATGACCTCAAACCACGAGGACACGAACGATCTCTTACAGGATATTTTTTCGAAGGCCTACAAAGCGATCCGCGGGTTTCGTGGCAAGTCGTCCTTTTATACGTGGATTCATTCGATCGCGGTGAATATGACGCTGAATTTTCTTAAGAAGCGCGGCCGGCGCTTTCAACTGAGTTTGGATGACGTCGATGCCGGCGTTCAGAACGACAAAGAATTCATGGAATTGACGGCGACGAGCAGTCCGGTGCGGGAAGCAGACCTGTCTGAGCTGCAGCGAAGATTGAACGAGGCCATGATGAAATTGTCTGATGAACACAGAGCCGTGGTCACCATGTTCCATATCCAGGGGATGCCCCACGCAGAGATTAGTAAAATCTTGCGTGTCTCAGAGGGAACGGTACGTTCGAGGCTCTTCTACGCGAATCGGCAACTGCAGAATTATCTGGAAGAATTTCGGAAAAACCCTGTTTCTTAACCGGCGCTGAAATGGACGAATTTAACGACAACGAAATCGGGAGGCTGCTTCGGTTGAAGCGCTACGAGCAACCGCCGCCTGGTTATTTTGAAAATTTTCTCCACGAGTTTCATCGCCGGCAGCGCGATGAATTGCTCCGCCAGCCGCTTTGGCGAATCTGTTGTGAACGCGCCCACGATTTCATGTTCCGGTTGGATGTTCGGTCTCTGGCTTCTTATCCTGCGGCTGTCGCGGCAGTCCTGGTATGCGCCGCAGTTATTTCTTTGAAGATTTATCAGGAACCACAGGCCGCCAACGTTGCTCTCCAGAGTCCGCCAGCGTTATCCGAGCCGGCGAACGCTGAAGGCGAATGGACGCTTGCGTCGCCGGTAGCCACACGGATTTTCCGGACGCAACCGCTTCGTAGCTCCCAAACTCACTCCCGCAGTCGCGGAATCCCGCCCCGTTACGTGCTCGATAGCGTGCCCGTGAGTTATGAGTCGAGTTTCAGATTTTAGTCGCGCACCGGGGTCTCTCTCCCGGGCTCAGTTTGCGTTAATCTGCAGATTCAGCCTCGCGTTGGGTCTTTCCTTCGCAGCCGTTCCTGTCTTTTACGCTCAAGAGCAATCCGCGATTACGATCAGCCAACAGGTCAAAGACATCTTTGGGCGCACGGCCAAAGCAGTCGTAAGGATTCACGGCGACGACGAGCACAGCGAAATTTCGGGCACGGGATTTTTCATCGATCCCACAGGGACCCTTTACACTGCATATACAGTCGGGGGGGAAGCAGACAATTTCACGATTGAATTTAATGGTAAGAAATATCCGGCGCGCCAGCTTTTGGCAGATATCCGCAGCGGGACGGCGATATTGAAAATCGACGCGGTCACTCCGGCGTTGCCGATTGGAAAATCCGAGGAGCTGGAGGTGGCAACGCCTGTCGTCTCGATTGGTTATCCTCTGGATTTGCCGAAGACACCGAGTTTTGGAATGGTCGCGGGATTCGATCGAAAATATCTTGGCCGCTACTTTTCGACCACTCACGTGCGTCTCAACCTGCCAACGCAGCGCGGAGAGGCGGGTGCACCGCTCTTGAACATGAAAGGGGAAGTGGTTGGCATTCTGGTCAGCAGTCTCGAAAACAACTCCTCGTGTTACGCAGTGCCAATCGAAGCGGCGGAGAAAATCCGCAGCGATTACGTCCGTTTCGGCGAAGCCCGGCATGGTTGGGTCGGGATTAATGTTTCCGAGGCGCCGGCGCCGGTGGAAGGTTCACGAGCAGAAATGACTCAGATCATGGAGGGCACACCGGCGGCCAATTCCGGGATAAAAGCCGGCGATATTCTGCTGCAGGTAGGACGAACCAAAGTAACTCAACCGGAAGATGTGCTGGATGCTTCGTTCTTTATTACCGCGGGGGACACCGTCCCGATCACCGTGATGCGCGGGAACGAAAAACTAACCTTTAATGTACGCGCCGAGCTTCATCCAGCCAGCGAACGCAGGCCGCTGATCGCTTCCCCCACCATAAATCGGGCCATTCCGCTTAAGCTCGATTCCGAGGCGCAGCGCACACCTTAGCAAGTATAGTTTTTGGTTGATAGTTAATAGTCCTGGCCGCAGTGCGTCTGGCTCACGCAATCATCAACTATCGACTCTCAACTAAGAACTAATTCCATACCTACAGCATTTTTCGAAACTCTGCGTCGTCGATGATCCGGACACCGAGTTCTCTCGCCTTATCCAGCTTGCTGCCGGGCTCCGCGCCGGCCAACAAGTAATCGGTCTTATTACTAACACTGCTGGTCACGTGCCCACCGAGCGCTTCGATTTTCCCAGTGGCTTCCTCCCGTGTCATCGACGGTAGCGTCCCGGTCAGGACAAAGGTTTTTCCAGCCAGCGGCAGCTCTTCTGCTTTTTTGGCCGAGACTTTTTCGCTCTTTGGTTGAATCCCCAATTGCTTTAGACGTTGCAGAATTCTTTTTCCGGTCGCCGATGCGAAGAAATCGAGAACGCTTCGTGCGACCACCGGGCCTGTCTCGGTGATGATGCCGCGCTCTTTTTCGGCTTTGCTTTTCGATCGCTTTGCGAAACCAGATTTGATTAGCCGCCCTGCGATTTGTTGCGCGTCGTCTTTTTGCCCGCGTTTTTCGTGGTAATCCAAAACGTCGCGGAGCAGTTGCGATTGGGCGACGCCGCCAATGGTATCGTGAAAACGAGCGAGCTGCGTTGCCGTCGTCTTGCCGACGTCCGGAATCGCAAGAGCAAAAAGCCAGCGTGAAAGCGGCAAAGTTCGCGCGCGCTCAATCGCGTGAATGGCTTTGGTCGCATTTTTCTCACCGAAAATGCGCGGTGTTTCTTCGGTGCCGAGATTCAAGTTAGCGAGTTGATTGGTCTTTAGTTCAAACAGATCGAGCGGCTCATGGACGAGGCCGCGCTCGACCAATTTGTCCGCTACAACCCCGCCGATACTTTCGATGTCGAGCGCGCTGCGGGCCCCGAAAAATTCCACGCGTCGCGTGGTCTGTGCCGGGCACTGAAGATTTTCGCAGCGCCAGGCGACGAACTGCGGATCGCGGCGGATGGACCCGCCACAGACTGGACACTTGCCGTGAATGTGTTTGAAGAAATCGAAAGTCTTCGCTCCTCGCGGCCGTTTGGATTTCACGACCTCGACCACCGCCGGAATCACCTCGCCGGCTTTTTCGATCACGACCATATCGCCGATCCGAATGTCTTTGCGTTTGATCTCGTCTTCATTGTGCAAGGTCGCGCGGGAGACCGTACTGCCGCTCACGACGACGGGCTCGAGCACCGCTACCGGCGTGAGGATTCCAGTTCGCCCGACTTGGACCTTGATATCGAGCAACTTTGTTTCAACTCGTTCCGCTGCGTATTTGTATGCAATCGCCCATCGCGGCGATTTGGCAGTGAAACCGAGCCGCTCGCGTTGCACGAGCGCATCCACTTTGATCACTGCACCGTCGGTTTCGTAACGGAAATCTTTTCGGACGCGGTCGAGCTTGCGAATTGCATCCAGAATTTTTTCAACCGAATCGGCGAGCCACCAATGCTCGTGCGTCGGCAGACTAAGCTTTTTGAACAAAGGAAAGACTTCGGAATGAAGATCGACATCTGCGCCTTCAGTTGCGCCCGTTCCGTAAAAAACAATGCCCAACGGACGCTTTGCTACGATTTTCGGATCGAGATGTTTGAGGGAACCCGCGGCCGCGTTGCGTGGATTGGCAAACAAGGGTAAGCCGGCTGCTTCGCGTTCTTTGTTAAGCTTTTTGAAGCCATCTTTATCCAGGAAAGCCTCTCCGCGCACTTCGAAGACTTTTGGCGCGCCGCCATGCAATTGCTGCGGGACCGAGCGGATTGTTTTAACGTTCCGCGTGATATCGTCGCCGACCGATCCATCGCCGCGGGTTGCAGCGTATTTTAGGTGCCCGTTTTCGTACATGAGCGAGACGGCGACGCCGTCCACCTTCGGCTCGATCACGACAGGAATTTTCTCGTCAGGCAAGAGCCGCGTGATCCGTTTGTAGAAATTGGCGATCTCATCTTCGGAATAAGTGTTGTCGAGACTAAGCATCGGAACTCGATGCTCAATTTGAGCAAATGCCTGGAGCGGCGTGCCGCCGACGCGTTGTGTCGGCGAGTCGGGCGTGACCAGGTTCGGAAATTCCGCTTCAAGATCGACAAGTTCTTTGTAGAGCCGATCGTAGTCGCGATCGCTGATTAGCGGTGCGGCTTCCTCGTAATAGAGCCGGTTGTGCTTTTCGATTTCGCGACGCAATTCGGCGACTCGCTTTGCCGCGTGCGTTTCTTCGCCTCTCATGCTGCACCATACAAACGCGTAAAACATCGGCAACGAGCGGGAGCTCTGCGTCGGCGGACTATGATCGCCAGAAAGAGAACGTGAATCAGGCTGCGTTGGCTCTTTTCAAATCTCGCAAACCCAGCTAACCATAAACAACAGTGAAGCCCGGCGAGCGCATCCTCGGCGTAGAAGGGGGCGGAACAAAAACCGCCTGGGTGTTGGTTGAGGCTGGGGCGGGTGGCGGTGACACCGGCCCCGAGTTGCGCATTCTCGATCAAGGCAAATTGCCGCCGTCAAATTTTCGCCTCGTAACTCTTGATCGCCTGCGCGCCATTCTTTCGGAGCTACCAAAGCAAATTGATCGGGCGGGAGTTTTTCTCGCCGGCTGTGGTCCGGAGGATCGACCTATCCTCTCCCGTCTTTGCGCTGAAATTTGGCCGACCGCGAAAATCATCACCGGGAACGATCGCGATTCCGGCGTGGCCGCGGCGCTTGGAAGCGGTGAGGGAATCGTCGTCAATGCCGGGAGCGGCTCGTCCGTTACTGGGCGACGCGGGGACCGGATCGAGAAGGCCGGTGGTTGGGGACACATTCTTGGAGACGCGGGCGGCGGGTATTTTCTCGTTATTCAGGCGCTGCGTTTCATTTTGCGGGAATACGATCTGCGCCGCGGCGAAGGGCAATTCGCCGCAAAAATTCTGCGGGCCCTTTCCTTGAACAATTTTGACGAACTCGTCCGGTGGGCGCAAACGGCAGACAAGATGGAGATTGCAATGCTCGCCCCGGCCGTTTTCGAAGCGGCCGCCAGCGGTGACGCGCGTGTCATGGAGATCATTGAGCGCGGGGCGCAGGTTCTGAGCGAATACACCGAAGCAGTCGCGTCCCGTCTGCAAATGCTTGCGCCAAAAGTCGTGCTAATGGGCGGTCTTTTTCATCGCGACTCACTCTATACGCACGCATTCCGACGCAGACTGAAGAAGAATTTTCCCGATGCTCGCGTCGCAACAGCGGAGCGGTCGCCCGAGCTTGGCGCAGCCTGGCTCGCGGCGGAGCTTGGCGACGATGTCACCTTTCAGGCGAAGCTTTCTCACGACGAGATCGATGATCTGGCTGCCGCAATCACCGAACAACGCAACCCACGTTCGGAGAATCTGGAAAAAAAGAGCACGCGAGAACTGGTCGAGCTTTTTGTCGAGGAAGAAAAATTTGTTCAAGATGCGTTGCGCCGGGCGATTACCGAACTGACGCGCGCTACTGAAATTGCAACTGAATCGCTGCGAAACGGCGGCCGCATGTTTTATGTCGGCGCCGGCAGCAGCGGGCGCATAGGGGTTCTCGATGCCAGCGAAATCCCGCCGACCTTTGGCGCGCCGCCTGATCTTGTGCAGGGCGTGATTGCCGGCGGTGCGACTGCGCTCTATCGGAGTGTCGAGGGGGCGGAAGACGAGGAAAGCGCAGGCGCTTTGGCAATGAACGAGAGAGGAATTAATAACAAGGACGTCGTTATTGGCATCACCGCCAGCGGCCGGACGCCCTTTGTTCTGGGTGCGATTGGGCGGGCAAAATCGCTAGGTGCGAAGACCATTTTGCTCACGTGCAATCCCGCACGGCCGCAAAATACAAATGTTGATCTCGCAATTCTTCTCCCCGTTGGGCCCGAGCTCTTGACTGGATCGACAAGGTTGAAAGCGGGAACGGCAACGAAAGTTGCGCTTAACATCATCAGCACTGGCGCAATGGTCGCCCTCGGGAAAGTCCGCGGCAATTTGATGATCGATCTGCACTCCGCGAGTACAAAACTGCGTGACCGCGCGGTGCGAGTTGTTGCCGGCGTGGCAAGGTGCGACTACCAGTCCGCGCGAAACATGCTTGAGGCATGCGACTGGAATTTGCGCGCAGTGGTGGACAAGCTCTAGCCACGGCAGGTTGGGTTCTGGTCCCGACCGGCCACATCGTGGAGCTACAGAATATGCTGCGAAACAAATCTTTGCAGAATCTTTGATTTCGATAAGCGCAACGCAACCACCTCGCACGAAGCAAGGTATAACTTAACCGAAAGGAACCTGATGCTCTGGACAATATTTGTTATCTTGCTTGTACTCTGGCTGCTTGGATTGGTCAGCTCCTATACATTGGGCGGATTCATTCATATCCTGCTCGTTATTGCGATTGTGATTCTGATTATCAATTTGATCCAAGGCCGGCGCCCGTTGTAACCTCGCGACAATGAAACCGACCGTAATCGTCGGCATCGTTCTCATCATCATCGGCATCGTCGGCTTTGCCTATGGCGGCCTGGGTTGGACGACCGAAAAAAAAGACGCGCAACTAGGTCCTCTTCAAATTACTCACAAGGAGAGTCACGGAATCGATTTTCCGCCAATCGCCAGCGGAATCTGTCTGGTGGGCGGAGTTGTCCTTTTAATCGTTGGCAGCCGAAAAGGCTGATCGACTGCTAGCCGCCGGCTTTGAGCACAGCGAAGGTCTTGCTCCCTTTACGGTCGAGATAGAGGAGGACTCCGCGAGTTGGATCAGCCTTAGCGAGCGCTTCACGAAATGATTGCACGTTCGTCACCGGTTTACCGTCAACTTCCGTAATGATGTCCTCGCGTTGAATGTCCTGTTGCGCGGCCAGACTATTGTCCGCTACGTCGGTCACAATGACCCCATGCTGAACAGCGAGATGAAGACGTTCGGCAACTTCCTTCGTCAACTCCTGCACCTGCAAGCCAAACTTGCCGGTATCTTGCTCTCTTGGTTGAGCGGGTTGGATCGATTCGTTTGACGCCCGCGCGATCTCGTTTGGCAATTCACCAGTCTTAACCGGCAGCTTGATCGTCTGTCCTTTACGCCAAACAGTCAGCTCGATATTTTGCCCGATCTTCTTTTTCAAGATCTCATGCTGAAGCTGTGTGTCGGATGCGACCGGTGTCCCGTCAACCCGTGTGATCACGTCGAACGGACGCAGGTCGCTTCTCGATGCTGGCGCGTCTGCTTCAATCGTGCGGACAACTACACCTTTGTCGGCCCCTTTGAACAGATCACGGATCGCAAGATCCTCGCCGAGCGTTTCGATGCGGATGCCAAGCCACGGTCGCTGGATCTTGTGACCGGCGATCAGTTCGGCGCCGATCTCCTTTGCCATATTAACCGGAATAGCGAAGCCCAGCCCGCGATTCATGCCGTTGATTAGCGTGTTCATGCCAATCACTTTGCCGTCAATGTCGCAAAGCGGACCACCACTGTTGCCGGGATTGATCGACGCGTCCGTCTGCAAATAATCTGAGATAGAATAGCCGCCCGTGGAAAATAATTTGTCGCGTCCTTTCCCGCTAACCACCCCGTAGGTGAAAGTGTAATCGAGTTTGAACGGCGCCCCAATCGCGAACGCAAATTGGCCTACGCGCACGGCGTCGCTGTCGCCCATTTGCACGACTGGCAAATCTTTTGCGTCGATTTTAATGACGGCGATATCGGTCTTTTCGTCGGTGCCCGTAACCCGCGCCGGAAACTCGCGGCCATCTTGCAATCTCACCTCGATTTTGTCTGCGCCTTCGACCACGTGAAAGTTTGTGAAGATATAACCGTCTGGCCGGACGATGAAACCGGAGCCTTCGCTTTGGATCGGCTGGGACCCGCCCGGGCTTCGCCGCGGCGTATTTTCGTCCGGTGGCCCTTGAAAGAACAAGTCATCGAATGGCGATCTTTCAACGGTCTCGTTTTTCTTTGAAATCTTAATAATAACGACGCTTGGCGCCACGGTCTCGAAGACTCTTGCAAACGCATTGTTCAACTGATGGACGACGTCCTTGCCCGTTTCTGCCGCCGAGGCCGGCACCGTAGCCGTTGGGGCGACCTCTGATTGCGCTGCAAACGATGTAATGATGGCAGCACTCACTATCAAAATGGATAAACGCATTTGTTGGAACTTGGACAGCATGGAACATGCAATGTTCAACTGGGCGCGTCCAATCCCGGTTTGCTCAAAGTCCCTTTCGCAGTTCGATCGTGCAACTGTTACCCTGCCAGGCAGGACACATGCAATTTCCGGCCGGGTCTCCCATGAGCGTGCGTCCGGTGGGCGAATCGCTTTTCAGGCCAGCATCCTATTTTTGGTTCTCCTCTGGGCGACCGCTATTGCGCCTGAGCCTCCTGCCCGCATCGCCATCTCACCGGCCGAACTGGTTCGCGCTGTTATGATTGGTCGCCAGTCCCTCATCGACTTGTGCCTGATCGAGAAGGTCGATCCAAACGGACGTGACGAGCAAGGGCAGACGCCGCTGTTGATCGCGACTTCGAAGCAGGATTGGAAGACAGCGCGGCGACTGATCGATGCCGGGGCGGTCGTCGATCTTTCCGATAAAAAAGGCTTTACGCCTCTCATGGCATCGGCAATGCACGGCAATCTGGAGATGTTCCGCTTTCTGCTGGTTCACTCGACCAATCTTCATGCGGAAGCCCGTTGCCTTGACGGGCGGGACCTGTTGGGAATGGCTCTTGATGGCGGCAATCCTGAGATCATCGGAACTGTAGCGGAACGCCTGCCGTTAATGCCGCAATGGACAACGAGCACGCGACGCGCATTTAATGCAGCCCTGCTGGCGGGAAACAAGGATCAAATCCGATTGTTGCTCAGCAAACACGCCACGCCTCCCACCCCGGAAGGCAAAAACGTGCCGCTTCTGGCCTATGCCATCGCCAGGAATGACGACTCGCTTTTTCGCACGCTGCTGGCCTGCGGAGCCGATCCAAACACTGCCTTGCCCGCGCGCTGCGATAAAGACTTTCTGGCGCTGATTTCCTCAAAATCACTCAGCGGTTATATCGAGGGCGACAGTAATGTGACAGTGCTGATGCTGGTTGCGGGTCTCGGGCAGGAGAATTATCTACGGGCTTTGCTCGATGCAGGCGCCGATCGAAAGCGTGCCACAGCCCGCTACAATATGCTTCCGCTATACATTGCTGCTCAAACGGGTCACTGGCGGTGCACACAAATCCTCCTCGGCAGCGGACCGTCACCGGATCAATTGCGTATCGAGATTTCTCTCGCTTCGCAACGCGTGGCTCTCATCAAGAACGGTGTGCCTATATTTCGCGTGCAGTGTTCAACGGGCCGCCCTGGATATTCCACGCGCACTGGCCACTTTGTAATTACGGACAAAAACCGGAACCATCGTTCCACCATCTACCACGTGGAGATGCCATACTTCATGCGTCTCAGTTGTCTCGATTTCGGGCTGCATGAAGGGATGGTGCCTAATTATCCAGCTTCGCACGGTTGTATTCGACTACCCTCTGAAGCTGCTCGCAAATTTTTCTCCGAGATCCCAGTCGGGACGCTCGTGACAGTGAAATAGCAGACGATTGTTCGTCGGGAATCAACGTGCGCGCCTTCTTTCTCTTCGCTCCTGGTGCAGGCGCGCCCGCATCTCATCCCTGGATGCAAAATTGGAAAGACCTCTTGGGGAAGATAGGAGACGTCGAGACCTTCGATTATGACTACATGCGAGAAGGCCGAAAACGACCCGATCTCTTGCCCCAGTTGATCACCACGCACCGGCAAGCACTGAGCGAAGCGCGAGAAAGGCACGCATCCAGATCGACAATCCTGACCGGCAAAAGCATGGGCAGTCGCGTTGGTTGTCATGTATCGCTGCAGGAAAAAGTGGCGGGACTTGTTTGCCTCGGATACCCACTCTGTGCGATGGGCGATCGCGCGAAAATCCGCGATGAAATTTTGCGGGCTCTGAGCACGCCGATTCTGTTTGTGCAAGGCACGCGCGATTCATTTTGTCCCCTGGACCTTCTTGAGGGCATTCGCGCCGGGATGAAAGCGCCAAACTTCCTGCATCTCGTTGAAGGCGGCGACCATTCGCTGGGCGTTTCCAAGCGCCAACTGCAAGCAAGCGGCGAAACCAAGGAAGATGTCGATCGACGAATCCTCAAAGCCATTGCCGGATTCGTCGATCGATTAAATCTGTCATAGCCGCTGCCGCTGCGAATGCTTTCGTGACATCCGACTGCTGACTACTGATCGCTTTTGCGCAGACGCGAAACCTGACGTAATTTTTCATACAAAACCCTCACCAAAGGAGCGAGCACAATGGCCAGATATGTCACTCTTATTCAGTTTGCCGATCAGGGCATCCGTAACATCAAGGAAACCGTCAAACGAGGGGACGCTGCGGCTGCCGAGGCCGAGAAAATGGGAATGAAGATCATCGACGAATTCTGGACGATGGGCGCGTACGACGCAGTAGTCGTGGTCGATGCCCCTGATGACGAGACGATGAGCGCGTTCATGCTTAAGATCGGCTCATTGGGCAACGTCAAGAGCCACACGATGCGCGCCTTCCGCCGGGAAGAAATGGAAGGCATTCTGGCTAAGATCAAATAAAGTAAACAGTTAGGTTATACGAAAGCGTTTCATTAGTTGCTCCCGGGCTTCCATAGCGAGCCTGGGGTTAAGGCGGCTGAGCACTTTTTCGCGGCGCTCCGGGTCCATAGCCGCCAGCTCGCGCACCAATTTATTGCGCGTTCTCCATTTGGCGTAACGGCTCCAGCCGACGCCTAGCGCGAGGAGCGCGGATACAACCCAAACGACAATGTCTCTTTCGCCGATCATGGAAGGCTAGTAGTGACGATCCGCAGCTTTGAACGGTTGCCACCACACGGCTCAATCGAGGAAGAAAGTCCGGGCTTGCGGGGGAGACCACATCGTGTGATCACCGGACATGTATGCGGTGGAGCTTGATCAATCGAAACGGCTTTTGGTGATCAGCGCTGCGCAGCGCGTCACGGCAGAGCAGGCACGCCAGGCCGCCCAACAGGTGCGCGATCTGTTGCAAGACGTTGCGCCCGGGTTCCGAGTCCTGGCGGATTTCCGGTGGGTAGAGTCAATGGATCCCGCCACGGCGCGCCACGTCGCTGAGATCATGGACGCGCTTGCCCAAAAACAAGTCGCCTCGGTGACGAGAGTAATGCCCGATCCGCATAAGGATATCGGTCTAAATATTCTCTCGCAGTTCCATTACGGCCCTGAAATTCAAATTGCGACATTCCAGACGCTGGCTGATGCGCTGCAAAGCCTCGCGGAGGGATGAAGGTGCTGGCGGCTACAGGTCGCGACCGATGGCTGCGGCGACGGCGCGGAGCTGCGGAACGAGTTCGTCAAAAACCGTCGGCAACAACGCCTGGTCACCGTCACTTTTGGCCAGATCAGGGGAATCGTGCACCTCAATCATGAGCGCATCCGCGCCGGCGGCGAGAGCGGCGAGGGACATTTGTGGAACAAACTCGCGAAGGCCGATCGCGTGCGTTGGATCGACAATAACCGGCAGATGTGTTTTGGCTTTCAAAAGCGGGACGGCGCTTAGATCGAGCGTGTAGCGTGCTGCGGTCTCGAAGGTGCGAATGCCGCGCTCGCACAGAATCACGTTCATATTGCCTTCGCTGAGGATGTATTCCGCGCTCATGATCAAGTCGTTAATCGTGGCGCTGAAACCGCGCTTGAGCAGAACAGGCAGTCTGCTGCGTCCCACCTCCTTCAACAAAGAGAAGTTCTGCATATTTCGCGTGCCAACCTGAAGACAATCCGCGTATTTTTCGATCACGGAAAGGTCGCGCGTATCCATGATTTCTGTGATTACAGGCAGCCCTGTTTCCGCGCGGGCTTCAGCGAGAAACCGAAGCCCATCTTCACGCAATCCCTGAAAACTGTATGGGGACGTGCGTGGCTTGAACGCGCCGCCGCGCAAAATCTTCGCGCCAGATTTTTTTACGATCCTCGCAATCGAGAGAATCTGCTCTCTGCTCTCGACCGAGCATGGGCCCGAAATGAGAACAACATCTTCTTCGCCGCCCACTGGGACGCCACCAACTGATACCGATGAGGCTCCGCGGGAATCGCGTGCGGCGAGCTTGTACGCCTTCGATACCGGCACAATCGCTTCCACGCCAGCCATGGAGGCGATTGGCTTTTCGCGAAGAAGCGCCTCTGGCCCGATCACGCCGATGATCACTCGCGAGGCGCCGCGGCTGATTTGCGCATCGAGCCCGAACTCGCGCACGCGCGTGACGACCCGAGCAATCTGTTCCTCAGTAGCGTTCGGTCGCGTGATAATGATCATATATCCACCGGCGGAATCATGAGAATGCCGCCGTCGTCAATTTTCTGCAAGCCCGGATACTGATGCCCTCGAAGAATCTAATTGGTGATTGTGACTGGTGTCCCGACTGAGACCGACTTGAAAAAGTTTTCGGCCATGAATTCAGGCATTCGAATACAGCCGTGAGACGCGGGGTAGCCAGGCAAATAGCCTGCGTGCAATCCTGTCCCGGAGACAATGCGCATGAAATAGGGCATCGGTGTGCCCCTGAAGTGGGTCCCCTTTGGCTTCGGGTCCTTAGTGGCGTCGACATTGGGCACAACCACCTTCCCCGCTGAGTCAACATAATCCCCGAATAGACTGGAAGCGTGATTGATATCTTTCTGGATTATCGAGAAGTGGCCGGACGGCGTGTTTAACCCTTCGCGGCCGGTTGAAAGTTGGGAGACACCGACGAGCACGCCGCTCTTGTAAAAATAGGCGCGTTGCTCGGTTAGGCTGATTGTAATGGAGGGTTTTCCACTAACGCTGTCCCCATCCCAGTACGA
>WNGF01006513.1_pt1 | contig 23817 bp, 21 predicted proteins | sample 5400641 | NCBI WGS metagenome assembly WNGF01 (sample SAMN13153371, study PRJNA577476) | soil metagenome | isolation source: 80 cm soil or saprolite under grassland replicate 2 | place: USA:California | collected 2016-06-15 | reverse complement strand
CGCATTGATCCAGGCAATCGCCTGATCGAGTGAGGCGCGGACGATCGGCGCATGCAATTCGTCGGGCGAAGGACCAGGACGGCATGCCTCTCCGGTGCTGGCTCGCTCCGCCCCAGCAAGCGAACCGCGCGCTTGTTGGGGATCCCGCAATCGAGTTTTGCTCTGATCACCCGGCATTCAGGCTCGTCCTTGATTGAACAGAAATCTTCAGGCCGTGATCGCCGTCTGCGCCGCCTGCAGGATGGGCAGCCGCGCCGCGCCGAAGAGCCCGCCATCGCCGCCGAGGATGGCGCGCACAATTCGCGTCGAGCGCTGCCTGCCACCGATTCCCGAACCGTCCTCCGCCGTGGTCCCCGCATAGACAAACGAGCGCTTGCGCACCTCGTCGAACATCGCCGGCGCAAAGGCATCCCATGCGCTGGAGACGCCGCCGCCGATCACGTACAGCGGCAGGTTCAACGTGTTCACCATGGCGGCAACGGCCAAGCCCAGCGCGCGGCCCACGCGTTCGAAGATCTTCCTGGCCTCGGTGTCGCCGCACATCGCGCACTCATAGACTGCGCGCGAATCCATATTGCCACCGGAGACCGCGCAGAGTTCGGTCGCGGCGCCGGAGGCCAGCGCCTCCGAGGCCATGCGCCGCACGGCGTTGGCCGAGGCGTACTGCTCCAGGCAGCCCCAGCTTCCGCAGCCGCAGGGATGTCCCGCGGGCTCCACGTTGCAGTGGCCGAGCTCGCCGGCCATGCCGTTCCACCCGCGCCAGATCTTGTTCTGCAATATGAGACCGCCGCCCACGCCGGTCCCCAGCGTGTACATGCACAGGCTCTCCATGCCGCGGCCCGCGCCCAGCCACAGCTCGCCCAAGGCCGCCGCGTTGGCGTCGTTCTCCAGAATCACCGAGGTCGCCAGCCGCGCCTCAATCTCACCCTGCACGTCGTAGTCGCTCCAGCCGGGAAGATTGGGCGACTCGACCAGCCTTCCGGTCTCGCTGTCGATCAGCCCCGGCACGCCCACGCCGATCCCGCACAACCGGCCGGCCTTGGGCTTCAAGCCCAATCCGCCAAAAACGGGCAGATTGGGGGCCCCTCCGCCTGATGCAGGCGAGTGCGGAGCCGTGGCGGCGGTTGCAATTCCTGCGGCCTCCTTTGCCAGTTCGTTGGCGAGCTCATCGCCAGCCGGTTGTCCAACCTCCTTCGCAACCTTTTGCACTGCCCGGCAGAGTGCGTCGATGACCTCGTCGCGGCCGCGCGAGACGTCGGTCTCCAGCGTGGTCCGGGCAAGGATGTTGCCGCCTTCATCCACGGCTGCCACGCGCAGGTTCGTCCCACCCAGGTCCACTCCAATCCCGTAGTCGCTCATCTTTCGCTCACCTCTGGAACTTCAGTGCCCGGCGCCCCACCTCCCGCCGCGCGCATTTCTCGGCTGAGGTGGGATGCAATGCCCTCCGCCTCTCTCACCGCTGGCACTTCGGGCAGTAATGGCTGCTGCGTCCGGCCACTATCACGCGTTGGATGCTTGCGCCGCAGACCAGGCACGGCTCGCCCGTGCGCTGGTAGACCTTGTGCTGCAATTGAAACAATCCGCTCTCGCCATCGGCATCCACGTAATCGGAAATCGACGAGCCGCCGGCGGCGATGGCCTCGGCGAGCACCTGCTGCAGCGCATCATAGAGGCGCCCGAGCGCCGCGCGTGTCAGCCGCGCCGCCTGCCTGCGCGGCCGCACTCCCGCGCGGAAAAGGCTCTCATCCGCATAGATGTTGCCCACGCCCGCCAGCAGCCGCTGGTTCAGCAGCGCGCTCTTGATCGGCGTCTTGCGCCGCCGAAACAACTGCACAAAACGCTCGCGGCCGGCGGTGGTCGGCTCGTCTCCCGGCGCAGCAAACTCGCCTCCTTCCAGCACCCGCAGGCGCCCAAAGCGCCGCGCGTCCACAAAGCGCAGCTCGCGGCCGGAGGCCAGCGTGGCAATCAGGTGCGTATGCCTGGCCCGCGGCGCCTCCGTACTGCATACCACGCATCGCCCGGTCATCCCCAGGTGGATGATCCACTGCGCTTTGCCCCAGCAAGCCAAATGCGGGCTTGCTGGGGACCCCGAACCCGACTCGCGCTCCAGATCGCAAACCAGGTGCTTGCCCACGCGCCGAAAACCCGCAATGCGCGAGCCGCTGAGCACCCGCTCGATCTCGGCGGCTGGCGAGGCGAGCGGCTCGGGCTTGCTGCCGATCCAGACCACTTCAATGCAGTCCCCGGCGAGCTTCTGGTCCAGTCCCCGCGCGATCGTCTCCACCTCGGGCAGCTCGGGCATGAGGCACAGTGTAAATGAACCGCGCGCACTGGTCGGCCCGCAATCCGATAACTGCTCCGAATCGCCGCAACGCACGCGGAGCGGTCGGCCAAGTTGCCGCAGCAGTATTCAATGAGGGCGCGAGCCTCGCACGGCGCAATTGGCGACCCAGCAAATGGCAACCCAAGCAAACCGCGTGCTCATCAATAGTCCCCGGAAAGGTGGTTTATATGCGCAAATCCGTGTTCGCGCTGGCAGTCTGCCTATTGGGTTTGGCCCTGGCCTCCGCACCGACGTCGTCACAGGCCCAGACTCAGCCGTCAGCACAACAAGAACAGTCACAGCCGCAGGCTCAGCAAGAACAGTCACAGCCGCAGGACCAGGCTCAACCATCAGCGCCACAAAAACAGTCGCCGACGCAGCCTCAGGGCCAGCAGCCATCGCAGCCAGGCACCTCCACCCGCGGGGTGCCGTGGGTTTGGATCGCGTTGGGTGGTGCAGTATTCGTGATTATTGTGATCGCGCTGGTTGCTCGAGGGGGCGGGGTGAACCGTGTCGAACGGGTGGAGCGAATTGAACATCACGATGACATCCGCCGCGCCGGCTAAGAAAAGAACCAGAGTAGATGTTCAAAGGGCGCGGCTTCCGGCAGTTGCCTTACCATCGCGCACCTGATGGGCGGTCAGTGGACGTCGATTGCACAGGGAGGTACTGCACATTGCTCAGAGCACGCGCTCTAATCCCGTTGATGAGCTTGCTAACGAGCCTGGCTTTTGCACAAACAAGGGGCGAGACGATAACGCTACGCTACACCGTGATTTCGCCCCTCATTGCGGTGCTGGCCGGGATCTTGATTTTAATCATCCCTCGCCTTCTGAACTATATCATCGCGATCTATCTGATCATGGTCGGGCTGATCGGGCTGTTTGGTCGCTGAGGCCGGGAGCCGCGAGAAAATAAGAGGGAAACCTCGGGGTTGGAAAGCCCCGGGCAGCGGCCAACGCAAACTTCGCTGGCTCCTTGGCTCCGCTCGGGATATCAGCATGTGGAATAGTCACCTCGGGAATCAACCGTACTGCAGCTTCCTCCAGCTTTGCGCTGCGCCGCGAATACGTTAAAATTCGGTGTACACGGCCCGATCAGAATTCCTTTCCGGCGCTTCTGCCCGAGACCTTCAATGTTTCAGCCTGTGTACTTTCGCAACGCGCCGGCGCGTGCCTGGAGATGAGAGTGAGCAAAGCAAAGACCGCGGTGGTTCTGGGTGCCCAGTGGGGCGACGAAGGCAAGGGCAAGATCGTCGATGTGCTTTCTGACAGCTTCGCGGTTGTCGCGCGCTACGCCGGCGGCCACAACGCCGGCCACACCGTCACCATCTCCGGCAAAAAGTTCGTCCTGCAGCTCACGCCCTGCGGCATTCTGCGCCAGGAGTCCCAGGCGGTCATCGGCAACGGCGTCGTGCTCGATCCCTTCGCGCTGATGAACGAGGTCGACACCCTCCGCGCCGCCGGACTCCGCGTCAGCGGCCCCGGAGACAGCGGCAGCTCCGCCAACCTCTTCGTCAGTAATCGCGCGCACGTCATCCTTCCCTACCATCGCATGATCGAGCTGGGGGCGGAGAACGCTCCCGGACGGGTGAAGATCGGCACCACCTCGCGCGGCATCGGCCCCACCTACGAAGACAAGATGGCGCGCCGCGGATTGCGCGTCGCCGACCTACTGGACAACGAACTGCTGAGGAAGCACATCCGCAACGCCTGCCAGGAGAAGAACACCATCGCGCATGCACTCTTTAATGGCGCCCCCATCGATGCCGACCAGATGTATGCCGAGTACGCAGGCATCGCCGATCGCATCGCGCCGTTTGTGGCCGACACAGCGCTGCTGCTCAACCGCGCCATCGCCGAGGGCAGGAGTGTGATGTTCGAAGGCGCGCAGGGCACGATGCTCGACATCGACCACGGCACGTATCCGTTCGTCACCTCGTCGAGTGCGACCTCGGGCGGCGCATCGATCGGCACCGGCGTTCCGCCGACCTCGATCTCAACGGTCATCGGCGTCACCAAGGCTTACTGCACGCGCGTCGGCGAAGGGCCGTTCCCCTCGGAGATTCACGACTCAATCGGCGCGGACATCCAGAAGAAGGGCAACGAGTTTGGCGCCGTTACCGGACGGCCGCGCCGCTGCGGCTGGCTCGATCTGCCCCTGCTGCGCTACTCCAACATGATCAACGGCACGGGCTGGCTGGTGGTCACCAAGCTCGATGTGCTCGACGAGCTCTCAGAAGTGCCGGTGGTCACCGGCTACAAGATCGACGGCAAAGCTGTGGAAGAAATTCCGCCGCAGGATGCCGGCTACCGCAAGATCGAGCCCATCATCCGCACCCTTCCCGGCTGGCGGCAGAACACCTTCGGCACCACGGAACACTGCAAGCTGCCCGAGAAGGCACAGGAATACCTCCGCTTCGTGCAAAAGGAATCGGGCGCGATGATCGGCATGATCTCCACCGGCCCTGACCGCGAGCACACCATCTGCCTCGACGAGTTCGCCGCAGTGCTGAAAAATTAGCAGCAACGCAATGGCTGCCTCACATCCGGTCAGACGATCTGCACACCATCGCTGATTTGCCCTGATCCATTGCTGCGCTCGCGCCGGGCCCCCAGTAGGCCCGTTTTTGGCCTGCTGGGGTTGGAATTCATCCACGATTCATGCGAAAGTCCCCGCATATCCGGCTCCGGCCTCATCGATGCGTGCTAGACTTTTTTGCCTAAACGTGGGGGATTCGAACGATGGAAAACACCAGACGCCAAACCATCACACCGTCGCTGACGGTGAAGAACACCGATCAGGCGATCGCCTTCTACACCAAGGTATTCGGCGCGAGAGTGGATGGGCGCCCGATGCGCGGGCCTACAGGAGCCGTCATCCACGCCGAGTTGATCTTCGGCGACATGAAGGTCTTTCTCAATGACGAGTTCCCGGAGATGGGCTCGCATTCGCCGCAGCACTTCGGCGGGACATCGGTTTCGCTGATGCTGGTTGTGCCGGAGGTGGACAGGACCTACGAGGAGGCCCTGGCCAACGGTTCGGGCTCAAAGATGCCGCCTGCCGATATGTTCTGGGGCGACCGCTACGCCTGCATTACCGATCCGTTCGGCCACATTTGGGGGCTGTGCAAGCAGATCGAACAGCTCACGCCCGAGCAGATCGAGGAGCGCGCCAAGGAGCTATTTAAGCAGCCGACACACAGTTGAGAGGACCTGTGGGTCTTCGGCTCTGACTGAAAAGGTGCGAGGTCGCCCTCGCACCTTTTCAGTGAATTTTCGGCTTTCGTAAAGACCGCTTTACTTCGCCAGTTCGTACCCGGCAAAGAAGAAGCTCAGCTCAAAGCGGGCCGTGTCCTCGGCATCGGAGCCGTGCACTGCGTTGCGCTCGATGCTCTCGGCGTGCTGCTTGCGAATGGTGCCGTGCTCGGCATTGGCGGGATTGGTGGGGCCCATCAGCTTGCGCCAGTCGGCGATCGCATTCGACTTCTCCAAGGCCAGCACGACCACCGGCCCGGAGGTCATGAAGTGGCCGAGCGAATCGAAGAACGGCTTGCCCGCATGGACCGCGTAAAAGGCGGCCGCCTGCGCCTTCTTCAGGTGAAGCATCTTCACTCCAAGGATGCGGAAGCCACTGTGCTCGATGGCGGCGATGATGTCTCCCGTTGCGTTCTTGGCGACAGCGTCGGGCTTCACAATGGCGAGCGTACGTTGCAATGTCTGCATAACAATCGTTCCTGATCGATTCCGTGATGATTTTAGTTGGGATGCGCGCGGCGGACTTGCCGGCCCGCCGCGCGGCTCAATACCAGCTTATCAGCTTCGCGCCAGCTTTTCGCTCTTTGCGCCCAGCGCGTCCACAAGGGTTTCGCCCAGCAGGGCGGGAGATTTGACGATGTGCACGCCTGCGGCCTTCAGCGCCTTGAACTTCTCCTCCGCCGTGCCCTTCCCGCCGCTGATGATGGCTCCTGCGTGACCCATGCGCCGGCCCGGAGGCGCGGTCTGTCCCGCAATAAAGCTCACCACCGGCTTGCGGACGTGCGCCTGGATGTATTCGGCAGCGGTCTCCTCGGCCGTGCCGCCGATCTCGCCGATCATGATGATCGCATCGGTCTCGGGGTCGGCCTCGAAGAGCCGCAGGCAGTCCACGAAATTCGTGCCGATGATCGGGTCGCCGCCGATGCCGATGGCGGTGGACTGTCCCAGCCCGAGCTGCGTCAACTGATGCACCGCCTCGTAGGTCAGCGTGCCCGAGCGCGAGACGATGCCGACGCGCCCTTCGCGATGAATATTGCCGGGCATGATGCCAACCTTGCATTTGCCGGGCGAGATGACGCCGGGGCAGTTCGGCCCGATCAGCCGCGAGTTGCGGCCTTCCATATAGCGCCACACGCTGACCATGTCGCGCGCCGGAACGCCCTCGGTGATGCAGACGATCAGCGCGACCTCGGCATCGACGGCTTCCATGATGGCGTCGGCCGCATACGGCGGCGGCACGAAGATCACCGACGCATTGGCGCCGGTTTCGCGCACCGCGTCGGAGACGGTATTGAAGATCGGCCAGCCCTCGTGGGTAGTGCCGCCCTTGCCCGGCGTCACTCCGCCCACAACCTGTGTGCCGTAGGCCGCGCAGGCCTTCGCGTGGAAGGTGCCTTCGCGGCCCGTGAGGCCCTGCACGATCAATCGCGTGTTGCGGTCCACAAGAACGCTCATCGCTTCCCTCCCTTGGGGCCCCCGGCAAGCCCGCTGTTGGCTTGCTGGGGCTGGGCCGCGGCCACCACTTTTTCCGCCGCGTCCTTCATGGTCTGCGCCACGATAAAGTTCAATCCGCTGGCCTGCAGGATCTCCCGTCCCTTGTCCACGTTGGTGCCTTCCAGACGCAGCACGATCGGCAGCTGGATTTTGGTCTTGCGCGCGGCTTCCACCACGCCGTTGGCCAGCGTATCGACGCGCAAAATGCCGCCAAAGATGTTGATCAGCACCGCCTTCACGTTCTTGTCGGCCAGCAGGATCTCGAATGCGTGGGTCACCTGCTCGGCGTTGGCGCCGCCGCCCACGTCGAGGAAGTTCGCCGGCTCGCCCCCGGCAAACTTGATGATGTCCATCGTCGCCATGGCCAGGCCCGCGCCGTTGACCATGCAGCCCACCGTGCCATCCAGCTTGATGTAGTTCAGGTTGTACTTGCTGGCCTCCACCTCGAGCGGCTCTTCCTCGCTCAGGTCGCGCAGCTCGCGCTCCTCGGGATGACGCAAGAGCGCGTTGTCGTCGAAGTTCACCTTGGCATCCAGCGCAAAGACCCGATTGTCGGTGGTGGTGATAAAGGGATTGATCTCGAAGAGCGAGGAGTCGGTCTCCTCGTATGCGCGGTAGAGGGCAAGCATGAACTTTACGGCCGGCGCGATCAGCTCCGGCGCAAGTCCGAGCTGGAAGGCGATCTTGCGCGCCTGGAACGCCTGGAAACCGATCGCCGGGTCGATGTGTTCCTTGATGATCGCCTTGGGATCGCGCGCTGCGACCTCCTCGATCTCCATGCCGCCGGCGCGCGAGGCCATGAAGACCGGACGCGAGACCGCCCGGTCCAGCAAAATTCCCAGATAGAGCTCGCTTGCGATCGGCAGCGTCTCCTCGATCAGCAGCCGCCGGACCTTTTTGCCTTCGGGACCGGTCTGATGAGTGATGAGCTGCATGCCGAGAATCTGCCCGGCGAGTTCCCCGGCCTGCTCCCAGTTCTTCGCCAGCTTCACGCCGCCGCCCTTGCCACGTCCTCCGGCATGGATTTGCGCTTTCACCACCACACCCGTCGAGCCTGTGCTCAACAGCTCCTTGGCGGCGCGTTCGGCCTCCTCACGCGACTCGACCATACGGCCGCGCGGCACCGCCACCCCATACTTCGCGAGAATGGCCTTTGCCTGGTACTCGTGAATTTTCATAGATAGATAGCCGTTCGAGCCGCGGGCCCTTGGCAGGCATACAGACGGGCGCGCTCCTCGCAGGACATTCCGGTTCACCCAGCAAGCCAAGCGACGGCTTCCTGGGACCCGGGGGTCCTCTCGCCTTTCAGTAAGATTTGTAAGAAATCGGCGCGGTTCCCCTCGTCCGCTGCCGCGTCGCAATTATATTCGCCGGGCCGGGTTCCACCAAGAAGTTCCTTTTCGCCCCAGCACGCCATGCGGGCCCCAATCTGCCGGCCTTTGGCAGATTGGGGATAGAACAGTGGGTGCGCTGGGGGCGCCTTTGGCACACGTTCAGCCATCGCCCCAACTAACTCATTTCCAGTTCCCGGCGCGGACTGCTATGCTTTGTGCATCGGGTTCAATCAGAGAGACTCCGGGGGAGCAAAGAGAACGATGGCAAACAGCCTCCAAGGGCGCGTTGCGGTAATCTTCGGTCTGGCCAACAAGCGCAGCATCGCCTGGGCGATCGCCCAAAAGCTGTACGCCGAAGGCGCGCAGATCGCAATCACCTATCAGAACGAGCGGCTCCGGCAGGAGGCCGAATCGATGCTCGCCGAGCTGCCCGGCGCGCAGGGCTTCCAGTGCGACGTCACCAACGACGCGGAGATCGAACAGGTCTTCGCCAAGATCGCCGAGCACTACAAGGGCAAGATCCACACCCTGGTCCACTCCATCGCCTTTGCGCCCGCCGACGAGCTGAAGAACGACTTCCTGCTCACCAGCCGCGAGGGCTTCCGCATCGCGCACGACATCAGCGTTTATTCGCTCATCGCGCTCTCGCGCGCGGCCACGCCGCTGATGACCGATGGCGGCTGCATCATCACCTTGAGCTTCCTGGGCTCCGAGCGCGTGATGCTGCACTACAACGTGATGGGAGTGGCCAAGGCTGCGCTGGAAGCCACGGTGCGCTATCTGGCCGCCTCGCTCGGGCCCAGAGGAATTCGCGTCAACACCATCTCGGCCGGACCGATCAAGACGCTGGCCGCGCGCGGCATCGGAAACCTCACCGAGATGCTCCAACTCGCCGCCGAGAAAGCCCCAATGAAGCGCAACGTCAATCCCCTCGAGGTCGGCACTACGGCGGTGTTTTTGGCGAGCGATGCGGGCAGGTCGGCACTACGGCGGTGTTTTTGGCGAGCGATGCGGGCAGCGGCATCACCGGCGAGGTGATCCACGTCGACTGCGGCTATCACGCGATGGGATATTAAGGCGAAGGAAGATCCGAAGTGGTGCCCCACTCAACGTTTTGTTCGTTGAGTGGGGCTTTTGTTGGCACAAGCAGCGAAACTATCCCACAAGCAACAGAAGCTTGAATGGGGCACCCGCTCAGAATAGTTCGCTTGGATAGGACAACGTTAGGCGCGCGCTGATCACGCCCCGGTGGTCAACCGCACCTTGCGCTCGTCGTGCTCCACGCGGCGGATGACGATCTCGGCGTCCTTCTGCTGCAGGATGCGCGGAAACTTCTCGCCCCACTCGATCAGCAGCAGGTTGCGCGAGTCCTGCATCAGGTCTTCCAGGCCGAGCGAGTCCAGCTCGCCCGGTTTCTCCAGCCGATACAAGTCGATGTGGAAGACGTCCCGCTCCGGCCCGTTGTATTCGTGGATGAGGGTGAAGGTGGGGCTGGTCACCTCGTCGGCCTCGGCGGCGCCGAAGCCTTCGGCGATGCCCTTCACCAGCGTCGTCTTGCCCGCGCCCAGGTCGCCGCGCAGCAGCACAACGCGCGACTTGCCGAGCTGCGACGCCAACTGCCGTCCCAGTTCAACCGTCTCTTCGGCGGAGTGCGATGTGAAGTCGCGCGTCATCATATCTTCCATCCCAACCAGCCAATTCCGCGCCAGCTGCGGGCCCCGGAAATCATAGCATCGCAGGTGGAAATTCGAGTGTGGAATATGCGAGGGTCCCCGGCAGGCCCGTGTTTCGCCTGCTGGGATGGGTCAGCGCAGGCGAATGTTTTTCCCTCGGGCGCGCTGCCGCATCTTCCGGAATGCCACCGGCATATAGCGCAAAAGGTCGGTCGCAACCAGAGACTCTTCGCCCGTGTGCTCCACGGCGGCATCGCCGGCCAACCCGTGCAGGTACACCGCGGCGCGCACCGCCTCGTCAAGATGCCCCGGAAACTGCGCAATGGCGCCGGCGATCATTCCGGTCAGCACGTCGCCCGTGCCCCCGGTTGCCATGCCGGGATTTCCCGTCGCCACCGCCCAGACATTTCCATCGGGGTAGGCGATCACTGTGCGCGAACCCTTTAGAACCAGGATCGCACGATGCCGCCGCGCATAGCTTCGCGCCGCGCCAACGCGGTCGGCCTGCACCTCGGCGACGCTCTGGCCTGTGAGCCGGGCCATCTCGCCGGGATGAGGAGTGAGGACGAGCGGATGATGGTTGCCGTTCAGCGGCTCGTGTGAACCCGCGTAGGCATTGAGCCCATCGGCATCGAGCACCACCGGGCAGTGCGCGCCTTTCACAAGCCGGTGCACGAACTCTGCCACGCCTGGCCGCTGCGACAGTCCAGGGCCGATGGCAAGCACGTTGCGCGACTTCGCCAGCTCCAGGCAACGTACCGCGTCGTATGGCGCGGCATAATCCGCGCCCGCAACGCCCAGCGGCTCGGTCATGAACTCCGGGGCGTAGCCCGCGACCACGGGAAGCACCGATGCCGGAGTGGCCACTGTTGCAAGTCCGGCGCCGATGCGCAGCGCACCCATGCCGCACATGGCCGCGGCGCCGCACTTGCCCAGAGAGCCTCCCGCGACGAGCACGTGGCCGAAGCGGCCCTTATTGCTTTCCAGCGCGCGTGCGGCAAACAGCGCCGAGACCTGCTGCGGGGTCACCGCGTAGAGATGCTGCTGCGAAACGATCGCCTGCTCCGGCGTGCCGATGCCTGCCACCACAATCGGTCCACGCGTCAACGGCACGAGCACGTGCGCGGGCTTGGGCGCAGTGAAGGTGACAAGGGCGCTGGAGCGGCAAATCGGGGTGCGGCAGGCCGCCGCATTAGCCTCAGCCTGAGTGGCCCCCTGGTCCGCATCCCAGCCCGACGGCAGGTCCACGGAGAGCACCGGAGCCGGCGCCGCATTGATCGCAGAGATCAAATTTTCCGCGAGCTTTTGCGTGGCCGAAGCGTCCGCGCGCTGCGTGTAGCCGGTGCCGAAGATGGCATCGATGATCAGCTCCGCTCCCGCGAGGCATCGCACATGCTCGCCTGTGATCTCGGGGCCGCCGACGTTAACGGTAACATGGATGGGACGCAGTGGAAGCCGCGCCAACATCGCGGCCGCATCCGCCTTGAGACCCTCGGCCGGTCCCAGCAGCAGCACCTCGACGACTTTTCGGGCCTCGTGCAGGCGGCGCGCGGCGACCAGCCCGTCGCCTCCGTTGTTGCCCGGGCCGCAGACCACCACGATGCGATTGGCCGACGGCCAGTGCTCGCGCGCAAAGTCGGCCACCGCAGCGCCGGCGTTCTCCATCAGCGTCAGTGAAGCCACGCCGTGCTGCGTGGAAGTTGCGCGGTCGATGGCGCCCATTTCGGCGGCGGTGACGATTTTCACTTCCTCGCTCCGGCCAGTTCCTCAAGCTTGCGAAGCCGCGAGGGCTCGCCCATCACGATCAGCCGGTCGCCCGCGCATAACTTGGCGTCCGCCTCCGGGCCATACTTCATATCCTCACCCTCGCGCTGGATGGCCAGCACGATGACGCCCAGGTCAAGGCGGATGCGCGAGGAGCGCAGTCCCTGGCCGACATAGATGGAAGAGGGATGAATGCGAAGTTCTTCCACCTCAAGCCCCACATGTGAGCTGCCGCGCAACAGGGCCAGCTCCAGAAAGTTGGTCACGTTTGGACGCAGAAATGCCTGCGCGATCCGGTATCCCGCAAAGCCGTAAGGCGAGATCACCTGGTCGGCGCCCGCCGTGCGCATGTGCTTTTCGGCATCTTCTTCGCTGGCGCGCGCAATGATCTTCAGCCCGGGATTTAAAGCGCGCGCCGTCATGATGACGTAAAGATTCGAGGCATCCGTGCTGGTTGCGGCCACCAATCCGGCGGCCTGCTCGATGTGCGCAGCCTGCAGTTGCGCTGCCTGTGTCGCATCCCCGTGCACGATCAGCCAGTTGGTCTCCGTACGGACCTTCTCCGCCTTGGCCTCATTGTTTTCCAGGATGATGAACTGCGCCGGGATGGGATCGTCCGCCAGTTGGCGGGCCACGGCCCGGCCAACGCGTCCTGCGCCGCAGATGATGTAGTGCCCCTCCAGCCGATCGATCTCTCGCTGCATCCTTCGCCTGCCAAAAAGATTGTTAAATTCAAACTCCAGCACCGCCTGCCCCAGGGCCCCGAGGATCAAAAAGACCAGCATGACGCCGGAGATGATGATGAATACATTAAAGTATCGCCCCATCGGCGAGAGCTGGTGGACCTCCTGATAGCCGATGGTGGTCAGCGTGGTGAGCACCATGTAGAAGCCTTCGAACCAGCCCCAGTGCTCGATGTAATGGAAGCCGGCCGTGCCGATCAAAATCACGCACAGCAGAGCAGCCAGAAGAAACTTGAGATTGCGCAAGGCCCGCATAATGCTCTGGCGGGGATTGTATCGGAGGAGGAGTGCCGCGGAAAGAGCGGAGAAACTGCAACGACAAGAGCAACTTCAACTACCCCGCCCTGACAAAGAAAGTTAGGACGGGGCACCCTCAAACGACAGGTGCCCCATTCCTCAGGGCTCCTTGATGGTCGTATCAATCGGAGCAGCGGGGCTGCTTGGTGGAGCATCAGGGTCCCCAACCGCAGGCGCGCCCAATCCATGGGCCCGCATTTCATGCTCCAGACTCCGCTGCTTGGCCATTACGCTGTGGTGGCGCCCATAGAAGAAGTAGATCGCGAAGCCGATCAGCAGCCAGATGATGAGCCGGTACCAATTGCCGGCAGGCAGGGAGAACATCAGCAGCAGACACATCAGAATGCCTAGAATCGGCACCAACGGGACCAACGGAGCACGGAAGGGCCTCTTGGCATCGGGGTGTGTTCTCCGCATCACCATAACCGCGGCACAGACGATCACAAACGCGAAAAGGGTGCCGATGTTTGTCATTTCGGCCAGGATACTCAGGGGCAGGAAAGCCGCCGCCAAGGCGACAAAGACACCGGTCAGAATCGTCGATTTCCAGGGCGTGCGAAAGCGCGGGTGAATCGCGCCAAAGAAGCTGGGCGGAACAAGGCCGTCGCGCCCCATTGCCAGCAGCACGCGCGGCTGGCTCAACATCATCACCAACAGCACGGAGGTAATGCCCGTCATGGCGCCCGCCGCCACAAGATACTGCATCCAGGTCAGCCCCACCCGCCGAAATGCGTCCACAACCGCCGCATCGCGATCGATTTGATGGGAGGGCACCATCCCGGTCAGCACGGCCGACACCGCGATGTAAAGAATGGTGCAGATCACCAGCGAGACAATGATGCCGATGGGAACATCGCGGGCAGGCTTGCGTGCTTCTTCCGAGTGCACGGAAACCGAGTCGAAGCCGATGTAGGCGAAAAAGATAATTGCCGCGCCGGCGAACATCCCCAAAGGCTCGCCGCCCAGACCGGTTTTGCCCATCAGGGTATGGCCGAAGAAACTGACTCCCGTGTAGCCGTAGGGCGCGAACGGATGCCAATTCGCGGGATTGATATAGAAGACGCCCACGCCGATCACCAGCAGCACGATGCTCAATTTAATGGCGACCATCACGGCATTGAATCCGGCACTCTCTCGTATCCCTTTGACAAGGACCACTGTCAAAATGAACGTGATCACAATTGCCGGCAGATCGAAATACGACCCCGTCCTGACAAACTCCCCGGTAGCAGGCATGTAATCAAATGGCGCAGTAGCCAGATGTCCCGGTACTTTCAGGCCGAGCAGAGGAATGAATTCTCGGAAGTGCGCTGACCAACCATGCGCCACCGTCGCGGAACCAATCGCGTACTCGAGCACCAGGTCCCAGCCAATGATCCAGGCGAAGATTTCGCCCAGGGTGGCATAAGCGTAGGTGTAAGCCGAGCCGGCCACCGGCACCATGGAAGCAAATTCCGCATAACAAAGCGCGGCAAACACGCAGGCAATTCCCGCGACCACAAAGGAAAGCATCAACGCCGGACCGGTGCGGTCATGGGCCGCTTCACCGGTAAGGACGAAGATGCCGGTGCCGATGATCGCGCCCACACCGAGGGCGCTCAGTTGTACCGGCCCAAGCACCCGGCGCAAACGGTTTTCGCCGGCCATTTCTTGCAGGAGCAAGCTGAGCGGTTTCGTTGCGAGCAGGTTGCTGGCCACTATCGTTCCTCCAACCCTTCAGGTTTTTTCCCGTGATGCCAGACGAAATAAACCGGGATTCCAAGCAGCACGATGATCAGGCCCGGCCACGTGTATTGCGGCTTGTACCGCAATAATACGACTTCGATAAAGATGGCCAGCAATATATAGATGGCCGGCAGGACGGGGTACCCGAGGGCGCGATAGGGCCGCGGCGCATTGGGACGCGTGCGGCGGAGAACGAAGAGGCCCACCAGCGTAAGAATGTAGAAGACCAGCACGGCGAAGATTGTGTAGTCCAGAAGCTGGCCATAACTTCCGCTGAGGCACAGAATGCTGGCCCACACTGCCTGCACCGCAAGCGAGATGAACGGGGTCTTGTAGCGCGGATGCAGCCGCCCGACGGATCGGAAGAAGAGTCCGTCCTTTGCCATTGCGTAGTAGACGCGCGAGCCGGCGAGGATCAGCCCGTTGTTGCAGCCGAAGGTGGAGACCAGAATGGCCAGCGCCATCAGCCTCGCGCCGTTCGGCCCGATCATCTGCTGCATCACCGCGGTCGCCACCCTGTCCTCGGCAGCGTGCTGAATGCCGCGTCCCAGAACGGTAGCCGCGTTGGGGTCGCCCCACAGCGGCAGCACCATCAGGTAGATCAAATTCACCGCAATGTAGAGCAGGATGACAACTCCGGTACCGACGGCAAGCGAGAGCGGCAGGTTGCGCTGCGGGTTGCGGACCTCGCCCGCGGTGAAGGTGACATTGTTCCAGGCATCGGCGGAGAAGAGCGACCCGACCTGCGCCACGGCGATGACGGTGATTGTGGAAACCAGCGCCGTCGCACCGGCAACTCCCACCGGGATCTTATGCAGCACGCCCAGACCGGCATTGGCCCAGAAGTTCGCCCCGAAGTTTGCGCTGAGCGCCTCGCGGCTGCCGCCCATCCCGAGGCTGAAGAAGACGCCGAAGGCGATCAGCCCCAGCAGCCCGGCCACCTTCGCCGTTGTAAACACCACCTGTACAAACGCGCCGGTCTTCACGCCGAAGATGTTGACGACCGAGAGCAGGACAATGATGACGATGGCGACCAGGTTCTGGGTGTTCAGACCGACCTTCATGTCGCCCAACAGCATCGGGCCTACCTGCCACGCCGGCACCTGCCAGTGATGCCCAATCCAGTGCGCGGAGGAGACCCAGGGCACCCAGACTCCGAGAAACTTGCCAAAGGCAACGGCGACCGCGGCGATGGTGCCGCACTGGATCACCAGAAATAGCGTCCAGCCATAGAGGAAGCCCCACAATGGCCCGAGCGCCTCGCGCAGGTAGACATATTGGCCGCCCGCCTTTGGCATCATCGCGGCAAGCTCGCCGTAGCTGAGCGCCGCCACCACGGTCATGAAGCCGGTGATGACCCAGGCCGCGATCATCAGCGCGGGCGATTCCACGATGCGCGCAATGTCGGCGGCGACGATGAAGACGCCCGATCCGATCATCGAGCCCATGACCAGCGTTGTGGCGCTGGTCAGTCCCAGGGCCTTTACGAGTTCCTGGTCGGTGCGGGTTACAGAGGTCGTTTCGAGCTGGGTCACCGCTCTCCTTTGTCTCTCCACAATAGGCAGGATGGTAGTGACAGCACTCTACATCATCAGGCGGAAAAATTCGCGGGCGGATTCGCGGGGCGAATTCGAAAGATCACCAAGTACCGCCACCGCGTCGGCCCCGGCGTTGAGGACGGCCGCGGCATTGGCCCGCGTGATCCCACCAATCGCCACCAGAGGCAGAGCGCGGCCGGATTCATCCCGCAGGCGCCGCGCCTCGGAGACTCCCGCCAGGCCGACGACCGGATCCGCATTGGCCTTGCTGCCCGTGGAAAAAACTGGCCCGATGGCGAGGTAATCCACGGGCTTCATCAGGGCCTCCCCCATCTGCTCAGGATTGTGCGTGGAGAGACCAACGACGGCCTTGTCCCCGACCACGCTGCGCGCGGCCTCCGGCGAAAGATCGTCCTGCCCAACATGCACGCCGTCGAAGCCCGCTGCCAGGCACAGGTCGGCGCGGTCGTTCATGATGAGCGTAACGCCGGGCAGAATGCGGCGCAGCTCGCGCGCCTCCGCCAGCGCCTCGTGCACGCTCAGCCGCTTGGCGCGATACTGCATCAGCGTGCAGCCGGCCTCGGCGAGCGCGCGCGCATGAGCGCAGACCGCCTGCATCGCATCCGCGCCGGATGCGCCTGCGGACAAGCTGTCGGCATCGATGATCGGGTAAAGAACCGGAATGCGCATGGGCCGCGCGAGATGCTCCTGATGAAAAGGGGCGGCCGAGGCCGCCCCAAACTCAACTACTACCTCATCCCAGCCTGGCCAGGATGAGGCGTTCCAAAACTCTTACTTCTTCGGCATGAAGCGTTCCATGAACTTCGTGGTGAAATTCCCAGAGATGAAGTCGGGCTCCGCAAGGATCTTCTTGTGCAGCGGAATCGAGGTGTGAATGCCCTCGACCACGAACATATCCAGAGCGCGGTTCATCTTGGCAATGGCCTCGGCGCGATCATGGCCGCGAACGATCAGCTTGGCGATCATCGAGTCATAGTGCGGCGAGACGTAGCCTTCCTGATACTGCACGGAGTCCACGCGCACGCCATTGCCGCCCGGCGGATTGAAGGCCGTGATCCTTCCGGCCGAGGGCGTGAACTTTTCCGGATGCTCGGCGTTGATGCGGCACTCGATCGAGTGCCCCTTGCACTCGATCGGGAGCTTGATGATGTCCGGGATCTTGGCGCCCGCGGCAATCTGAATCTGCGCCTTTACCAGGTCCACGTCGGTGACGAATTCGGTGACCGGGTGCTCCACCTGGATGCGGGTGTTCACCTCCATGAAGGTCAGGTTGCCGGTATCGGAATCGAAGAGGAATTCGACCGTGCCGGCGTTCCAGTAGCCGACCTCCTTAAATGTCTTTTCGAGCAGCCCCATCATCTTCTTGCGCAGCTCGGGGGTGAGACCCGGCGAAGGCGACTCTTCGATGAGCTTCTGGTTGCGGCGCTGCACCGAGCAGTCGCGCTCGCCCAGGCACACTGCATTGCCATGCTCATCGCACAGCATCTGGAACTCGATGTGACGCGGGCGCTCGACGAACTTCTCCATGTACAAGTCGCCGTTGCCGAACGCCGCGGCCGACTCCGAGCTCGCCGAGTGGAAATGATTGGGCAGCTCTTCGGCCGAGCGGATGATGCGCATGCCGCGGCCACCGCCGCCCGCCACCGCCTTGACGATGACCGGATAGCCGACCTTCTTGGCCCACATCAGCGCCTCGTCCGCGTCCTTCATCACGCCATCAGAGCCGGGAAGGATCGGCACGCCGCTCTTTTTCATAGTGGCGCGCGCGCGGTCCTTTTCGCCCATGGCGCGGATGACCTCGGAGCGCGGCCCAATGAACTTCAGGCCCGTGGTTTCGCACACATGCGCAAAATTGGCGTTCTCGCTAAGCAGGCCATAGCCGGGGTGAATGGCGTCGGCATCCGAGATCTCAGCGGCACTAATGATCGCGGGGATGTGGAGATAGCTTTCCGTGGCGCGCGCCGGACCGATGCAGACGGCTTCATCCGCAAAGCGGACGTGCAGCGAGTTGCGGTCCGGCTCGCTGTAGACCGCGACGGTCTTGATGCCCAGCTCTTTGGCGGCGCAGATTACGCGTAGCGCGATTTCACCGCGATTGGCAATCAGGATTTTCTTGAACATACTTCCGTTTGCTCCGGTTGCAGCTTTGCGGTCGGACCGCGCCTCAGTCAATGGCGTCATACGCGTAACTCCACCCCAGCACGCTATTCGCAGGCGCGCCGGAGACCCCGCTCCGCCCTTCCACAAAAACGGGCAGAAGCTGATGCAGAGGGCCCCCAGCAAGCCCTTCATTGGTTGCTGGGCAGAAGCCGCACGGAAACATCCGCGCGGCGAAAACGAATCGGGACCGGACCAGCTCCGGCCCCGCTGCTTACCCTGGCCCGTTTTACCTTGGGCGAACCTTAAACAGCGGCTGGCCGTATTCGACCGGCTGGCCATTGGAGACAAGGACCTTGACGATGGTGCCTGCAGTGTCGGATTCGATTTCATTCATCAACTTCATCGCCTCGACAATGCAAAGTACCTGGCCGACATTCACGTTGTCGCCTTCCCTGACATACGGGGGCGCTCCGGGAGAAGAAGCCTCATAGTAGGTCCCCACGATGGGAGACTTGATGATTGCCAGCCCTTCGTCGGATGCCGGCGCTGCCGCCGGCGCGGCTGCGGGAACTGCAGCCGGTGCTGCCGCCATTGGAGCTGCCTGCGGCATGTGCATCGGCGCCGGTGGCGCATACCCGGCAGTCACAACCGTGGTGGCCGGCGCTTCATGGGAGCGCTTGATGCGCAACTTGACATCGTCGCGCTCCATCTCGAATTCGGCGATGTCCTTCTCGGCGAGTAACGTGACCAGCTCTTTAATCTCGTTCGGATTCATTTGTCTGCCAGGAGCGCCGCGAGTGGCGGCGAGACGTTGGATTTAGAACCTTTGGTTTTGTAACACTTCAGTTGAGTTCGAGCAACTCTTTGCTAACCGGGGTCAAAATGTCGTATCCGCGCTCGGTCACCAACAGCATGTCCTCTATTCGGATGCCGCATTTGCCGGGCAGATAAACGCCGGGTTCGATGGTGATCACCATTCCGGGCTGGAGAATTGTATCACTGCCGGCCGCCAGCCTCGGGAACTCATGAATCTCAAGTCCAACACCGTGTCCGGTGGAGTGCGTGAAGAAACGGTCGAGCTTCATGCGCCTTAATTCTTGCCGCGCGGCCCGGTCAATTTCCCCCGCGGTGACACCGGCCCGGACCGCGCCGATTGCCGCCTGCTGCGCATCCAGAACAGCCAAATACAGTCTGCGGGACTCGGGGGAAGCCTTGCTCAGATGCACCGTCCGGGTCATGTCGCTGCAGTAGCCGTCCAGCACGACGCCATAGTCTAACACCACAAATCCCTGCGCGGGCAACTTTGCGGACGAAGCCACGCCATGGGGCAGCGCCGAGCGTTTCCCCGATGCCACGATCGTCTCAAACGACATTCGCTCGGCGCCCGCCCGCCGCGCCATGAACTCCAGTTTTCCCGCCACCGCCGACTCGGCCGCTCCACCGCGCATCGTCTTCAGCAGCGGCCGGAAGAGCCGCGAAGACAGGTTCACCGCATTGCGCAGAAGTTCGACTTCGGCAGCATCTTTTTGCGCGCGCAACTGCTCGACAGCCCCGGCGAGGCGCACCAGTTTGATGCCCTTGCCAAGGACCTTTTCCAGCTCGCTGAGTTGGGCGACGGTGAGGTGTTCGGATTCGATGGCTATGCGCTTGAGCCGTGCCTTCGCACAAGCGGCGGCCAGCGCCGGAACCATGCCCTTGGTGGCGATCGAGACCCGCGCCCCATCGACTTGCGAAGCTGCCTGCTCCGCGTATCTGCCGTCGGTGAAAAAGAGCGGACGCGGTGCGGCCAGCAGCACGGCTGCGCTGCCGGTGAAGCCGCAGAGGTAGCGCACATTGGGCAGGTGCGTGACAATGAGCGCATCCAGCTTCTGCTCATCTAACACCGCGCGCAGCTTCTTCTGCCGGCCCCGAAAATCCATCGGGCGATTGTAAGAGCAAACGACCACCCCAGCAAGCCGATGCGAGCTTGAACCCTCCGAGCCATCTGCGGGCATCTGCCCGAGAAAGCCGGCATGCCGCGGCCCAACGGTGCAACAGCAGAACAGGCTTCCCCGGTTAGGGAAGCCTGTTCTGCAGCCGGTGGTCAGGCCGGCTCGTGGAGCATTCGTTTGACCCTCCCCCCCCGGCCCAGCGCCGCCGATCAAGCGCGACACTGAGCCGGGGCTCTGAGCACAGGAGGTGGTCCCCAGCAAGCCTGTTGGCTTGCCGGGGCGGAGGACTAAGTCTGAATGATCTTCGGGGTGATGAAGAAGATCAGCTCGTCGGTTTCGGTCTTGACCGAGCGCTCTTTGAAGAGGTTGCCCAGCCAGGGGATGTCGCCCAGCAGCGGCGTCTGCTGCTTGCTGACCTGGTTCTGCGTCTGGATCACGCCGCCGATCACGACCGTGCCGCCGTCGGTGACCAGCACCTTGGTGGTTGCCTGCTGCGTGGACAGAATGAAGTTGCCGTTGCCCAGCGGATCCCCGCTCGGTTGCGTGTTCTCCACATCCACGGTCATGAAGATCGTGTTGTCTGCCGTGATCTGCGGCGTCACTGAGAGCCGCAGCACCGCATCGATGTAGGTGACCGAGGAGTTGGCGTTCGCCGTGCCGGAGGTGAAGACCGGGATCTTCACGCCCTGCTTGACCTCGGCCTTGACGTTGCTTTGCGTCACCACCCGCGGACGGGAGAGGACCTTGGCCAGGCTGTGGCTTTCGGCCAGCGTCAGCACAGCGTCGATGCCATAGTTCGGCGTAATGTTCGTGAAGCCAATGCCAGTCTTGGCGCCGGTCGCCGGGAAGTTCGAGAACAGCGGCACCGGTTGACCGGTGACCGGGCTGCCCGAGGGTCCCTTAAGAATCGGAGCGGTGCCGCCGCCCGGATTGGTGCCGGCAAGAATGCTGGTGCCGTTGCCCCAGTTGAAGCCGAGCTGGAAGCCGATATCGCGGCTGAAGGAGCGGGTCGCGGAGACCACCCGAACTTCGATCTCCACCTCCTGCGTCTTCTTGTCCAGCTGGGTGATCAGGCGGTCCAGGCTGGGCAGAACGCTGGGAATGTCCGAGATGATCAGCGAGTTGGTGCGCTCGTCGGCGATCACATCGCCACGCTGGGTAAGGAACTTCTTGACGGTTGGAACAGCCTCTCTGGATTTGGCGTAGCTGAGCGTGCGCGTAATGGTCTGGCGGTCCACTGCCAGAGCCACGGCCTCAGCCTGGGCGCGGCGGTCCACCGCCTCGCGGCGCAGCGTGTCCTTGGCCGCGATGCGCAGTACGTTGCCCTGCAGTTCGCGATCGAGTGCGTTGTTCCGCAGCACGATGTCGAGCGCCTGGTCCCACGGCACATCATCCAGCACCAGGGTCACCGATCCGTGCACGCTGGGGTCCAGCACCACGTTCAGGCCGCTGATTTCGTGAATGAGGCGGAAGAAGTCCTTCAGATCGACGTCCTTCAAGTTCACCGAAATCGGCTCGCCGGTGTACTTGGGCTTGGCAGAAACCGCCGAAGCCGCAGCGATGTCTTCCGAGATCTGGTCCTTGGGGCTGACTAGCGCCGCCGCCTGGACCGCCCTTGCAGCCGCCACGGCATTCGCCGGAACCGCTTCCTGGCGGTACGCCACTGGCTTGAGCGATGGGCCAGCGGGACCGTTGGCCGGACCGTAGGCAATGGGGTTCCCGGCAGGCCTGTTGTTGGCTTGCTGGGGCTGAACGGCCACTTCCCTTGCGCTCGCTGGGGTGGGCTCAGCCGCGGCGATCTTTTCTTCGCTCTTCTGCACAGCCGGAGCCTGGGCATCGACTTCCTTCTCGGCCGGGGCTTTTTCGGTAACGACTGGGGCAGGAGTGCTGACTGCCGGCGTCTCAGGGGCCGTCACGGCCGAGGCATTCTCCGGCGCGGCAGCTTCCTTTGCCGGGGCGATAGCTTCCGTTTTGATGCGGACAACCACGCGCCCTGACGAGGGCAGGACTTCAAACTCACGCGGGCCGCTCAGGTCGATGACAACTCGCGTCACGGTCGGCGCCTTGTCCGGCCGGCCTACGCGCACCTGCAGAACGTCTTTGCTGTTCACTGCGACGACATTCTTCACCGAGGGCTGCATCACCGAGTTGGCGAAGTCAAGCACCAGGCGGTCGGGGTTCTTCAAGCGATACGGAGTCGCCGAGCTGGGGCCCGCGATCGTGATATTGAACGAATTCTGCTCCTGCTGCACGCTGACGCTGCGGACCCGGGTGACCGGGGCTGCACTCTGCGCGTTTTCAGGCGTGGCCGCTTCAGGCTGGGCCGCACTAGCCGGCGCGCTCGCCTTGGCAACCGTGGCCGGGGGCTTCTGCGCAGCCGTCGGCTTGGCGGCCGAGGCAGGCGAGGGTTTCGGCGCCGCGGCTACTGCCGGAGCGGGCTTGGCGGCGGGCGTCGCAGCAACAGCGGGCGCGGGCTTGCTTGCCGCGTTCGCAGGGGCAGCCGACGGCTTGGGCGCGGCGGCGGTGGCCGGCGAAGCGGTCAGCAAAATACGCAGCCCGTCGCTCGCGTCCACCACATCGGCCGAGACCTTGTCGCCCAGCGACAGCTCCAGGCGCGTTACCACCGTGCCGGAGGCGTTGGTGTAGGTGGAAACGGCGTAGCGCTTCAGCGCCGGCGAGTTCATCGGCGTCGCATGCGCCAGCGATGGGTCGCTGGTGACGCCGGTCAGGTCGACCAGCATCAAGTGGTCGTCCGGCCGGTATTCCTTGTGGGCAAACGAACCGGTGGTCTTCAGCGTGACCGTCGCCGTGTTCGCCTTGGGCGTGACCTGCACCGCTTTCAACTGTGAAGCCGTCGCCGTGCCGGCGCACAACAGCGCCAAGAGTCCTGCCATCAGCAGTCGATTGAACCTCATTGTAGATCTCCCCGCTTTGCCTGTTGCCAGGTCTCGCGCCTTACATTCCGGTCTCATAGCCGGTCCCTCTTCACAAGTGCTTATGGGTATCGAATGTCTGCTCATACGGCGGGCATCCCGATTCTTCTGGTCACTTCGCGCACCACCGGCTTGCCCATGAGATCGGACGTCCGTTGACGCAAGGTGATCGTGTCACTGGTGATTCTCTCTACTTCCCCATCCGCCAGCGGATCGTTTTCACGCAAGAAATATGTATGCCGTCCATTGGCGACTACCGCAACGACGCCATTGGAAGATTCCACAATCCCGATCAGGTTGATATCGCCGACGAATAAACAACGTTTGCCGCCAACGGTGCAGACCGCGAGCTTCCGTTCCTGAATGGGGCTGACAAACGGATCGCGCTTTCCCTGGTGGACGGAAGTTGCCTTCGCCACGGTCTTGCCCGGCGAATCCTTCGCGTCTTTCTCCGGCTTGGCGGGCTCCTGCTTGCCGGCCGCCGGCTTACCGGCCGCCTGCTTCGCGGTCTGGTGTGCGGGCTTTGCTTTTCCAGGCTTTGTGGCAGCCGTGCTGCTCGCGGAGACCTGCTTTTCTGCCGCTGCAGTCTGCGCGCTCTTTGCGGCCGGAGCTGCGCTCTTGGCCGCCGCAGCCGCGGGCTTCGCGGGCGACGATGCGTTGGGCTTTGCCGCGCTCTGCTGCTTC
>WNGF01003291.1_pt1 | contig 23825 bp, 24 predicted proteins | sample 5400641 | NCBI WGS metagenome assembly WNGF01 (sample SAMN13153371, study PRJNA577476) | soil metagenome | isolation source: 80 cm soil or saprolite under grassland replicate 2 | place: USA:California | collected 2016-06-15 | reverse complement strand
CCTCCGCGTCGGCCTCTTCGCGGACGAGCTGCGCGTCGATCGCGGCCTTGATCGCGTCGAGGAGCGCCGCCTCGTCGAGACCGCTCACCGCGGAGAGCAGCTCGAAGTCGAAGCGCTGACCGATGACCGCCGCGACGTGCATCGCCTTGCGGGCGCGCGGCTCGAGGCCGAGGAGGCGCTGCTGCACGGCGTCGCGGACCGACGCGGGGATCGTGAGCTCGGCGACGGCCTTCGTCCGGTGCCACGCGCCCTCCCGATATTCGAGCTCGCCCTTCTCGACCAGCGCGCGGAGGATCTCTTCGACGAAGAACGGATTGCCCTCGGTGCGGTCGAAGAGCGCCTGCCGGAATTCCCGGGTCGGCGGCTGCGCGAGCGCGAGCGCCGCGCGGATCACCTCGCCGACCTCCTCGAGGGTCAACCGCCCCAGCCGCACATCATCCGCGAGTCGGCCGCGGGCCAGCTCGGCCAGGACGTGGTTCAGCGGGTGGAGCCGATGCAGCTCGTCGCTGCGATACGTCGCGACCAGCAGCACCCGGTCGTCACGGAGCTTTCGAGCGAGGTAGGGCACCAGCTCGAACGTGGCCTCGTCGCCCCAGTGCAGATCCTCGACGATGAGCACGACCGGTCGCTCGCGGGCGGCGTCGGCCAGGCGGTCGGCGAACGCGCCGTGCACGCGGTAGCGCTCGAGCTCGGCGACGGGGAGCGCCCCGGGCCCGCCCTGGGCGAGCTCGGCCGGCAGGGGCAGGTCACCCGAGACGAAGGCGTCGATGAACGGGCCGAACGGTCGGCGGGCTTCGATCTCGGTGCAATCCCCAAGGAGGAGCCGGGCCCCGTGCGCCCGCACGCGTTCGACGAAACGGCGCATGAGCGCGCTCTTCCCGAGGCCCGCCTCGCCGGAGACGAGCGTCATCCGGCCGCGACCGGCGATCGCCGCGACCAGCTGGTCCTCGAGCGCGGCGAGCTCCCTCGCGCGCCCGATCACGACAGGACACAGGACCTGCTGCGATACTGGCGCGGCCGCGGCGATCGTCGTTCCCGTTGTCCGCGCGCTCTCCGGCCGTGCTGGAGCGACGGCCCGCCAGTCGACCGAGAAGACCCGGGGCGGATCCTCGATGCCCTTCAGCGCGAGCCCGGTCCGCTCCTCCATCGGGAGGCTCAGGGCGCGCGGAAGCAGCGCTCGGACGACGTCGGTCACGAGCAGCTCGCCCGCCTTCGCGGTCTGCGCCAGCCGGGCCGCGACGATGACCGCCGATCCGACGAACTGTCCCTCGTGCGGCACGGGCTCCCCGGCGTGGATCCCGACACCGATCCGCATCGGGCGATCCGGCCGCTCGCGCGAGTATCGGTCCGCGGCCCGCAGGATGGCCGCGGCGCAAGTGACAGCCGCGCCGGTGGTGCTGAACACGACATAGAAGGAATCACCCTCGGTCTTGACCTCGCCGCCCTCGTGACGCGCCAGCTCGGCCCGGACGATCCGCCGGTAATCGGCGATGAGCGCGGCGGCGGCACTATCCCCGTGCCGCTCGACGAAGGTCGTGTAGTCACGGAGATCGGAGAACAGGAAGGTACGCGTCGCCAGCACGCGCGAAAGTGTGGCACCTCGCGGATGGCCCGCCTAGCATCGCCCGCGATGAGCGTGCTGTCGCGCGACGATCTGCGGACCGCGCTCGCGGCCGATCCGCCGCTCGTCGAGGGCATCGACCCGCACACCCCGTCGCGCGAGGAGGTGCATCCGGACGCGGACGGGTGGTGGGACCTGCATCAGGGCGGCTACGTCATCGGCTACATGGAGCGTGTGAATCTCCCGGCGGACCTCATGGCGTTCGCCCGGCCGCGCTCGACCCTTCTTCGCTCGGGCGTCGCGATCCACACCGCTGTCTGGGACGCGGGCTACTCCGGGCGCGGTGAGGGCCTGCTGTCGGTGCTCGACCCGCGCGGCTACCGGCTCCAGCGGGGCGCGCGCGTGGTGCAGCTCGTCTTCCTCCGACTGACCTCCGCGGTCGGCGAAGGCTACCGCGGCCGCTATCACGGCGAGGGCACGTGACCTCGCGGGTGCGCATCGAGGAAGAGGTCGAATGAGCGACGAGCGGCTTCGCCGCGGAGACCGAGCGACGAGCGGCTCCGCCGCGAGGAGCGAGTCCACCAGCCCTGAGCGCCTCTCTGGACGAAGGCCAGAGATCGAGCAGGAGCGAACGCCACCAGCCCTGAGCGCGTCTCCTGCCCCCAGGGCAGAGATTCAGATGGAGCCGAACGGTCCGTACATCGTCCACGGTCCGGCGGTCATCGTCGACGCCGACGGGCACGAGCGCGAGGTGGCGCTGGGCCACACGGTGAAGCTCTGCCGGTGCGGTCATTCGGCGACGAAGCCGTTCTGCGACGAGACGCATCGCACGGTCGATTTCGTCTCGCGCCCGCGCTTCGAGCCGGAGGTGCGGCGCTGATCCGAACCTGATCCGGGCCTCAGACCCCCACGTCGCGCCGCCGCATGAGGACGAGCGCGACCGCCGTCCCGACGAGGCCGATGGCGACGAGGATCGCGATCCCGCCGGGATCGTCCTTCGACAGCGGCATCCCGTACAGCGTGTAGATCGACGTCTTCCGCACCCAGTCGGGCCAGTTGAAGATCGAAGCGAATTCCAGATCGAAGTAGGAGACCGCGGAGACCGCACCGAGGAGCGCGACCGCGACGCGGGGCCGCCAGCCGACGAGCGCGTGCCCGACGGCGCCGAGCGCGAATGCGACCGGCAGCGTGAGCGCCGTGGCCAGCAGCATGCGCTCGAGCGGGACCGTGATGTCGTAGATCCGCGCCGCGCCGTAGACCGCGAGCGTGCTCAGCGCACCGAGGATCGCGATCGCGACGAGCAGCGCGGCGATCCGCTCCAGGACGATGCGCGAGCGCGAGGCGGTGGCCGCAAGGGCGGTCTCGAGCCGGCCGTCGGCGTCCTCCGACGCCCACGCGTTCACCTGCGCGATGACGAAGACCGAGAGCAGGAGCAGCGCCGTCCCGAACCAGACGACCCCCACGACGTCGGAGTAGGCGGCGATGTTGTTCTGCTCGAAGTACGCCCGCATACCGGGTACGTCCCGGAGCGAGTCCACGAGGGTCCGCGCGATGGACGTCAGGAAGTAGCCGAGCACCGCGAGGCCCAGTGCCCAGCCGGCGATCCAGAACCGCTGCTGGTCAACGGCGGCGAGCACCGGCAGCCGCAGGAACGGATCGGACGACGGACACGCGGTCGGCCGACCCCGGCCGGCTCGGACGCGGATCAGCGGGCCGCCGAGGTCGCGTCGGCCGAACGCGATGGCGGCGAAGACCATGAGCAGGAGCGTGGTCAGGAAGAGCGCGGCTGTCGCAGGGAGATCCAGCCCGCGACCTTCGAGCAGCGGCGCGCTGCGCTCGAACGCATAGAACGGAGAGAAGTTTTTGAACCAGCCGACGTCGATCCCGCTCCGGTCGGCCGAGTTCACCACGAACGTCGCGACGAGCAGCATGCCCGCGGTGATCGACGCGGCCCGTCGCGTGATCGCGAGCTGCGCGATCGCGATCCCGAGGCCGAACCCGGTGAGCGTGAGCGCCAGGAGCGCCACCGCTTCCAGTACGAGCGGGCCGAACGGCAGGGGTTCCTGTGCGAGCGCCGCGCCGACCGCGGTCAGCGCGAGCGTCACCGTGAGCGAGAGCGTCGCCGCGACCGCGAAGCCGGTGCAGCGGGTGAGGAGCCAGCGGACGCGCGACACCCCGGTGCTGAGCCACTGTTCGACGAGCCCGCGCTCCTCGTCGCCGCGCCCGGCCCCGGTGGCGGCCAGCATCGCCCAGATCGCGTAGATCAGGCCGACCGAGCTGAGGTCACGCCAGGTCAGGTAGCCGGCCACCGTGTCGAGCTGCACCGGCCTGGGCAAGAGGTACGAGAGCTGCTGCCCGAGCACGGACATCTGCGCCGCGAACGCCACCCGTTCGGCGTGCGTGGTCCCCGCGACCTGAAGGTAGCCGAGCGAGTTGAGCAGCCCGGCGACCGCGCCCATCGCGGCGGTTGCGATGAGACCCGTGCGGTGCGACCGCAACGCGAGCCGGAAGAGGATCACGCGGTCCCGTCCGGGCGCGCGTAGTAGCCGAGGAAGATCTCCTCGAGCGTCGGCTCACGACTCGAGAAGGTCGCCACGCGGCTCCCCGCGAGCGCGGCCATGAGCGGCTCGAAGCTCCCCCGATACATGCCGCGCACGCGGTGGTCCTCGATGGCGAGCCGTTCGAGTCCGGCGAGCGCGCGCAGCCGCTCGATCGGCGGGGCGTCGGCGAACTCGATGTCGACGTGGTGGGCGCGGATCCCGGTGAGCTCGTCGAGCGCCCCGACGGTGACGAGATGGCCCTCGCGGACGATGCCGACGCGGTCGCACACGTGCTCCACCTCGGACAGCACGTGGGACGAGATGAAGACCGTCGCGCCGCGGGCTCGCGCGTCGCGCACGAGGCCGTAGAACTGCTGCTGGTGCAGCGGGTCCAAGCCGGTCGTCGGTTCGTCGAGGATCAATAGCGCCGGCCGGTGCGCGAAGGCGATGAGGAGCGCGAGCTTCTGTTTGTTGCCGTGCGAGTACTCGCGGTACCGGCGGCCGAGGTCCAGGTCCAGCCGCTTCGCGATCGCCTCGACCTCGCGGTCGTCGACGTCGGCGCGCAGTCCGGCGATGTACGCGACCACTTCCGAGCCGCGCCAGCCGCCGAACTGCGGCAGCTCGCCGGGGACGTAGCCCACCTTCCTCTTGACCGCCACCGACTCCCGATCGGTGTCGAGACCGAACACCGTCGCGGAGCCCCGCGTCGCGTGGCTCATCGCCATGAGTAGCTTGATGGTCGTCGTCTTCCCGGCGCCGTTAGGCCCGAGGTAGCCGAAGATCTCTCCCTCGCTCACCGTCAGGTCGAGATCGAAGACGCCGCGCCCGCTGCCGTAGTCCTTCGTCAGTCCATGGGTCGCGATCGCGTCGGTCATGCTGCCTCCCTCGTGTGCCGCCTGACGGTATGCCTCGGCGGCGGCCGTGCTACCGGTCGAGGCTCGGCAGGTCGATCCCGTGCGTCCGGGCGAACGCCACAGCGTCGGGATAGCCGGCGTCCGCGTGCCGCATGACGCCGGTGCCGGGGTCGGTCGTCAGCACGCGCTCGAGCTTCCTTCGGCCGAGCTCCGTCCCGTCGGCGATGCAGACCATCCCGGCGTGGATCGAGCGGCCGATCCCGACGCCGCCGCCGTGGTGGACGGACACCCAGGTCGCGCCGGCCGCGGTGTTCACGAGCGCGTTGAGGATCGGCCAGTCGGCGATCGCGTCGCTCCCGTCGCGCATGCCCTCGGTCTCGCGATCCGGCGAGGCGACGGAACCGGAGTCGAGGTGGTCACGGCCGATCACCACCGGCGCGCTGATGTCGCCGCGACGCACGAGGTCGTCGATGCGCGCGCCGAACGCCGCCCGCTCGCCGTAGCCGAGCCAGCACACCCGGGCCGGCAATCCCTGGAACGGGACGCGTTCCGCGGCGAGCCGGATCCAGCGCGCGAGCAACGCGTCGTCCGGGAACAGCTCGAGCACGGCGGCGTCGGTCCGGTGGATGTCTGCCGGATCGCCCGAGAGCGCGACCCAGCGGAACGGTCCGCGGCCCTCGCTGAACAACGGACGGATGTAGGCCGGCACGAAGCCCGGGTAGCTGAACGCGCCGGCGAACCCTCCGGCCTGTGCTTCGCCGCGCAGGTTGTTGCCGTAGTCGAACGCCACCGCCCCGCGGCGGAGCAGCCCGACGATCGCCTCGCAGTGCCGCGCGATCGACGCGCGCGAGGCCGCGACGTAGCCGTCGGGATCGTCCGCGCGCAGCCGTGCGGCGGCGGGCACATCGGGAACGTATCCGTCGAGCGGATCGTGCGCGGACGTTTGATCCGTGACGACGTCCACCCGAACGTCGCGGCGCAGGATCTCCGGCAGCACCGCCGCGGCGTTCGCGACGAGCCCGATCGAGCGCGGCGTGCGCGCGGCGACGTGGGCTTCGGCGACTGCGAGCGCGTCGTCCAGCGACGGCGCGATCTGGTCGAGGTAGCCCTGGCTCATCCGGCGCTCGGCGCGGGCCGGATCGATCTCGACGACGAGCGCGACGCCGCCGTTCATCGTGATCGCGAGCGGCTGCGCGCCGCCCATCCCACCGAGTCCGGCGGTGACGACGAGTCGGCCGGCGAGCGTGCCGTCGAAGTGGGTGCGCGCGACGGCCGCGAACGTCTCGTACGTGCCCTGCAGGATGCCCTGGGTCCCGATGTAGATCCACGAGCCCGCGGTCATCTGCCCGTACATCGTCAGGCCCATGGCTTCGAGGGCGCGAAATTCCTCCCAGGTCGCCCACTTCGGCACGAGGAGCGCGTTCGCGATGAGGACCCGCGGCGCCCACTCGTGGGTGCGAAATACGCCGACGGCCTTCCCCGACTGGACGAGGAGCGTCTCGTCATCGCCGAGGCGTCGCAGCGTCGCGAGGATGCGATCGAACGCCGGCCACGACCGCGCGGCACGGCCGGTGCCGCCGTAGACGATGAGCTCGGCCGGCTTCTCGGCGACGTCCGGATCGAGGTTGTTCTGGAGCATCCGGAACGCGGCCTCCTGCGGCCACGCTCGGCATGAGAGCGTCGTGCCGCGTGGCGCGCGGACCGTCGGGGCGGCGACGCTCACGCCCCCATTGTGCGTGTGTGCGCATCCCGCGTCGCCAGCGGCATGCCTCGGCGCGCTCAGGCCCGCAGCGGAATAAAGCCGGCCGCCGCGAAGTCGCGGTCGAAGGTCAGCGCCTCCGTGATGCCGAGCGAGCGCATCACGGCGAAGCTGGTCGCGTCGACGAACGAGTACGGGCGCTCGTCGTGGCGCCGTAGCCAGACCAGCGCTTCACCCTCGAGTTCGCCACTGACGGACACGATCGCGAGGCGATGGGTGCGCTCCGTCGCGTCGAGGAAGTCCACCGCCGCTCGGTGTCCCACCTTCGCGCGAAGGTAGGTCCATGTCTCTCCCCGGACGTGGTTCGAGGTCACGAGCTCCGCTGTCGCGGCGGCGCGCAGCACCCGCAGCGACTCGGCATGCATCGGATCCCGAAGGTTGCGGAACGCGATCCAGAACGAGGTGTCGACGAAGCGCGCCAACGGTCAGACTTGTCGACGGCCGTGTGGCTTCCCGTAGACGACCTCGTCGATCGGCTCGGACTCGTAGTCGTCGGCGGCGGTCATGCCCCAGAGCGCGTCCTTTTCGAGCGGGGGCAGCGGCAATAGCTTCGCTCGTACGATCTCGCGCAGTAGCGCGCTCTTCGACCGGCGCCGGCGGCGGGCCTCCCGCTCCAGCGCGTCGTCCAGCTCCTCGTCCATCAGGATCTGCAATCGGCGCATGCCTGACACGATACACAATGTTCCAAAAGGTGTGTAGGAGACCCCGCGGCCACAGGTTTCCGGACGAGACCTACGCGAGCTCGCCCGCGACGTGACGGACGGCCGTCGCCAGGTGATCGCGGGCGATGATGTCGGCGACGAGCGCGATGTCCGGCGCGACCGGTCGGTCGTCGTCGAGCCGCGCGACGCGTTCGCGAACGACCCGCTTCGCCGCCTCGAGTGGCGCGGAGCTCGTCGCGCCGAGCAGATCGAGGCCCTGTGCCGCGCAGAGCGCCTCGATCGCGAGGACGTCGCGGGTATTCCGCACGACCGCCGCGAGCTTGTGCGCGGCATGGACGCCCATGCTGACGTGATCCTCCATGTCGGCGGACGTCGGGATGGACTCGACCGAGGCCGGCATCGCGCGCAGCCGGTTCTCGGCCACCAGCGCCGCGGCGGTGTACTGCGCGACCATGAACCCGGAGCTCGTGCCGGCCCCGGCGGTGAGGAACGGCGGGAGCCCGCTCGTGTGGCCGTTCGTCATGCGATCGATGCGCGTCTCGCTGATGTCGGCCAGCTCGGCCACCGCGATCGTGGCGAGATCGAGCGCGATCGCGATCGGCTGGCCGTGGAAGTTGCCACCGCTCACGACCCGCCGCTCCTCCGCGAAGATGAGCGGGTTGTCGGTGACGCTGTTGATCTCGATCTCGAGCACGCGTCTCGTGTGGGCGAGGGCGTCGCGCGACGCGCCGTGGACCTGAGGTATGCAGCGCACCGAATAGGGATCCTGCACGCGAGGATCGCCGACGCGGTGCGAGGCGACGAGCGGGCTGCCGTGGACCAGCCGGCGCAGGTTCGCGGCCACGAGCTCCTGTCCGGGATGCGGGCGGCTCGCATGGAGCGCCTCATCCCACGCCGTGTCGGTCGCGCGCAGCGCCTCGGCGGACAGCGCGCCGACGATGTCCGCGGACGTCGCCAGGATCTCAGCGTCGTGCAGCGCCAGGCAGCCGATGGCCGTCATCACCTGCGTCCCGTTGATGAGGGAGAGCGCTTCTTTCGGCGCGAGCTCGAGCGGTCGGAGCCCCGCGCGCTTGAGCGCTTCGGCGCCGCCGAGCCGCCGCCCTTCGAACGTCGCCTCGCCCTCTCCGATCAGGACGAGCGCGGCGTGGGCGAGCGGGGCGAGGTCACCGGATGCACCGACGCTGCCGTGCATCGGGATCACCGGGTGCACCTGCCGGTTCAGCAGATCGAGGAGGCGATCGATGGTCTCCGGCCGCACGCCGGATCGGCCCACCGCGAGGGTGTTCGCCCGGAGCAGGAGGATGGCACGGACCACGTCCTCGGCGAGCGGCTCACCCACACCGGCGGCGTGGCTGCGCAGCAGGTTGTACTGGAGGCGCACGAGATCGGGTCGCCCGATGCGCACCTGCGACAGGTCGCCGAATCCGGTGTTGACGCCGTAGACGGGCTCCTTGCCGTCGGCGAGCTCCGCGACGATCTTCGCGGCCGATCGGACGCGCTGCTCCGCGGCGCGGTCGAGCGCGACGGCGTCGCCGCCGCGCGCGACGTCGATGATGTCGGTGATGCCGAGGCTCTTCCCGTCGATGCGCAGGGTCGCCACGCGGTAATAGTGCGGGAGCCGGCGTCCCTACCGCTCCTCGCTGTGCTCCAAGTACCACTCGGCCAGCTCGACGTAATGGCGCGCCGCTTCGACGGTCCAGCGCGTGTCGTCCGGCCGCGCGTCACGGAGGACCCGGGCGGGGACGCCGGCGACGAGCTTTCCCGCCGGCACCCTCATGCCCTCCGGGAGGACGGCGCCTGCCGCGACGATCGTGCCGGTCCCGATGCTGCAGCGACCGACGAGCACGGCCGCCTGTCCGATCAGGACGTTGCGCTCGACCGTGCTCGAGTGGACCAGAGCGTTGTGACCGACGGTGACGTCCTCGCCGATGATCACCGGTGCGCCCGCGTCGGTGTGCACGGTCGAGTTGTCTTGCACGTTCGAGCGCGCCCCGATCTCGATGCGATCCATGTCGCCGCGTAGCACCGTTCCGAACCAGACCGAGGCGTGCTCGCCCAGATCGACATCGCCGATCAGCACCGCCGTCGGCGCCACGAACGCCGTCGGATGGACGCGCGGGCTCTTGCCCTTGAACGCGTACGACGGCATGTCTCTTACGATATTCGCGTGATCATCATCATGCGGAAGGGCGCGACACGCGAGCAGATCGACCACGTCGTCGATCGCCTGCGCGAACGCGGTTACGGCGCGAACATCTCCGGCACCGAGGTCAACGTCATCGGCGCGATCGGCGTGCTCGATGACGACAAGGCTCGCCTCGCCGAACAGCTCGCCTCGCTGCCGGCGGTCGACCGCGTCGTGCCCGTCCTGAAGCGGTTCAAGCTCGCCTCACGCGAGTTCCAGCCCGAGCCGAGCATCGTCAGGGTGAACGGCCTCGCGATCGGCGATCCCAGCGGACCGCTGGTCGTGATGGCCGGGCCGTGCGCCGTCGAGAGCGAAGAGCAGCTGATGTCGACCGCACGGGCGATCAAGGCCGTGGGAGCCAACGTGCTGCGCGGAGGCGCGTTCAAACCGCGCACGTCGCCGTACGACTTCCAGGGTCTGGGACGGGACGGGCTCGAGCTGCTCGCGCGAGCCAAGGAAGAGACCGGCCTGCCGATCGTCTCCGAGGTCCTCGATCCGCACGATGTGCAGCTCTGCGCCAGGTACGTCGACATCCTGCAGATCGGCGCGCGGAACATGCAGAACTACGCGCTGCTGCGTGAGGTCGGCCGCTCCGGCCATCCGGTCCTGCTGAAACGCGGCGGCATGTATCCCACGATCGAGAACTGGTTGCTGTGCGCCGAGTACATCCTGCGCGAGGGGAACCGTGGCGTGATCCTCTGCGAGCGCGGACTGCCGCCACCGGGCGGCGAGACGACGACCCGGAACGTGCTCGACGTCGCGGCCGTCGCGGTGGTACACGAGCTCTCGCATCTTCCCGTCGTGGTGGATCCGAGCCATGGGACGGGGCGCTCCGCGTACGTGGCCCCGCTGGCCCGTGCCGCGGTCGCGGCCGGGGCGGATGGGCTCATCATCGAGGTCCATCCGGATCCCGAGCGCGCGCTCTCCGACGGCGCGCAGTCCCTGACCTTCGATCAGTTCGGCTCGCTCATGCGGGGCCTCGACACGCTGCGTCCCCGTCAGGCGGTCGCGGCCGGCTGAGCCGCGCCGAGATCAGACCACGCGCAGCTTGTAGCCGAATCCGCGCGCGGTCTCGATGGCGATCTCGGTCACGCCGGCATCCTGGAGCTTCTTGCGCAGCCGGCCGACGTGCACGTCGACCAGGCGCGTGTCGCTGCCGGGCTCGTAGCCCCAGACGCCGGTCAGCAGGTCGTCGCGTGTGAACACGCGACCCGACTCCGACGCGAGCGTGCGCAGGAGCTTGAACTCGGTCGGCGTGAGCGGCAGGGGCGTATCCCCGTGGATCGCCTGCACGCTGCCGAGGTCGATGATGAACCGGTCGAACCTCAGCTGGCGGCGATCACGATCGGCCGCTGCGTGCTGGGTATGGCGGCGGAGCAGCGCCTCGACCCTCGCGACGAGCTCGCTGTTGTCGAACGGCTTGCCCATGTAGTCGTCCGCTCCGATGCGGAGCCCGACCACACGGTCCGGCGGGTCGCTCTTCGCCGACACGAACAAGATCGGCACGTCCGACTCCTTCCGGAGCTGCAGGCAGAGGCTGATGCCGTCGAGGCTCGGCATCATCACGTCGAGCGTCACGAGATCGGGACGGAAGCTGTTGAACGCGTCGACCGCGTGGCGCGAGTCCGTGACGACGCGGACCGAGTAGCCCTCCTCACGGAGCACGGTCGCGAGCAGGTTCGCGATGTCGGTCTCGTCGTCGACCACGAGGACCCGACCGTCATGGTTCACGGCGCGCTCGGCGGCCAAGCCTGCCTGTTCGATGGCCATTCGTAACGAACCTGTCGCAGAAACGATGCCAAGCCCGGCGGCGGTCAGAGCCCGCTGGACGCCATGTGCTCGCTCAGTCGAGCGCCGCATTCACCGCGGACAGGCGATCGATGAGCCAGCCGGCCTGCGCCCCGACGTCGTCAGGCCATGGCTCGAAGAACAGGCGGTCCGTATCGGCCTCGATGCGCTCGCGGAGGACGGCACCCTCGGTCGTGAGGGCGAGCGGCTCATCGGCGCGCATGAACGAGGCGGATCGCAGGCGTCCGATCCCATCGAGAACGTCCTCTCTCGGCTGGGCGGTGATCTTCGCGGCGAGCTCGTCGGCCGTCGCCGCCTCGCGTCGCCAGACCCGTGTCATCACGTCGATGAGCGGTCCCTCGAGGCCGCGGTCCGTCCAGGCCTGCACGTGGCAGTCGTCGCGCGCCTGCCAGAGCCCGTACACCGCCGCGTCGAGCAGGGCGAACGGCGACGACGGCGGTCGCCATCGATAGCGGAGCGCGCGCGGCGTGTGCCCGCGGATCGCCGGGTCCGCCGCGGATGCGCAGGCGTGGAACGCCCGGTCGAGGAGACCGGCCAGGTTCTGCAGCTCGTCGTTCGCGATCGGCGCGAGCGACGCGTGGTGGGCCGCGACGGCGGCCTGGAGCTCTTCTGTGAGCGCGCGGCCTTTCGCGGTGAGCGTCCAGCGCGGCCCCTGCTGTTCGACCAATCCCGCGTCGCGCGCCACCGCCGCCGCGGCCCGGATCGGCTCGTCCGTCGTCGCGTACGCGGAGTTCCCGAGCTCGTTGAGTCGCGCGCCGTCGGGCGACGCGAGGGCGAGATCGCGCACGAAGATGAACGCTGGCCGGTCGATCCCGCAGCGCTCCATCGCGCGCAGCGGGAAGTCCGCCTTCGCGTTCCGTCGCTGAAGGAACTGCGGTAGGAGCGGTACGAGAGCGACTGGGTACGGCGGCCGCATCCCCGGACCTCCCTTTGGGGGCGCCCGCTAACGCTGGTTGGCGGCGGCGTCCGTGACGCAGTATGGCGTTTCGGGCAGCAGCTCGAGACGCTCCGCCGGGATCGGCCGTCCGCACGCGATGCACCTCCCGTACGCGCCGCGTTCGACGCGGTCGAGCGCATCGTCGATCTCTCCGACTCGCGCCTCGAGCATGACCTGGCGCGTCAGGTCGAGCTCGCGCGACTCGGTCTCGGTGGCCGCGTCGGCGGGATGCTGGTCGGCGAGCGCGACCTCTCCGCCGGACTCGAGCTGCGAATCACGGAGCCGCGCGCGAATGGGCTCCAGGGTCGAGAGGACGTCCGCTCGCCTGCGCTCGAGCCGGCCGCGAGCCTCCGTCCGATCCACGTCCTTCGCATGGCGCACAATCCGGGCCATGCGCCCAGCGGACGTGAGCGCGAAGCTCGAGGAAGTGCACCTCCTCGATGTCCGCGAGCCCGACGAGTGGGAGGCGGGCCACATCCCCGGTTCGCAACACATCCCGATGCGTGAGCTGCGGGCCCGGATCGACGAGCTGCCGCGCGACCGCAAGATCGTCGCCGTCTGCCGCCACGGGAACAGGAGTGAGGCCGTGACTCGCGGCCTTCAGGGCCTCGGCTTCGATTGCGAGAACCTCGAGGGCGGAGTGACCGACTGGCGGCGGGCGGGGCTTCCGCTCGAAGCTGATGACGGCGGGCCCGGCACAGTGATCTAGCACGCACTCGCGCGTCGGCATAGCGCTTGCACGCCTTCTGGGCAGGGGAGGCGGCAAATGGAAAAAGACAACAAAGACGAACAGGACCATCCGCGCGCGAGCGACGACCTCGAGGCGGCCGAAGAAAAGAGCAAGACGATCGACGAGCGCGTGCCCGATCGCCTCGGGTCGGACGCGGTCCCTGAATATCTCGCACCGGGAGCGCCGGCCACCCACCAGCCCCAGATGGGCATCGGCCGAGAAGGTCCGCTCGATGGCGGCGAGCTCGGACCGGGAGAGGCGGTGCTCGACCTCGAGCGTCGAGCGAAGCGGCAACCGACCCAGCGCGGCTGACCACCGAGCGCGTGCGAGCGCCTACGATGGACGGCATGAGGATCGTCTTCGTGTCCACGAGCATCCCCCGTCGCTGCGGGATCGCGACCTTCACCGCCGACCTCCTGGCCGCCGTGAAGGCGGCCGACCCGGCGGTCCGGTGCTCGGTCGCCGCGATCGATGAGCCGAACAGCGCCCGCGCCTACGGCTCGGAGGTCCGCTGGCGGATGCGGCAACGTGAGCCGGAGTCCTACCGGGCCGCGGCGCGCGCGATCAACGAGTCGAACGCCGACGTCGTGAACATCCAGCACGAATTCGGGCTGTACGGCGTCTGGCGGGAGGGCGTGTACGAAGATCACCTCGAACCGTTCCTCGTGGAGCTGCGGAAGCCCTTGGTGACGACCCTCCACAGTGTCCCGCCGGCGCCCTCGCCCTCGCTCCGGCAGGCCGTGCGCACGATCGCCGAGCACAGCGAGGCGGTCGTCGTGATGGCCCACACCGCGGCCCGGCTGCTGGCCTCGGATTACGGCATCTCGAGGACGCCGGTCGTCATCCCGCATGGCATGCCCGCGATCGAGCCGCACGGACGGCAGCGGCTGAAGCGGCAGCTCGGCATGCAGGGCCGCACGATCGTCTCGACGTTCGGTTTGGTCGACCCGCGCAAGGGCCTCGAGTACGTCATCGATGCGATGCCGGCGATCGCCGAGCGGCATCCGGACGTGCTCTACCTCATCGTCGGCCAGACCCACCCCGAGCTGCTCAAGCAGCAGGGCGAGGCGTACCGGAACACGCTGGAGCGGCGGGTCGAGGAGCTTGGGATGGCCGACCGCATCGCGTTCGTGAACGAGTACCTGACCCAGCGCGACATCGTGAACTACCTCCTCGCGACGGACGTGTACGTGACGCCGTACCTCGATCCGAACCAGATCACCAGCGGCACGCTCGCGTACGCGCTCGGGGCCGGCAAGGCCATCGTGTCGACGCCGTACCTGCACGCGGTGGAAGCGCTCGCCGACGGGCGCGGGCTCTTGGCGCCGTTCCGCGACCCGGCCGCGATCGCCGCCGCGATCAGCCGGATCCTCGGGGATCCCGAGTTGAAGCACCGGCTCGAGGAGCGCGCGTACGCGTACGGCCGCGAGACCGCGTGGCCTGCGGTCGGCCGGCGACATCTCGCCCTGATGCAGCGCATCGTCGCTCCGGCCGAGCCTGGTCAGGTGAGCGTCGCGGTTTGAGCCTCGCGCGCCGCCTTCCGGAGAATCCGCTCCTCACCGCTCACGAGGTCACGCCCTCGCAGCCGGCGCTCGAGGTCGTCTCGGTGTTCAACGCGGCGACAGCGGTCCTCGACGGCGAGGTGGTCCTCCTGCTCCGGGTGGCCGAGCGGCCTCGCACGGACATCGATCCCCCGTCCGACGCGCTGACACTCGATTTCACCGGCCCGCATCCGGTGCTGCGGCCGATGCCGCACCGGATGCGGAAGGAAGATGTGATCGGCATCGCGTTCATGGACGCGAGCACCCACCCCGCGACGCTCAAGGTCGCCTACGTCCCCACGGACCTGCCCGGGCTCGACCTGCGCGATCCGCGCTCCATCCGCTATCGGAACGCGACCGGGTCATCGCGGATGGCCAACGAGGGCATCCAGGACTACCTCGCGCAGATCTCGCACCTCCGGGTGGCGCGGAGCCGGGACGGCGTGCATTTCACGGTCGATCACCACATGGCGATCGGCCCGGACACCGGCCTCGAGGAATATGGCATCGAGGATCCGCGCATCACGTTCATCGATGGGACGTTCCACATCACCTACGTCTCCGCGTCACGCTGGGGGATCACGACCAGCCTCGCGACGACCGACGACTTCCGCACGTTCCACCGGAAAGGCGTCATCTTCCTGCCGGACCACAAGGACGTCGTCATCTTCCCCGAGAAGGTCGGCGGCAGGTACGTCTGCCTGACCCGCCCGATGCCGCAGTCCTTCGGGCGCATCTTCGGTGTGTGGATCGCCTTCTCCGACGATCTGCGTTCATGGGGCGGTCACGCCCCGCTCGCGCTGCCGCGCTGGAAGATGTGGGACGAGCTGCGCACCGGCGCCTCCGCCGTCCCGTTCCGCACGGAGCGCGGCTGGCTCGAGCTGTATCACGGGGTCGATCGCGAGACGACCTACGCGATGGGTGCCGTCCTCATGGATCTCGAGGATCCGCGCAAGGTCATCGCGCGTTCGCCCAAGCCGATCATCCGCCCGACCGAGATCTACGAGACGATGGGTCTCTTCAACGACACGGTGTTCTCGTGCGGGCACATCCCGTTGGACCGCACCGGCGAGCGGATCCGCCTCTACTACGGGGCCGCCGACTCGTGCATCGCGGCGGCCGACTTCCACGTCCAGGAGATCCTCGAGAGCCTCGAGCCGTGCTGAGCCAGCTCGTCGCGCTCACCCGGCCTCTCGCCGGGGCCGGCCCGCGCGCCTGCGGTATCGCGATCTATGCCGACGAGCACGACGCGACGATCGCGGCGCGGGAGAGCGGCGAGGAGGGTGTGGCCTGCGTCGACGACGCCTCGCGCGCGCTCGTGCTGTGGTGCGACCTCTGGGAGCGCTCGCATCTGCCGGTCGCGCGTGAGTGGATCGACGGCCTGCTCGCCTTCTGCCGCTGCATGCTCCAGCCCGACGGGCGGTTCGTGAACTTCGTCCTCGACTGGGACGGCACGCTCAACCTCGCCGGTGTCACGTCCAGGCCCGACGGCGGAGCCTTCTGGCATGCGCGCGGCGCGCGGGCGCTCGCGAAGGTCTATCGGGTGCTGGGGGACCAGCAGGCGCGCGCGGAGTACGAACGGGCCCGTGCGCACTTCGAGGACCGCGAGGTCGGTGCCGACGTGCGGGCGATCCAGCTGCTCGGCGCGCTCGATGCGGCCTCGGCTGAGCGCGCGGACATCGCGACGTGGTCGGAGGAGATCGCGGCCCTGCGCGACGGCGATGTCCTGCTCGACCATCCCGCCGCCGATACGCCGCACCTCTGGGCCCACATCCAGGAGGGCGTGCTCGCCGAGGCCGGCGTCGCGCTCGGCCGGCCGGACCTCATCGACGTCGCGCGGCGGAGCGCCGACCGGCTGTTGCTCCCGTTGGTCGCGACCGCCTTCGACCTGCCGACGGTCCAGCCGTATGGGGTCGCCTCCGTCGTCTATTCGCTGGACCGGCTGGCGGCGGCGACGGCCGACGAGCGCTACATCGCCGCCGCGCGCGACGCGCGGGCCTGGTTCGACGGACGCAACCCGGCGCACGCGCCGGTCTACGACCGCGAGCGTGGGCGGGTCGCCGATGGGATCGACGACGGACGGCTGAACCCGCATTCCGGCGCCGAGTCCAACATCCTCGGCGCGCAGGCGCTCATCGCCGAAGTGGCGGCATGGCTCCCGCGACATCCCGACGCGTGCTCCCCGTGGGTGCCCTCTTCGCGTTCGCCGGACGTCAGCTCGGCCGCGTCCTGAGCCTCGCGTTCGCCTGGGTGACCGTCGCGCTCTTCGGCCTTCGAGCAGTGGGAGATCCTCCACCAGCTGCTCCTACAGGTGCGCCTGCGGGGTGAGCGCCGCTCGAGACCGACGCCGCCGGCCGGCGAGCGTCAGTCGATGATCAGGCGGGTCGGCTGCGCGGCGTTGTTCGCGTAGCCGAGCACGTTGCGTCGCTGCGCGAGCGGCTGCTCGGCGCCGGCCGCGTCGGTCGCACGAGCGATGAGCGTGTGCGCGCCTGAGCGCTCGGGCGTCCAGTCGAGGCGCCACTCGCGCCACGCGTGCCGCGCGACGGCCGGCCCGAGGCGCGTGTCGCGCCACGTCGCCCCGCCGTCGGTCGAGAGAGCGACCCGGGCGATCGGCGCCTCGCCCGACCAGGCATACCCGCGCACCTCCATCCGCTCACGGGAGTGACGCTCGCCGTCGCGCGGCGCGACGATGACCGCGCGCGTGCGGATCGCGCGCAGCGGCTGGTCGCCGATGACGTAGCGGTCGGCCTGATAGAAGCCCCCGAACGGGACGTCGATCGCGATGATCTCGGCCAGCCACTTCACCGCGGCCATTCCGTACCAGCCCGGCACGACGAGCCGGAACGGCGCGCCGTGCTCCGGCGGAAGCGGCTCTCCGTTCATCGCGTACGCGACGAGCACGTCCTCGTCCCGCGCGCGACCAAGCGGGAGTGATCGTTCGTACGAGGCCAGCTTGCCGTGCGGCAGCGGGCCACGGTCGGCGCCGCGGAACAGGACCTCGATCGTCTCCCGGCGCGGCCGTGCCCGTTCGAGGAGCGCTGCCAGTGGTGCGCCGGTCCATTCGGCGGTGCCGACCGCACCGAGTCGCCACGGCTCGCCGGGCGCCGGCGGATCGAGGAACGCCCGCCCGTTGCCCGCGCACTCGAGGGTGACGAGGAGCGAACGCGACGGCAGCCCTCTGAGCTCCTCCGGCGAGATCTCGAACGGCCGCTCGACCGTCCCGCCCACCGCGAGCGACGACGGCGCGGCAGGGATGCCGAAGTGGGTGCGGACGTAGTGGCGTCCGGCCGGTGTCACGAGGCCGAGCTGCCGATCGAGCGGGGTCTCGGCGTTCAGGGGCTCGCGCGTGACGATGACGCGTTCGTCCATCGGCCGCTCCCATACTGAGGCCGCGTTGCGCCGGACGCTCGTCGTGCTCGCCGCCACCCTCGCGCTCGCGCTCGTCGCCGGTGCCGCCGTCGTGGTCGGGATCGGTCCGTTCGCCCGCGGCGCCGCTCCGTCAGCCGTGTTCGTCGCGATCTCGCGGAGCGAGGACGAGAACGATGCGCGCGAGATCGAGGTCGTGGATCTCGAGACCGGGACGCACACGCTCTTCGAGCTGGACGAGCGTATCGCGGCGCTCGCCCTCGCACCCGACCGGCGCTCCCTGTACGTCGCGCTCGAGCGCGGCAGCGTCGCGTTCCTCGACGCGGGCACCGGAACTCGCTTCGCCACGGTCGACGTGCACGGCCGCGCTCGTTCGCTCATCGCGTCGCCGGACGGCCGCGCGCTCTACGTGATGACCGAGACGGGCGCCAACGCATGGCTCGTCGTCATCGATCTCGGCGAGCGCCGCGCCGCCGCTCCGTTCCTCATCGGCTCTCGGCCGCAGGACGCGGGGCGACCGGCACTGCGGGGCGACACGCTGCTCGTGCCTTTCGCGGATCCGCTCGGGCTGCAGATCCTGACCGTCGGCCTCTCGCCCGTCGCGGTGCTGTCGCAGACGAGCGTGCCGCAGGCCGCGGCGGGCTCGCCGGTCGCGGTCCCGCTGCGGGACGGCCGCACGGCCGTCGCCGCGTTCGACGCCGGCGGGATCAGCGGCATCGGCACCCACGTCTACGTGTTCGCCGATCCGGCCCAGCGGGCCGTGACCGAGCTGCGCATCCCGGCGGGCTTCGCGCAACGCTCGAGCCTGCAGGCCGCCGCCGCTTCGGACGGGACGCTGCACGTGTGCGCGCTCGGTGGCCCGCAGATCCGCTACACGATCGCAAGCGCCGACCTCATCGTCACTCCACGGGGCAACGAGTGCGGGCCCATGGCCGGCGGCGATCAGATCCTGCTCGGCCGGCGCGCCCCCGCTCAGCTGCTGGTCCTCGATGGATCGAGCGGCCGCGTCGTCCGCTCCCTTCCCCTCGCCGGCGTTCCCGCCTTCGTCGCGCGCTGACGGGCGTCGAACTGGCCCAATGGCCCCGTGCCGATCCGTCGCTCACTCGTCGATCGCGCCGCCGGCCACGAACAATGCGGCGCCGGCCTGCCGCTCCGCGTCGACCCGCGCGAAGTGCGCGCCCAGACGCGCGGCACCATTGTCCGGATCGAGCCGGTCCGCGTCTTCGCGCCGCCGCGCGCGGGTGAGGACGATGAGCCGTCCGTCCGGCCGCAGGACGCGGCGGATCTCCGTCAGGACGGCATCGACGCGTCCGGCCGCGTTCAGCATGCGATTCGCGAGCACGGTGTCGAAGGAGGCGTCCGCGAACGGGAGCGCATGCGCGTCCGCGAGCACGAGCCGCGACGAGCGTGCCCGCGCGGCGCGGAGCCGGGCCACATCGAGATCGACACCGACGCCGCCGGACGGTAGGAATCGGCCCTCGCCACATCCCAGATCGCACACCCGTCCGCGTGCGAGGTCCGCGATCCGCGCGGCCGCCCATGAGAGCACGTCGTCGTCCGCAGTACCGTGCGGCCGCGTCTCGTGGCTCACCGGCGTCGGCGCCTACCGCCGCGTGCGATACGCGTCGTAGAGCCGCGCCAGGTGGGCGAGCGGCCGCGCGAAGTACTCCGCGCGCCGGATGTCGATCCAGCCGTCGTCCGGCCGCTCGGGCACCGCCCTTCCGCTCCATCCCGGCAGCGACCCGACGGCCGGCTTCGCCGAGCCGTCCGCCCGCCATAGGCCGAAGTGCCGCTCGTGCGTCGCGTGGTCCAGCGGCGCCATCGTCCAGAGGGAGCGGTCGTAATCCGCGTAGCACCAGAGGTACGCTCCGGTACAGCCGACGACATGGATCGCGTCGAGCGCCCGGCCCGTGTAGGCGCCCGCGGCGTCCTCGGTGAGCAACATGCCGGCCGCGTCGGGTGGGGGCGGATCGGTCGGATCGACGGTCGCCGCGCCGAACTCCTCGAACAGCACGTCCTTTCGACCCAGCCACCGCGTGATCGAGGCGAGGAACGGCAGGACCGCCTCGTCGTCACGGCCCGCGGCCCAGCGCAGGTACATCGGGTACCCGTGCATCGAGAGGACATCGCAGACCTCGGCCGCTTCGGCCGGTCCGATCCGCCGATCCTCCTCGAGGTCTTCGGCGTGCAGCCCGATCGTGATCGGCGTGCTCGCGTCGGCCGATCGGATCGCGCCGGCCATCGCGGCGAGCCACCGCCGACCGTGCTCACGCGTGGCCGGTACGACGCAGTTCGAGTTCTCGTTGCCGAGATCCCACAGCCGAAGGGCCGGATGCCCCGCGAGCGCAGCCGCGGCCTCGCGCGCGAGGAGCGCCTGCGCCGCGCCGACCACCGGATCGGCCGTCCAGTCGCGCGACTCGCGATCGACCACCGCATCGCCCGCGATCGTGCGGAAGCGCCCGGCGGGCCGCGTGCCGAGGGCCCAGGCCGGGATCCAATTCACCCCGCTCATGTGTCCCGTGAAGAGCGTCGGCACCAGGCCGAGGCCGCTGCGGCCGGCGAGGTCCGCCACCGTGCGCAGTCGCTCGAGGGCCCGATCGTCGACCGTCGACGGATCCGGTTGGAAGTCTTCCCACAAGAGGAACACGCGGACCGCGTCGCATCCCGCCGCGCCGCATCGATCGAAGTCGCGCTCGACCTCCGATGGCTCGAACCGCCGCCACATCCGCATCGCGCTCGATGCCGGCCAGTAGTTCATGCCGAGCGAGAACCCGCGACCCGTACGCGCGGATGCCAAGCCGCGTGCGGACGGCTCGTTCACGCTTCGCCGGCGAGGATCCGAGCGTAGAGGGCGAGGTATTCGTCGACCATGCGCTCGCGGGAGAAGCGCGACTCGGCGCGGGCCCGGACGGCAGCCCGATCGAGCGCCGCGATCGGCGTGACCGCCGCGATCGCGGCATCGACGCCGTCCACGATCGCGCCGGTAATGCCCTCGTCGACGACCTCACGGATCGCGCCGCGTGGCCGCGCGATCACCGGCGTCCCGCAGGCCATCGCTTCGACCATCGCCAGGCCGAACGGCTCGTCGAAGTTGACGAGGTGCACCAGCGCGACGGCCTCGCCGAGCAGCGTGTTGCGCTGATCCGGCCCCACGGCGCCGACGTAGCGAACGCGCTCTCCATCGACGTGCGGCGCGACCTCACGCTCGAAGTACGCCGTGTCGTGCACGATGCCGGCGATCACGAGCGGGAGCCCGGCCCCGCGGGCGACGGCGATCGCCTCCGCGACGCCCTTGTCCGGATGGATGCGACCGAACGAGAGCAGGTACCCGCCCGCTCCGGTGCCGAGCGTGAAGTCCTCGAACGGGATGCCATGGTGGATCGTCGCCGCATAGGAGAGGCGCGGGCTTCGGTCCGCGTCACTGATGGCGACGTAGCGGACGCGATCGGCATATCGCTCATAGACAGGGAGGATGTTCTCCGACGAGAAGCCGTGGATGGTCATCACGATCGGCACATCGACCAACCTGCTGTACGTGAGCGGGAGGAAGTCGTAGTGGTTGTGCAGGATGTCGGCGTCGCGCGCGAGCGTGAAGGCGTGGCCGATGTGCAACCCTTCCCATACCTTCGGGTCGAGCGAGGGATCTTCCGACAGAGGCCGCGGGCAGACCGCCTCGAGCCGCGCGCTCGTCACGGAGTCGGCCGTCGCGAACAGCGTGACCTCGACGTCGCGGGCGACCAGGCCCTCGGTCAGGTGCGACACCACGAGCTCCCAGGGACCGTAGTGGCGAGGCGGGACGCGCCAGGAGATCGGCGCGAGCATCGCCACCCGCAGGCCTCGCATGGCCGCACGATGATGCACGGTCGAGGCCACCGCCGCGATCTACATCGCGAGTGCGAGCTGCTCCGTCTCGGTCGACGGCCGTCGCTGGAGACGCCGACGCTCGTGGAAGCCGTATCGCGCTCTGATCGCGGTGAGCCGTTCGTCCAGCCGCCGCTGATATTCGCGGCCGGCGTGCGGCCCCGTCGCGTAGGCCGCGGCGTACCGCGGGACGAGCACCGGGAACTCGATCGCGAGGAAATCGAAGTAGTAGTCCTTGATCTCGTCGTCGAGCTTGAGCGGACGCCAGCCGAGGGCGGTCGCACCGGCTTCTGATGCGGCCCGCGCGACCGCATCGAGCGATGCTTCGCTGTCGGTGATCCCCGGCAGCACGGGAGCGCACAGCACCGCGGCGTCGATGCCCGACGTGCGCAGCCGTTCGAGCGCGCGCAGTCGCTGCACCGGCGGCGGCGTGCCCGGCTCCGCCTTGCGCCACACCGCTCGATCGAGGGTCGGCACGCTGAAGTACACGCACAGCTCGCCGTCGAGGCGTTCGTCCAGCTCGCGCAGCACGTCGATGTCGCGGACGACGAGCGTCGACTTGGTCACGATGCTCGCCGGCATCGGCCGATCGACGAGGGCCTCCAGCGAGCGGCGAGTGAGCCGGTACTTGCCCTCGATCGGCTGATAGGGGTCGGTCGCGGTCCCGATGGCGAGCGCACCCTTCGGGCGACGCTCGAGCTCGGCGCGGAGGAGCTCGACGAGGTTGACCTTGACGTCGATCTCGCGATCGAAGCCCGCGCCGATGTCGAGCTCCTTCCGCGCGTGATAGGCGCGCGCAAAACAGTAGCGGCACGCGTGTGGGCAGCCGATGAACGGATTGAGGCTCCAGTCAAACGGCATGCCGCGCACGCGATTCATCGCGGACTTGGCGTGGACCTCACGGTACGCAACGGCCGTCACAGGTCGTGGACTCCACTTCGCGACACTTCCAGGTTCCGTTCCAATCCGTTCGCGTACGCGACGCGGACCAAGGCGCGCTTCCTGTGACCAGAACCCAAGGTCTCGACCACGATCGCTTTGACCTTGGCCCGAACGATCGATCGCATCGCAGCGAAGTCGAGGGCGCCACCTGAGCCGGGGTCCATGTTCATGCAGTCGTTCCATACGAGGATCTCGAGTTTCTTGGCCGGAAGGGTTCTGGCCCTGCATCGCGCGCCACTGTGCGGTTCGACGCTCGGCGAGCGCCCCATGCACCTGTAGTACGGCGTACGGGCTCCCTTCGAATTCGCCACCGCGCCGCAATAGCCTCGTCCGCAGGTCGCGCAGCGGATCAATCGGTTCAGCAGATAGTCGAAATGCTGCTTGCCGGAGCGACGACAGTTGTTTTGCGTTAGGCGGTCCTGAGCTGCCTGCCACAGTTGAGGCGAAACGAGAGGGACGACCGCACGCTGCACCGATCCTGCAGAGTTATGGAACTGATGCTGCCCGACGTACAGAGTGTTCCGGACCATCGCTCGGACCCGAGACGGTAGCCACAGCGGGCGGCTCATGACTACCACGGCTCTCGCGTAGCGCCGTCCAGGTGGCACGCCCATGTCGTTCATTCGACGTGACTCCAATACCGTCGATGACCCGGCCGCCAGGCGCTCGAAGATAGACCGCGCGAGATCAGCCTCGGTAGCTCCCGCAACCAACCTGCTGGAAGGCGTTAACAGACCGTGTGCATCGAGGTCGTAGCCAAACGGCACCGGACCACCTATCCACTTTCCAACACGAGCAGCCCGCAAGACTCCGCTTTGCATTCGCCTCTTGATCGCGGTGCGTTCAAATTCCGCGAAGGCGGCGATCTCCGTTAACCGGCCCGGCAGGATGCGAGCGGGGAGTGGAAGATCCGCTACCGACCAGAGTTCGAGTCCCGCATGCTCGAGGTATCGAGTGGTTTCCTCGAGGTCTGCCTTTGATCGCGCGATTCGATCGAGCCGAAACACAAGGACTGCTTCCACGCGTGTCCGCTGGATGAGTTCGAGTAAGCGTTGCCCGCCCGCGCGGGATTGGAAGC
>WNGF01004891.1_pt1 | contig 23826 bp, 23 predicted proteins | sample 5400641 | NCBI WGS metagenome assembly WNGF01 (sample SAMN13153371, study PRJNA577476) | soil metagenome | isolation source: 80 cm soil or saprolite under grassland replicate 2 | place: USA:California | collected 2016-06-15 | reverse complement strand
GGCCTCTTCGCCCGGACAAATCACTGGCAAGACACCCACACGCGGGGTCATGCGGAAATTGAGTCACAGACAAAGAGCACCGGCGCCACCCTGACGACAGCCCCAGACGGGACACCCGCACACTCACAGTGCGGGAATGTGCCCCGGAACCGCGACCCGGAGCGGGAACTGCCCACCCGAGCGTCCGTCCGTCTTCGGACAGCGCACCGCTCGATTCCTTTACGCTCAGGCGGTGGCTGGCATAACGGGGAGACTGGGAAGGATCGCGAACGTCACGCGCCAGGACACCGCTGCCCTTAGCAGGGAAGTGCCACTGGACCTCGCCGCGATCCAAGAAGCGTGGCCCGCCTTTGAGTCGGGGTTCGACTCACTGCACGGGCGTCGGATGATGGGCCTGATCGACAATCGAGCTGGCACGTATCGGCTTTGCACCGAGCGCCTGCCCCGCGACATAGAGAACCCGCTCGGCCTCGACGAGACGACGATCCCAGGCGGACGCTACCTGCGGCTCAGGCTCATTGGTGACGCTCCCGGTGTCTACGGCCAGATCGCGGCGGCGTTCGACGAGCTCTTCGAGAACGCTGAGCACGATCCCACACGTCCGCTCATCGAGTTCTATCGACACGAAGGCGAAGTCGACTGCCTCGTCCCAGTCAATGCGGCCGTACTGTCGCCTGAGCACTCGTCAGGGATTAAGGAACTCAGTAGTCGCCGACACGATCCGCTGGTTCTAGTCAGACGACAGGCTCACATGCGCGAGCGTGCTGTGCCTCGACATGCGCGCAACGTACGTGCGCGCCAAACGAAATGACGCGTAGCGCCGGCTAGGTGATCGTCAACGGCGTGCCGACCGGCATGAGCCGCGCGAGCTTCATGATCGACGCGTTCGGCATGCGGATGCAGCCGTGCGAGACGCGGCCCGGAAGGATCTCCGGCTGGTTGGTGCCGTGGACGCCCACGAAGCCGCCGCCCGGCCAGTCGGTCAGCGTCGCGGAGCGGGCGCTTGTCCCGAACGCGATCGGCCCGTAGAAGATGTCGTTGAAACTCGTGAGCTTGTCGCGGATGTAGAACTCCCCGCGCGGGGTCGGCCAGATCGAGCGCCCGACGCCGACGATGCTCGTGAAGATCGTCTTGCCGTTCCGCTTCAGCGTCGCGCGGAAGTGCGCGCGGTCGACATACAGGTGCGTGTTGACCTGGAAGAGCGCGCCGATATCGGACTCCTGCACCCAGCCGGTCGAGTTGTTCGGCAGGATCGGCAGCCGGACTCGGTACCAGAGCTGCGTGGCGCTCGTCTGGGCCTGACTTAGCACGAGCACGATGTTGTGCGTCCCGTCCGTCGTCATCGTGTCCAGCTTCGTGACCGCCCGGGCCGACGCGCGCGGCTGTGCGCGGACCACGGCGCGCTTGAGCACCTGCGCCCAATGCGCGACCTTGTCGGTCGCGAGCTTCTGCGTCAGCGGGTAATGGATGACCGTGCCCTTGACATGGATCGCGTACGTCAGCGATGGCGCGGACGTCGACGTGCCTACGAGCGATGCCACGAACTTGATCGTGTAGTCGCCGGGCGTGTCGGGCGTCCACGCGAAGGACGCGCGGGCGGTAGTGCCGTCCGAGGAGTTGAAGAGGACGCCCTTCGGGAGGGTGCGGGCGGGCGCGATGTGGACGATCCCGCCGGCCTCTGCGGTCGAGGCGGTCAATGAGAAGCTGACCCGCTTCCCCTCGCCGACGCTGAACTTCGCCTTGTCGGCCGGGGTCGGCGACGTCCAGCTCACGCTGGCGGTATCGCTCCGGCCGGCCGGCACCAGCAACAGCACGGCCAGCACGGCCGCCACGAGTGCGGCTGAGAACGTCTTGGAGAGAGAAGGAACCGTGCGGTTCGAGAACACTTATCTTCAGAATAGCCCGGAAATCTGACGGTGGAGCGGGACGGCCGGTAAGGCCGCCCCACCCCTTCGTCTGGTCCGGTTAGCCGGCGGCCTTCGGCTTCTTGTGGGAGACCACCTTGGGCTTTTTCTTCTTCTTTACAACCTTCTTCTTGGCGGGTGTCAGCGCCGCGTGGCGGGTAGTTCGCGTCTCCCGGGTACTCAGCCTGGTACGAGATGTTGCCCGTCGGCGCGAAGGCATCCGAGGTCGCCGTCGAGGGTGACCCAGGTGTCAGTGGGACCGTCTGGTTCGTCGCCGTACCGGTGCAGTCGATCGTCGAGTAGCGATGGAAGATCACGTTGCCGGTCGGTGCGGGCGCAGCCGCCGGCGTCGCGGCCGTCTTGGCGACGAAGACGCTGTCGTGAACGACTGTGCCGGACACCACCGTCGTCACGACGTTGTTCGCCGCACCGAGGATGTCGGTCCGGGCAGTGGCGTCCGCGAAGAGCTTCGTCGCGTTGCCGGAGTTGCCGGCCGTTCCGGTCGTGCTGCGTCTCACCAGCACGCCGCCGACCGACAGCGTCAGCTTCGCGCTCACGATCGTGGTTCCAGCTGTGCCGGACGTCAAGGTGATCGTGCAGCTCCCGGTGCCGCCCGAGGTCGTGCACGGGTTTGCCGTCGTGAACGATCGCGGGCCGCTCACGATCGTGAAGCTGATCTGCGTACCGTCCGGCGCGTTCGCAAAGCCGGAGCCGCTGTTCACGTTGACGTGTGCGGTCAACACGTGGTTCATCGATACCGGGTTGACCGCCGAGGGCGGCGCCAGCTGAATGTTCGCGTCGACGAACGTCTTGACGGCGTCGGAGCCGTTCGCCCCGGTGCCGTCCGTGGCAGCGGTGATCGGCGCCGAGCCGTTGATCGACAGCGTCGCCGAAGCATGCGCCGTCACCTTGCCCGGCGTCGCCGACGAGAACGTGATCGTGCACTGGCCGTTGGCGTCAGTGTTCGCACCCGCGTTCGTGCAGGATCCGCTCGCAGTCGAGTGGACGGCGCCGTTGGAGTCCGTCAGCGTGAAGCTGACGTGCTCGCCGGCCGCGGGGACAAACGTGCCGGTCCCGTGTCCTTCGAGAGCGTCACGGTGAACGTGTACGACTGCCCGACCTCGTTCGTCGCGGACGATGCGATCGCGATCTTCGCCGCCGCCCAAGCCTTCGACGCGTTGGTGCTGTAGCCGGCCTTCCCGTCACTGCCCGCGCGGTGCAGCGTTACGCCTCCCACGGTGGCGTCCGTGCTCGCCTTGATCGTGGTCGTACCCGTCGCCGACGAGCTGATCACGGCCGAGCACGAGCCGGTTCCACCGAACGTAGTGCAACTGCTCGCGCCGACGAAGCTGCCGGGCCCTGAGACGATCGCGAAGGTGATCGTCGTTCCGTTGGGCGCGTTCACGCATCCGCCCGTCCCGGTGTTGACGTTGACGTGCCCGGTGAGCGTGTGGTTCGTCGAGATCGGATTCGTCGCTGACTGAGGCGTGATCTGGATGTTCGCGTCCACGAACGTCTTGACCGCGTCGCCGCTGTTGTCCGCCGTCCCGTCGGTCTCGACGTGGAGGTTCCCAATCAGCGTCGCCGATGCGTGTCCGGTCACCTTGCCCGCCGTGTTGGAGGCGAAAGGTGATCGTGCATTGGCCGCTCGCGTTCGTGTTCGCACCCCCGTTCGTGCAGCTGCCGCCCGGCGCGCTATGAGTTGCCCCGTTCGACTCGGTCAACGTGAAGTCGACGTGCTCGCCGGCAGCAGCCACATAGCCCGCGCCGGTGTCCTTCGACAGCGTCACCGTGAAGGTGTGTGACTGTCCAACCTCGTTGGTCGCCGACGGAGCGATCGCGATCTTCGCCTTCGCCCAGAGCTTGGTCGCGTCGAGGCTGTCACCGGCCTTGCCGTCACCGCTCGCGCGATGCAGGGTGATCCCGCCGACGTTCACGTCGGTGCTCGCCCTGATCGTGGTCGTACCAATCGTCGAGGAGCTGATCGTCACCGTGCAGGAACCCGTCCTGCCCGAGGTCTTGCGCTGAACACGGATCACACGCTAACCGCTCACGTCAACCACGGCGCGGGCTTCGCGAACGCCCCGAACGGGACGCTGATCACCTTCGCGATCGTCTCCACCGCCAAATGCCTCACTCGCACATACAGAGGGTTCGCCGCTCGCGAACCAGCAAAAGGTCCAGGTTGGGCCGGACCAAACGAGGGGCGGCCGCGCGGCCGCCCCTCTTGTGCGCATCGGTACTAGTCGGGCTAGCCGGTCGCCTTCGGCTTCTTGTGCGAGACGACCTTCGGCTTCTTCTTCTTCTTCTTGACGACCTTCTTCTTGGCCGGCGTCAGCGCCCGCGCCTTCACCGGCGCCGTGTCAGTGGCGGTCACGTTCGGGCCCGACGGCGGTGTTCCCGTGGCGGTCGCCACGTTGTCGAAGTTCGCCCGCACGTTCGGCCGTGTGCAGCTGTACGTCACCGTCGCGCCGGGCGCCATCGAGGCCAGCGCCGGGATCTGCGCCTTCGTCCGGTTGCAGTTCGGCGACAGCGGATCGGTCACCGTCACGTCGGTCAGCACGGTGTTGCCCACGTTCGTGACCGTGATCGTGAAGGTCGCCGTGCCGCCGACCGCCACGGACTGCGACTTCGGGTTCTTCACGATCGCGATCGCCGGAGCCGGCACCGGCGTCACCGTCAACGGCTCACACGCACCCGTGCGCGCCGGATAGTTGGCATCGCCCGAGTACTCCGCCTGGTACGACATGTTCGCCGTCGGAGCGAAATCATCCGACACCGCCGTCGACGGCGACCCTGCCGTCAGCGCGACCGTCTGATTCGCGGCCGTGCCGGTGCAGTCGATCGTCGCGTAACGGTGGAAGACCACGTTGCCGGTCGGATTCGGAACCGCCGCCGGCGTCCCCGCCACCCGATCCACGAACACCTTGTCGTGCACGATCGTGCCCGAGACCACCGTCGTCACCACAGCGCCGCTCGCGTTCAGGATGTCTGTCCGCGCAGTGGCGTCCGCCCACAACTTCGACGCATCCGCGCTGTCACCCAACTTCGCGTCACCGCTCTCACGGTGCAACGTCAGCCCACCGACGACCACGTCCGTCTTCGCCCTCACCGTCGACGAACCCGTAGCCGCCGAGCTGATCGTGACCGTGCAGGAACCCGTGCCGCCCGCGGTCGTGCAGCTGCTCGGGCCGACGAAGCTCCCGGCACCCGACAGCGTGAAGGTGATCACGGTTCCGTTCGGCGCGCCCACGAAGCCACCCGAACCGGTATTCACGTTCACGTGCGCCGTCAGCGTGTGATTCGTCGAGACGGGATTGATCGCAGAGGCAGGCGAGATCTGCACGTTCGCATCCACGAACGTCTTCGTCGCATCTCCGGAGTTCGGTGCCACCCCGCTCGTCTGAACCGTCACTGACGCCCCGTTGATCGACAGCGTCGCCGAGGCATGCCCCGTCACGGTGCCGGCCGAGTTGGAGGTGAAGGTAATCGTGCACTTTCCGTCCACATTCGTGTTCGCGCCCGCAGCCGTGCAGGTACCGGTCGGTGCCGTGTGCACCGCTCCGCCTGCGTCGGTCAGCGTCACGTCCACGTGCTCACCGGCGGCGGCCGCGAATGCACCCGCGCCCGCATCCTTCGACAGCGTCACCGTGAAGGTGTGGGCCTGGCCCACCTCGTTCGTAGCCGACGGAGCGATCTCGATCTTCGCGTTGACGAACGTCTTCACCGCATCACCGCTGTTCTGCCCGGTTCCGTCTGTCGCGACCGTCACCGGCAGGCCGGCGACATCGAGGGTCGACGTCGCATGCGCCGTTACGGTTCCGGTCGAGTTCGAAGTGAAGGTGATGGTGCACTGGCCAGCCGCATCGGTATTCGCACCCGCCGTCGTGCAGGAACCGCTCGGCGCGGAGTGGGCCGCCCCGTTCGCGTCCGTCAGCGTAAAGTCGACGTGCTCGCCCGCAGCCGCTACGAAGCCATTCCCGTCACCGGTGTCCTTCATCAGCGTCACCGTGAACGTATGCGGCTGACCGACCGCGTTGGTCGCAGACTGCGCGATCGAGATCTTCGCGTCGACGAACCGCTTCGTCGCCGGCGTCGAGTTCGCGCCGGCGCCGTTCGTATGCCTGGTCAACCGGAGTTGATCGTGAAGCTGATCTGCGTCCCGTCGGGCGCAGCCACGAACCCGGCCCCCAGGCCGGCGTTCACATTCACGTGCGCCGTGAAGGTGTGCGAGTCACCGACCCGGTTCACACCGTTCGGCGAGATCTGGATGTTCGCATCCACGAACGTCTTGACCGCGTCGCCCGAGTTGGGCGCGACATTGTCAGTCTCGACCGTGAACGCTGACGGTGTCCCCAAGGTGCCGGTCCAGCTCGCGTGCCCGGTCACCTTGCCGGCCGAGTTCGAGGTGAACACGATCGTGCACTGCCCTGCGGCGTCGGTGTTCGCCCCCGCGTCATCGCAGGTGCTCGCGGCCGCGTCCAGCACCGAGTTCGCTCCGTTCGTGTCCGTCAACGTGTAGTCGACATGCGCACCGGCGAACGCCACGAACCCGGCGCCGTCGCCCACGTCCTTCTGCAGCGTCACGGTGAAGTTCTGCAGCGTCACGGTGAAGATGTGGGGCTGTCCAACCTCGTTCGTCGCGTTCGGCGCGATCGAGATCTTCGCGTTCACCCACGTCTTCGCCGCCGGCCCCGAGTTCGCACCGACGCCGTTCGTGCTCCGCGTCAGCGAGACGCCGCCGACGAGAACCGAGGTCGACGCGGCAACGACACTCACGCCCGTGACGTTCGACGTCAATCCGATCGTGCAGCTTCCGGTGCCGCCGCTCGTGACGCACTGCGCGGGCGCAGCGCTGAAGGTGCCGGGGCCCGAATTGAGAGCGAAGTTGATGGTCGTGCCGTCCGGCGCGTTCTGGAGGTCCGTGCCGTCGTTCACATTCACATGCGCCGTGAACGTATGCGTCGCACCCACCCGGTTCACGCCGTTTGGCGAGATCTGGATGTTCGCGTCCACGACGACGCTCGTCTCGTTGGCATCGTTGCAGCCGCCGCTCTTGTCCAGCGTATTGGGCAGGTCGCCTGAGTAGGAAGCGACCCAGCGGTAGATGCCGGGAGCGGCCGGGGTGAAGCTGACCGCCGGCTGAGCGCCCGTGGGGTACGTGCCGTCGCCGCTGACCGCGCGGCTCGTGCTGAAGACGGGCGCGTTCGCGCACGCCGCGTCGCCGGGCCCATAGAGGTTGAACGTGATCGTGCCGCCCGCAGCGGCTCCCAGCGGCCCGTTGATGACGGGATTGCCGGGCTGGCTCGCCGTACCGCTCAGCGTGGCCGAATCGCCGATCGCCGTCCCGATGCCGACCGCCGTCGTCGCGTTGGTGCTGAGCGTCGGCGTCACCGGGTTGACGATGAAGCACTCGCCCGCGGTGTCGTCGGTGCTGTTCGGAACGCCGACCGTGGTCGAAGTGAAGTCACCGCGCCAGCAGTAACGGCCCGCGGCCGTGACCGTGGCCGCTGCGGAGAAGATCGGCTGGACCGTGGCCTGATTGATGTTGAGGGTCGCGCCGATCTGCGTACCGCTCGGCGAGGTGCACGTCGCCGGTGCGTCGACCTTGCAGAGGAAGAACTTCAGCGTCCCGCTCCAGTTCGCCGCGCCGTTGATCGCCAAGTCCGCCGAGTCCTTCACGGACACCGAGCCGGTACCGATCGACAAGCCGCCGGCCGGGATGTCGAGTCCCCCGCCCGTCTTCGGCGTCGTCGTCAGCCCCGACACGCAATGGCCAAAGTTCCCGAGGACGAAATCCTTCAGCGTCGAGGTCGTCGAAGTAGACGAACGCGTCTCGGAGGCGACGCTCGCGAAACACTCGTTGCCCAGGCCGAGCAAGGAGAGATTGATGCCGCCCTCGAAGAACTCGCCCTGCAGGTAGGTGTTGAAGCCGCTCTTGTCGGTGAACGGCCACGGCGCAAACGTTCCGTCGGTCGGGTTGACGATCCCGCAGAACGCATCGCCGACCCCGGCGGTGGCGCAGTTGGCCGTGGCGGAACTCGCCAGCGTCCTCAGGTTCGAGTCTGCGCAGCTCGGGTCAGGGTTGTTGGCCGCGGTGCAGACCGGATCCCACTTGTAGACGGTGATCGTCGACGTCCCGCCGCCGTTGCTGAAATCGCTGATGATCAACAGGTCGCCGGTCGTGTGGGTACCGGTGAAACCGGTACCGCCGCCGACGACGTTGCTGCCCAGGCCGACCGGGTTCTGGAAGAACCAGAATCCCTGCTGCGCGTCGCCGCTGTTGTCGTAGCGGTCGGAGCCGAAGTAGATGACGTCGCAGGTCGGCGCGCCGGCGCTCGGACAAGCGGCGCTCGGAGTCAGGCTGTAGCGGGCCGCGAAGCTGTGCAGCAAGTTGTCCTTGTCCGGCAGGCCGCCCGAGTCGTCCTTCCAGGCCCAGTCAGAGATGTCCTGCGGATCTTTGGAGCCGCCGCCCGTGAAGATCGTCGCGTTCAGAGTACCGTCGCTTGCCCATTCGATCGCGGTGGCGCCATTCGCGTTGAAGGTCGTCGAGCAGTCGCCGCCCGTCTTCTGGTGGCAGACCCGATCCCAGTCGTCTGCCGGCCCGACCGGCGGCAAGGCATTTGCCGAAACCGCGTTTCCGTCCAACTCGAATGCGCCGGTGTCGTGCACCCCCAAGCTGCTCGAGGGGATGACCAGCATCAACGCGGCGATGCCCAGAACCACAGCGATACGAAACCGTGCCGTTCGCACTATGCGTCCGACGCCGTCATCCCGCCGTCCGATCCACCGAACCATGGCGCTGCCCTGTACGTCGTCGCTCATCGCGGCGTCCTCCCCCATTTCCCCACTTCGCTTGATGCCGTGCCCCCAAGGCACGGCCCACTACAACGAATCCCTTAAGTGAACAGATACAGGAACGGTCACACCCCCGCAAGGCCCGTGCCGTCGATCTAGCCGAAGGTTCAGGAGCGGCCGGACCTGCCGTCTCGCCCCCGCGACGGCGGGCGGGGCGGCGTAGAGCCGCCCCGCCTGTGCCTGTTCTCTCAGCCGGTCGCTTTCGGCTTTTTGTGCGAGACGACCTTCGGCTTCTTTTTCTTCGTGACCTTCTTCTTCGCCGGCGTGAGCGCAGCGACTTTCACCGGTGCGGTGTCGGTCGCCGTCACGTTCGGGCCTGTCGGAGGCGTACCCGTCGCCGTCGCCACGTTGTCGAAGCTCGCCCTGATGTTCGGACGCGTGCACGTGTGGATGCGCCGGACATATTCCGACGGCACAGTGGTCGACTGGACCGTGCCCGACTCGGCCGCGTTCCCCCCGAACCCACGCGGCGCGTCGACGAGGCCGGACGCTCCGATCCTCGTCGCGGAATCGTCGCTCGGCGGCGGCGGTGACGATTCGACAACCCTCGCGCTCGTCGCACTGATCGTCGGGGCACTCGGTCTCACCGCTTCGGCTGCGGCGTTGGCCGTACTCCTGCGCGCCCGCTGGCCACTGCGTTTCCGCCGCGAAACGCCAAAAAGAGGCGAAATGACGTCGGCCCTTACTGAGATCGCATTAGGTCGTGGTCTTGAAGAGACGGGCGTTTTGCTGTATGAAAGAGGCGGGGGAGAACCGGAGTGTTCGCGGCATGGATCGGAAGGCTGGTGCAATTGTCATTGCCGACGGCGACGAGGCCGCTCGCGCTCTAGCGGCGGCGGCGCTCAGCCGGGCCGGATACGAGATCCGCGAGGTGACGACGGGCGTGGCGGTGCTCGACGCTCTTCGCCAAGAAGACGTCGCGCTCGTCGTGCTCGAGGTGAGCCTGCCGGACATGACCGGCTACGAGGTCTGCCGTGAGATCCGCACCGAGCGGGGAGACGACGTGCCCATCTTCTTCCTCTCCGGCCTCCGTACGGAGCCGCTCGACCGTGTCGCCGGGCTGCTGATCGGGGCTGACGACTTCATCATCAAGCCCTTCGACCCCGACGAGCTCGTCGCACGGGTTCGGCGTTTCGTCAATCGCAAGATCGCGCGGCGCGAAGTCGCCGGCGCAGAGGATCGCCGGCCACAGCTCACGCGTCGCGAGATCGAGGTCTTGAATCTGCTTGTCGAGGGCCGCCGACAGAAGGAGATTGCGGCGGAGCTCGTCATCAGCCAGAAGACCGTGGCGACACATATCCAGAACCTGCTCGGCAAATTCGGTGTTCACAGTCGTGCCGAGCTGATCGCCCGGGCCTACCTGCTCGGGCACGCCGGCACGCTCAGCCAGGCGGCGGGGCTCTAGAAGCTCTCACAGAATGACGTTCGGCGGCGTTCGGCCGTCGACGAGCACCGCGCGTAACGCGGAGACCGCGAGCAGCCCCATCGCCTCGCGCGTCTCGCGCGTGGCGCTCCCGAGGTGCGGCGTCAGGACGACGTTGTCGAGCGACAGAAGCTCCTCCGCCACCTTCGGCTCGTGCTCGTAGACATCGAGCGCGGCACCCGCTATGACGCCCTCGCGAAGCGCGGCGACGAGGGCATGCTCGTCGACGATCGGCCCGCGCGCCGTGTTGACGAGTACCGCCGACGGGCGCATGCGCTCGAGCGCCTCGCGATCCATCATGTGGTGCGTCTCGCGGTTGAGCGGGCAGTGCAGGCTGACGACGTCCGCAGTCGAGAGAAGCGCGCCGAGATCGTCCGTGCGCCCCGCGAAAGCGGGCGTCGCACCGAGTGCCTCGGCGAGCCGCGCCGTCGCGCGCCCGATTCGCCCCGGCCCGACGACGCCGAACGTCTTGCCCCGCAGGCTCTCACCGAGCATGAACTCGAGCGAGAACGACCAGCGCTCCCGCCTGCGCACGAAGCGGTCCCCCTCCGCCACACGGCGGAGCAGGGCGAGCGTAAGCGCGATCGCGAGCTCCGCAGTCGTCTCGGTCAGCACGTCCGGCGTATTCGCAACGAGCACGCTCCGCGAGCGCGCGGCCTCGAGGTCGACGTTGTCGACGCCGGCGCCGTAGTTCGCGACGATGCGGAGCTGCGGTCCTGCGCGCTCGAGTAGCGCTGCGTCCACTCTGGTTCCGAGCAGCGAGAGGATTCCGTCGACACCTTCCGGATCCTCGGCCAGCGTGAACGTCTCCCGAAGCGCCGCTTCTACGCGCGCCGGCACCGGGCCGGTGACGTGCACGGTCGGCCGCACGCTACGACGACAGCGTGACGCGCAGCTCCCGGAGCCGCGGATGCGCGGTCGCGCCCGAGACGAGAAATACCCGGGCGTCGTTCTGGCCCGTGCGGAAGGCCGAGTCCGAGGCCAGCAACGAGAAGCGCAACTTGCCGGCTACGCCGTACGTGTGTGACACGGCCGCGATCCGCCCGTTCAGGGCGAGCGCGATCCACGAGCCGTACCTGAGATGCGGCAGATATCCCGTCAGCGGGGACGGGATGAGCGGCGACCCGTTGGGCAACGAGCGCAGCAGCCGGCTGCCGGTCTTGTCGACGACTGCCTCGTTGTCGAGCTTCTCGACGACGTTCACCGCCGACACGGGCCGGTCGACGAGCCCTCGGAACCGGCCGGTCCCCGCAAAACGCGGGCCCCACGTTCCGGTACCGAAGAGAGCGATCTGACGCCTGAGCGAACGTTCGCGTTGTGCGAGCGCATCTGGGAGCGAGGCCTTGACGCTCTCGAGTTGCACGACGTTCGACCCGCTGCCGCCCTTCAACACCGAACGGCCGTCCGCCTTCCACGGAAGGCGCACGCCGAGCACGTCCGCGATCGTCGGCAGGACGTCAACCGACGTCACGCGCCGGTCTACGACGCGGCCGTGGGTCTGCCCCGGCAGCTTGACGAAGAGCGGAATGAACGCGACCGTCGAGAGATTCGTCTTGGACGGATTGCGCCGGAAGTCGCCGCCGCGGAAACTGTCTCCCTCGTCGGCGGTGATGACGATGAGCGCTTTGTCCCACAGCCCGGTCTTCTGCAACCGGTCGATCAGGCGGCCGAGCAGAACGTCGGTGTAGCCGACTTGGAGCAGATGGCGCTGCCAGGCCTGCTGCGCAAGCGGCTCGTAGGTCCAGCGGTCGCCTTTGCGTCCCGGTGCGCGCGGCGAGCCGACTGCGCGCACGCGCCCGTTCGGGAAGTACAGCCAAGGCCCGTGCGGCATCAGGACGTGCAGGTAGTCCAGCGCCGGTCGCCCGCGGCCGGGAGGACGGAGCTTGCCGAGGAACGTCTTGAAGTCCTCGAGCCGGCCGATGTAGAACGTGTGCAGGTTGACCTTCGGCAGCGCGTTCGCGAGCTGTTGACCCGTGTCGGCACCGAAGTCTCCCCAGGACTCATCGACCGGCGGGAGGCGGTCTTCGAGCGCCGGAGGCGCAAGCAGGTGGAGGTAGACGGTGCGGGCGTCGGTGTACAGCGACGAGAGCCGGTCGACGAAACCCTGGCCTGAACGTCTGCACAGGTGCGCTGGACACAGACGCGTCTGCGTCTCGATCACGTTCAGCTTGTAGCGCTCGCCGAGCAGCGTGAAGAGGTTGTCCGGGTAATTCTCGAACAGGGGCAGCTCTCCGCGCCTGGGATTGACGCCGCTCAACGCTGACGGGACCGCGTACGTGGTCGTTGGCGAAAGCGTGGTCATGTTGCGGTACCAGTTCGAGCTGCGCGCGAGACGGGCGAAGTTCGGGAAGCGGCGCTCGTCGATCTGCTGCTTCGCGTTCATCAGCGAGATGATCGGAAACTCGTCCCACATGACGAACACGACCGGCGTCGTGGCCTGGACGTTCGCCACGGCGGCGTGCACCTCGGTCGGGAAGACGAGGCTCTTGACCTTCGAGTTGAGCAGAAAGGCGCCCAGGAAGATGAGGGAGGCGCCCGCGAGGATCGTCAGGAACGTTCGCGCGATCGTCACGCGCCACGCGGCGACTGCGATCGCAATGCCGATGACAAGCGCGCCGACAATCAGCACCGCATTGCTGTCGACCCCGCTCCGCTTCAGCGCCTGCACGCCGAACACGGCGCCCAGCCCTGCCAGGAACACGTAGTGGAGCACGAGCGCGTCGCGGCGCGTGACGAGCTCGACGGCCAGCTCAACGGCCAGCAGCACGAGCGCCGGCGCGAACGTGACGACGAGCGCGAAGAGGACGATGTCGGCCGGCTTCGAGCCGCGCGCCGCGAAAAACTCGGCGTTCCTGCCGAGGATGTCGAAGAGCGGCTGCGCGAGCGCGAACCCGGACGCCGCGAGCAACTGCGCCCCGCGCAGCGCCGGCTCGCGGAAGCGATGAATCGCTCTAGCGCGGGGTCGCGTGATAGAGGACGCGTGTTCCACTTGCGAGCTCCTCCGTGCGCTCGACGTTGAAGCGTTCCGCGAGCGAGCGCTCGAACGGCTCACGGTCGTAGTCCGGGTGTGCACCTTCCTTCTTGCGCCTGAGCAGCGCGGCCACGCGCGGATCGTCCCGGGTCGGGAACTCGATCACCAACGCCGTGCCAAGCTCGGCGAGCCACGAGAGGAACTCGGACACCGGCACGTTGCCACCGATCGCGACGTGGTGCAACAAAGCGAGACAGAGCGTCAGCTCTGGACGTCCACGCGCCTCGAGCGTCCGGCGCTCGAGGCCGTGCCACCCGAGCGCGGGTGAGGGATCGGTCACGTCGATCGCGAGCGGCAGGATCGTCGTCGAGCTCTCGGCCGAGAGCGCGCGATACAGGTGGTCGACGACCCCCGAATCGCCGTCGAGCGCGACGACGTAGCGCGCGTTCTCCGCAGCGATACGCGAGTGACGGCCCTCGTTGCAGCCGATGTCCCAGACGAGATCCCACTCGCGTGAATGGACCACCTCGCGCACGAACTCCTCCTTGCGCGCGGCGTCGGCTTCGTCGTACGACGTCGTCGCCCCGTAGCCGGACCATGCGGTCGAGCCGGGCTCCCACTCGAGCCCGCGCACGACCTTCTCCAGCCGCCGCACGTTCGCGACGATCAGCTCCTTGCGGAAGCCTGCGCGCCGAAGCTCGGTCTTGACGTCACGCTCCGAGTCCTCGTGCTTGCGCTCCAGCCGAGCGTGCAGCGCGACGTTCGTAAGCACGCCGCGGCGGAAGAGGTCACGGAACGACAGCGCCCGCCTCAGGTCGGCGGGCGTGATGCCGTCGAGGCTGCCGCGCAGCCACGGCCGGAAGTCGATGCCCCTGTACGCCTGGAGCAGCAGCGGGTTCAGGTAGAGGAGGCAGAACTGGCGGTAGCCCGCCCACGGCTCGCCGGGACGCAGCCGCTCGAAAGAGCCCACGTCGATGAACTGCGGCCGCGAGCCGCGCCACTGGACGTTGTACGACGACGAATCCTTCAGCGTCAGGCCCTCGTCGAGTGCGCGTCGCAGCAGCTCGAGCTGCAACAGCGCGGCGTCTCGCAGCATCGCGAACGTCCACTCGTAGGGATACGAGACGAACGGGATTGGCTCGTGCTCGAGCACAGCCACCGCGCCCGTGATCGGCCTTGCCTCCACCCGCGAAGTGGCGACGAGCTTCCCTTCGGCGACCGCCTCTGCGAACAGCTTCGACTCCGACAGCGCGAGCCAGTCCGCCAGCCCGTCCTCCGAGAGCGCGCGGAGAATGCGCCCTTCGTCGTAGAAGACGCGGCTGTCCCAGTCGCGAAACGAGCCCGGTTCCAGTGAGGCTGTTTTAACGCTTGCCGACAGGCTCACTGACCGGGTCGAGCGCCTCGCTCTCGCGTGCGGCGGAGATCGGCTCGGCCGGGGCGGCGTCGTCTTCGGGCTTGCGGATGTGGAGGATGCGAAGCACACGGCCCCACCACATCTTCAGCGCGACCGCAACCGCGGCGGCGCCTCCGAGGATGATCTGGAGGAGCATGCTGCCGCTGGCGGGGTCGATGTAACCGAGACTCATGTGGTGTGGCTCTCCTTTGGCTCCGGGTTGGGCCTGCCAGGCCGAAGTATGTTACTGCCTGGTGACGGCAGCGTTTCGGGGGCGTGAAGAGAGGCGGCTGCTTGCGATCGGCCGCCGCAGCGCCCATCTGGCGGCGCTCTGCGCCCTCGCGTTCGCACAGCCCCTTTTCGACATCCTCGGCAAGAACCCGGCGTTTTTCGCTGTGCGCGGGTCGTCGAGGGGTGAGATCGTTCTCTTCGCGCTTGCGCTCACGCTCCTCCCTCCGGTCGTCCTCGTCGTGCTCGAGCTCGCGGCGGAGCTGGTCAGCGCCGTTGCCGCCCGGAGCCTCCACCTCCTCTTTGTCGCCGGCCTCGTCGGCGTGATCGTGCTGCAGGCGCTGACGAAGGGCGATGCGCTCGACGGGCTCGCCGCGCTGGTCGTGGCGGGCGCGGCGGGCGCTGCGGGCGCGCTGCTCTACGTGCGCGCGAAGGCGGTGCGGACGTTCCTCACGTTCCTCGTGGCCGCCCCGCTCGTCTTTCTCGCGCTCTTCCTCTTCAACTCGCCGGTCTCGAAGCTCGTCTTCCCCGAGCAGGCACAGGCGAAGTCCGTCTCGGTGAAGTCGCGGACGTCGGTCGTCGTGATCGTCTTCGACGAGCTGTCCTCGGGCTCGCTGATGGACCGGCGCGGCCACGTCGACGCTGTGCGCTTTCCGAACCTCGGCGCGCTCGCACGCGACGCGACGTGGTTTCGGAGCGCCACGACCGTGCACCCGCACACGGAGCACGCCGTCCCGTCGCTCCTCGACGGCAAGTTGCCGAACCCCGGTCTGCTGCCGGTGTTCACGGACCACCCGAACAACGTCTTCACGCTGCTCGGTCGCTCGTACCGGCTCCACGTGATCGAGGCGCTCACCCACCTCTGCCCGCCGAGCCTCTGCAAGAAGCGGCGGAAGACCCAGGCCTTCGACGCCGCCGGCAGCGACGAGACGGGTTCGCTCGTCTCCGACACCGGCATCGTCTACCTGCACCTGCTCCTGCCGAACCCGTACGCGGCGCACCTGCCGCCGATCAGCAACACGTGGGGAAACTTCGGCGGCACGGAGTCCGAAGACGAGGAACAGCGTCGCGGGGGCGAGCCGAGGAAGACTTTTCCCGCCTGCGGGCGCAACATCTGCCGCTTCGCGTCGCTCATCTCCGCGGACCGCGCACCGACCTTCTACTACCTGCACACCGTCCAGCCGCACGTTCCCTACCTCTTCCTGCCATCCGGAAAGCGCTACGCGGGTGACGTCCGTGTCATCCCCGGATCGATCAACGGGTACTGGACGAACGACCGGTGGCTCACGACCCAGGCCCAGCAGCGCTACCTGCTCCAGCTCGCCTACGCCGATCAGGCGCTCGGGATCTTGCTCCGCCGCCTCCGCGCCACGGGCGTCTACGACCGCTCGCTCGTGATCGTCACCGGCGACGAAGGGGAGACGTTCCTCGCCGGCGGGCCGCGCCGCAACGTCACCAGGAGAAACCTCGCGGACATCGCGTTCATTCCGCTCTTCGTCAAGCTGCCGGGCCAGAAGAAGGGACGGATCGACGACGGCTACGCGACGAACATGGACGTCGTGCCGACGATCGCGCACGTCCTGCGGACGAAGCTCCCCTGGCGCGTGGACGGGGTGTCGGTCGTCGGCGGCAAGCTGCCGCGGGACCACACGGTAAGCCTCCTTGATTCTGGCAACCACGCGGTCGAGGCGCCGCTGAGCGCGCTCCGCGCCGAGCGCGCACGCGAGGTTGCGCAGCGGATTCGCGTCTTCGGGACCGGCGCGATCGCCAAGGTCTACCGGATCGGTCCTCACCGCGAGCTCCTCGGACGAAGCGTGAGCGCGCTCGACGTGCGGCCGAGCGGCGACGAGGGCGTGCAGCTGAGCGGACGCGAGTTGCTCGCGAACGTCGATCTCTCACTCGACGTCCTGCCCAACTACATCACCGGCACCCTGACGGGCCGGCACCCTGCGCAGCAGGACCTCGCTGTCTCAGTGAACGGCAAGATCGCAGCCGTCACACGCAGCTACACCGAGTTCGGCCAGACGAAGTTCGCTGCGCTCGTCCCCGAGCAGTCCATCCGCACAGGCGCGAACGACGTCAGCGTCTACGCCGTGCGGGGCGCAACGCTCCAAGAGCTGCGTGGCAGCGACCTGACCTACTCGCTCGGCGCGGACGCGCTGGACGTCTCCGACGGCACCGCGATTCCCGTCGGCAAGGCGGTCGCGGGAGAGGTGCGCGGCACCCGGAGCTCCTCCGGCTCGACGCTCGGCGGCTGGGCGGGGAACCTGAAGACGCACAAGCCGGCCGGCTCGATCGTGGTCTTCGTCGACGGCCAGTCGGTCTTCGTCGGCGAGAACGGCAACATCACGCGCAAGGACATCCTCCAGCGTTACGGCGTCGACAAGGCCGGGTTCATCTTCCGGCTGCCGGGATCCCTGCTCCCCGAGGCCGGCGCGGCCCACCAGGTGCGCGTGTTCGCGATCGCCGGCCGCGTCGCGTCGGAGCTCCGCTACGTCCCCGGGTATCCGTGGGCGACGGGATGACGCGCTTCGCGCTCCGGCGCGCGCCGGCGGAGTACGACGACGAGTTCGCGGAACGGATGGCTTCGGCCTATCTCGAGCGGACGCCTTGGACCGAGTTGCGCCTCGCCGCCGTCGAGGCACTCGTAGACCCGCGTCCGGGCGACCGGATCGTCGACCTCGGGTGCGCGGCCGGCGCGGTCACGCACTTCCTGTCGCAGTTCGGTTGCCGCGTCGTCGGCATCGACGCAGAGCCGCGTGCGATCGCAAAGGCGCGCTCCCTCTTCCCGCAGCTCGAGTTCGTGCTCGCGGACGTGCGCGCGCTGCCCTTCGAGGACGGCTCCTTCGACAAGGCCGTAGCGGCCGATCTCGTCGAGCATCTCGACGAAGAGACGTTTCGTGCACTGCTGCGCGAGCTGCGCCGCGTACTCGTCGCGGGCGGAACCTTCACGCTCTACACGCCGAATCCGCGCCACCTGATCGAGCGGCTGAAGGCGCGCAACCTGATCCTCGCGCAGAACCCGACCCACATCGGCCTGCGCGACGCGCGGACGCTCGAGCGGTTGTTGCGCGATGAGGACTTCGACGTCGAGCGAAGCGAGTGGCGACCGAGCTTCTTCCGCGGCCTGCGTTCCGTCGAGCGAGTCGCAGGCCGCCGTTTCGACCTTTTCCGTTACCGCCTGTGCGTGCGCGCACGCCGCGCATAGCCAGTCGGTATCGTCTTTCGATGGAGCCGCTGCCCGAGCCGCTGGCGCTGGACACGCCTGAGGTCGTCATCCGCGACCTCGACGACTCGAGCCTCGAGGCCGCGATCCATCTCTGGGAGAGCGACTCGGCCGGAGCGCCGCTCGCCTTCTCGCTGGCGGACGTGCTCGGAGCGATCGCCGCGCGCCAGCCGGCGCTCGTCGCGCTCGTCGGCCAGAGCACCGCCGGTGCGATCGCGGCCCGCGTCGACGGTCCGCGAGCGTGGGTCCTTCGCTGGGCGGTCGCATCCGAGTGGCGCCGGCGCGGGATCGGCGCGGAGCTCTTGCACGCACTCGAGCGGCGACTCTTCGCGCTGGGGGTGCGCGACATCTCGATGCTCGTCCCCGGCTCGAGCGAGGCTGCGGATGCCGCCCGCGCAGCGGGCTACGCCCAGCACGAGGGCGTCCTCTATCTCGAGCAGCGGCGGCTGCAGACGACCGCGTCGGAGGACCGCGTCGAGGGCCTCGGCGGGCAGTGGCTGTCTGCCGAGCTCTGGGAATCGATCGGCGGCATGGAGCGCGAGAAGGACCTGATCGAGCGCCGGGTGATCCTGCCGCTGGCCGAGCGGGAGGAAGCACGCCGCCACGGCGTCGTCGCGGCATCTGCCGTCGTGCTCTTCGGGCCACCGGGCACCGGGAAGACCACGTTCGCGAAGGCGGTCGCGGGCCGCCTCGGCTGGCCGTTCGTCGAGGTCTTCCCGAGCCAACTCGTCGGCGGCGACGCGCACGGCCGTGCCGGCGCGCTGCGCGCGCTCTTCGACGAGCTGCTCTACCTCGACGCGGTCGTGGTCTTCATCGACGAGGTCGAGGAGATTGCGTCCAGCCGCCGCACGCAGCCCGAGACCCGCGCGATCGCGAACGAGCTGCTGAAGCTGATTCCGCTCTTCCGCGAGGCCGACTCGCGGCTGCTCGTGTGCGCGACGAACTCGGTCCGCGACCTCGACCACGCGTTCACGCGTCCCGGCCGCTTCGACTACCTGCTCCCCGTCGGCCCGCCGGACCGCACGGCGCGGGCGGGTATCTGGCGGCGCTACGTCTCTCAGATCACGGACGCAGACGTCGATCTCGACGAACTTGCCGAGCGATCGCAATATTTCTCCGCGGCCGACATCGAGTTCGCCGCGCGCAAAGCAGCGCAGGCCGCGTTCGAGCGTTCGCTGAAGGGCGGCTTCTCGCCCGCAACGACGGAGGAATTCCTGAGCGCGATCGCCGATATGCGCCCGTCGATCACGGCTGCGATGGCGCGTGAGTTCGACGAGGACATCGAGCGCTTCGCGCGCTTCTAGACGAGCGCGGCGTCGACCGTGGCGGCGGCCGCGTTCGCACGAACCTGTTCCGGCGTCGTCGCGCCGGCGATCACCGAGACGACCGCGGGCTGCGAGGCCAAGGCGCCGATCGCGAGCTCCAGCAACGTGAGCCCCTGCTCTGCCGCAAGGCGCTCGAGCTCTTCCAGCCGGTCGAACGTCGCGTCGTCGATCTCCCGTCCCGCGAGCCGAGTGCCGGCGGGCGCAGGCTCGCCCCGGCGGTACTTGCCCGTGAGGAGTCCACTTGCGAGCGGGAAGTAGGGCACGAACCCGACTCCGAGCTCCTCGCACAGCGGGAGCACCTCCTGCTCGGCTCCGCGCTCGAGCAGGCTGTACTGGTTCTGCACGAGCTCGACCGGCGCCGCCGCCACGGCGTCGCGCAGCTGCGCCGCGTCCACGTTCGAGACGCCCAGATGACGGACCTTGCCCGCGCCGACGAGCTCGTGCATGGTGCGGACGGTCTCCGCGATCGGCGTCACGCCGTCGGGGCGGTGGTAGTAGAAGAGGTCGACGTAGTCGGTGCGCAGCCGGCCGAGCGACGCGTCGATCGCGCGGCGGACGTACTCCGGCGAGCCGTTGCCGCCCTCCCCCATACCGAACTTCGTCGCGATGACGACTCGCTCGCGCCGGCCTTCGAGGATCTCGCCGAGGAATCGCTCGCTGTCTCCGCCTCCGTAGGTGTCGGCGGTGTCGATGTGCGTGACGCCCGCGTCGATCGCAGCGTCGACCACCATTCGTGCGCGCCCAAGGTCGAGCCGCCGGCCGATGTTGTTCGTCCCGAGGCCGACGCGGGAGAGCTCGATCACTGCGGAAGTCGGCCGAGCAACGTCGCCAGCGTCTCCAGCTCCTCCTGGGTGTAGCGCTCCTCGAAGAGCGCGCGCACCGAGCCGATGTGCGAGCACGACGCACGATCCAGCCGTTCGGCGCCTGCGTCCGTGAGGACGGCGTACGTGACGCGGGCGTCGGCGTCGCACCGCCCCTTCGCGACGAGGCCGTCGCGCTCCAGGCCGTCGAGCAGGCGCGTGACGCCCGAGGGAGTCAGTCCGAGCTCCCGGGCGAGGTCGACGCGCCGCAGGGCCCGTTCCTCGGCCTGCGACAGCAGGAGCAGCGCCTCGTAGCCGACGACCGTGAGGCCGTGGGCCGCCTGGAGCTCCGGGTCCAGCGCCCGGCGCGCGGCCGCCTGGCCGCGCAGGAGCCGGATCCATGCCGTGAGGGCAGGTTTAGGAGTTGTTTGAGGTGTCAATACTTGACTAGGCAATGTTCTCTGCTACAGTTGCTTGCGTAGTCAAGTATACACACACCAAGGAGGACGCTTTGAGCACGATCACCGCAACGCAGACGAAGCTCCCGACCGGAACCTGGAACGTCGATCCCGTCCACTCGCAGGTCGGCTTCGCCGTCGACTACCTGGTCGGCACGTTCCGCGGCGGCTTCTCACCCGTTCAGGGCACGCTTGCCGTCGCCGAGAACGGCGCCGCAGAGCTGAAAGGGTCGGCGAGCGCCGCGAGCATCAAGGTGCAGGACGAGAACCTGTCCACCCACCTGCTCTCCCCCGACTTCTTCGACGCCGAGCGCACACCGGAGATCGCCTTCTCCGCCACCGACATCCGCCGCTCCGGCGACGAGGTGACGGTCAACGGAGAGCTGACGATCAAGGGCATCACGAAGCCGGTCGAGCTGACCGGGACCGTCGCCGACCCGGTCGAGGACTACACCGGCAACGACCGCATCGGTCTCACGCTCGACACCACGATCGACCGCACGCAGTTCGGCCTGAACTGGAACCTGCCGCTGCCGAACGGCAAGCCGGCGCTCGCGAACGACGTGAAGCTCACCGCCGAGCTCTACCTGGTCAAGGCGTAAGACGATGAAAGTCCTCGGCATCTCGGGCAGCCTCAGGCGCGACTCGTACAACACGGCGCTGCTCCGCAATGCGCCGCTCGAGCTCGAGCTGTGGGACGACCTGAAGGCGATCCCGCCTTACGACGAGGACGACGACGTCGAGCCGGCGCCGCCGGCGGTGGCGCGGATGCGCGCAGCCGTCGCCGGCGCCGACGCGATCCTGTTCGCCACGCCCGAGTACAACGCGTCGGTGCCGGGCCAGCTGAAGAACGCCGTCGACTGGCTGTCCCGTCCCTACGCGACGAGCGCACTGCGCAACAAGCCGGTGGCCGTCGTCGGTGCGAGCACCGGCGCATTCGGTGCGGTCTGGGCGCAGGCCGAGCTCCGCAAGGTTCTCGCCACCGCCGGTGCGCGTGTCGCCGAGGGCGAGGTCGCGGTCGGCCATGCGCAGGAGCGGTTCGGCGCAGACGGCACGCTGCTCGACGAGAACCTGCGCGAGCAGCTGGACGAAGTCGTCCAGGCGCTCCTCGCCGAGGTCGCGCCGCGGGTTCTCGCGGCGGCCTAGCTCTATACAGCGGAGTCGAGGATCTCTGCGTGCTCGCGCTCGGGCGGCGTGCCGTAGGCATAGAGGACGAGATCCTCGTCGCCGTGATTCACCGTCTGGAGCGGCGTGCCCGGCTCGACGTGGATGAGTCCGCCCGTGGTCACCTCCTGACGCTCCGGCGGGTCGCCGAGGTACATCGACAGCGTCCCCGCGAGGACGACGAACGTCTCCTCCTGGAGCAAGTGCCTGTGGCGGCGACCCTTGGCGCCGGGCTCGTAGCGCCAGACGTTCGCGCGGGTGTGGGCGAAGCCGGCCAGCTCGCTCAGCTCGGCGACGTGACGTGGCGCCTCGTCGGGCTTATGCGGGCGCGTCGTCCATTCGAGCTCGTCCGGATGCACCACGCGAAAGGCCACGGCGGCAGCGTAGTCGTTGGATACTGGGGCGATGCCGCGCTGTTGCTCCCGCTGCGGTGCTTCGATCGGCACCCCGGCGCCCGTCGCGTGCCGCACCTGCGGCGCAATGCACTGGGCGAACGCGAAGCCCGCCGCTGCCGCGCTCGTCGTGCAGGACGGCAAGCTGCTGCTCACCAGGCGCGCGATCGAGCCGTGGCTTGGCCTCTGGTGCGCGCCGTCCGGCTTCTGCGACGGAGCCGAGCATCCGATCGACGCTGCGGAGCGCGAAGCGTTCGAGGAAGCCGGCATGCGCGTTCGCGTGACCGGCTACCTCGGCGTGTGGATCGCCGAGTACGCGCCCGCGACTTCAGCCGGCGACGACGCCGAGCACGTCGCCGTCGCGTACTACCACGCGGTTCCGGCGGGCCCCGCCGCGGCGAATCACGATTCCGTCGAGGTGGCCGAGCTCGCCTGGTTCGCGCCCGGCAACCTGCCGCGCGAGCTGGCGCCGCCGGAGAACGGCACCCGCGTCCTCGGCGCCTGGCGCGCGGCCTACGACGCCGGCGACGTGACCAGCGGCCTGCGCGATCGTTAGGAGGCGGCCGCGTCGCCGGGCCGCGGTTCACGCACACCCGTCTCGGCAGGCCCGACCGGGACCGGCGCGAGCGGTCGCAGGTAGAGCCATTCGTACGCGAGCGCGGCGGCGGCCGCGCCGATCACCGGGCCGAGGTACCACACCCAGCCGTCGGCCCAGTGGCCGCCGGCCAGCTGCGGGCCGAACGCGCGCGCCGGATTCATCGCGGCGCCGGTCAGCGGGCCGCCGGCGAAGATGTCCATCGTGATCGTCAACCCAATGGCGAGGCCGGCAATCGACTTGAACGCTCCGCGCGGATCGACCGCCGTCGCAAAGATGACGAAGACGAGGAAGAAGGTCAGGATTGCCTCGAGTACGACCGCCTCGCCGGAGGTCACGCCGGACACGGCCGGGACGCCGACACGGAGCGCATCGCCTGGGAAGAGCCACTTGGCCAGCAGTGCCGCCGCCAGCGCGCCCGCGAACTGGGCGAGCCAGTAGACGCCGGCCAGCGCGGGCTCGATGCGCCTCGTGACGAGGAACCCGAACGTGACTGCGGGATTGAAGTGCCCGCCCGAGATGTGGCCGACCGCCGAAGCCATGACCGCGATCGCGAGCCCGTGGGCGAGCGCGACGGCGGTCAGGTCTCCATGCAGTGCGATCGCCCCGACGCCGATGAAGACGAGCGCGAAGGCGCCGACGAACTCAGCCGCGGCACGGCGTCCCCAGTCTGCGCTCACGGGCGGAACGGTATGGCCCGGTCCGGACGGCACCCGCGGCTACCCTGGACGAGTGACCGAGACGACGCGGCGAGAAGATGCGTTCGATGTGGAGTGTCCGCACTGCCACCGCCACTTCAGCGCGAAGCTGCTGTCAGCCGACTCGCCGAGACATGCCGGCTTCAAGTGCCCGCACTGCAGGCTGTTCGTCGCCTACGAGCGCACGGCCGAATCAAACTCCGATTAATTAACCCCCGCCGGCAGCGTGGCTTGCCACGCTGCACACTCACCAATCGGCGAAGGCGCCCACCTTCCAGTCACACCAATTGGGCACGCGCGCCGAAGGCGCGCCTGCCCGGTTTGCCCTGGGCAAAGTGCGCAGCACTTTGCCCGGCTAAACGCAGTCCTTGAGGCCCTGCGCCTCCGGCAA
>WNGF01010228.1_pt1 | contig 23844 bp, 18 predicted proteins | sample 5400641 | NCBI WGS metagenome assembly WNGF01 (sample SAMN13153371, study PRJNA577476) | soil metagenome | isolation source: 80 cm soil or saprolite under grassland replicate 2 | place: USA:California | collected 2016-06-15 | reverse complement strand
ATCACGGGGCAGGGGCCGCTGCGCGATCACTGGGAGGCGCAGATCGCGCAGCTCGAGCTGCGGACGATCCATCTCCGCACGCTGTGGCTCCGAGTTTCTTTTCTTGCCGTGACGGTCCCCGATTTGCTTACATGGAGCGGGTCAGTGACCGGCGCCATGGCCATTGCGGTGTCTCGACATCGCAATCATTCAAGCGGGCACAATCTTCGAATCCAAAGGAGTCAACGTCAATCCCCCCCCGGGCCCGATCCCGAATACCACCGACGTTCCCCCCATGAAGGGCTTCGTGAACAACTACTCCATGAACGTCGACAAGTACAACAAGGCCAATCCGAAGGACCCGATTCCGACCGATCCACGCATCATCATGAACGGTTACACGTCCGCGACGCTGCCCGTGCTCAACGGCCTCGCGAACGCGTACGCGGTCTGCGACCACTGGTTCTGCTCCGTACCGAGCGAGACGTTCTGCAATCGGTCGTTCGTGCACGCGGGGACCGTCGTCGGGCTACGTGTACAACTCGTCGACCACCGGCCCCCACGATTGGGACGTGGATTTCCTGTTCAACACGACAACCACGATCTACAACCTGCTCGAGGCGGCGGGGATCAGCTGGAAGGTCTACTACGGCAGCCACTTGCTCTTCTGCAACGCGTTCATCTGCCAGGCGCAGAACCTACAGTACGCGACCTTCGACCCGGACACGAACCGGTTCTTCCCGATGTCGCAGTTCTTTATCGAGGCGGCCGCCGCGGCTGGTGCGACCGGTCCGAACAGCTTGCCCAGCTATTCCTTCATCGAGCCAGTCTACATGGACAGCATCGAGTACGGTCCGGAAAACGACGCCCATCTGGAAGCGAACCCCATCGACTTCGACGGACCGTCGCACCTGCTCAGGGCGGAGCAGCTCGTGTACGCTACCGCTCTGCGCAACAGCCCGAACTGGGGCACGACACTCCCCGTCATCACGTGCGACGAGCATGGGGGTTGCTACGACCACGTGCCTCCGTCGCTGACGATCTCGCCTGACGGTGTGGTCATTCCGCCCACGTCGCCCGGCGGAAGCGGCTTCCTGTTCAACCGGCTCGGGGTGCGCGTGCCCATCAGGACGGCGATCAACTGCTTCGGGTTGAAAGACTCTTCCGGGAACCCCGCGCACCTTCAGGCTCGCGACCAGGTCGCCAGCGACGTGGGCGAAGCGCTCACGCTTTCGCAGCCTCGTACGGACACGCCACGCATCACGCCGCGTCCGACGCTCGCCTTCGACCCGACGATCGACCAACCGCTGTCGGGCTTTCAGGCGAATCTCGTCGGCGCCGCCGCCGCCCTGCTCCAGAATCAGGGGAGAAGCCTCCCCTACTGGCAACAGATCGATACGACGCAGGAGGCGACGACGAGGTTCAAGCGGTACGAAGACAACATTCGCAAGAAGAACTCGAAGAAGAAGCGGAAGTAATACCGAGGAGCGTCTCATTCACCACCAAGCCACGAAGACGCCCGGGACTTGAGGGCGTTGTGGCTTGGTGGTGAATGACAGAGGGAAGCGACCCTGCGCCCAGCAGGCCCGTTCGCGTCGTCCGACCGCGGTCAGCGCGGCCGGCGTCCACGACGCGCGAAGATCGCCGGAGACACGGCGACGTTGTTCGGCCGCCGGAGCGGCTTGCCATCCGTGAGCGGGTAGCCGATAATGACGCCGAGCAACGCCTGGAAAGCTTCCCGCGCCAAGCGGCACGGCTTGTGGCGACGAGGTCCCTTGAGGAGGGGAAGACCCCATGAACGACGAGCTTCCCGCCACGACCGAGCAGCGCTGCCCGAGATGCGGCACCGAGTCCGTGGCATGGGTCACCAGGAACCCTCCCCGCCCTGCCGTGCCGCCAGCCAGCGGGACCAGAAAGTCCGACCAGTTCGAGTGCCGGAAGTGCAACCTGCTCTTCGACTGCTACGAGGAGACCCCGCCGCGCTGACTTGCCTTGGTGCTCCGCCGGCGCCGGAACGTCGAGCCCGGAGGACACTTCGAGTGCCGGCCTGGAGGGCGTCACCGTTTGCGGGGTGGAGCTTCGGACTGCCCTCTGATTCCTGTGACTTCAACAGCGAGAGAAGCTCCCGCGAACCCGCGCTCGCTCCCGGACCTTGACATCCATCGAGCGCCTCGCGAGGTCAGCGTGGATCTTGTCCTGCCAGGAACAGACGCTCCTCGATGCCAGGACGCTGAAGAGGAGATCCGCGGAGTCGCCTGAATCGTTGGAGTCGCCGGAGCAGCCGCTGCGTCGCCGCCAGTTGCTTCAGGTCGGGTACGACGTTGGTGTCGCCGGCTGGACCTTGCGGAACACGCTGTAGTCGTCGTGCGCGAGAAACTGTCGCGTCTTGTTCACTCTGTACAAGCGTTCCGGGTCGCGGGTGAGCAGGTAGAGGACAAAGTGAACGGCGCAGCGCAGGCGCAGACCCAGCCGCATGCCGGCGATGCCGATAAGGGTGTGCAACGGTCCACGATGGGCGCGCAGATAGCGAGAGAAGGTCGACGCGGTGCCGGTCCAGATCCCCGGACGCGCTCTCGTGAAGCTGCGGCCGATGAAATGGATCACCCGCGCATCGCCAGTGACCGCGATCCGCCAGCCGGACTCGCGGATCTGAATGCAGTAATCGAAGTCGTCGCCGGAACCGAATTGCCGCCAGGCGAACGCGTCCGCCACCTCGCGACGCACCATGAGACAGGCGCCACAGACCCAGTCGCAGTCCTCGAGGCCCTGCACATCTTTGGTTCGGTAGACACCCGGAAAGACATCGTGAGAGAGGCGGCTGAGCAGCAGAAAGGCGTTGATCAGTGTCCATGCGCTCGGCGCTCGATGTCCCATCGTGCCGGGACTGAACTGGCCGCGCTCGTCCACCAGCCGCGGCCCGAGGACACCAATGTCCGGGTGTCGTTCCATGATGTCGACCATGGTTGACACGGTTCCATCCGGGACGATCGTATCCGGGTTGAGAAACAGCACGTACCTCCCGCGCGCGAGATCCGCGCCTTGATTGTTGGCATTGTGAAGGCCCACGTTACGCGCGTTCTGGACATAGCGCGCGTTCGGGAACTCGGTCCGGACGATCCTGGCGGTCTCGTCCCGAGACGCATTGTCGATCACGATGTGGTCGATGCGCATCGCGTCGGCTGCGCGCGCGACGGAATCGAGACATCCACGGATGTGCTCCGCGGAGTTGAAGGTCACGGTGACGACCGACACCAGCGGAGCATCCCCGCGCGCGCTCTCTCTCATCGGTTCGGACCCGCCTCGCGTGGCGTCGTCTGGATTTGCTCGGAGCAGCTGACTTCGATCCCGGCGGGGAGCGGGGCGAGGCCACGCTGAAGTGAATGGTGCACCCGGCTCATCTGATCCTGATCACAGTCGCCGTGGGGAACGGCCTCTCTCATGATGTGTGTCGCTGGCGACATCGCGACGAATTTTCCCACGGCCCTACCGCCCGGGTCAACCCGAAATCGGCCCGCCGTGCGAGGAAGGCCGCTAGGACGACGCGACGGATTGCTAGCGAAGCTCGTGACCGGCTAGGCCGCTATGAACCAGGAGCGCCACCCATCCATCGGCGAGCTCCTTCCACGAAGGCGTCCCACGCCGGACGAGGTTTGCCCGTGGCATAGCTCCGGAGCCCCAGATGCTCGACAAACGCGCAGAATTGGTCCGAACGCCCGATACCTTGTTCGGCCGCATAGGGCCGGCAGAACCCCGGTGGGTAGTCGTACAAAGCATGATAGAGGATGAACTCGATGCGTCCGGCCCGCTGGGACGGCCCCAGCGCTCGGAACACGGCCCGAACGAAGTCCGCCTGCTGCGCTTCCGATGACCCGTTCAGGTGCGAGGCGGAGTACCCGATCTCGGTGAAGGCGAACGGCTTGTCACCCGCCTGCTGGGCAAGGAACGCGAGGTCGGCCTCGACCTCGCGAACCGGCCGCATGCGCCACTGTGCGCCGATCGGGTAGTACGTGTAGTCGACGAAGTCGCTGTCGGCCTTGAGTCTCCGGAAGAGGTCCAGCTGCCCCCGGACGCCGTCATGCGTCAGGATCGTCCCCACCCGGACTCCAGGGAGGCGGAGGCGAACGTGCTCCGCCGCGCGCCGAAAGAAGAAGGCAAAGTCCTCGGCTTCGTCGCGGTGGCTGGCGAGATAGGCATCGACCTCGTTGCCGAGCAGGACGTGGGTCACGCGCGCGATCCCAGGCTGCTTCGCGACGGCATCGATGAGCGCGTTGAACCGCTCCACCAGTTCGGGGTCGTTGAACCGTCGCGTCGCAAGATCGGCCGGCATCGGGCGCGCGTTCGTATCGAGCATCCGCACGACGAGCACGACCGCCTCCAAGCCCGGGTAGCGCGGGACCACCAGCGTCAGCGGCTTGAATGATTCATCGAGCTCGTACACTCGCCGCGATGGCTCGAGATCCCGCCAGTTCACGGGGAACCCGAACACGTTCATGCGCAGACTCTCGAACATGTCCAGCATGTCGGTGAACGCCCGCAGACCGGGCGCATGTTCCCGGGGCAAGAGAGTGGCGGGGGCTACCGGCGTCGTCCGGCGACGGTGCGGCCGCAACGCGGACTTTCCTGCCTGTTCGTTCAGCACGCCGAGGATCTGATCGGCTACCGCTTCCGCGTCCTGGTATCGGCGCCCGCGGAGATACGTGTCCACCTGCTGCCCCAGGGAAGCGACCCTCGAATGGTCGCCCCCCGCGGCGACCCATGCAGGCACGCGCCGCGTGATCTCCTCCAGCTTGCGTTGGAGGGGCGGAGGCGGGGCAGGGACATCGCCTGGCTCGGCCGCGCCGACACAACCGATCGAGATGCTCCCCAGCACCGCGAGCAGGCCGCGGATGAGTGCCCGGCCGGCGACGCCGCGGACCCTCCTAAGCACGGTCGTCAGAGAACCGCCGACGCGTTCGCGTCTGGATGTATGGTCGCTCACCAGTACGCCAAGGTCGCGGAACGTCGGGGCGCGCACCCCGGCCACGGCTGCCTCCATGTAATCGGGGCGATTGCCCCACGGAGGTCGACGCCCACGGTCGCCATGCCCATGTTCAGGGGAGACCAGACCCTCGCCGCCCGCGTGCCTGACCGTGGATGTGATTTCGCCGGCGACGCTTCGCCCTGGGCGATGAACTGGAGCTTCCACGTCGTCTCCTCCTCGAAGCACTGACCTGGGCGACATTCCTCGAACGCACGCGAACGTCCGCGTGATGGCGCCCGCGTATCGTACCATGGTCCTCGGCTCGCGAGGACCAGCGTCGCGGGACGGAATCAGGTCGGCCACTTGCTCGCGGCGTTCACCGAGCGCGGTCGCCGAGACACCCTGACGGGGGGCGCCGGATCCCGGCTTCGTCAGCGCGACTATCACGTTCGCTTGACAGTGCTCAATCGCCGGAGCAGCATTGCCCCTGGGCTTGCTTTTTTCCGCACCGGTCCACGAGGCGAGCGTCGTGTCGGTGCCGTCGACCCGACTATACCGCGGTTGCGACGCGACACCATTGCGTTGCGTGCGCTCTGCTGTCCGGCGCGCCGGGAGAACAGGTCATCCGTGACGATCGCTGTCGTTTCGTGCCTCATCGATCTGGTGCCGGGCTCCCGAGTCGATCTCGCCCCGCCGCGCTGAAGCGCTGATGCCGGCCCAATTTCCGCCCCGGAGCCCGGCCGCTCGCATCGGGGTGCCGATCCTCGGTGGCGCCTGCATCGCGGGGCTGTCGGCGCTCCTGCTGTCCAGCCTGTCGCTCTTGTGGGTCGGGCTCCTGCTGGGCGCAGGCCTTGCGCTGATCACGGCCTTCGTCGTCAGTGACGCCCTGGTGTACTGGTTGAGTCTCTTCTTGCTCACCTGGCCTTTCGATATTTCCAAGACGTTCGTGACGTCTAGTCGGGCCATGGCGCTGGAGGAGCAGTTCGGAGCACCCTGGATACCGGCTGCCCTGAACTTGCACGTGATGGACCTCGCCCTCGTGCCGCTGCTCGGCCTGTGGCTGTTCAGAAAACTCGCCAGGAGGGAACGCATCTGGTTTCCGCGCCTGCACTACGTGCCGCTGGCCTTCCTGTGCTTGATCACCGTCACCGCGGTAGCGGCGCCGTCTCCGTACGTGGCGTCTCTGGCATTGATCAAGCTGTGGAAGTACTTCGTCATCTACGTGTTCGCCGCCGACACGCTCGACGTCCGCAAGGTCGGGAAACCTGTCCTGGCGATCCTCATGGTGACACTCCTGGTACAGGGATCGTTCACGCTCCTGCGGTATCGGCTGCAGTATCTCGAACCCGTCTTCGGGGAGACCTTCGGAAAGGTCTCCGACAAGATCCTGGGGGAGGATGAGGCCGACGCGCGGAAGGTGGCTCCAGACGAACCAGGCTCCCTCCAGAGAGGGTTCGGGACGTTCGTACACGCCAATCCGACGGCCATGCACCTGGAGCTGCTCCTCCCCTTCGCGTTCGCGCTGGCATTGACCAGTCGATCGCGGCGGGAGAAGGCGCTCTATGCGTCGGCCTTCGCGGTCGGTGCGGGAGGCCTCTATGTGACCTTCAGCCGCGCGGGCCTGGTTGCTTTCCTGGTGTCGACCTCGGTGTGTGTCGTCGTGGCGACTGCGCGCAGATTGATCCCCGTCCGGGCGTTGGTGCTACTCGCGGGCGTCGGCTTGCTCACTGGCCCCTTTCTGCTCCCCCGGCTGGCAGCGTACCTGGAGACGCGGCCGGAGTATTCCACCGCGCACGTCGAGCACCTCCGCCATGGATTGGTCATCTTCCTGAGCAATCCGGTGTTCGGTGTCGGTCTCAACAACAGCAGCGTGGTGCGCCCGTTCGTCCTGCGGCAAGCATTGACAGCCGAGGAGAGCCAGGTGCCGGTCCACAGCGGGTACCTGCTGCTCCTTGGCGAGACGGGCATCCTCGGGTTCAGCCTGTGCGCCGGCTTCTTTCTTCTCGTCGGGATCGAGGCGTTTCGCCGGTCGGGGTCGGCCGACCCTTACACCCGGACGTTCGCGGTGGGGACGTTCGGTGCCTACGCCGCCATGAGTGTCCACATGATGACGGACTACCTGGGCACCGAGGCATTCTACGCGATGATATGGCTCTACGCCGGGCTGATCGTCGCGTCGAGGCGATGGGAGCTACCGCCGGCAAGGCCGGGGGAACGATGGCATCCACCCGCTCCGAGCCGAGACCGATCCCGACGCGGCGAAGCACGGATCATACGAGTCCAACACGGTCAACCTCCCTGACTTCTGCGAAACAGCGCTCGCCGCAGCCGCATCCGGTCGCGCCCCGACTGCGATGAACGAGATTACTTCATGAAGTGACGCCTCGCGGGTGCCCTCGGACTGGCCAAGTCGGCGTAGGCTTCGATCAGCTCGTTCCTGCACCGCTCTGGGTCGATCACCTGCCTGGGTTCCAGACGTTCAGGGCGCCAGCGCAGCTGTTCCACGATGCTCCGGTCGTCGTAGGGGTCACAGAGCGGCGTGTTCGGCGGAAGTAACCTGTGATGGAGAGCATATTTGGTCGTGGCCACCGGACAGCCACACGCGAGCGCTTCGATGTCCACCAAAGGGCTGACTTCGACAAAGCTTGCATTCAAGAGAAAACTGCTGTGGGAATATATTTGCGCCATTTCCAATCTGCGAACTCCAGGAATCCAGCGAGCATAGTGGCTGCGGAGCACAGCCCTCCTGAACGTCTCGAGGAAGGAGGTCTCACCCCAGAGCGGCTCTCCGACAAACACCACATGGCGCTGTGCGATCTCGGCCAGCCGGCAAACGCGCAAGCTGTTCTTCCTGGGCTCGATGCGACCGACGACGATCACGGGGGGCTCTGGAAGCCCGTCGAACAGTTTGGGGCTCTCGATCGAGGCCTCGCCTACCCCTTCCACCCAGTTGGGAAGAACCAGGGATTGTTCGGGGGGGACCGCATACCCAAAATCCTCTCGGATATAGGTCGCCTCCTCCTGGGTGAGCAGGGCAATGCGATCGGCGTTGGACAGGAGCCATCGGACCCTCGTGCGCCAGCTGGGAATCAGGTCGGGCAGCTGCGCGAGACGTCTGTCCCGCACTAACATCGCGAGTTCGCGCGCTGCTTCAGTGAAGGGCACTGAACGCCCGACCGGGCTGCGACACAGGAGCTTCCCCAGGACACCGGCGGGCGGCTCAAAACGACGAGCTCTCGCCAACCACTCGTGGGGGTGATGAATGGTACTCAGGATGACGGGGATTCCCAGTCGCTTGGCTTGAACCAACTTCGGGTAGATCCCGAGAGGGCGGTCGACATTGAAAGCGTGCACCACGTCGGCCTGTGGAACAGGAGAATTGTCGAACCACGTCCTGGTTTTCAGGCCTGCTTCACGAGCCGCCCGGTCGTACATCCGCCATTGCACCGTATCGCCACCTGGGCTCGACTCGATATGGGATGAGGCAACAAAGCAGATGGTCGGGTGCGGCATCGGTAGTGTCCCGGTGAGCGGAAGCGCTCGAAGCGACCGCGCCTCGCGTGGGCCGAGCAGTCTTGTCGATCGAACAGGCAGGCTAAGCCTGCTTCAGGGTTGCCCGGACGTATGACATGCGCCCTCGCGAGCGAAGGAACTGTTCCCGGCGCCCCCGCCGCCCGACCCTACGTCCGCGGCTGAACGGCTCGAACGCCACACGATCGATCGCGCGATTGCCGGAAAATGGGGCAGAGATCACACACGACACTCACGCGCTCTTCCTGCGCTCGCCGGTTGTTGAACAGCATTCGCGCCGAGCGATAGCGATGGTTATTCCAGATCTCCGCCACAGAATGATCGAGAATGTTGCCGAAGTCGTGCCGTCGTTCGTGCGTGAAGCAGCAGGGAGTCACGCCTCCGCCGTGGTAGATGGCCATGCAACGATAGAGATAGAAGCACGTCCGATCGTAGAGGTACCCGCGCTCCGCGGCGATCGCGGGGTCTCGTTCCAGGAAGAGCGGATCCTTGGGCATCCATTTGTCCCGAAGATCCCGGTCGCCCATCGACTCCGGTTGGATGCCCGGCGCGACGAAGCGGATCAGATCGACCCCCCATCGTGCCGCGAGCTCGCGGGCCTGGTCGATCTCGTGCTCGTTGTGCTTGAAGACGACGAATTGCCATTCGACGAACGGCGTCTTGCTCCGCAACTCCTTCCGCGCGGCGAGCAGGGCCCGCATGTTCTCGAAGACCTCGGTGATGTCGCCGCCGACGCGATACTGGCGGTAGCTCTCCTGTGTCACGCCGTCGAGGGAGACCGTGATGTACTCCAGTCCCGAGCGCACGATGGCCCGGGGATCAACGGGGATGGGCCAGTTGAAGTTCGAGCTCACCTGAGTCGTGATGTTGTTGTGCGCCGTGTACTCGATGATCTCGAAAATGTCCTTGTTCAGAAATGGCTCGCCGTGATTGTAGAGGGACACGACGAGCGCGTAGCGCTTGACCTTGTCGAGGATCTGGCGGTACTCATCAAAGCGCATGATCCCCTGAAGGCGCCCCAGCGTATCGTTGCCCGTCGGACACAGGGGGCAGCGCAGATTGCACACGTTGCAGATGTCGATGAGGTAGTAGTAGGGATAGGCACGAAGCACCGTCCGCTTGAGCCGGAGCTCGGTCTCGGCGAGCAGGATGTTGGACATCTTCGTCGGCGTCCCGTGCCGGAGCACGGGAGCCAGGTACCTCCGAACCCGTGGCAAGTGGAGCCGGAGCTGCTGGCGGAGACGGAGACGGGCACCGCCGCTATCCGGCGTGGCGATCTCAGGCGGCATCGTACTCATGAAACATCCTCCCTCGCCGTGCGGCCGTGATGACAGTTCTCGATGGGACAGCGATACTGGAGATGGCTGTCGAAGTATGGGACGGCCGGACGGGTTTGTCAAGCAAGCTGCCTGTGATTCCTAGGACTTCAGCAGCGAGAGGAACTCTCGCGGACCCGAGCTTGCCAGCGCTCGCTCCCGAACCTTGACATCCATCAAGTTCCTCGCGAGGTCGGCGAGGATCTTGTCCTGCCAGGAACTGGCGCTCCTCGATCTCAGGACGATAAAGAGGAGATCCGCCGGCTCGGCTGAGTCACCGAAGTCGATGGCGCCGCCGGGCACGCCGACGCCAACGAGCGGCGCCGTCAAGCCAGGGACCTCGGCGGCGACGACGGCGACTCCGCTCGCAACCGGAGAGGGGAAGGCGAACTCGCTCGACAGGAGCGGCGCCTCGAGCGCGTTCGCCTCGATCCCCGTCACAGTGCCGGCCGCCTGGGCCAACTCCCTGATGGCTCCCTCGCGGCTAAGCGCCCGCAGCGGCTGGAGGAAGACGGTGACGCCCTGGTAGTCTGCGACCCGACGGGGTCGTTCGAGCCGGAGGAGTCGCTGCATCGCCGGGCCGCTCATCATCGACGTGGCGATCGCCATGACGATGAGCGCCACCAACATGCGCTCGGAGATGAGGCCGTGCTGATAGCCGAGGAGGCCGAAGACGATCTCCATGGCGCCGCGCGCGTTCATGGCGAACCCGATGGCGGCCGACTCACGGCCCGTCCAGCCACTGGCCCGCGCGCTCAGGCCGCAGCCCACGAGCTTCCCGGCGGTGGCGAGCGCTAGCACCACGAGCACGAGCGGCCAGTCGAAGCTGCGAGCGAAGTCCACGCGGAGCCCGATCGTCGCGAAGAACAGCGGCGCGAAGAAGGCGGACACGAAGTGCAGGATCGCGGCGCGCGTCTGCTCGCGGAAGTGCGCCGAGTCGCCCACGACGACCCCCACCAGGAAGGCGCCAAGGATCGCGTGGACGCCGAGCGCCTCGCTCAGAGCCGCCCCGAGCAGCGTGAGGCACAGCGCAAATCCGAGCACGCCGCTCGACCGGCTCATGTGCGTCTCGATCCACGGAAGTGCCCGGTGCACGCTCCCGCGGACCACGGTCAGCATGACGGCGGCGAAGCCCAGCGTCACCAGGACGCGGGCGCCGATCCCCCATCCGGTCTGTGCCTGCGCGCCCATCACGCCCAGGATCGTGGCGAACATGATGGTCCCGAAGAGATTGTCGCCGAACGCCGCTCCGATCGTCACCGCCCCCACGCGCGTCCGGTAGATGTTGAGATCCATCAGCACTCGCGCGATCACCGGCAGCGCAGAGATCGACAGGGCGGTGCCGAAGAAGAGCGCGACCACGACCGGCGACACCCGGGGTTGCTGCTCGAGCAGCCCTGGCGCGGACAGCGCGACGCCGAACCCGAGGGCGAAGGGCACCAGCATCCCCCAGAGGCCTATGCCGAAGGCGACCTTGCCGTGCTGCCGCGTGGTCGGAAGGTCGACTTCCAGACCAGCCACAAGAAGGAACAAGGTGATGCCGAGCGTGGTCAGCCCGGTGAGGGCGGTGGCGGCCGGACCCTCAGTCGGGAAGAGGGCCGCCATCAGCCCCGGGGCGAGAACGCCCATGATCGTCGGCCCGAGAATGATACCCGCGAGGATCTCGCCGAGGACCTCCGGCTGCTTGCAGCGCCTCGCGAGCTCGCCCAATCCTCTCGCCGCGGCCAGAAGGACTCCCAGCGCCAGGAACATCGCGGTCAGGTCGTGCGTCTCCACGGGATCTCGCTCCGTCAGCCGCTGATGGTCGCGCGCGGCGTCGAAGGCCCGAACCGCGCGGGCGCGGCCCCGCAGTCACACGGCGCCATCGCCCCTCAACGTGACGAGGATCGTCTTGGCGATGATCCGCAGATCGACCGCGAGCGATCGGATCCTGACGTACTCGAGGTCGTACTCGTTGGTCTGGAGGAACGAGAGGCGGCCGCGGCCGTTGATCTGGGCAAGGCCTGTCACGCCGGGTCGGACGGCGAGCTTTGCGCGATGGTGCTCGGGGTAGTACTTGATGTTCTCGGCGATGTCGGCGCGGGGACCGACGAGATGCATGTCGCCCTTCAGGACGTTGATGAAGTTCGGCAGCTCGTCGAGACTGGTCTTCCGGAGCAACCGCCCGAACGGGGTGACTCTCGGATCATGGTCGACCTCCAGCTGTCCGTCGTCGGTCAGCGCGGCTTGCTTGCGCCCCACGAGAGCCTTGATCGGCAGGTTCGCCAGCTCCTCGGGCGCGTAGTCGTACGCGTAGAGCGCCGGGAAGCGGTCGCGCGCATCCGAGTACATCGTCCGGAACTTGTAGAGGGTGAACGGCTTGCCGTAGAGGGCCTGCTTCCGCCGCTCGCCGTCGGCGCCGGCGCGGGCCACCCGCCCTCTGCGGTCGATGCCCACCCGGCGATGCCGGAACAGGACGGGCCCCGGCGAATCGCGTTTGATCATGACGGCGATGACGAGCATGAGCGGCGCGGTCACGACGAGGACGAGGAGCGAGCCGACCAGATCAAGCGTCCGGCGCGCGATCCGGTAGCCGAGGCCGTCCTCGGAGAAGCCGAATCTCATGCGCGCGCGCATCTTGTCCGGACGGTTTGCGAGTCTGAGCAGGATCGAGCGCGCGGGCGGGGCGACAGCTTGACCGGTCGCTTCTCGTGTCGATTGCTCCATTTGGGTCTCGAGCGGGCTCCTCGAATCGCGTCGACGCTGCGTATACTCTTGGGGAAGGGCTTGTCCTTGTCAACTGGAAAAGCCCAGCATGTGCCCGCGGTGTGCCGTCGCTGCGCGACGCCGTTCGCGTACTTTCCCCTTGACATCCGGTCGACCTGCCGCGATGATGTGCCTTCAGTAGGTCAGGTCCGTCAGGAGGTCAACGCGAATGAAGGTCCAGTTCATTTGGCCAAATTTTGACTGTCCGATCGGGCTCAACATCGGCCTCGCGTACCTGTCGGGCGCGTTGAAGGCGGCGGGCCACGACACGAGGATTCTCCACATCTGCGAGTGGCTCGATTACCCCTTCGATCTGGATCGCATCGAGAGCGACGTCAAGGCCTACGACCCGGACCTCATCGCGGTCGGGACGGGCTTCCCCCACTATCCCGAAATGGCCCAGACGGCCAAGCGCCTGAAGGACACCCTCGACCGGCCCATCGTCTTCGGGGGCATCCACACCACGCTCAATACCCGGAGCGTGATGGAGCAGAATCCCTGGATCGACTTCGGGAACGTGGGCGAGGGCGACGACTCGCTGATGGACCTCGTCCGTGCCCTGGAGACAGGGGGCGACACCACGAGCATTTCCAACGTCTGGGCGCGGCGGGACGGCGCGATCGTCCCCAATCCGTCGCGGCGGCTGAAGGACATCTCGAAGTTGCCGTGGATGGACCTGGACGGGTGGGCGTTCAAGCGGATCACCGAGAACCGCCGCGGTTGGGTCAACGTCTACATGAACCGCGGGTGTCCGTACCGCTGCACCTACTGCCACAACAACGGGGTGGCGAAGATCCTGCAGGAGAGCTTCAAAACCAAGACGTCGAGCACTTCCGACCTCGGCTACATCCGCCTCCGGTCCATCGACGATATGATCGGCGAGCTCAAGGACATCATGGACCACTGGGACGGCGTGACCGCGTTTTCCTTCAACGACGACACGTTCACCATGGACCAGGAGCACATGAAGGCGTTCCTGGCTCGCTACAAGGCGGACGTCGGGCTCCCCTTCGTCTGCAACACGACGGTCCTGGACGTGGACCGCGAGATGCTGGAGATCATGAAGGACGCGAACTGCGACCTCGTCCGCTTCGGCGTGGAGACGGCCACCCCGCGCATCAAGCGGGAGGTGCTCAAGCGCGACTTCTCGATGCGGAAGACGGGGGAAGTCTTCAAGATCTGCCGCCAGATTGGGCTGCGGAGCTTCGCGTTCAACATCCTGGCCAATCCGACCGAGACCCGCGAGGAGATGAAAGAGACGCTCCGGCTGAACTCGAAGCTCCTCCCCAACGGATTGAAGATCTCGCTCGGCTACCCCTTCCCGGGCACCGAGTATCACGACATCGCCAAGTCGCTCGACCTGATCGACGAGAAGAAGCACCTGCACAATTTCATCTCCGAGACCAAGCTCAAGTACTCGGACGAGGACCGGCTCTGGATCGACAAGGTCCGCTGCGTGTACTGGTGGTGGATGAACGTCTATCTCGAGAACGAGGCCTCGCCGCTCTACGCCGAACTGGTCAAGCTGGTCGAGGCGATGTCGCCCGAGGAGTGGCTCCACCCCGAGACGGAGCGGCGGATGTGGGACCTCGACGACGCGCTGTCCAGCGTCGTGAAGGCGCGCGGCATCACGCACTACACCATTCCGTTCAAGGATCGTCCGGAGATCGGCATCCTGTTCGTGGGCACGGATCGGACCCTGACCCGCGAGGTGCTCGACCCGCACTGAGCGGGGTGCGTCGCGGCACTGCGGAGGGGAAGGCGCGGGCAGAGTCGTGATGGCGACCAAGCACAGCTGCTACCGGTGCGCGGTCCACGAGGTCCAGGGACCGTTCCTCCAGCAAGGGGTGGACGGCGTCCCCGAGCTCGAGAGCTTGGACACCACGTTCGCCGACGACGGGGAGGAGATCTTCTTCGCCACCGGCTACAGCGCCCGCGAGATCGCGCAGCGGCACGCACGCGAGAAGGGCGGACAGATCTACGTGAACAACATCTCGCGCAAGCTCAGGCGGCGCGACCTGACGGCCCCCGTCGCCTACGCCGTGTCGAAGAGTCCCGTCTACACGCTGCGCGCCCCGGACGAGTGGCACGACAAGGTGTACCGCGCCTACTGGCCGCCCCTGTGAGCGTGCTCGACTACATCAAGAACCTGCGGGCCATGATCGGCCATACCAAGATCATCGTGCCCGGCGTGCGCGCGCTCCTCTTCAACAGCCAGGGCGAGCTGCTCCTGGAGAGGCAGGCCCTCTTCGGCTCGTGGGCGCTGCCCCACGGGTGCATCGATGTTGGCGAGTCCGTGTTCGACGCGCTCAAGCGCGAGGTGAAGGAGGAGACGGGCCTGTCCATTCTCGCCGCCGATCCCCTCGGCATCTATTCCGATCCCCGGTACAGCGTGACGTATCCGAACGGCGACGAGGTGCAGACCCTGTCCCTGGCCTTCGTTGTGACGGAGTGGTCCGGGGACCTGGCCGCGGATGGGGACGAAGTGGCGGAGCTCCGGTTCTTCCCTCTGGATCGGCTGCCTAGCCCGATCTACCCGATCCACCTCGACTCGATCGCCGACTATCGGGAGCACCGGGGCCGCTTCATCGTGAAATAGGGCCGGATGCCCTCCTCGGGCCCCGGAAGCCACGGAGCGAAAATCTCAGGATGAGGAGGCTGCGGTGTCCCGTGCCCGCTGACGACGTTGTCCTGTCTATCATCATCGCGAACTACAACGCGCGCGATCTGCTCGCGGGCTGCCTCGAGTCCATCTATCGGCACCCTCCGACGCCGGCCTTCGAGGTCCTCGTGGTGGATGACGCCTCGTCCGACGGCAGCGCCGAGATGGTGCGCGGTCAGTTCCCCCAAGTCCACCTCCTGCGCAACGAGCGCAACCTCAACTACGGTGCGTCGAACAACCGCGCGCTGGGCCTCGCGCGCGGGCGGTTTGTCTACCTCCTGAATAACGACACGGTGGTGCTGGCGCAGGCGCTCGACGCCATGATCGCGTTCCTCGACGAGTGCCCGGCGGCGGGCGCGGTGGGCAGCAAGCTGCTCAACGGCGACGGCACCATCCAGGCCTCGGTGAAGCGCTTGCCGTCCGCGGCGTCGGCCCTGTTCGGCGCGAGATCCATCGCCGCCAGGCTATTCCCGAACAATCCCTTCACGCGGAAGGAATTGCTCCACCTCGGCCGCGACATGACCCGCCCGTTCACGGCGGGACTCGTCTCGGGCGCCTCGGTCATGATCCGTCGCGAGGTGATCCGTCAAGTTGGGCTGCTCGACGACCGGTTCTTCTATCACATCGACGCCGACTACTGCCGCCGGATCTGGGACGCGGGCTTCAAGGTGTACTACCTCCCGAGCGCATCGGTGATCCATCTGGGTCATCAGGGGGGCTCGATGGTGAACCTCCGGCGCCGCGTCCGATCGGTGGTGGAATTTCACCGCGGCAGCTACATCTACTTTCGAAAGCACGACATGCGGTCGCCGTGGCACCCGGTACACTTCCTGGCCGCGGGCGCGCTCTCCGCGCGGTTCGTGGCCTCGCTCCTGCTCCAGCTCGCCAAGGAGGCAGCGGCCGTGGTCGGGCGCGCGGCCGGAGCGCTTCGTCGTGGCCGATCCGAGGCCAGCCGCGTCGGGCATCGCGTGTCCTGAGCGAACTCGGGAACGGTCAGCGGACGTACCGCTCGGCCAGCCAGAAGAGGAGCGCGGTGAGCGCTGCGATGATCGCTCCCGCGGCGATCGGATAGAGGCTGTGAAGCCAACGAGCGCTCCGGTCGCCCGCCGAGCGATTCGAGGATGCTGGCGTCAGCATAGGGTTCGCACACCGGAGTATGCGGCGGAAGCCACGCGCGATGCAACGCGCACCGTGTCGTAAGGATCGGGCAGCGGAAGGCCACCGAGGGCCGCGCGGTGGAAATCGCTTGCTATGAGGAGCGAGTCGCGAGATAGTCTGTCCGCGCGAGCGACCGAAAGCCCATGCGACCCAATAAGATCCTGGCACGCTCTCTCGAAGTAAACCTCACGTCGCATTGCAATCTGAGTTGTTACGGATGCGACCACGCGTCCCCCGTCAACGCGGAGGAATACCTTTCGGTCGAGGAGCTCCGCCGGGATCTGGCCGCGCTCTCCCCCGTCTACCACGTGTTCGAGTTCCGGCTGACCGGCGGCGAGCCGTTCCTGCATCCCGAGCTGATGGAGGTCGTCGCGGCCATCCGCGGGAGCGGGATCGCCGACAAGATCACGCTGGTCACCAATGGCGTCCTGCTCCACAAGGCGAGCGAGGAGCTGTGGAAGCGCATCGACCGGCTCGTCGTGAGCATCTATCCGGGCGTCAAGCGACGGCTCTCGCACGACGACCTCCGGGACCTGGCCCACCGGCACGGTATGCTCCTGTGGCACAAGCCGACCGACGAGTTCACGATCAAGCTGCTCCATTCACGCAACGGCGATGACGACCTCGTCAAGGCCATCTACGACACGTGCACGCTGAAAACCTCGTGCCACACGCTCCATCACGGCCGGTACTTCAAGTGCTCCCCGAGCCCGTTCATGCCGAACTGGCTGAGGCGGGTTGGCGTCGGCGCCCCGGTATGGCCCGGAGACAGCGTCCTCGTCCGCGACAACCCCGATCTGCACGAGCAGCTGAAAGCGTTCCTCTCCTGCGAGGAGCCGCTCGGAGCGTGCCGATACTGCCTGGGCTGTGCGGGCAGACCCACCGAGTCGCGACAGATGAACAGGGCTACTGTGCAGGAGTGGCTGTCCGAGAAGGACCCGGATGTGAGGGACCTGGTGGACTGGGCTGCTCTCGGCAAAGCCCAGGCTCGTCGAGGTCTAGATATCAACCTCACGGGCATGGTGCGGTCGACGTTGGGGTTGAAGATCCGCTGGCTGATCGCCCTCGGGCTCATGCGCCTGCTCCACATCGACGTGATCAGCCGGCCGCCCACCATGGTCGGACCCAGGGTCCGGAGACTATTCAGGCGACTGGCTGCGAGGCTGTCACAGCAGAACTGAAACCGACAGACCGCGGGTTGCTGCGCGGGCCCCGGCGGTCCTCCCATCCCCTGTAGCTTGGTACGCAGCGCCCGCCAGTTCCCCGGATACGCCTGTGTGCAATGTCGTCCGGGTCGGCTCCCCGGTTCCCACGGGACTCGGCTCGCGGAGCCCAGGGCGGGCTGCGACCATCCGGGCGCCGAAATCAGTCGTTGTACGTGAACTCGATCTTGGTCGGGCGATGGATGTTGCCGGGGTCCTCCCGGTGATTCCGGATCGAGCGATACCAGGTCCGGATGTACCTGACGAGACGCGAATTGTCGCGCAGGCGCATGTAGGTCGACCAGAGCCGCGGCGATCCCGCGATGGTGGCTTGCACCGTTTCCGCCAGGATCTTGCTCATTGGCCACACGCCCCGGTACACCTTGAACCAGAAGAGGATGTACTCCAGTCGCACGCGCCGCCGCGAGAACGTGGGCAGGGAGAGGACGGGCCGGGTCCGTTCCAGCGCGGGGTTCAGGCTCTCCCGGGTGACGAGCCCCCGCTCGAGGGCCACCGTCGCGAGGTCGGTCCCGAGATAGGGATAGAACACGGAGAGCTGAACCATCTTCGGCTGCGCCTCGCGGACGAGCCGAACCGTCTCCTCGAAGTCCGCGAGGGTCTCGCCGGGGATCCCGATGAGCACGTAGAAGTCCAGGGCCACGCCATATTCTCTGGCCAGGCGGCAGAACTGCAGGAACTCGACGTTCGTGTACTTGGGCCGGCGGAGCACCTCCCGCCGGAGCCTCTCCGAGCCGGATTCCAGGCCGATGTTGAGGTACACAACGTTGGACCGCTGCAGCATGGCTAGGAACTCGCGGCACTGCGCCTCGTTCCGGATGAACGCCGACGTGACCGTGAAGTTCGCCCCGAAGCTCAGCTTCTTCTCGCGGTCGGCGTTGTACTCCTCGAGCTTGGCGAAGAGCGGCACGGCCTCCTTCTGATGCGCGAGCGTCTCGACCTCGAGGTAGATATTGTCCACCGTCGGATAGCGCGCGCAGATCTCGGCGATCTCGCCGACGATGTTCTCCGGGGAGCGGAAGCGGACGAAGCGCCCGTCGGACAATTTCGCCATCGCGTGCGCGGAGCAGTACGTGCACCGGAACGGGCATCCGCGCCCCAGGAGGACGGACGGATACTTGTCGGGCTGCGCGATCCAGGGCTCCCACATGCGGCGGTCGATGTAGGGCAGGCGGTCGAGGTCCGTGTCGAAGGGCGAGGGCGGATTCTTCTCGACGGAGCCGTCCGCTTGCTTGAACCAGAGATGAGGGATCCGCGTGATCGGCTCGCCCGTCTCGATGCGTCGGGCCAGCTCCACCGCGCTGCCGTCCCCCTCGCCGACGCAGATGGCGTCGAGATCGGGCGCCTTGATCGCTTCTTCGGAGTCCAGCGAGGCGTGATGGCCCCCGAGGATGACGACGATGGACGGATCGACCTTCTTCACGAGCCGCGCGATCTCGCAGCTCAGCACCGTCGCGATGATCGACATCCCGAACGGAATGTCCATGGCGAACGGCAACGGCTTGTCGCTGGTGGCGCCCCGCTCGACCGTGTAGACGCAACCGACTTTCATGTCACCCTCTCCCGGCGAAGCCTGCGCCGTAAGGACCCGGCGTGTTGTCCTATGGTAGGGTAACCATCTCACAGCGTCAAGCGGATAATCTCCCGGCCATGCTCGAGGTCTTCACTCCTGCACCGCACGGTTCGACGGAACTCCGGGGCCGACTCCTCTGCGGGACCGGGAGGGGCTTCGTCCCCTGCCCGATTTCCCTCGCGCCAGACCACCGCCTGTCGTGAGGACCAGACCTCTACTGCAAGCCTCGTTCATCATCGGGGAGCGGCTCGTCTTCCTCGTGCCGCAGGCGACCCTCTTTGTCCTCGTCAGCCGTCATCTCGGGCGCGAGATCTTCGGGCAATACACGTTGATCCTGACCTGGGCCGTGCTCTTCCAGACGTACGCGAACTTCGGCATCACCGAATGCCTCGCCAAGGAAATCGGCCGCGAGCCCGAACACGGGTCGGCGCACTTCACGCACGGACTCGTCCTCGCGACCGGCTTCGCGGTCGCTATGGCCTTGATGGCTCCGGCCGCGTGGGCCATGCACTATCCTCTCGAGGTCAGGCGCGCGATCCTCCTCGCCGGAGGCACCCTGCTTCCCGCGGGCATACTCGGGGCGTGCCGCGGTGCCCTGCTTGCCGGCCGCCAGATCGAGTACATGACCGCGATCGCCGTCGTCGAGAATCTCATCCTGCTGCCTCTCAACGTCTATTGGGTCCTGGCCGGGGCCGGCCTCCTACCCATCGTGGCCACCTTCGTCGCCGCCAAGGTCGTCGCCGCCGGGCTGGCGCTGGCCGTGGTCCATGCGCGCGTCAGTCCCCTTCGCCTGCCTCTCGACCGGGGGCTCCTGGCGAGGCTCTGGAGAGTCAGCGCTCCGTTCGGGATCGCGGCGCAGATGCCGGCGATCCGTCTCGACATCCTCCTGCTGTCGAAGATGACCTCGTTCGGCGTCCTCGGGCTGTACTCGGCGGGTTCGAAGATCGCGGAACTGCTGCTCGTGTTCCCGTTGGCCTTCTACCTGACGATGCTGCCGCGCGTCGCGAATGGGCTCGCTGGCGGAGCCGAGCCGGCCGCCCGAGACCTGAAGGGCCCTCTGGCATGGTACTTCGCCCTCGTGATCCCGCTCGGTGTCGCCGTGATCGGTCTCGCCGAGCCGATCCTCCGGCTGGTCTACGACGTGGCCTTCGTCGTCGCGGCGCCGGTGCTCCGAGTCCAGACGACGGCGTTTCTCCTCACGACCGTCGACGCGATGCTCATGATGGTCTGCCGCGCCGCCGGCTTCCAGGGCAAGGACTTGAGGTTGGTGCTCATCACGGCGGGGTCGAACCTCGTCCTGCTCGTCCTCCTCATTCCCCCGCTCGGCGGCGTCGGCGCCGCGCTCGCCGCCGCCCTCTCCATTCTCATCGGCCTCGTTCTTCGGTGGCGCCTCGTGACCCGCTTCATCATCCGGCTCGAGTGGAGCGGGCTGATCGCGGCGCCGCTCCTCGCCTCGATGTTGCTGGTCCCCCTCCTGCTGCTCTGGGATCGGCTCCCGTGGCCGCTCGTCGGTCTGGGATACCTGACGGGCTACACAGCGCTCGCCCTGACCACCTTCCCGCTCGTGTCCGAGACGGTGAAGCGGGCGTGGCGCCGGGGTTAGCCACGTCGCGGCGCCAGGCCGGGGCGCCGCGCGCGAATCCGAGGGCTCCCGGTCCTCGGGGATGCCTTCCCTTCTCGAACGGTCTTGCGCCTCCCCTGAGAATATGTCAGGATGCGTTCCTCGACGAAAGGTCTCTGGACGGCCGCGAGCGGGGGGCTCATGTTTCCCGCAGCGAGAAAGGAAGGCCGACAATGCCGATGAAGATCACCTTCGTGTATCCCGACCTGCAGATTGGGGTGCCGGACTGGAAGGGATACTACTACTGCGGCGTCGGCTCGCTGGCTGCCCAGCTCAAGGCGGCGGGGCACCGGACCAACTTGATCCACATCACCCGGCCCGAGTACTCTCGCGAGGACTTCCTCAGGGACATCGACCAGTCGAAACCTGACCTCGTCGCCTTCAGCGCGACGACCCTCGCCTTCCCATGGGTTGTCAACTGCCTCACGTGGCTCCGCGACGAGGGCATCAGGACGCCGACGATCTGCGGGGGCGCGCATCCGAGCGTGGATGCGGAGAACGCCATCAAGGCTGAAGGGCTCGACATGATCTGTCAGGGCGAGGGCGAGGGCGCGCTGCTCGACCTCGTGGCCGCGCTCGAGCAGGGCAAGCCCTACGACGACATCCCCAATCTGTGGGTCAAGCAGGACGGCTCCGTGCGGCGCAACCAGTTGCGTCCGCTGATCCAGGACCTCGACACGCTCGCCGCGTACGACCGCGAGGACTGGCTGAACTATCCCCATCTCCTGCACGAGCGTGACGGGGAGGCCATCACGATCGCCTCGCGCGGATGCCCGTTCAAGTGCACGTACTGCGTGAATCACTTCTACATGGAGCTGTTCCCGGACAAGCAGTACGTGCGGTTCCGGTCCGTGGACAACACCATCGCCGAGCTGGTCTCCCTCGTGCAGCGCTATCCGTTCATCCGGGGCTTCCACTTCGACGACGACATCCTCTACATGCGCAAGGCCTGGTCCGTGGAGTTCACCGAGAAGTACAAGAAGGCGCTCGGCCTGCCCTTCGTCTGCAACATGCGGCCGAACATCTGCACGCCCGAGATCGTGGCCCTGATGAAGGAGGCCAACTGTCGCCGCGTCATGGTCGGTGTCGAGAGCGGCAACGAGTATATCCGCAACACCCTGCTCCTGCGCGCTCTCAAGGCCGAGGACATGATCACCGCCTTCCATCGCTTCGCGGACGTCGGCATCGAGACGGTCAGCTTCAACATGGTGGGGCTCCCCGAGGAAACCCCCGCCAACGTGCTCGAGACCGTCAAGCTCAACGCGGTGAGCCGCGTGACCTACCCCCAGGTCAGCATCTTCTACCCGTTCCCGGGGACCAAGCTGGCGAAGTACTGCGAGGACAAGGGGTACGTTCGCCCGTTTCACGGCGACGTCCACGACTACTTCAGCGACTCGAGCCTGGACATGCCCACTCTGTCGCGCGAGCAGATCGTCGCCCACCGGCTCTCGTTCCGGCCGTTCATGTACGTCTACCGAGCGCTGTATCGCCTACCCGAGCCGGTGCGCCGGCTCCCCGAGAAGGCGCTCGACACCATCTACACGTCGCGGTACCACACCTTCCTGGCAATGAAAATCATCCAGCCGACCCGGCACTTCTATCGGTTCCACCTCCGGTTGCTCGTCCAGAGGCTCCGGCGCTGGTGGCGAGCGGGATCGATGAAGCGGCGCGTGGAGCTGGGCGCGGCGCCAGTGCTCGAGGGACACGACGTCTGAGCGCGCTCGTCTCGCCGTGACAGTGGCTGCGCCCTGGGTGGATGGCCCGCCGACCGGCTACTCCGTCCCGTAGCCCCCGAACTTCTTCGCCCGCGTGGCGCCCCGGGCCTTGTGCTTGCGCAGAACCGTGCGGCGTTCCGCGAAGTCCCGGCGGCAATCCAGGCAGTGCCGGAAGGACACGAGGACCTCCTGGTGTCCGTAGACCCATCCCGCCGTGCTCTCGTACGCCTGGTGCTCGCCGGCGACGTATTGCTTCTCGATCCGCGTGCGCGCCTCGCAGCGCGCCGAGCAGCAGCGCGGGCATCGAACACGCAACCCGAGCCGTTCAAGCCAGCCCATGCAGGACCTGGAACCGCTGACGGCGGCGCCGAGAGCGCATCGCGGTACGGTCAGCGCGACGGTGCCGCCGCCGGCCCGGGGCGGAACACGGGCTTGATGAGAAAGGGGAGGACGGCGAACAGGACGTAGGCCCAGTTCTTCCAGCGGCCCGGGCTTGTCCGGAGACACTTGGCGAGATATCGGTACAGGCCCGTCCGATCGAGCGCGAGGTAGCGGACGATCGCGTAGTTATGGTAGGCCGCCGACAGCAGCCGCCGTCGCTCCCGCTCCGCCTCCCCGGAGAACCTCCGTTTCTCCAGGAGGGCGATGAAGGTCTCGAGCAGGCGCGGGTTGAATCCCCTCCGCTCCTCGGTGATCGTCAGCCGGTCGTCGTGGATGCGGTAGCCGGCGAGCGGTTCCGGCAGGTAGTACGCCATCTCGTCCCGCTCTCCCAACCGCAGGAACAGATTGATGTCGAAGATGGCGTTGCCGTGGAATTCTTGGTCGACGAGCCCTGAGCGCCGCAGGGCCGCCGTCCGGAACACCGTGGAGCTCAGGCCGAAGAGGCCATCCTTCAGCAAGGGCTCGAGAATGCGCAGCCGGCCTTCCGTGTAACGGCGGCGGCCCATGCGCCGCTCATAGGCCTGGGTCACCTCTGCCCGCCGGGTCCCGCGCGCGTCGATCACGTACTGATTCGCGGTCACGCATGCGAGCGAAGGATCGGCGGCGAGAATCGCCAGGCAGCGCTCCAGGAAGGTCGGCTCCCATCGGTCATCGTCGTGCAGGATCGCGAAGAACTCCTCGCCGCCGCACTGATCGAACAGGAATCGGCCATGGTCGTACTCCTGAAGGTTTCGCTCGTGATAGCAGTACGACGCGCGGGGGTCGTTCGCCGCCGCGACAACCTGCTCCACGCGGCGGGCGGCGGTCCGCTCGGATGCGTCGTCGCTCACGGTCACGCGAAAGTCGCGGAAGGTTTGACCGAGGACGCTGGCGAGAGTCTCGGCAACGTAGACCGGGCGATTACGGGTGGGAATCGCAATGCG
>WNGF01003937.1_pt1 | contig 23851 bp, 16 predicted proteins | sample 5400641 | NCBI WGS metagenome assembly WNGF01 (sample SAMN13153371, study PRJNA577476) | soil metagenome | isolation source: 80 cm soil or saprolite under grassland replicate 2 | place: USA:California | collected 2016-06-15 | reverse complement strand
CCCGGCGCGCCGGAGAGCGGCATTCACGGGCACGACCTCGCGCTCGGCAGCGGTTCGGTGGATGGGATCGTGGGCACGGGCGTGTTTGCGCGCCGGCGGCGCCTGTTTCTCTCCGCAAACGCGCAATACGCCATCCGCACGAAAGGCGATTTCGATTATCAGTACGCCGACGATTTGAGCTGGTGGGGCGGCCCCGGCATCTTCCTCGCTCTGAACGAAAGCTACACCGTCGCGCTGCAGCTCAACGTTTCCGGCGAGCACAAGGGGCGCGACACGTTCCAGGATCAAAAGGCCGACGATACCGGCATCACCTCGGTCTTTCTCGGCCCTCAGGTCAGCGTGACCTGGGGCGAGCGGCTCAGCGCTGAACTCGGGGTGGACGTCCCCGTAAGCATCGACAACACCGCCTTGCAAAGCGTGGCGGACTATCGGCTGCGGGCCGCGGTGAACTGGCGATTCTGAGGATGGGCCACAATTTCTTTCCCAAGGGACTCCTCAGTATCTGCCCGTATTGCCAAGCTGGTTTTGTGACGGCACACTGGCCTTGTCGTGAGCAACGAAGCCTCCGTGACTGCAGCCAAGCAATTCTGGACGCGTGCTGGCCGGCTTCTCGTCTTCCTGCTGGCGGCGACTTCCATCGGCTGCTTGTTTGCCGAGTTTTACCGGCTCTGCCCGATGCGCGTATTCACGCTGTCCATCTTCCTGCCGTCGCTGACGCTGCTGCTGGCCCTGGCGCTGGCCGATCGGTTTTGGGGTGACCGGCAACTTTGGCGCGGAGTAATGATTGGCGTCGGGGCCGGATTGATCGCCGCGATTGCCTACGACGCATTTCGCCTGCCGTTTGTTTTTGCGAAAACGTGGGGCATGGATTCGATTGTCCCGCCGTTGAATCTTTTCAAAGTCTTCCCGCGATTCGGCGCAATGATTCTGGCGCAGCCGGTCGAACAACCGGGCTACTCTTTGGCCGCCCACTTGATCGGCTGGGCCTACCACTTCAGCAACAGCCTGACGTTCGGAGTCATGTTTGTGGCGATGCTGGGAGAAGCCGCGAGGAGCCGGTGGATGGCAGGCGTGACAATGGCCGTCGGACTTGAACTGGGCATGCTGCTGACACCTTATCCAAATGTCTTTGGCATCCCGGTGACAGCGGCTTTTGTCGGGGTCACAATGTCGGCGCATTTCATCTTCGGTGTGGCAATGGGAGAGAGCGCGCGCTGGATGGCCAGGCGCTGGCGCGCGCCGATAATCCGCCCGGTTTCCTGAATCCACACCTGGCCTGTGCAAAGAAAGAACCAAAAAACAAACCGCCCGCGGTTCTCAACTTTTTGGGCGGAACCGCGGGCGGGACGATTGCGTTATCGCTTACTTCACTTCTTTTGCTTCTTCGATTTTGATCGCGGCCAATTCCATCTTGCCATTCACTTCCTTGACCGTGCCCGTGGCCGTGACCTTCTTGGATTGTTCGCAAACCTTTTTGTGAAACGGTTTGCTCGCCTCAGTGTCGGACAGGTAATACGTCAGGGTCTTGCCATCCTTTTCAGTCTGGATGACCGTCTGACATTCCTTGCCCTCTTTCAGGCTGCACTTGGCGCACTTGGCTTCGCCGGTAATGGTCACGTTCTGGTCAACGGCGAACGTACGGACTGCGGTTACCGCCGACAACAATGCCACACCCGCGATCAATGCTAATGACTTTTTCATAGCTCGGTCCTTTCGGTTAGGTTTACTTTCGTCAGCACGGCTGACATTACATCGACAATACTTAACCTGCGGCGTTCAAAAGAGTTCATGGCGAAAATGCCCCAAAACCCTTTCTAACCTGCGGATTTTCATGGGATTGTAACAATTGCCGTCCCGCTTTCGCTCACCCGTTCTTCCCGCAGCAATGCTTGTATTTTTTGCCGCTGCCGCAGGGACAGGAATCGTTGCGCCCGACTTTCGGTCCGGTGCGGATCGGTTTGGCCTTTTCGCTGGCCGCCACGGCTTCGGAAACCATCTCGCTGCCCTTGGACGGCGCCGGTTCAGCGCCGGCGGCGGCCCCGCCGAACGCGCTGGTGGATTGGTGCATCGTCTTCTGCGGCACGCTGCGCAGGAACTGCTCGAACGCCATCAGGCTGGAAGCGCTGCGGAAGATGTTGTGGCAAATCTCCGTCTTGACGTTGACCATCAACTCATCGAACACCTTGAAAGCTTCGGCTTTGTATTCGATGAGCGGGTCGCGCTGGCCGTAAGCGCGCAGCCCGATGCTGTTGCGCAGGCTGTCCATGCCATAAAGGTGTTCCTGCCATAACCGGTCGATCGCGCTGAGAATGGTGTAACGCTCGACGGTTTTGAGTTGTTCGGGATTTTCAAAACTGATTTTCAGCTCGTAGGCCCCGCGGACCTTGTCCGAGATGAACTGGCACACGGCGAACTGCGCGGGACTCAGGCCGTCGAACATCGAGCCGGACACCGGTACGTCTTTGCCGCGATTGGCCGCTTTGACGATTTCGCCTTCCGGCATGCCGAGCGGGAACGTCAGGTTCACCCAGTCCGCCAGGCCGCGCACGTTCCACTCGCTCACCTCGGCGTCGCGCGCGCTGAACTCCTCGACCTTCTGCAGCACGACTTCCTCCATGATGTCCATCAGCCGGTCGCGCACGTCTTCACCGTGGATGATCTCGTTGCGAAAGCCGTAAATGACTTCGCGCTGTTTGTTCATCACGTCGTCGTATTCCAGGGTCCGCTTGCGGATCTGGAAATTGTGCTGCTCGACGCGCTTTTGCGCCTGTTGAATCGAGCGGTTCAACAACGGATGCGTCAACTCCTGGCCCTCTTCCAGGCCGACCCGCTCCATCACCTTCACGATCCGGTCCGAGCCGAACAACCGCATCAAATCGTCTTCGAGCGAAATGAAAAAGTGCGACGACCCGGGGTCGCCCTGCCGCGCGCAGCGCCCGCGCAACTGCCGGTCGATGCGGCGCGCCTCGTGGCGTTCGGTTCCGATGACGTGCAGACCGCCGGCTTCGGCGATACCGGCGCCCAGTTTGATGTCCGTGCCGCGGCCCGCCATGTTGGTGGCGATGGTGACGGCGCCGCGCTGGCCGGCGCGCGCGACGATCTCCGCCTCCTGCTGGTGATACTTCGCGTTGAGCACCGAGTGAATGATCCCCGCCTTCTTCAACATTCGCGACAGAAACTCGCTGACCTCCACCGAGATGGTGCCGACGAGAATCGGGCGTCCCTGCGCGTGAACGTCCTGAATCTCCTTGAGCACGGCGCTGTATTTCTCGCGCCGGGTCTTATAGACCGAATCGTTCGCGTCTTTGCGCGCCACCGGTTTGTTGGTCGGAATCACCAGCACGCCCAGTTTATAAATGTCGAGGAACTCGCCCGCCTCAGTCTCAGCGGTGCCGGTCATGCCGGCGAGTTTGTGGTAAAGGCGGAAATAATTCTGGATCGTGATGGTCGCCAGCGTCTGGGTTTCGCGCTCGATTTCGACGCCTTCCTTGGCTTCGACCGCCTGGTGCAAACCGTCGCTCCAGCGCCGGCCGGTCATCAAGCGGCCTGTGTTTTCGTCCACAATGATGACTTTGTTGTCCTGCACGACATACTGCACGTCCTTCAGGTAAAGGCAGTAGGCCTTGAGCAATTGCGCAATGCAGTGAATCTGTTGCGCCCGGGCTTCAAACTCCGCCTGCGCCGCCGCCTTCATCTCCATCCGCTTGCGCGCGTCCGGCTCCGGCCCGGCGTCGATCTCATGGAAGAGCACCGTCAGGTCGGGCAACATGAATGCATCCGGGTCTTTCGGGCTGAGAAAATTCCGGCCCTTTTCCGTCAGGTCGGCATCGTGACTCTTTTCATCCATCGCAAAGAACAACTCCTCTTTCTGCGCGTAGAGTTCCTTCTTGGACTGGTCGGCGTGCAATTCCAGTTCCGCCTTGTTCATCAGCCGGAGATTGTCCGGGTCCTCGAGCAGTTTGAGCAGGCCCTCGGACCTCGGCTGGCCCATCTTGACCCGGTAAAGCAGCAGACCGATTTCCCGCTCCAACGCCTCCGGATTGGCCGGATTCGACCCGTCTGCGGGCCGAAGTTTCCTGATCAAATCCTCGGCCTGGGAAAGGAAACGCTGGCAGAGTTTTTCCTGGGCGTGGACGATGGATTCGACCTGTGGCTTGAACTTGTCGTATTGATTGTCAACGCTGATCACCGCCGGGCCGCTGATGATGAGCGGCGTGCGCGCTTCGTCGATGAGAATCGAGTCCACTTCGTCCACGATGGCGTAGTAATGGCCGCGCTGCACCTGTTCCTCCCGGGTGGTGGCCATGCCGTTGTCGCGCAGGTAATCGAATCCGAACTCCGAGTTGGTGCCGTAGGTGATGTCGCTGTGGTACTGCTCGCGACGGACGGAGGGCGGCTGGTCGTGCAGGATGCAACCCACCCTCAAACCCAGAAACCGGTACACCGCGCCCATCCACTCGCTGTCGCGCGCAGCGAGGTAATCGTTCACCGTGACCACGTGCACGCCGCGACCCGTCAGTGCGTTCAGGTACACCGGCAGCGTGGCCACCAGGGTCTTGCCTTCGCCGGTGGCCATTTCGGCGATTCGACCGCTGTGCAGCGCGTAACCGCCGATGAGTTGCACATCGAACGGGATCATCTCCCATTTCAACGGATGATCGCGGACAACGATTTCCCGGCCCCACAACCGGCGGCAGGCGTTCTTGACCACCGCAAAGGCGTCGGGCAGAATTTCATCCAGCGCCGCGGCCAGTTCCTTTTTGTCCTCGATTTTGGCAAGGCGCTCTTTCCAGGCAGCGGTTTTCTCGCGCAGAGCTTCGTCGGGCAGTGATTGCAATGAGCCCTCGATCTCGTTGATTTTGGCCACGAGCGGCCGCAATCGCCGGACTTCCCGGTCGTTCCTCGACCCGATAATTTTCTTGATGATAAATCCGATCATTAGGACCTCAAAAAAGCGTGGAGAAAGCTACGGGAAGAGCAGTCAAGCGTCAAAGGATTTAAGGGCGCCTAAACGCCTCTCAAGGCGTGGCGCTCGCCGGCCTCGAACGATTTTTCCTTAACCCGCTTGTCGAAGCCGGACCAATGTGACGAAAGGCCCGGCGTCCGATTCGGCCCTGGCCGATGCCGGCATGGCGGTCAACCCGGGAGCCCAGGTCCGTCTTTGAATCGTTGATCACAACTTCTCCGGCTCGTTCAATAAGGAGGCGAGGCGCGCCAGCAAACGTCCCGCCGCGCCGCCGTCGAGCACGCGATGGTCGAAACTGAGCGTCAGGTTCGCTTCGGTCACCGGCACGAACTGACTTTTCTCCTCGTCCCAGCTCGGCACTCGCCGTCCCGCACCCAGGCCCAACACGAGCGTTTGTTCCGGCAACGGGATCGGCGTGGCCCAGGTCAATCCAAACGTTCCGAAGTTCGTCACCGTCGCAATGGAACCGCCGGTGGCGTCCGTCGGCAACCGCCGTTGCCGGGCCAGATCGACCAACTCGTTGTAGCGGTCAACCAATTCCCTGAGCGATTGCTTGTCCGCGCGGCGGATGACGGGAACGAGGACGCCGTCCTCCACCTCGACGGCGAATCCGACATCAATCGCCGAAGGATGGACGATCTTGTTGCCCACCAATCGCCCGGCCGGCGCGCTGTTCTCGGCCATTGCCAACGCCAGTGCGCGCAACGCATACAGCGCGGGACCGGCCTTGGGTTGGCTCGCTTTGCGATGGGCCAGCATTGCTTCCAGACAAACCGGAAGGGCGACGGTCGCCAGCGGCCGGGTCCAGCTTCGGCGCATCGCATCCGCCACGGCGACGCGCATCGTTGAAGCCGGACTCAGTTTCTGTCTTTCGAGATTGGCCAGAAATCCCTCGAAATCCTGGATCGTCACTCGCCCGGCGGCGCCGCTGCCGGCCACGCCCGCCAGGTCGGCCGCGTGCAGTCCCAGTTCAGCCATGCGCGCTTTCATTCGCGGCGACATGTAACTGGCTCCGGCCGCGTGTGCAGGGACCGGCAGGCCGCGCACGGTCGGCTCGACTTTCTGTATCCTGTACGGCGCGCTTTGACCGCCCGCGTCATTCGCCGCCCCGGCTTTGCGGTCTGTCGGGGCGGCGATATCCAGGCCCAGGCGGGCCGCGTCCTCCGCGGAGGCCTCCAGATAGCCCAGCACCGCGCCCACGGGATAACTTTCGTTCAAATCCACGAGCAACTTCTCCACCGTGCCCGTGCAAGGGGACGTCACGTTCATCGTGGCTTTGTTGGTCTCCACCTCGAACACATCCTGGTCGGCGTTGACCTTGTCGCCCACTTTGATCAGCAGATTGACAACGGTTGCCTCGGCGATGGATTCACCGAGCTGCGGCATGATGATGGGGACTTGCGGCATAGGGATTATCCTCGGGAAACGGGAAGATGCGGCGGTGGGGCGATGGGTTGTGTGCCAAACCGGTTCCCCAATCCCCCGATACCCCGCGACCCCGTTCGGTTTCTTCTGTGCAAATTCATATCAAAGCCTGAGCAGGTTGCGCACGGCCGCCGCGATGCTGCGGGCGGTCGGCCGATGCGCCGCCCAAAGATTGGGATGATACGGCACGGGGGTGTCTTTGGCGTTGAGCCGCTGGGGCGGGGCATCGAGCAGGTCGAACCCTTCGCTGGCCACGCGTGCGATCACTTCCGCCGTCACTCCGCCCCACGGCCAGGCTTCGCCAACGCAAAGCAACCGCCCGGTTCGCGCCACCGACGCCATGACGGTGTCGGTGTCGAGCGGTTTCACCGACCGCAGATCAACGACCTCAATTTCCGTGCCTTCACCCGCCAGTTCCTCCGCGACGGCCAGGGCCTCGTGCACCATCGCGCTGTAGGCCACGATGGTCAGGTCCCGACCTTCGCGCGCGATACGCGCCTTCCCGGTCGGCATGGCTTCGTTGGGTAATTGGTCGGCTTTGAGATGATAATAGAGATATTTGTGCTCGCAAAAAATCACCGGGTCATCAATCGCCACGGCTTCCAGCAACATGCTGTAGGCGTCCTCGACCGTGGCCGGCGTCACCACCACCAGACCGGGATAGTGCGCGTAAATGGTCTCCATGCTCTGGCTGTGAAACGGACCGCTGCCGGAGGTGCCGCCGGCGGGAAGACGAATGGTGATGGGACAAGGCACCTGGGTTCGCCAATACAACGTCGCCGCCTGGTTGATGATCTGATTGATGGCGACCGAAGAAAAATCCGCAAACTGGATTTCAATGATCGGACGCATCCCGTCAATCGCGGCGCCAATGGCCAGGCCGATCATCGCGTCCTCGCTGATGGGCGAGTCAAGAACCCGGCCGGGGAACTCCCTGGCGAGATTTTTCGTCGCCTTGAAGGCGCCCCCAAAGGCGCCCACGTCCTGCCCGTAGATGAAGACCCGCGGGTCTTCCGCCAGCGCCCGGGCCTGCGCCTCTCGAATGGCTTCCAGGTAGGTGATGCTCATGCGCTCATCAACCGGCGGGTTCCTCGCCGGCCTCCAAAAAGTGCGGCGACGACAACGCGCGCCAGTTCTCCTTGTACGGATCCGGCGTCGGCTCGCGCTGAACCGTGCCGACGGCTTCCTCGATCTGTTGCGTCACTTCGGTCCGCCAGCGTTCGAGGGTCCGCGCATCCGCCCATCCTTGCCGCAACAGATGTTCCTCGGCCACTTTCAGACAGTCGCGGCCGAGCGGCGACTGTTTCAGTTTCGGGTCCACATAATCGGCGATATCATGTTCACCATGGCCGCAGAGGCGGAGCAGACGGGCGACGACCATTTGCGGACCGCGACCTTCGCGAGCGAGTTTGACCGCTTCGCTCACGACCTGCAGGCAGGCGGCCAGGTCCGTCCCGTCCACCGCATGACTCGCGACACCGTAGCCGACGGCTTTGTCCATCAGATTGCGACAGGCGAACTGCTGTGAGGTGGGCGTCGAATAAGCATACTGGTTATTGGCCACGATGAGAACCAGCGGCAATTTTTCCACGGCCGCCAGATTGATCGCTTCGTGGAAAGCGCCGGTGGACGTGCCTCCATCACCGATGGAGGTGGCACCGACCACGCCGCTGATCTTCCTGAGCCGCCGGGCAAACAGAATGCCGTTGACCACTGAAATCATCGCGCCGAGGTGGCTGACCATGGGAAGGAGTCCCTCCCGCGGCCGGCCGCGATGAATATTGCCGTCACGTCCGCGCATCGGTCCCAGGGCCGAGCCGAGGTAGGTGCGAACCGCGTCCAGGATCGGTTCGCCAAAAGCCAGCCGGCCGGCCTGATCGCGGATGAGCGGAGCAAACACGTCTCCTTTCCGCAACGCCAGTCCGACCGACACGCTCAAGGCCTCCTGCCCGCGTCCCAGGAATACCCCGCCATGGATTTTGCCGGCGCGGTAGAGGCTGGCGAACTTGTCGTCCAACATTCGCGCCAGGAGCATCCAGCGAAATGCTCTGGTGTATTCGTCGCGAAGAAGAGAGACTCCACAGCCGGCTTCCGGGCTGGCAACAGTCTGAACCATGCGGTTTATTTACGGGTTTTTGCGCTTCGAGTGCAACCGTTTCTTTACGCGGACACCGAGCCGGCCGCCAAAGTTTGGTTGTGAAACGGGTTGGTTTGCCGTATAGATTTTGCGGAAAACGATTTGAACTGAATCCCGAGTGAAAGCGGCCCCGCGACCCTCAAACGAAGTCGAACGACTCCAGGCGCTGCACGCCTATAACGTCCTCGACACCGAACCGGAGGAAGCGTTCGACGACCTGACCCGCCTGGCCTCCCAAATCTGCGAGACCCCGGTCGCGCTGGTGAGTCTGGTGGACGCCCACCGGGACTGGTTCAAGTCGAAGGTCGGACTCAGTCTGTCGCAAACCTCGCGCGACGTCTCCTTTTCCGCGCACTCCCTGTTGCAAACGGACTTGTTCAGCGTCGAGGACGCAACCGCCGACGCGCGGTTCGCCGGGAGCCCGCTGGTCAGCGGCGATCCCCAGGTCCGCTTCTACGCCGGCATGCCTCTGATCACGCCCGCGAGCGGATTGGCCATCGGCGCGTTGTGCGTCATCGACCGGAAGCCGCGCCGTCTGACGGCGCAGCAGATCGAGGCGCTGCGGATTCTCAGCCACCAGGTGATCATGCAGCTGGAATTGCGGCGCAATCTCATCGAGCTGGAGCGTTCGGTGGCCGGCCACCTCCGCGCCGAGGAAGCGCTGCGGCAGGCGGAAGAAAAGTACCGCAGCATCTACGAAAACGTGATGGAAGGTATCTTCCAGACCACGCCGGACGGACAATACCTCTCGGCCAATCCGATGCTGGCCAAAATTTACGGTTACGATTCCCCCGACCAACTGATCGCCGCGGTCAGCGACATCAGCCACCAAATATACGTGCAGCAGGGCCGGCGCGAGGAATTCACCCGTTTGATTCAACAAAACGGGATCGTCTCCAAATTCGAGTCCCAGGTTTATCGCAAGGATCGGAGCGTCATCTGGATATCGGAAAACGCCCGGGTGGTGCGCGATGCCCCGGGCAACGTGCATTACTACGAAGGGACAGTGGAAGACATCACCGAACGCAAACGGGCCGAGCAGGCGCTGCGTGATTCGGAGATCCTGTATCACTCGCTGGTGGAATCGCTGCCGCAAAATATTTTCCGCAAGGACAGAGAGGGCCGTTTCACCTTCGGCAACGCAAAATTCTGCGCCGAACTGGGCCGGCCCCTGGAGGAGATCATCGGCAAAACCGACTTCGATTTTTTCCCCAAAGAACTCGCCGAAAAATACCAGCGCGACGATCACAGCGTGGTGGCCACCGGCGCGCCTTTCGAAACCGTCGAGGAACACCAGACGCCCGACCGCGGAAAGATTTACGTGCAGGTCATCAAGACGCCGCTCTACGACGCGCTGGGCAACGTGCTCGGCGTTCAGGGAATGTTCTGGGAGGTCACCGAACGCAAAAAAATGGAGGAGGCACTGGCCTACGAACGCGACCTGTTGCGCGCCCTGCTGGACAACATTCCCGACAACATCTATTTCAAAGACACCGCGTCGCGCTTTGTGAAAGTCGGCCAGGCGCTGGGGCGCAAGTTCAACCTTAAGGACCCGGAAGAGGCGGTGGGCAAAACGGACTTCGACTTTTTCACGCCGGAACACGCCCAGGCCGCTTACGAGGACGAACAATTCATCATTCTGACCGGCCAGCCGATCATCGGCCGGATGGAAAAGGAAACCTGGAGCGACGGCCGCGTGACCTGGGGATTGACCACCAAGATGCCGTTCCGGGACAAAGACGGCAAAATCATCGGCACCTTTGGCGTCACCAAAGATGTCACGCAACTCAAGGAAACCGAACAGGAACTGGCCAAGGCGCGCGACGTGGCGGTGGAATCCGCGCGGTTGAAGTCGGAGTTCCTGGCCAACATGAGCCACGAAATCCGCACCCCGATGAACGGCATCATCGGCATGACCGGATTGTTGATGGACACCGACCTGAGCGAGGAACAGCGTGATTTTGCCAGGACGATCCGCAGCAGCGCAGACGCGCTGCTGACGATCATCAACGACATTCTCGACTTTTCCAAAATTGAGGCCGGCAAACTCAGCATCGAAACCATCAGTTTCGACCTGCGTGACACCGTCGAAAGCACGGTGGAATTGCTCGCCGAGCGGGCCGAAGCCAAGGGCATCGAACTGGCCTCCTGGGTGCTCGATGATGTGCCGCGCCACCTGCGCGGTGATCCCGGCCGGCTGCGCCAGGTGCTGACCAATCTGCTCGGTAACGCGATCAAATTCACCGAACGCGGCGAGGTCGTCGTCCGCGTCACGAAGGAAACCGAAACCCAGACCCATGTCACCATCCGTTGCGCGGTCAGCGACACCGGAATCGGCATTCCTCACGATGCGCAGAAGAAGCTCTTCCGGGCCTTCACCCAGGCGGACGGATCGCTGACCCGCCGTTACGGCGGCACCGGCCTGGGTCTGGCCATCTCCAAGCAACTGGTCGAATTGATGGACGGCCGCATCGGGATGGAAAGCACGCCCGGCAAAGGTTCGACGTTCTGGTTCGTGCTTCAACTGGAAAAACAGCCGCCGGGCACCACCTACTTTATCAAACGGCCGCGCTGGAACCTGGAGAACCTGCGGGTGCTGATCGTCGATGACAACGCCACCAACCGCCAGATTTTGCAGCACTGGACGGGCTCCTGGAAGATGCGCCCGGACACCGCCGCGACCGGGACCGGGGCGCTGGAATCGCTCCGCCAGGCCGCCGCCGCCGCGGATCCATTCCATCTCGTTATCCTGGACCTGCAGATGCCGGAGATGGACGGCCTGACCCTGGCGCAGACGATCCGCGCCGACCCGCTCATTCAAAAGACGCACCTGGTTATGCTGACTTCCCTGGGTCTGCGACTGGACGCGCAATCCTGGCGCAGCGCCGGGATTGACGCGTATCTGGTCAAGCCGGTTAAGGAATCCCGGCTTTTTGACTGCCTGGCCTCGGTCATGGCCGAAGCCGCCGCGCCCGCCGGGCACGCGCACGAGCTGCACGCGATCGACTCGTCGGGCCGCCGCGCGCTCAATCCCAAACACGTGCGAATTCTGATGGCCGAGGACAACGTGGTGAATCAAAAGGTCGGGTTGCGTCAATTGAAGAAGCTCGGTTACGCGGCCGATGCCGTCGCCAACGGCGTGGAAGTCCTCGACGCGTTAAAGCGAATTCCTTATGACATCGTTCTGATGGACTGCCACATGCCGGAACTTGACGGCTATGAATCGACCCGGCTGATCCGACAATTGGAAACGGAAAGGAAAGATTCCAAGCGGCCGCCGGTGTACATCATCGCCTTGACGGCCAACGCGCTCGAAGGCGACCGCGAACAGTGCCTGGCCGCCGGGATGAACGATTACATCAGCAAGCCTGTCAAACTGCCGGAATTGCAGGCCGCGCTCCAGGAAGCGGCCAGCTTCGTCCGTCCGGTTGCCCCGGGGAAGCGGATGGAAGCCAAGAGCGGCGGCAGTGAGGCGGTCATTGATCCGTCGGTGCTCGCCGGATTACGGGAGCTTCAGGAGCCGGGCGAACCCGATACTGCGGTGGAGCTGATCGATTTGTTCCTGCGCGACACGCCCGGCAAAATTCAAAGCATCCAGTCCGCCATCGCCCGCTCGGACGCGTCGGCCTTGAAGGAATCGGCCCACAGTCTCAAAGGCAGCGCCAGCAACCTCGGCGCGCGTCGGCTCGCCCGCCTGTGCGCCGAACTGGAAATGCGGGCCCGGGACCAGCGGCTGACGGAAGCGGCCGGTCTGTTTGACAAGCTGACCGAGGAATATGGCCGGGTCTGTTTTGTTCTTGAGCAGGAAAAGAAAAAACAAATAGAATGCAGCTAGTGTGTTAAAACCATCGACAGACTGTTTTAGCCGGCCTTTGCCCGCCACGCCATGAGTGCGCCCCCGCCACAAATCCTTTTGATCGATGACAATCAGGATTTGGACCATCTGCTGGTCGCCAACCTGCGGGAGGATGAGATTGAGCTTTTGTGCGCGCGCGACGGGCGCGAGGGCCTGGCGCTGGCGCGGCGCAATAAAATCAGCCTCATCCTGCTGGACCTCGGCCTTCCAAAAAACGACGGTTTCGCCGTGCTGCACGAGTTGAAGGAAGATGCCCATCTGAAAAACATTCCGGTCATCATTCTCACCGCGTGGAACAGCACGGCCGACAAGCTCCGCGGTTTCGAACTCGGAGCCGTGGATTACATCACCAAACCCTACGAAATCGCCGAGCTGCGCGCGCGCGTCCGCACCACCCTTCGCTCCAAGCTGCTGCAGGACCAGTTGACGGAAGCAAATCGCGAACTCGAATCCTCCCGGGTCTCCGCGGAAGCCGCCACGCGGGCCAAGTCCGATTTTCTGGCCACCATGAGTCATGAAATCCGCACGCCCATGAACGGCGTGATCGCGATGACCGGACTGCTGTTGGAGAGCGAACTCACCGGCGAACAGCGCGAACTGGTGGAAACCATTCGCAACAGCGGCGACGCGCTGCTGACCATCATCAACGACATCCTCGACTTCTCCAAGATCGAATCGGGCAAACTTGAACTGGAGAAACAGCCGTTCGAGATCCGGACCTGCATTGAAGACTCGCTCGACCTGCTGGCGCCCCGCGCGGCGGAAAAGCGGATCGACCTGGCCTATCAGATGGACGACGACGTGCCGCCGACGCTGATCGGTGATGTCACCCGCCTGCGCCAGGTTCTGGTCAACCTGCTCGGCAATGCCATCAAGTTCACCCCGCAAGGTGATGTAACGGTCGAAGTCAAACTGGCAAAGCCGCAAGCGTTGGCACCCAGGGCCGGGCCGCTGCCGTCTATGGCGAATTTCGACGCGACCTCTGCGACGAACGCCTCGATTGAACTTCATTTTTCCGTTCGCGACACGGGCATCGGCATTCCCCCCGAAAAGATTGATCGGCTGTTCAAATCGTTCAGCCAGGTGGACGCCTCGACCACCCGGCAGTACGGCGGCACCGGACTTGGCCTCGCCATCAGCAAAAGCCTGGCGGAAATGATGGGGGGCCGGATGTGGGTCGAAAGCGCGGTCGGCAAAGGTTCCACCTTCCACTTCACCATCCAGACACAGCCCACTCAGGCCGTGCGGCCGCCGCTGAAGGGCACCCAGCCGCAACTGGCGGGCGTGCGGTTGCTGATCGTGGACGACAACCCGACCAACCGCCGCATCCTGACGCTCCAATCACGCAAATGGGGTATGCTGCCCCGTGACGTTGCCAGCGGCGAACTGGCCCTGGATCTGTTGCGTCAGAACGAACCGTTCGACCTCGCCATTCTCGACATGCAAATGCCCGAAATGGACGGCCTGACGTTGGCCGGTGAAATCCGCAAATTGCGCGGGCGGGAGGTGCCGCCGATCATCCTGCTGACCTCCCTGGGTAATGTGCTGGAGTCCCTCGAGTTATCCACTTCGCCCTTCGCCGCCTGCCTGACCAAACCGATCAAACAAAACCAGTTGCACGAAATCCTGCTCCAGGTCATGGGCGGACCCAAACGCGCCACGCGCAAAGTCGTTCCGGCAAACAAACTCGATTCCACCCTTGGCCGGCGCATGCCTTTGCACCTGCTGCTCGCCGACGACAATATCGTCAATCAAAAGGTGGCCCTGCGGCTGTTCGACCAGATGGGCTATCGGATCGACATCGCGGGCGATGGTCTGGAGGCCATCCGGGCGCTGGAACAAAAACACTACGACATCGTGTTCATGGACGTGCAGATGCCGGAGATGAATGGCCTGGAGGCCACCCGGCAGATCCGGGAGCGGGAAAATGATCTCGCCGGCGGTCCAGGCCCGAAATCCCGCATCATTATCATCGCCATGACCGCCAACGCCATGACCGGTGACCGGGAGAAATGTTTGACTGCGGGCATGGACGATTACCTGTCCAAGCCCGTGCGGCCCGAGGCCGTGCAGGCGACGTTGGAGCGCTGGGGGCCCCGGGTAAAACGCCCATCCACCCGCTCGGGGACCGCCACCGTCAGGCGTGAAACGGGCGCCAAACCGAATGTCGCCGCCCCGACCCTTCCGTCGCCAGCGCCAAAAGAAGAAAAAGAAGAACCGCCGGTTGACATCGACCGCCTGGTCGAAATGGCCGGGGGCGACGCGGCAGGCGTGCGGGAGTTGATCGACCTCTATTTGAATCAGACGGTCGAGCAGTTGCGCGGTCTGAAGGCCGCGATTGAATCGACCGCCGTGCCGGAAGTGGAACGCATCGCGCACAAAGCGGCCGGCGCCAGCGCCACCTGCGGAATGAATTCCATCGTCCCCAGCCTGCGCGAATTGGAACGACAGGGACGGGAGGGCAAACTGTCCAACGCGCCGGCGCTGGCGGAGCAGGCCAGCAAAGAGCTTGAACGAATCCGGTGTTTTCTGGAAAATTGGCAGAAATCCGAAGGCGGCGCTTCCGCCGGATCGGGGCCATCATGAAAAAGATGCTGATCATCGAGGACGACCAGATCGTCGGCAACATCTACCGCCACAAATTCCAGGTGGAAGGCTTTCAGGTCTCCGTGGCGACCGACGGCGAGGCCGGCTTGATCGCTGTAAAACAATTGAAGCCGGATATTGTCGTTCTGGATCTGATGCTGCCCAAGGTCAACGGCGTCGAAATCCTGAAAAGCATGCGCGCCGAGCCCACGACCCGGTCCATCCCCGTGGTCGTGCTCACCAATGCCTACTTGAGCGGCCTGGTGCAGGAAGCGTGGAAGGCGGGAGCCAACCATTGCATGATCAAAGCCAATTGCACCCCCAGGCAACTGGTCGATCTGATCACCAAGACCCTGGACACCTCGGCCGCGGCTGAACCGGCGGCGCCCAAACCCGGACCGGCCCCCAAAACGGCTCACGCCCCGGCGCCCCCGGCAACCCCTCCCGCCCAGCCGCAGCCATCCACCCATCCGGAAGACGACGGCGCCTTTCAGGCCGAGCTGCGGCAGACGTTTCTCAACGGCGCGCCGGAACACTTCGCCCAGTTGCGCAGCATGCTGCAGGCCTTCGTTAAAAGCGAAGGGGATACGCACCGGCTGCCGCGGCTGTTCACGCTTTATCGCAAGGTCCATTCGCTCACCAGCAATTCGGCCGTCGCTGGTCTGGCCAGCGTCGCGAAAATGACCTCGGCGCTGGAAGCGCTCCTCAAGGAGCTCTACGAAAAACCCAAGAACATCAACGCCTCGACCATCCGCACCGTGGCGCACACGATCGATTTCCTCGCCGTTCTCCTCGAGCACAGCAGCACCCAGGACGCGGAAAATATTCCTCCGCCGAATATCATGGTCGTGGACGACGAAGCCATCTCCCGCCGCGCCATCATTTACGCGCTGGAAAAGGCCAGCCTGAAGTGCGTCAGCGTCGAGGATCCCAAGACCGCGTTGACCATGCTTTCGGAAAACCGTTTCGACCTCATTTTTTTGGACGTGGACATGCCCGGCATGGACGGCTTCGAACTGTGCACCAAATTGCGCGCCCTGCCCGCCCATGCCAAAACACCGGTAGTGTTTGTCACCGGCCTGACTGATTTCGAGAGCCGCGCCCGCTCCACGCTGAGCGGCGGCAACGACCTCATCGCCAAACCCTTTTTGTTCATGGAACTGGCCATCAAAGCCTTGATCCATGTCTTCCGAGGTCAAATGGGAATCAAGCGCCCCTGAAATGCAGCCACGCTGCCCTCGCCCTTTCGCAAAACATCGCTCCGCTTCCGGCAGCCTCTTCGCCGCCCTCGTGTGCGGGTTTCACAAACTTCGCGTGGGCCGGGCCGCTGGCATCCTCCCTCCGGCGGCCCGCCGCACGGAACCGGCGCGAATCACGGCGCCCGCTGCTCAATACAGTGCGTGGAGACGCTCCGGCTTCCACGCGGCGAGTCGCCGCGCGGCACGGGCGGGTCGCCTGTGCTGTCCGCACGCTGGCTGACCATGGACTCGCTGCACGCCCCCTGGCGGATTGAATACATCCTGGCGCCCAAACCGCCGCCGGGCGAGGTCTCGCTCTTCACGCAGATCGCGCAATCGGGCGATGACGAGGCGAACCACGTGATCGCCCGCGATCGCACCTGTTACGCGCTCCTGAACACCTATCCTTACACCGGCGGCCATCTGATGATCGTGCCTTACAAGCAGGTCGCCGATTTCAACGGTTTGACCGGGGACGAACTTCGCGATCTGCTGCTGTTGACGCGGCGTTGCCAGGGCGCGTTGGCCAAAGTAATGAAACCGGATGGTTTTAACATCGGCCTCAACCTCGGCAAAGTCGCCGGCGCCGGCATTGTCGAGCATTTGCATATCCACGTCGTGCCACGCTGGAACGGCGATACCAATTTCATGCCGGTGATCGCCGACACCACCGTCGTGCCCCAGGCATTGAAAGAACTGGCCGCCCGGCTGCGCGCCGCGCTGGCGGCCGATCCCGGGTCCGGCGATGCGCCGTCCGCGTCTTGAAAATGGCTTCCGAAACGCTTCATTTCGAAAACGCCCGCCAGGCTCAGCAGCTTTTCAATAACGACCCGCGCAATCTCCAGGCGCTGGAGGCGCAGCTCGATGTCAAAGCCACCGCGCGCGAAGGCTGGATCAAACTGGAAGGCTCGGCCGAGGCCGTCGAGCGCGCCAAACAGATGTTCCATCTGCTGGAAAACTCCCTCAAATCCGGCTCGCCCGTGCGCAACCGCGAATTCGCCTACGCGCTCAACGTGGTCCGGGATGAAGGCGCCTCCGCGCTCAAGAGCCTGTTCGACGAGCGCATTCAAACTTCCACCAAAAAGGCCGCCGTCACGCCCAAGACCGTGGGTCAGAAAAAATACCTTGAGGCCATTCGCCATCACGACGTGACCTTGGGCGTCGGGCCGGCCGGCACGGGCAAAACCTACCTCGCCATGGCGATGGCGGTGCAGGCGCTCAAGGATGAGAAGGTTTCGCGCATCATTCTCACCCGCCCGGCCGTTGAAGCCGGGGAAGCGCTCGGCTTTCTGCCGGGCGACCTCTACGAAAAGATCGCGCCGTACCTCCGCCCGCTGCACGACGCCTTGCACGACATGCTGCCCGCCGAGGAAATCCAAAAACACATGGAACGCGCGACCATCGAAGTCGCTCCCCTCGCCTACATGCGCGGGCGCACTCTCAACAACGCGTTCATCATCCTCGACGAAGCGCAGAATTCGACGACCGAACAGATGTTCATGTTCCTCACCCGCCTGGGCCATGGCTCCCGGGCCGTGATTACCGGCGATGAAACCCAGATCGACCTGCCCGCGCATCGCCAATCGGGGTTGGTCGAGGCCCATCGCGCGCTGAAAAACGTGGACGGCGTTGCCATCATCGAGTTCACCCGCCGCGACGTGGTCCGTCACCCGCTCGTCCAGCGCATCATCCACGCCTACGAGGAACATCGCGGCAAACGCAATGAGTGAACTGATCCTGCGCAATCGTCAGCGGTCGCGGTTCCTCAACCTGCCTTTGTTCCGCCGCATCGCCGTCGTTCTGCTGGAGGAGTTGCTCGGATTGGAACGCTACCAACTCGGCGTCCATCTCGTTGCCGCATCGGAAATGATTTGCCTCAACCGGCGGTTCCTCAACCACGATGGCTCCACCGACGTCATCACCTTCGACTATTCACGGGACCCACTTGAAACCCGAAACCCGAAACCCGAAACTTTTTTGCGCGGCGAAATCTTCATTTGCCTCGATGACGCTGTGGCGCAAGCCCGGTCGTTTCGCGCCACCTGGCAATCCGAGCTGGTTCGTTACCTGGCGCACGGCGCGCTGCACCTGGGCGGCTACGACGATCTGCAGCCCGCCGGGCGGCGCGTGATGAAACGCGAAGAAGACCGCCTGGTGCGCGCGCTCTCGCTCCAATTCTCCCTCAAGCGCCTGGCCAAAGCGGGCCCCGCACCGGCTCGCAAATCACAAGCCGCAAATCGTACCGCCTCTTTCCCTTGAGCAAAGCGGCCCGCAAACCTAAAGTGCGGCCATGAAGAAGAGATACGATTTCGCCCGCTGGCGCGGCAATTTTTTCACCGGCCTGGCCATCGTTCTGCCGGCCGTGATTTCCATCGCCGTCGTGGTCTGGCTGTTCGGCACCGTTTCGAACATCACCGACACACTGTTGATTTTTCTGCCAAAAAAGTTGACGCACAAGGAAGAAGGACCGATGCACTGGTACTGGAGCCTGTGCGCGTTGTTGCTGGCCGTGTTGCTCATCGGCCTGGTCGGCAGTCTGGCGCGGTATTACTTCGGCAAGAAATTGATCGAACTGGTTGACCTCGCCCTGTTGCGCGTCCCGCTGCTCAACAAAATCTACAGCACCATCAAACAGGTCAACGCAGCCTTTTCACCGAGCAGCAAATCGTCATTCCGGCAGGTGGTGCTGATCCAGTTTCCCCGGCCCGGCCAATACTCGGTCGGTTTCGTCACCGGGGAGGACCAGAAGGAAGTGCAACAGAAAACCAAAGAACACGTCTTCAGCGTGTTTGTCCCGACGACGCCCAATCCGACCAGCGGTTTCCTGGTGCTCGTGCCGGAAAACGAAATCACCAAACTGGACATGTCCGTGGCCGATGGCATCAAATTCATCATCAGCCTCGGCGCCATTGCCCCGGAATTCACGCCCGCGAAACGCTGAGCAGGCGCGCAACCACGAATGAACACGAATGAACACGAATTCAGAAACTGGCACGCCAATTCCACGGATTAACACGGATTGACACGAGTTGAGTCACAACCGCGATGCCGCCTGCCGGTGCGAGACCCACCGTGGCCGTGGGTTTCAAGCCACGCACCGCTTGAAGCAAATTTCGCGAATTATTGCCAATTGAACCGCATTCAGGACAATTCGTGCCAATTCGTGAAATTCGCGTAACTCCGCAATTTGTGCTCATGGGTGTCCATGCGTGGTCCAACTTTTGTCTCCATTCCTGCTCCAACCGCCACACTTCATAGTTCGGGCGCATCGCCACCGTGGCCAAAGGCGCCCGCCGCGCCCGCTCTCCGTTTCGCGGCAAGCTCGATCTGTTGTACCTCGCCGATTTCAGTTTTTCACGCAGCCGCCGCTCCGAACTGCACACGCTGCGCGAAGCGGTGCTGCGCGACACCCACCCCTCATTGCGCGAGGAAATCGCGTATCTCCAGCAAGCCAGTTACTGCGCCGCCCTTATCGAGCAAACCACCGAAACCGAAACACCGTTGCCGGCGATTTATGGGCTGTTGATTGATCTGCTGGATTCCCTGCCAAAACAGTCACCGCACCCGGAAACCGTATTCGCCTTTGAAATGAAGCTGCTCAGCGAACTCGGTTTGAAGCCGGACTTGACCCGAATCCGGCTGACTGTCGGGGCGAAGAAAATTGCAAAAGCATTGATCGAAATGGATTGGCGGACGATTTCTCGAATCAAACTGAACGGATCCCAAAACACCGAACTGCGCCAATTCCTGCACGGCCATTTGATCTTCCACCTGGGCAAGCTGCCGAAAGGCCGCAATGCGGCGCTGGCTGTAAAGCAGGAAGCTGCTTTGCCCCGGCCCGCTCATAGCCCGGGGCCATGAGATGGGAACAGGTTGTTGACGGCGAAATTTGAAGACCCTTCCTGTCGCCTGGGGCCTGTTCGCTCTGGCGTGGTTGGCTTGTTCGCGGCTCGCTGCTGAAGATCGACAAGAAGCGAAGAACAAGGCAATCGAGGAGTTCCATTCGCAAAAAGAACTCAGGCGGCGACCGTTTCGGTCCTGGCCTCCGGCTCGACCCATTTGCCGTGCTCACGAACCAAATCCACCAGGCGGTCCACAGCCTCGGTTTCGGGAATGTTGAACTTCACCGCCGTCTTGCCGACGTAGAGATTGATCTTGCCCGGCGCGCCGCCCACGTAACCGAAATCGGCATCGGCCATCTCGCCGGGTCCATTCACGATGCAACCCATGATGGCGATCTTCACGCCCTTGAGATGCTCGGTGCGCGCCTTGATGCGCGCGGTGACGGTTTGCAGATCGAACAATGTGCGCCCGCACGAAGGGCAGGCAACGTAATCGGTCTTGAAGGTGCGACAACCCGCCGCCTGAAGAATGTTGTAGGCGAGGCGCAGGCTCTGCCCAGCGCCGGATTCGCCGCGAACCAGAATCGCGTCGCCGATGCCATCAGCCAGCAACGAACCGATCACGACCGAGGCGCGGAGCAAAGCGACCTTCGGCTCGAGCGGAAAAACTGCGGCAGGCGAGACGCCTGCCCCACTTTGGTCGAGGCAATCTTTCAACAATATCGGGTTGCGCCGGCCCAGCCGTTTCAATTGGGCCGCCAGCAGGCGGAAGGCCGCGATCGGCGGCAGCTTCACGCCATCTTTTACCGTGATGAGCTGCGTGTCGCAGTTCACGTCGAAATCCTGCCCCGGATCCACCTCCATCACGTTGATCTCTTCGTAAACCGCCTCCGGTTTCACATCGTCTTTCGGACGAATCTTCGGCGCAACCTTGTCCCACGCCGCACGCGTGACAACAACTCGGACCGTTTGTTCCCCGCCGCATTTCACGCCCTCGGCCAGCTCGATTTCGGGCGTGAGCCGGCGTTCGTAATGGAAAGGGTCGAACGGCCACGATCCGTGGAATCGTGGAATCGTGGAATCGTTGAATCGTTCGACCGGTTCAACGTTTCCACGTTTTAACGATTCAACGGTCAACAGGGGTATCTGCGCCAGCAAATCGTTGCAGACTTCGATTTCGCGCGGGGAGTCTTCCGTCAACGATACGCGAATGGTGTCGCCCAGGCCGTCGCAGAGCAGCGAGCCGATCCCGATGGCGCTTTTGATGCGGCCGTCCTCGCCCTCGCCGGCCTCGGTGACACCGAGATGAATCGGGTAATTCCAGTCCGGCCCCTCCTGTTCCAGCCGCGCGACCAGCAGGCGATAGCACTCGATCATCACCTTGGGATTGCTCGATTTCATCGAGAACTTGAAGTTGTGAAAGTCGTGTTTGCGACAGATGCGGGCGAACTCGAGCGCGCTCTCGACCATGCCCAGCGGAGTGTCGCCGTAGCGGTTCATGATGCGGTCGCTGAGCGAGCCGTGGTTGGTGCCGATGCGCATGGCGCGCTTGAGTTCCTTGCTCCGCAGCACCAGCGGCGTGAATTGCTCTTCGATCCGCTTCAGTTCGCCGGCGTATTCCTCGTCGGTGTATTCCTTGACGGCGAATTTCTTTTTGTCGGCGTAATTGCCGGGGTTGACGCGGACGACTTCGACCCACTTGGCCGCTTCCATCGCGGCGTCGGGTTTGAAATGGATGTCGGCCACGATGGGCACCGGGCAGCCGCGGGCGCGCAGCTCGGCGACGATGTATCGCAGGTGAGCATCGATTGCTTCACCACGGGGTGGTCGCCGCCGATGATGACGCCGCCCTTGTGGGGGTCGCCGATGACGACTTCGCGGGATTTGCGGCGCTGATGGAAGTAAGGCGAGTCGCAGTAGCGCATGGGAATCACCTGGCCGGCGCCGGAGACGCAGGTTGGGAGTTCTGCCCCGGCGATTCCACCTCTTCAATCTGCACGTCGCGTTTGAACATTAACTTGAAGAACGGCAAACGGCGAATGTCGAAAAACGTCACGTAGAGCATGAAGGAAATAAGCAGGAGCGCGAAAGCCGTCGTGGCATACTCCTGGATTCTCGCGCTGAGCGGGCGACGACGTATCTTCTCGATGATTGCCAGCAGGACATGCCCGCCGTCGAGCACCGGCACGGGAAGCAGGTTGAGGACGGCCAGGTTGATATTGAGCAGCACCAGGAAGTAGAGGGCCAGGCGATAATCCGTGTTAACATAGAGAGCCAGCATGGCGAGGATGCCCACCGGCCCGCTGAGATCCTTTGCCCCGACCCCGGTCTGTTTTGAGTGAATCAACGCGCTGAAAACGCTGATTGTCCGGTTCCATACGTCCGCCACCATCTCCCAGGGCTTTGGCCCGGGCTTCATCACGCGGTATACGACGGTCGAATCGCTGTCCAAACGAACACCAATCCGACCGGTCTTTTTCTCCGGATCAATGATTCGCGGCGTAACGGACAGAGACACCAGTTTCTTGTCCCGCTCAACCGCGACCTCGGTGGGTTCGCCGCCGCGTTTCCTGATCAGATCTACCAGGTGTTGCTGGCCGACAACCGGAATGCCGCCGAACGAAATAAACTTGTCCTTCTCCTGGAGGCCGGCTTTCTCAGCCGGGCTGCCTTTCTCGACCAGACTGACCACGGGATGGTCCCGGGGTTCCAGATTCAATATCTTGAGACCGACCGTTTCGTTGATCCGGGCGATGAGGTTATTGGTGGCGTGGACTCCGTTTCGTTCCGTCACGACCGCCAGCACATTCGTGCGTGCCAGCGCGGTGATTTCCTGGACCTCCTGCCACGATTTCGCCATCTTCCCATCGACCATCACGATCTGGTCGCCTTCGCGAAGACCTTTCTTGTATTCGTCCGAGTTCGGCTCGACATGGCCGATGATCGAGGGATTCACGGCCACAGGCAACCCGACAAAATAAATGAGCGCGGCTATAGCAAAACCGAAAACCACGTTCATGAACGGTCCGGCGACGGCGACCAGGACTTTCGACCAGGGCGACGCAGGAGGGATTTTTTCAGATGAAGCACTGGCGCCTTCCAGCGCTTCCGAAGTCACCATCTGCGGCAGCTTGACGAAGCCCCCCGCCGGAATCCACCGCCAGGAGTAATCGATTCCGTCCCGGGTCCAACTGACGATCTTCGGCCCAAACCCGATGGAAAAGCCTTCGACTTTCAAACCGCGACGGCGCGCCATCCAGAAATGCCCGAATTCATGCACAAAGACAGCCGCGCCAAATAACAGCAGGACCGCCACGACGTCATAAGCCACTCTCAATATATCGGTCATGATCACAAACCGGTTTCTCCGGCAGTTCGTTCACTCTAGCCAGCCACCGGCACTCTGGCAACCCGGGAAACGTTTTTGTTCAAAAGAAGTTGGCCCGCAAAGGCGGGACGCGAAATCATCGCGCCGCTTCCCCCCGCGCCCAGGCGTCCGCGCAAAGGATCTCGTCCAGTGACGGATGTTCGACCGGTTGATGCCGCTTCATCACGCGCGCGACCGTTTGACTGATCTCTTCGAAGCCGATCCGGCTATTGCAGAACGCCTCCACAGCCACTTCATTGGCCGCGTTGAGCACGGCCGGCATCGTGCCGCCCACTTCTCCCGCCCGGCGCGCCAGATTGAGCGACGGAAACCGGTCGAGGTCCGGTTCTTCAAACGTCAGGCTGCCGAGTTTGGCAAAGTCGGTCTGGACGCGGTCGCTGCCAATGCGGTCGGGATAGGTCAGGGCGTATTGT